>Ga0307509_10003924_pt1 | contig 21968 bp, 28 predicted proteins | sample 10_EM_MG_FD_202245 | JGI IMG/M metagenome (GOLD analysis project Ga0307509, IMG submission 202245) | Populus trichocarpa ectomycorrhiza microbial communities from riparian zone in the Pacific Northwest, United States - 10_EM | ecosystem: Host-associated > Plants > Roots > Unclassified | place... | reverse complement strand
GTGTCGTCGCACATCAAGGGCGGGATGGAATGTCTGTTTGACGCAGACAAACCGCACTTGTCGGCTTGGCTCTGGATTTATAACGAAGATCGAGGTCTTTCTATGGTCACGATGTCCCCGGAAAAACCGGATGGAAATCCCCTATATTACGCCGCACTGTTCGGATTTCGTGACTTGACAGCACGTTTTCTTGCAGAACATCCAGAAGATGTACATGTCGAGGGTGGCCGCGAAGTGACACCGTTACACGCATCTGCGGATCGCGGTCATACGGACGTGTTTTCATTACTAGTTGAACACTTCCCGAATCCGGATATTGAGGGCAATGAGGGCCAGACCCCGCTGCATGTAGCATCATACGGGGGACATCTGGAGATCGGGAAGCAGCTTCTTGATCACGGTGCAAATGTCAATGCCTACGACGGTCTTCACCGGACTCCTTTATACATTGCGGCGTATATGGGACAACTCGCGTTTGCTCGAATGCTACTCGATAACGGGGCGATGATCAACATACCATCTTGGAAGACTCCACTGCACGTGGCATCACAACATGGACATGTCGAAGTTGTACGTTTATTACTGGAACATGGCGCGGATCTCCGCGCACGTGATTATCGCGACAGGACACCTTCCGAGGTAGCTTAATGGGAAACCAGAGATTGTACAATTACTGTCGCCAAGTCTTTGAAAGTATAGTGTCATATTGTTAACTTAACGACATGATTACAGACTCACTCAGGTACTGCATATTCATGGTGACATCGGATCCCTTCTGTGTTCGTAAAGAATTTAAATTGCGTGCTTGTCTGCTGCATTTGTCGGAGATAAACAACAGCCTTTTGGAGCTGGTATTCGCAACGCTATTTCGACCTGGACCGCGCACTCACCTTGCATTCAAAGGGAGACTTTGAAGGGTGTGCATCGCCGAGGTCTGTACGGTGAGATGAAGAGGAGATGGATGGTAGATGCGGGTACAATATATATGCATTAGACTGGCCACGGATAACACAAAGCCAATTCACTTGTGGTGCTGGTCGTCTCACCATTTTCAAACCCGTGGTGTCGATCGTGATTACAAGTATAATGGTAAGTTGGATGTTTTGGATGTGTACAGGGCTTATGCGTGTATCCCCTTCGTATCGCTCGGGATCGTGTCTATGTCCCCACCGCTTTTGCGGCGCGACGACGCTCCTCCGAAAGCACCCGGGGCCGGTAAAGCAGTTTCGCCAACGTGCACGACGGCGGTCTCGCCGACGTCGACAACGCCCATCCCACCTTCCATCCACCAATCGCCCACAATCTGCATGCCCTCGCCCTCTCCCAGTCCACCCATCTCGCGTTTGGCCTGCTCGAGCTCGACGATCGGGTCGAACGCCTCGAAGTCGCTGCCTGCAAACGTCGCGAAATGCATCGCGAGCGAGTGGCGAGCGCGCAGCGCGCCGTGCATGCGCAGAGCCTGCGCCGGCGTCGCGTGAAATGCGGTGAGGAGGGAGTCGGGAGTGTGGATGAGCTGTTCCTCCGGCGGGAGTGAGTGTGAGGGGGTTGGTAGGTTAGGTCCGGAGGGAATATGAGCTCACGCGAAAGCCGAGGCGGGCGATGAAAGAGAGGGTGCCGCCGCGCCAGATGGGAAGCATCGCGATGTCAAAAGGGCCGTGTTTGGAGCCGATTTCTGCGTTAATTGAGAAAGAGTCGCCGTCAGCGCCAAGTAAAGGATGGGGAGATTGGGGCGAGACCTTCGAAGATGGGACATGGGTCACTTGTCGTCATGTATCCTGTATCACTGCGAATGAACGCTTGATTTGAGACAGATACGAGAAAAGGGGACTGGCGATGAAAGGGCTCACCCTGCGAAGTAAACAGAGGAACGGCTTGCCCCAGTGGTGCCGGGGAGTGCTTGTTCGACGACCCAGCTAGCCCAGAGTGTCGTCCAACCATCCATAAAGCCTCGTCCTAGAATGGGAAAAGCCCGCATCCTCCTTCGTCCCAGTCCGCCAATGAGGAAAATAGGAATGAATGGGCGCACCGCTCTTGTGTTGGGCCGGAGTGCATACAAACTTCAGTTTCTGGTCCGAACCCGGCTGGGTTGGCAGCGTGACTTCATCCCACCAATCCAGCTCGGTGACTTGCGAAGTAGGAATCCCAGTCTCTTCGAACCAGGTCTTGTTGCCCAATGGGACGAGAAAGTGCACGTTCTCACCGCGCAGATCATGTATCTGTTGCAGCGTGGGGAGGTCGAGGTGGTCGTAGCTGTATATCTGAGTTCCCGGGGCTATGGAGGGGCGGTTTTATGGGAGAACGCACTGGTTATGGGAGTAGACCACGAATTGGAAATCTGGTAGTTCCGCTACTGTGCAAGGAGGGGGCAGGCGGCGTCGGATGCCCACCCAAGGAGACGGGCCAGCGGACTCCGAGAAGATGGGGTCGAACAAGACGCGAGCGGGTTCGCCTTGCGGGCCGGTCGCGACACGCGGGAACTCGACGATGAAACTCTGGATGTATGCGAGTAAGGGTATCAGTGTGAAGCTAGATGGGACAAGCTGCAGACGCACCGCGTGGCCCAACCATGTCGCCTTGAGACTTGGCTCAGAATCCGTCGAGGTCGAGGTCGAGGTCGAACGGACGCCCCAGTCGGGTTTGACGACCTTGACGGGTGGGTGGGGATGGGATGCAAATGCGTCAGCACGAACGCGCTCTAATGTGGGAATCTGGAAGCTGGAGGGGAACGCAGGCCAATAATTGCGATTAAGCGTGGATTTGCGTGGAGTTGGAGTTGGGCGGGAAGAGCTGGTACTGGGCGGTGCGGCGGTGGACTCGGCGGCCATCCATGGGTTTTGAAATAAGGAACGAGAAGAATTGGCATGATGTTTTGGTCGTGTCACTGGCTGCATCGTATAGCACAGAAATCTCTATTGGTGGTTTCTATCCGTCTGATGATGAGCGTGGAATATGGAATGATTGAGGAGCGCTCGGCTCGTGGGCGCTCCAAGTGGGTCAAATCAAACCTCATCACGCGCCATTTGACTTTATACAACGACCAGAACATCGGCACTTTACTATGCTTCATCGACATTGAGTCTATCGTGACATAGGAACTACGAGTACAGTACGGTCTCAAGAATGCGACAGTTTATGACGAAACCGTGATCGACAAAGAGATCTCTAACCTTAACCCTAATGTCCAGTGGAGGTGCGAGAAAAAAAGGCGCCGATATCCAGTGCTTGCCGTCGCCGCGACTCGACGACACTCACCGAACACCAGCGCCAGGGAAGGGAATGGGGGAGGGTGGAAAAGTGGATAGGAAACGGCGAGGAAGGAAAAAGGAACGAAAGGGCGGTTCGATAGAGACCACGTACTACGAAATCCTGGCGGAGCGCGTCTGCGTCGCTCAACCCGACTTTGTGATTGCGCCATTTGGGCGTCGTATGTTTCGAGAGGCGGGGGACCACATTTTTTCAGGGAGACTCTTCGGGCGTGCTATAATAACGTGATAAGGAGGAAACTGACGCACCGGGATACTCGCCGTTGAGACCAGGCCGGAGCTCAGTCTCAACACGAGTGAGAAAAGGACCGAAAGAATAGACCCAGAGCCAAAGCTAAGCCAAGCCAGTCCAAGTTACGACGCGAGCCAAGTCAAGCCAGGCCAAGTCCCAGAGTCAAGCACAAGCCGAGCGCCCGTAGGCAGAGGAGTCCAGATGGCCTTGGTCTTGAGCGCGCTATGTCGTTTCGGGAGAGCTTGAGGCAAGACGTGCGTCCACGTCATGCCGTTATCTAATCTGAAAGGTCCAAAGAATAAGCCGAGACAAATAGCTGAAGAAGATGCGAGAAGAGGAAAAAGAAAAAGGATGCGGCAAAGTTTCCGCGCTTGCCAGAATCATCGTAGCCTAGGCCAGGTGATCACAACAAGGGTGGTGGAGAACGTTGATCCGCGATCGCCAGACGCCGACGAGCTCTCTGGAATGGTAGTCAGAGAGAGGGAGCGCGAGACGACCAAGAATACCCCACATCGGACCAGCCGAGACACGCTGGGGCACGCAACCATCGAAAGCAAAGAAGCCCCACCCTCGGCCAAAGTGAGACCCCCCGCCCGCGAAGCCCGTGCTCCTACATAACGCTCGGAGGCGCACGAAAGAATGTCTCGCAGGACGATCTGGCGACTGGTTTGGGTGGGATCGGTGCGAAGGTGAAGTGGGAAAGTGATACGCGTCTGGATGCGGAGAGATAGCTGAGGTTGTTGCCAGCGGGGATGAAAGGTGGAAAGGGGCGGAGAGACTGCATGGAAGGGAAGGGCGAATCAAACACGTAATAAAAAAAACGAAGCACGCAACAACAACAACAAAATCAAATTCGAAGTCTTCGAACGAAAACGTTCTCTTGCTACGTGCAGATTTCCGCTCTTTGTTTAGGCAATTTTGCGCTACTATTTTGCGTTTTTTTTTGCTTTTTTTTGCGATGAGTTTTTGCGTTTCTATTACGATAATTGATAAAAAGAAAAGAAAAATCAGTTTTTATATTTTTGCGCTTTTTGTCAATCATTTTGCTATTTTTCTTGATGTTTTTGCTTTCGGGGTAACAACGCCCAATTTTGTGTTTTTTATTTTATTTTTTTGCGCGCTGTTGAAGTAGTGCTGAAAGGAAAAAGGCCTGGCGCTGAAGAAAGGAAGCAAAGCAGCGCACAACAAACAAACGGAGAGGGAGAGGGAAGCGGGGAAGGGGGCCCGCTGCCCGGCGCACAAGTCTCCGCCGCGACTCGGAGAACCTGAACGTCGAGCAACGGCACTGACGCCTGCCGCCACTTCGTCGCCGCGACTCGACAGCCGTGGCGTCAAGACGCCAGCGGTAAGGGAAGGGAGAACAGGACAACGTAGCTGATTGAAACGAAATGCGAACGCGCTTGATATGGATGACCTTTTTGAATTCGGGAAAGGGTTCATCATACGGAGAGAAGGGGAACAACGAGGGTAGAGGGATTCGAGTCGTTGTCAGTCTCGAAGGTAGGGGAGGGACATTCCGGGGCGTTTGTGTCGCCGGCGGTTTGTGTGATGATGGGAGTATCTTCGGTGGAAGCAGGAATGACGGTAGGGGTGGGAGTGGTGGTAGTGGTGGCGCCAGCAGCGGCCTGTCTGCGTAGGCGGGCGCGTTCCCTGCGATTTGCCGCGGCCTGACGGTTGCCACTACGCACCATATTGCGGAGCCTGCGCATGATCTGATCCGCGGTGTGTTCCCTGGGGTAGAACCGCGCGAAGTCGTCCTCGTGTAACCTACCACGCCCGTTGACCGCCGGGACGTCGAGCATCTTGCCGTGGCCCACGCCTGGTTGGTGCGCGTCGGTCCACACGTTCCACGAGCCGGGTTCATGGGCGACGATCTCGGGGAGCGGTTTGGCTTTCGGTTTAACCTCGCCATTGGAGGATTCGGCGGCGGGCTCGCTAATGGTGGGAACAGAGGAAGGAGTAGGGCGGGCCCGTTTGGAAGGTGCCGGAGCTGCCGCCGCGACGAACCGACGAGAGGGAGCTGGCACAGAAGCCTTCAGAATGGAGATGGCAGTGGGACTACGCTTTGGAGTAGGGGTCGCCGCAGAAGCGTTCTGGGTGTTCCCCGAAGTCTCGGTTGAGAGCTGCAGGCGTTTCCTAGCCGGGTTGGTTAGGATGATGATGCGAGGGGGGGAAGGAGCATGGCGAGTAGATGACAAAGGGGCGTTCTGAATGGAAGGTAGCGAACGTGTCCTCGCCGGATTGACGAGGATCGTGATGCGTGGGGGTGACGCTTGGCAGATACATGATGGATGGATCACTTGGGCGGGAGGGGTAGAGCGCATCCGGGCCCTAGCCGGATTGGCAAGGATAGTAATGCGCGGAGGCGACTTGCACACAGACGAAGGTTTGGGGTTAACGCACCCCGGGAAGGGTCGGTTGGTACCATTCGTTACTGTGTCGAACACGCCGCCAGCGAGATCAGTAGCGTAACTGGATTTGGGAGGCTGACTGACCATCCATCAGGGCATTGCGCCTAGTCCGCTTGCCACCACGGCCAACAGTGATGTTTTCTGCACCACTAGCGGAAGACGGGAAGGGGACACCACTGCGGGGCATGTTCGTTACACAAGAAGCTGGCTTTCCAAGAGAAGAGTTGGAAGACGCTGGCGACAGCCGTGCAGACTCGGAATTCATGGCCACAAGAGGAAGCTTTTATAAGAGACCCTTGGTGGCTGGCCGATTCTGAAATTTATTATATAATGACTGTCCAGTCATTACATAACAAGTTTGAGAATCGGACCTTTGCGAGCGAACCATAGCAGTCAGTCGGGAAGGCGAGATGTGATCGTCGGTGTTTACTCGCGGACATCAGCAACCTTGATTTTGATACTTTCAGTCAATCACGCCGGGCAATAGCTTAAGTAGGCCACACATATCCTGTGCCCGAGAGTCAGTTTGCCATATTGAGTCCTATGCCAGCGCATCCACACCGTTTGAGACGGAACACGACTCGGTGCAGGCCTCTGTGTAATGGTTGTTTTACACCAGCTGAGAGTAATACCACCGACCTTTACTACGTAGCAGATAACGGACGACCACGTGGTGATGGCGTCCAGAAAGGCTTGAACCAATTGGGGCTGCATCGGATCAGAGGGGTGACATCAGCAGAACAGGTAATCCGTCTACATCTATCCGGCGAAGAAAGGTTGGCTGGGCTGAGTATGTCATGCATGCAGTGCTGTTAGTTGGTAATATATCGAACCACGGAGTGGCCCTGCAGACAGTGGCAAAGCGAGTTTGTCGCCAAAATCTCCCCCACGGAGAAGGAGGAAACTGCCCAACTCAAGGACGGGAAGAGGTTCCCGAGCAGTGCAGTTCTCACACTTCTCAGTGAAGGAATTGTTGAGACCGAAACCCGTCACCACTGTCTCACACCATGAATGAGGCCAAGTAGATTGGAGGATGTCAACAGCAGAGCTTGTTCACAATTCTCCTGCCGGAGCTGGCGATGAACTACGATGAGTTTTCGGGCCAGTAACCGTCCACCACAAGGAAACCAGCGAGCTTCTCGTATCAGAGGTAGCAGACACAGTCTCACATGAAGCCGATTCCCTGAGAACATAGCAGTTGTGATAACGGTGATAGGGAGTAGTGAATAACCCCCTTCAGGCCCCAGCCCGTCACCCCCGCAGATGGTGGCACCACGATATAGTTTTGAGAGTTTTGGGGAGGTTAGCAGACCCATACTGTCCCATGCCAACATCTTCGGCCCTCGAACAGAGAATCATGGTAGTCCCGTGCTAAACATTCGGAAAGACGCTTACCACGGCAGTTTTCTCGCCCAGGGCTACTTCTAGGGGTGAGGATGACCCACTTGAGCACATATAAGCATAATCCTGATGGCTGTCGACTACTTCAGCTTATAATCGCCATCTTTGAGGTAGGCTGGGGGTGTGTGTAAGAGAGGATGTCACCAGATAGGTAGAGGAAGTGAGAGTCGTCGTCAAAGTGTCGTCGATGAAAAAAAAAAAGTTGCGGACCCTAAAAAGCGTCTCCGCAGCTCTCGGGTCTATCCGAATATCTCCGACCCCAGACCAACATGTTCTCTGCGTTCAAGAGGACAATTGTGAGCCTCATAACCCGTCATGCCGCAATCGCTGCTGAAATCCCCCCTGCGTAGCCTCAAATATCTATCTTGTGAGTAGTTGTCCTTTCGTATCGTGCATTTGCCCACTAATCGATTTCACCAAGTCACAACCCGTCGTTACCACCCTCAAATAGGGCGCTTGCCATGCTGCGAGCCGCACTGTCTTCTCCTTATCCACCGGGGAGCGCGTCCAAATCCCCACTCAGGTTCGACCTAGAGGTCGTTGAGAAGGCTGCGCCAACCGCCGACCAGATACGAACCATCTTGGAGTACCTTCCGCGCGTTTCCGATGTCGACGATCCACACCATGTTGCCGCGTTGATATCCTCTCATCCTTCGGCCCCATCTCTGCCGGATAGACCGCACTCCCCAGAGGGTTTGGTACGTCTCGCTGAGAAGAGTCCGCTCGCATTGAAATCGCCGATTGTTGTGGACTGGACAAGCGGTCGCGCTTCTGCCGGGGACTCTGAAGGCGTCAAAGACATATTGGAATATCTGAGGAAGAAAAGAGATGGAGAAGTTAAGGAAGAGGAGGATTATAAGCCCAGAGGGTGGTTTTCATGATGTTCCTATGCAATAATGGTACGTGCACTCCCTAATATACATAGCGGAAGTGGAGAGGCCCCTCTCGCTCATGCTACTCGTGTCTTCGGGTACATGTCACTTGCTATCATCCTAACAGGTATCCTTGTCGTCATCGGGACTAGCTCATCGTGTGCTGTATTGTTTTGGTCGTCCCGTGTATAAAAATATTACAGTCGCTGCTCACATAAAGCATCTACCCCGAAGTCCAACCAGTGGGGCATCCCTCTTTCTTTCCGGAACTCTCCGGGTGTCCACTGGGCATACCAAAATGTCGTTCTTGGGGGCCTTGGGACCCAAAAATTGTTGCTGTAGTCCCATCGTTTCCAGTGCGGGTGTAAGAATTCGTTTGGCTTCGTATGGCATCGGACGTATTGATTTTTTAACTTACAAGCGTATCACACTACGTTGAACGGAGAAATATGGTGCCTCCAGATTACTCATGGGTCGAGATATATCTGATCTGACGTCTTTCTCAAATTACATGACTGACAAGATGAAAGGAAGCTACTACACGAAATTGAAGGATTCTACCGTGTTAGTCGGCAGTCAAGGGTCAGAAATGAGAGAACTGGAAGGGGCGGGAAGTCGGTACGCACCAGTGCAGGTAGGGGTTCAGGGATAAATGGGCCGGGTGCGTTGTGAAGAGACTGACTAAGAGGTACGGAAACGGGGGAGAGCGATGTAAACCAGTCAGGGCACGGCAAACAGACGCTATGACAGTAAGCAGAGTAGAGGGTCGAAATAGGCATGGTCAAGATACGTCGAAATAGCTTGCATTAATCATATATAGAGTGGAGCCCCTTCAACGGCTAGCTGGGCTGTCCAAACAGGCACAGCAGCTGCCAACTTGCAGAAGATCTTGTAACCCATTGATAGGCGACGGTTTTGTTTCTTTAAGTTGGTCAAAGGAATGGGACTCGACCTCGCAAGCACTTCTGATACGCACCTGACAGCCCGTCTTGACGGCCGTCCTCGTCACCAACTCATCAGTATCACGGATATGTTTTGACTCTAAACCCACGTCATTGCAAACAAGGCAAAGAGAAGGGGTTATGGATATATTGATAAGGTTCTCAAGTTGCGGTGATTCAGAACTTCGAGAGATTAGAGGAGGACTCCAGGGCCTAGACTATGTGGGAGGGCATCGTGAAACATTCCCACCACACAGATGCCATAACATATTTGGGCGTCTACCGGCCGCAACAGTTCACTGGTTCACCGCCTATCGACCACTATCCACACCTAACACGAGCCATACAGTTCTGTAATGTCTAATGTTACCTCCACGTCCGCATCGCGCGCAAATCTTGATTCCATTTTCAATGCTGCTCTCAAAACCTACAAGAAGAAGACCGGGAAGGACATCACATCACATCCTCTAGCTACCGAGTTTCAGTCCTGCGATTCTCCGGATGCCATACTCTCCGTCCTTCGACGACAGATACCCACGCCGGATAAATCCCAGAGTGGCGACCAAACATTTGTGAAATGCCTTATTCCAACCGTCAACGTCCTCTATACCCTATCCGACACACTTGGCGAAGGTTTTGGCCTAGTAAGTAGCACGATGTCGTTCCTGTTGAGAACCCGTGCCCTAACGTCTTTCTCTCAGGTGTTTTCACCAGCAAAAGTAATTTTTGCTGGCATCGGTGTTCTCCTCTTGGTCCGCTATCTTTTATTTTCATTGTGCGGCCCATTTTGACATGTGGTGTTTTTAGGCGGTCAAAGACGTCAACGCGAGCCAAGGTACTCTCATCGATCTATTCAGCCGGGTCGAATACTTCTTCCGTCGGCTCGAGATTTACATCGGGGTGCCACCTACCACCGCTATGACGGACATAACTGTAGAAATCATGGCAGAGGTACTGGCCATCATTGGGATGGCGACAAAGGAAGTGAAGCGGGGTCGAATGAGTGAGTTTACCTCTCCGTTGGTTTACGATTGTTGACTAGAATCGTGTTTAGAAAAGTACCTGAAGAAGTTGATCGGAAACACGGACATCGAGGACAGTCTACATCAACTGGACAAGCTGACACAAGAAGAGGCTCGGATGGCGTCTGCGGAGCAACTGAGGATCGCTCACAGTGTCGAGGAGAGAGTGATGGGTGTCGACGACAGGTTACAGGGCGTCGATCGCAAATTGGACGATACTACTCGTTCGTCGTCTCTTACCGCTCATGCTCTCATTCCGAATGCTCAGACCTATCCACAGGGAACCTCCTCCGCGACGACCTCCTACGATGGCTTTCGCCTTCGGATCCATCCATCAATCATAACATCGCATCCAAAGTTCATCACGATGGTACAGCTCAGTGGTTCTTTCAAGGCCGTATTTTCAACCAATGGAAGTCCGGGAAGTCCGCTGGTTCGCTTTTGTGGTTACAGGGGAAACGTGTGTTTCTCTTCATTTTAACTCTGCGACATCAATCCTAATCACCTCGATTCCGTAGCCGGATCAGGGAAGAGCATTCTCTGGTTCGTTCTTCCTTTACTCGTCCAACATTATCAGACTAACACTGTGAACTCAGCTCCTCCATCATACAAGATATTATGACCTTGAATGACTCCGGGACGGCCTCGATGGCATATTTCTATTTCGACTTCAGGGATACCGACAAGCAAAAACTCCAGGACCTCCTTCCTTCCCTCCTCATCCAGCTCTCCGCTCTGTCCGATTCCTGTTGTGACGCCCTCTCTCGTCTCTATTCCTCACACAATCGTGGAGTTCGGAAACCTAATGATCGTGCCATGACAGAGTGTCTTAAGGAGATGCTCACCCTCGACGAGCAATGCCCTACCTACATCATCCTGGACGCAATCGACGAGTGTCCGCTCAGGTCAAGTGCTGGACCTCCGCGAGAAGAGGTACTCGATTTCATCAACGAACTTGTTGGACTCCACCTCCCAAACGTCCACGTATGTGTCACCAGTCGCCCTGAGGTTGACATTCAGGCAGTCCTCGGACCTTTGGCCCCACAACCCGTATCCCTACATAATCAAAGTGGTCAAAAGCAGGACATCGCGGATTTTGTGCGTTCTTTTGTCGAAACAGACCGAAGGATGAGAAGGTGGCGAGACGAGGACAAGGATTTCGTGATCAAGACATTGCCAGAGAAGGCGGATGGAATGTACGGATATCTTCATATGACGATAATTGATTCTTATCAGATCGACCAGGTTTCGTTGGGTATCGTGCCAATTGGAAGTTCTACGGGACTGTTTCCCGTCGAGTGTGCGGCGTACCATGGAGGAGTTACCCGACAGCTTGGATGAGACTTACGAGCGGATGCTGAGGGAGATCAGAAAGCCGAACCAGGGTCATGCTCGTCGAATGTTGCAATGTCTTGTGGCAGCTGTTCGCCCACTTCGAGTGGCAGAACTGGCGGAAGTCCTTGCGATCGACTTCAATGTGGAAGGGACGCAGAAACTGAATCCGGATTGGCGGTGGGAGGACCACGAAGAAGCAGTGATGTCGACGTGTTCGAGTTTGGTCATGATAGTCGACAACAAGGTTAGAGGTGAGGACGAATTCGATGACGGTGTAGATGTTGAGAGCGAGGATGAAGACGAAGACGAAAGCGAGGACGGTAATACCGACAAAACCGTGGATTCGCGAATTGTTCAGTTTTCGCACTTCTCGGTCAAAGAATTCTTGATGTCAGACCGGCTTGCGGAGGCGAACAGAGAAGTCACCGTCTCGCAATATCACATCCAACTCGAGCCTGCACACGCGATTCTTGCACAAGCATGCCTTGGAGTTCTCCTCCGATTGGACGATGGCATCGACCGTGACAATATCAAGAACTTCCCGCTCGCCAGATACGCCGCCCAACACTGGGTCGATCATGCTCGATTTGGAAATGTGTCGTCACTCATCAAGGGCGAGATGGTGTGTCTGTTCGACTCGGAGAGGCCTCACTTTGCGGCTTGGCTCTGGGTTTATAACAAAGATCGTCATGGTCGTTCCATGTATACGATGTCCCCGGAGAGGCCGGAGAGGCCAGAAGCAGTCCCCCTATATTACGCCGCGCTATTCGGATTTCGCGACTTGGCAGCACACCTCCTCGCAGAGCATCCAGGGGATGTACGCACCAAGGGTGGCTACGAAGTGACTCCGTTGCACGCATCTGCGAGACATGGTCACGTTGACGTTTCTTCATTACTTATTGACCATTTCCTAGATATGGATATCCGGGGTCCTTACAATCAGACCCCGCTTCTTCGAACGACGCGCGGAGGAGACCTCGAGTTTGGGAAGCGGCTACTTGATCTCGGTGCAGATGTCAATGCCAGCGACGATGATGGCTGGACTCCTTTGTACATGGCCGCAAGATATGGACGACTCGAGTTCGCTCGAATGTTACTTGAGCACGGCGCAGCGGTCAATACTCCAACTCGTGACGACGAGACTCCACTGCACAAGGCATCAGAATATGGACATATCCAAGTCGTACTGTTATTACTGGAATACGGCGCGGATCCCAATGCGTGTGACGGGTTTGGCGAGACCCCTTCCGACTTAGCATCAGAAAGTGGGTGGGGAAAGATTGTAGAATTATTGTCAGAATATGGCACGAAGTCTGTAAAGCAGTAGCGTCGGTCTCTTCGAATTTACGGTACGGCTCCATGTGGAGATAGTACTACCAGTATTCATTGTTGGTGTATGAGCGCAAGTTTTTTAAATAAAGGAACTACATGTTTGTACTATGGCAAGCCTGAGTGAGCGGCGATACGACGTTGTCGAGAGCGAAAAACCCGCTCCAGCCATCAGCATACAGACCACCCCACATAGCTAATGCTCATGCAGGGCCTCTCTTATTGAAACTCTACCATCTGCTCAGTGCTCACATCCCACCAGGACCGAGCTGTATCGAAACGACGCACAAGCTTGATACAATGTCAGCATAATTGTATGGCAAGGACATAAAACTAGTGCTAATCGCAGTCTGAGAGAAACGAAGACCGGGGGAAAAGGCCGTCTTGTGTATCATGTAGGTGACTGTATGCGCGACCATTACGCTTACAAGAATTAGTGAGGAGAAAACGAAGAAATGCGGAGATGAGAAATCCCTGGTGTGGCGTAAAGTCCAGGCCGGTTCAGACCACTGGCAGTTGCTGCGTACTGCGTACATTCCGCGTGGCGCCCTCTGACAAGGGCTATACTTATATTTGGTTCGAACACAAAGTGTGAAGCTAATATTCATGGGTTCAACGGCCGGTCGGGCTGTCCAAACATGCACAGCAGAATGTAGGAGATCGTGTAACCCATTGATGAGTAACGGTTCTGTTTCCTCAAGAAGCTCGTCAAAGGGAAGGGATTCGACTTCGTAACCACTTTTGGTACGCACCTGACAGACCATCCTTACAGTCATCCTCGTCACCAACTCATCAGTATCACGGAGTTTCTTGGCTCCAACACCATGTCATTGTGGGACAAACAAGAGCAGGCAAAGAGTAGGGGTTATGGGCATATTCATAAACTTCTCGAGCTGCGGTGGTTCAGAACTTCGACGAATAAGAAGGATGGGGTCGGGAGGGCTCCACTGCCCAGACTACACACTGACTCCACGAAGGGAGTTAGCCGTCGTGAAAACATTCCCACCCAGTGCGGACCCGCCGGACCGACACAGTTGCATTTGGGCGTCTACCGACTGATGCATCCAGTTCACCGAGTGTTCAATGTTCAACGTTTACCGTCTATCGACCACTATTCACACCTAACACGGGCTATAATGTCTAATCTTCCTTCCTCGTCCTCCTTGCGCTCAGACCTCGATGTCATTTTCGACGCTGCTCGCAGAACCTACAAGAAGCAGACAGGGAAAGACATCACCGCACGTCCTCTTGCAACCGAGCTTCAATCCTGGGATTCTCCAGATGCCATACTCGCACTCCTTCGAAGACAAATACCCACGCCGGATCAATCCTAGAGTGGCGACGAAACATTCGCAAAATGTCTCATTCCAACCGTCAATGTCCTCTACACCCTTTCCGAGACGCTTGGCGAAGGTGTTGGTCTAGTGATTAGCACGGTGTCGTCCCTGTTGAGAATCCGTGCTCAAACGTCTTTCTCCTAGGTATTATCACCAGCAAAAGTTATATTTGCTGGCATCGGCGTTCTCCTCTTGGTTCGCTATCTTTTATTTTATTGTGCAGCCCATTTTGACGTGTGGAGTTTTTAGGCGGTCAAGGATGTCAACGCAAGCCAAAGTACTCTTGTAGATTTATTCACCCTGATCGAATACTTCTTCCGTCGGCTTGAGATCTACACCGGGGTGCCACCTACCACCGCTATGACGGACATAACTGTAGAGATCATGGCGGAGGTACTGAACATCATTGGTATGGCGACAAAGGAAATGAAGCGGGGTCGAATGAGTGAGTTAACCTCTGCGCTGGTTCACGATTGTTAACTAGTGTCCTGTTTAGAAAAGTACCTGAAGAAGTTGGTTGGAAACACAGACATCGAGGACAGTCTACATCAGCTGGACAAGCTGACACAAGAAGAGGCTCGGATGGCGTCTGCGGAGCAGCTGGGGATTGCTCACAGCGTCGAGAGGAGAGTGATAGGCGTTGACGAGAGGGTACAAGGCGTCAGCGACGATGTGCAGATTGCGGGCAAGAAGGTTGAAGGTGCCGACGACAGGTTCAAGTTACACGGTATTGACGGCGAGGTTCGACGCATCGGCCACAAGGTCCAAGGAATTGATGACGATGTGAAAGATGTTGGTGACAGGGTCCAAGGTGTTGATCGAAAATTGGACGATAACAGCCGTTCGCATCTCTTCGTTCGCCTTGCTTTTCATTCTGAAATCTAAAACTTATTCTCAGGGAACCTCCTCCGTGATGGTCTTCTACGATGGCTTTCGCCTTCAGACCCATCCACAAATCACAATATTGCATCCAAAGCCCATCACGACGGCACAGCCCGGTGCTCTGGTTCGTCCTTCCGCGACTCATCCTACCTATCACCCTTACACAATGAACCCAGTTCCTCGATTATCCAAGACATCATGACCTTGCATGACGCTGAGAGGGCCTCGATGGCCTATTTTTATTTCGATTTCAAGGACATCGACAAGCAAAAACTCTCCAACCTACTTCCTGCCCTCCTCATCCAACTTTCAGCCCGATCTAATCCCTGCTGTGACATTCTCTCCCGACTCTATTCTGCTCATGATCGTGGAGTTCGAAAGCCCAATGATCATGTCATGATATCATGTCTCAAAGAAATGCTTGCGCTCGATGCGGACCGCCCTACCTACATCATCATGGACGCAATCGATGAGTGTCCGCTCTCGTCAAGTGTTCCATCTCCGCGAGAGGAGGTGCTTGAGCTCGTCAATGAACTTGTTGACCTTCGCCTCCCAAACCTCCACATCTGTGTCACCAGTCGCCCCGAGCTCGATATTCAGGCCATCCTCGAATCTTTGGCCCCACACCCCGTATCCCTCCACAATCAAAGCGGACAAAAGCAGGATATCGCGGACTATGTCAGCTCTTTTGTTCATGCAGATCGAAGGATGCAAAGGTGGCGGGATGAAGACAAGGATTTGGTGATTAAGACATTACCAGAAAAGGCGGATGGGATGTAAGTTCTTGCCAGCTGCTTATGAACGATTCTTATTGGAAGGCACAGGTTTCGCTGGGTATTTTGCCAATTGGAGGTATTACGGCACTGTTTCCCACCCATTTGTCGGCGCCTTACAAGTCCAGGCTATCATGGTGGGGTGCTCTGAAAGAGGTGGTCATCTATCCTGTGCGCATGAAAGGTATCGCGCTGCGAGTTAGAGATAAGACGACTCGGAGAGGGAGAGAGAGAATGAACATGAGCAAGCGACCACGGTTTTCTTGGACAGGTGGTGGGCCTGGAGGCGATGTCAAAGAGGTTTCATATTCGGATTCCAGTAACAGGAAGGCTGGAAATTTACAACAAGATGACGGATACTGGACTTAAAGTGGAAAATAACGGGAGGGCGTGGAAGGGAATTTATAGGACAAACAGGGGAGGTCACGGGTGTTAGGCTTCTCGTTCCGCACACAGTCCGTAGGGAGATGTACGTAAGGAAGGGCACAATATGCAAGCCGTTCGTGTAGAGAGATACAGGAAGGTGCGACAGTACAGTACGGAGTGGCATTGGGGTAGCTGTCGGTTTTCTCGGCTTTATCCGGATATTCCCGAGACAACGTGTCGCTGCGTTTCAAAAGAGCAATTCTGAGCCCAATGCTGCAACCACCGCTGAAAGCACCCTCTGGTTAACCTCGAATATCTATTTTTGTGAGTAATTCTCCTTTCCTGTCGTGCTCCCCCACTTTCGATCACGCCAATTCACAAAACCGTACTTACCGTCCTCCATTAGGGCGCTTGCCATGCTACGAACCGCACTCTCTTCTCATTATCAACTGGCGAACGCATCTAAATCTCTATCAGCTTCGACCTATAGGCCATCGAGAAGGCCCTTCCAACCTCCGACCTGATATGAAACGATCATGAACTATCTTCCGTGCGTTTGTCGACGATTCACACCACGTTGCCACATTGATGTCCTTTCATCCTTAGACCCCATCTTTGCTGGATAGACCGCACTCCCCGGAGGGTTTGGTACGTGTAACTGAAACGAGTCTCCTCGCGTTGAAATGGCTGGATATTGTGGATGGGACCAGTGGTCAAGCTTCTGCCGAGACACCGAAGGTGGTGAAGACATGCTGGAATATCTGAGGAGGAAAAGAGACGGGAAGTTAAAGAAGTGGAGGAATATAAACCCAAGGGTGGTTTTCATGACGGTCCTGCGCATAAATGGTACGTGCGCTCCCTGGTATACGTGGTGGAGGTAGAGAGCTTCTCTCGCTCATGTTACTCGTGCCTCCAGGTACACGTTACCTGCTATCGTTCTGATAGGCATCCTTGTTGTCATCGGGACTAGCTTATTGTGTAATGTGTGCTTTGATCGCCCCAGGAATACAAAGGTTACAGTCGCTGCCTACACAAAGCACGGACCCCGATGTCCAGCCAGTGCGGCGTGCCTCTATCGGGACTCTCTGCGTGTCCACACCACTAGGCAAGGTAAATGTCGTTCTTGGAACCCCGAAGACTTTCGGGAATTCGTTACAGTTTCCCATGACGACACAATACTTTCTTTTTTTGCTTAAGCAACTTTCATATGATGTCCAACCTTTTTTTTTGACGGATGGTGGGCCAGGGGTTCCAGCCAAACCTGAGCCTGTGATCGATAGGCGACACTGGGGCCAAATAACTTGACAGGTTTTTGTAATGTGAAGTGGGAAGCACGTGTCAGTAATGGGGGCGACCAAAAATGGTGGGCGACGGGATATCTATGCTCGGCGGAAGGGCATCTCGCGAACGTGACGAGGTCGTGTTCCTTCGTTACACGCCAATGGGCTGCGAGACCTCTTGGATAGGCCAGCCCGCCGTTTAACAGGCTTTACCGGCTTTACCCTGTATATAATTTACGCAATTTATCTCAACCTGACGTTTCGCCACCATAAATATTGCCTCTGATCTACCAGGGTTTACTAGCGCTTACTGCCAATACCGCTACGCTTCACTAGCTTCACTGGTTGACACCACCTTCCGAGCCCTTCCCGAACCCGTATTCCCATCTCATCCAGTCTCCTCACCATCCGCGCGGTCCAACTATTCCTGAACATCTTCCCACCTTTCCCCTTGCCTTTCCCGTGGTTCCCACGCCGTACACGCTGTCTTCATCTGTGCACCGCGCCTAGCTTCGGGCTTTTCTCTGATCTCGGCAGATTGTCTCTCGGTCGGCGCGATTCCCTGGTAAAATTCCTTCAATTTCTTGTGGTGGGTTTCTTCAATCTCGACCACCGGGTAATTTGAGGAACACACATGTCAGCTATATCCAAACCGATGAGAGCTGAGATGCATCCTGTCATACTCAGCTGTTCGACATCGTCTGATATCTAGCTCGCATGGCATGGCTTGTATATTATCCATCCCATAATCCCAGTAGAGTCGTACCTAACAGCCTATCTTTACATCCATCCTCCTTATCAACTTATCAATATTACGGACACGCCTGATTATAAATCCCTGACAAGTGGAAGGAACAAGGAGGAGAGGTATTTGGAAATATTGACAAGCCAGGTGATAAGCTTTTCAAGTAACGGTGGTTCAGAAGTTCGATAAATGGGAGGGATGGGTTTGGAACAATCACAATGCGTAGACGATGCAGCTACACATGAGTGGGCCGTTACCGGACACCGTGAAAAACATTACCTCCTAGTCCTTGTAGGAGGTGTTTGTCCATATGTGGTGTCACATAAAACAGCCGGTCAGGAAAGGATGATCGATGTGCAGGGGAACGAATGCAGTAGAAGCAAACAGGGCTTCGAATATAGGGCGTCTAATTATCGATTCGCACGGTTCACCGCTTATCGCTTATCAGTCACCATCCATACTCACCACGAGCCACAATGTCGAATGTTCCCTCCCCATCCACCTCGCGCTCAAATCTCGATTCCATTTTCAATGCTGCTCTCACAACCTACAAGAAGAAGACAGGGAAGGACATCACCTCACATCCTCTAGCTACAGAGCTTCAATCCTGCGATTCTCCTGATGCGATACTTGCCGTTCTTCGAAAACAAATACCCACGACGGACCAGTCCCAGAATAGTGACGAGACATTCTCAAAATACCTTATTCCAACCGTCAACGTTCTCTACACCCTTTCCGACACACTCGGCGAGGGTGTTGGTTTAGTGATTATCATGATGTCTTCCCTGTTAAGAATCTGTGCTCTAACAGGTTCCGCCCAGGTATTCTCGCCAGCAAAAGTAATATCTACTGGTATTGGTGTTCTCCTTTTGGTCCGTTATCTTTTATTTCATTTGTGCAGCCCATTTTGATGTGTGGTATTTTTAGACGATCAAAGACGTGAACGCGAGCCAAGGCACTCTCATCGAACTGTTCAGCCGGATCGAATACTTCTCCCATCGGCTTGAGATTTACATCGGGGTGCCACCTACGACTGCTATGACAGAGATAACGGCAGAAATCATGGCGGAGGTACTGATCATCGTTGGGATGGCGACAAAAGAAGTGAAACGGGGTCGGATGAGTGAGTTGATCTTCGTGCTAGTTCGCGATTGTTGACGAGTATTCGGTTTAGAAAGGTACCTGAAGAAGTTGATCGGGAACACGGACATCGAGGACAGTCTACAGAAGTTGGACAAATTGACACAAGAAGAGGCTCGGATGGCATCTGCGGAGCAGCTGAGGATCGCACACAGTGTCGAGGAGAGAGTGATAAGCGTGGATCGCAAATTGGACGATACCACCCGTTCGTCATCTTTTATCGCTCATAATTTCATTCCGGACGCTCAGGTCTCTTCACAGGGAACCTGCTCCGCGACGACCTCCTACGGTGGCTTTCGCCTTCGGATCCATCAATCAATCATAACGTTGCATCCGCGGCCCATCACGATGGTACCGCTAAGTGGTTCTTTCAAGGCCGTATTTTCAACGAATGGAAGTCCACTGGTACGTTTTTGTGGGTTCACGGAAAACGTGCGTTTCTCTCAATTTCCACTCTGCGATGTCAATCCTAATCATCTCGATTTCGTAGCCGGATCAGGGAAGAGCATTCTCTGGTTAGTTCTTCCTCCTTCCTCTCATCGTTCAACCTTAACAGACTCGCACTTTGAACTCAGCTCCTCCATCATACAAGATATTTTGACCTTGAATGACTCCGGGATGGCCTCGATAGCTTATTTCTATTTCGACTTCCGGGATGTCGACAAACAAAAACTCCAGAACCTCCTTCCTTCCCTCCTCATACAGCTCTCCGCTCGGTCCGATCCCTGTTGTGACACCCTGTCCCATCTCTACTCTTCACACGATCGTGGAGTTCGTAAACCGAATAATCGTGCTATGAAAGAGTGTCTTAAAGAGATGCTCACCCTCAATGAGCAATTCCCTACCTATATCATCCTGGACGCAATCGACGAGTGTCCGCTCAGGTCTAGTGCTGGATCTCCGCGAGAAGAGGTGGTCGATTTTATTAACGAACTTGTTGGTCTCCACGTTCCAAATGTCCACGTATGTGTCACCAGTCGCCCTGAGGTTGACATTCAAGCCATCCTCGGACCTTTGGCCCCACAACCCGTATCCCTACATAATCAAAGTGGTCAAAAGCAGGATATCGCGGATTATGTCCGTTCTTTTGTCGAAACAGACCGAAGGATGAGAAGGTGGCGAGATGAGGACAGGGATTTGGTGATCAAGACATTGCCGGAGAAGGCCGATGGAATGTACGTATATCTTCATATGACGATAATTGATTCTTATCAGATCGACCAGGTTTCGTTGGGTATCGTGCCAATTGGAAGTACTACGGGACTGTTTCCCATCGAGTGTGCGGCGTACCATGGAGGAGTTGCCTGACAGCTTGGACGAGACTTACTCGCGGATGCTGAGGGAGATCAGAAAGCCGAACCAGGGTCATGCTCGTCGAATGTTGCAATGTCTCGTGGCGGCTGTTCGCCCCCTTCGAGTGGCGGAACTGGCGGAAGTCCTCGCGATTGACTTCAACGCGGAAGGGACGCAGAAACTGAAACCGGATTGGCGGTGGGAGGATCACGAAGAGGCAGTGATGTCGACATGTTCGAGTTTGGTCATGATTGTCGACGACAAGGACGAGAGCGAGGACGGTAACAAAGACAAAACTGAGGATTCACGAATTGTTCAATTCTCGCATTTCTCGGTCAAAGAATTCTTGATGTCAGATCGGCTGGCGGAGCCAAGCAGAGAAGTCACAAATTCACAATATCACATTCAACTTGGGCCTGCACACGCGATTCTTGCACAAGCATGCCTTGGAGTTCTCCTCCGGTTGGACAATCGCATCAACCGTGACAATATCAAGGACTTCCCTCTCGCCAGATACGCTGCCGAACACTGGGTCGATCATGCTCGATTTGAAAATGTGGCGTCACTCATCAAGCGCGAGATGGAATGTCTATTTGACCCGGACAAGCCACACTTTGCAGCTTGGCTCTGGATTTATAACAAAGACCGTGATCTGTCAATGTCTACGACATCCCCGGAGAAGCCAGAAGCAGTCCCGCTATATTACGCCGCACTATTCGGATTTCGTGACTTGACAGCACACCTCCTCGCAGAGCATCCGGAGGATGTACGCGCCGAAGGTGGCTATTTTGTGACACCGTTACACGTATCTGCGAGATCGGGAAATTTCGACGGTTTTTCATTACTAATTGATCATTTCCCGAATCTGGAGATCCAGGGCCGTTACAATGAAACCCCGCTGGTCCGAACGTCATACGAGGCAAATCTCGAGATTGGGAAGCGGCTACTTGATCGCGGTGCAAATATCGATGCTTGTGACTCAGATGGCTGGACCCCTTTGTACGTGACGGCAATATATGGACGACTCGAGTTCGCTCGAATGCTACTTGAGCACGGCGCAGCCATCAATACTCCGGCTAGTAACGGCAAGACTCCACTGCACGCGGCATCGGCCAACGGTCATGTCGAAGTCGTACTGTTATTACTGGAATACGGCGCAGATCGCAATGCGTGTGACAAGGGTGGCAAGACCCCTTCTGACTTAGCATCAATAAATGGGCAGGGAAAGATTGTAGAATTATTGTCAGAATATGGTGCAAAGTCTATAAAGCAGTAGCGTCATCTCTTTTGATTTACCAGACGGCCACAGGTGGAGATTGTACGATCATTATCCACTGTTAGTGCGC
>Ga0307509_10003923_pt1 | contig 21977 bp, 34 predicted proteins | sample 10_EM_MG_FD_202245 | JGI IMG/M metagenome (GOLD analysis project Ga0307509, IMG submission 202245) | Populus trichocarpa ectomycorrhiza microbial communities from riparian zone in the Pacific Northwest, United States - 10_EM | ecosystem: Host-associated > Plants > Roots > Unclassified | place... | reverse complement strand
AATGTACTGTGAGTGATAATGAATGATGTTGAGTGATAGTTAGAGATGAGAACTATCCATCTCACTTGCTGTCACTCATTATCACTCATTGTCACTGGTTACCACCCATGATCACTTGCTGTCATGGAATTGGTTATCACTTGTCATCACTCACCATCACTGCTAGTCACTGACCATCACTCACTGTCACTGGTGATAACTGGTGATAACTGGTGATCGTTGGTGATCATTGGTGATCATTGGTGATAACTGGTGATCACTAGTGATCACTGGAGATGGAGGTAAATTGTAGTGGTTTTCTGGGGATTTGTCCAGAGTACCCATTCATACGGTTGACGCACCGAGCGAGGGTGAGGGTGCGAAGGTCTTCCATGGTATGAAGGGTTTGGTAAACGCTCCACGTCTCAATCCCAGCGGATGCGCGCGGCCGATAATGACACAGCGTTATCGCCAGTCGTTGACTCCTCGAAAGGTCGAACTGGTCGAGGAGGGGCCGTAAAAATCGGGTTATTCCAATGTTGGGTTGGCCACCTCCATCCGCCCGGTTGCCAAATATGTAGATCCCACCACTTGGTCCACGGAGCCACACGGATCTGCGTTCCGAACCGAAGTAGAGGTTTGTTGCGGTAATGTGAGAGAGATTTCGGAGATTCTCGAGGGATTTGGGAGAGTAGGACGGAATCGGGGACTCCCCGCCACGAAAGGTAAACTCCAGACGTAGCAACGCCCCGACTGGAATGGAGAGATGATTGAGGAGAATAGAATGTGGTGTTTGCGCAATAATACCGAGATCCTTCAGGCGGGGGAGGGATACCACCCTTTCAGTGGGGGCATCAGACGAACTCGGGATTGAATTGTAGAGGTGAATGTGGCGGAGGCGAGGGACGCTCTCGAAAAAGTCGAGGAGTTGAGTCAAAAGGATCTCGTGCTTTGAAATGTGACAAAGGTAGAATGTCGTGAGACTTGATAGATCCCTCCATGGTAGCGGCATGGTGACCCCCGTCAGGCTTAATTCGCGCAACGATGAGAGGTCTTCGTCGAAAAGCCTGCTGGGAAGGATGGGGGCTTGGTGGGATACGAGGGTGATGTTTAGCGTATTTAGAAGCGGGACCGGGCGAGATAAGTGTTTGTCCAGAGCCGGGAGGACCTCGGTCGGATTTCCAGATACTGACAGGGTCCTGAGTCGATCGATGTGCTGAACTGCCAGAATGAGCGCTTGCTCTCGATAGAACGTGCTGCGGCCCGGCCTGAGGTAGATCTCCAAGGGGCAAGACTTTGAACGTTCGGTGTAGAGTTTGGTTTTTCCGACGTCGGTACAATCCAAGCGGGTCCACAACAAGGGACGCGACATGATGATTTCCCTCCAGTCACGACATACGTGGGTCAACCTGATCAAACCCATATCCGAGTCACTGTCTTCCCAGTAGGTTGGAATCATGGAAAGGACATCCGGAGGGATCCTGTTGACATGGACGAGGGCGTTCTTCGTGGACCGAACCAGGCCGAGCACCTGCAAGGTATCACGTTCGATAGCGTTGACCTAAAAGAATATGACACTGTAAGCCACCATGGACATACAGATGGTCTTACTTTCCACACTACCTCACCTCATCCTCGTTCAAAGTCATCCCGATCCTGTAGGATCACATTTCAGTACTTTGATAATTGTCAGCCTATGACCTCCAAACGTACCACCCGCCGAAAGCGGTGACCTGTAACTTCCTTTTGGCTGCGCATAAGAGTTGAGAAATAGAGAATTCGTCGCAATCGATGGCGATGGACATGGTGGGAATTTTTGAACGTCAGCCTGATCGCGTGCTCCGTGCAGCGATATCTACGATATCGCTCGCTCGCTCGCTCAACCGTTCATTTATGGATTGGACGATCGCTTGTGATCTTGTGGGCCCTAGAATCCAGTGTATATGAGCCGGGTCTTGATACCAGATACCTCAATATACGATCAGAGTTCGGTGTCTCCGGATCCCCCTTCTTGAGTGTTCCACCTGCACATCGGATGGCCAATGGTAGACGAACCACCGGGGATGTCGAGGTTTTGGAGTTCAGAGGATCAAAACTTCGCTGAATGAACCGAAGCGACAGCGGTTCCGCATCAAGTTTCAGCACAGGGACATGAAGTCCACCATCCCCAAGGGCCATAAACCATGAAGGCCGTGGCTGGTGACGGACATGGATGGTTTGCGTTTCGTCCATTTCTGCTCTTACCACCGGTAAAGCCACGTCACCAAGCCTCGGACAGGGACGGCGCGGAAACCTGGTTGATAGCAACCAATAAACAACTACGAACGGTTGTTCCCCTCCGTCGGGAGTCAACCGGTTTGCGCGGTAGCGAATTTCTCTGTAAGCCGTGTAGCTCCCAACGTACCCAACCATATGCATCCACACGCAAAGCAGACGGTGAGGATTAATGTTGAGAAATCGCTCGTAAATGTGTGGGTAGCCACTAGGCACGGCAGTATGTGGAAAGAGAAGACACGTCGGTACGTAGAAGGAGAGCCCGAAAGCGAAAACGAGAAAGCGAACACACGGGGTGTTATCATACACAGAAGGCGAGACCCTATGGCTGGCCTCAAACTACTTAAAGGCTGTAAATGGTCCTGCCACGAATCACCTGATTGTTAAACGCAACAGTACCTGGCTGGTATTTTCCCTTCTCTGCCTTCTTTCCCTCCCTCTTTTCCCTCTGCTTCACTTCCTGTTCCCCAGCGAGGATGGCCTCCTGGATCATAATTTCCGTCAGCTCATCTCGTAACACCTTCTCGATCTCCGAGAGATGGTACTCCGCGGCGTACTCTTCGGGATCTACGTACCCCGGAGGAGTGGACGGCCGGTACTCGTAATCACCCCATGGCCATGGGACCGTCTTGTCGCCACCGTCGAAGTCTGTGACTGTCTCCAACGTCTTCATATCGAGGAGGTGGAAAGAAGCCGGTTCGGCCTCCCATTCCAGAACGTTTCCCGTGGCGGTGCCAGAAAGGTTGCTGGAGGACGTCGGGACGGGCGTGGCACCGGCTGCCACCATTTGATCGACGCACGCCGAGGGTTGATCGTCGAGGTTCGAGAATTGTGAAGCCAGGGACGGTTCCACCACGTGGTAGTATATCATAACCTCTTCATCGAAGTTCTCCTGGCTCCCCGGCTCGAGAATGGCGTTAACGGATGCCTTGCTGGTAGTGGATTCGACGTCGGAGCGATGTTCAGTTAAATCTGTGTTGCTTGGTTGGGTTGGTTGGGGGTGCCCATCGTCGATGGGGGCATCATGAAGGACTGCCTGTAGCCGGCCGGTATAATATTCACCGCTACCCGCGCGCGCGAGGCACCTTTTGAGAGGACTTGGCGGGAGCCGCGGCCGTGATGGCGTGGGGCGGCCTGAGGAGTGGGCAGAGCACGTCAACCGATGCCCACATGGCGTATCTACCGAAGGTTGAACTCACCATTTGGGCCACCCTGAGTATTATTAAAAATGTAGTCGTGTCGTCGAGCCGATGGCTGGTTGTTTGGACGCGGGTGGCGAACACTGGCTTCCGCGGGGGTATGAGACGTGGTGTATTTTTCGCCCACGTCTTGGAGGCGGTGGAAAGTGTCGTCATGACTCCGGGTGGTCCTCACGACCGGCATAGTAGGGATGAGAAAAAAGAATGGAGTTGGTGGACAGAAAAGAGTTGAAGTGGAGTTCCACGGAGGGGAACAAAAAGGAGGAGGGAGCGGGCGGAAGGGGAGGACGAACCCAACTCTGGGTTTCGCCATGAACGGAGGCGATTTAAGTAGCAGAGTGGAGCGCGTGAGCGGGCAGATCGGCGGATCGGGGCCCCTAAAGTAACCACGGCAAGAGAAGGCCAGGTCAAAGCAGAAGGAAATGGGCGAAGGGGCCAGAGTTTCCGAAAACCGCGTCAGAAACCACCTTGGCCAAACAGTCGATAACACGGCGTCCCTTCGACCATGCCTGTCCCCCCGCTCCCAACCTGCAGCCCCGTGTAGCATGTTTTGTGGCCGCGAGCGGTTTGTTGATATTATCGGTGTTTTTCCTCGGCCGTGCCAGGAAATCATTGCCACGGTTCACCGTCCCGTCCACGAACACGGTGTCGTAAATAGTCCTTGTGTCAACCAGTGCCCGCCGAATGCTGGGTTCGATACGTGCGGGTGGAGACATGGGTGCGGCTCATCCTCTATCGCCCAGCTCCCAAAGGCGTAGAGCGACCACCGCCCGCCCGTTCACTTCGTTCGCGCCCAATCTGCTATACTCGAGCTGTGGCACCACAACCAAACGTTGAGGAGTGCATTTCCCAACAGTAGGCACTTCTGATGCCTCGGGGTCACCGTCTCCTGGCTTCGAACACATGTGATCTCTTGATGAGTGGCGGCTGGAGTGGGAGCCAGACGGAGTTCAGAGCACACCCAGGTCGTTCGTATGCGCCAACGTGGCCCGGGCGTCCCGCTCGATTTCCATGGCGTCTGCGCAAACATTCAACCGCCAAGGTAATCCGGTCGTCCATGGGACGTGTAAATCAGGACCCACTCTTGAACTGAGTCACGGCAGTCAATTGAACCGAGATAAAACTTGCATGATGCCATACCCTATACACTGCCGAATCACTTCATTATACCCAGACACCAAGGGAGGAGTGTGCGTTGCCGTGTTGAGGGGAACGGCCTTCCTACGAGGGGAATCAAAAAGCCGGGGTTGAAACACCGATAATTTGAGGGTGATTGTCGGGTATAGCTGTTATTCGTATCACTTGACTGACGATACCAACGAACCACATGAAGATTTAGAAGTGGGGACGGATCGTTCTTCGACGAACAGGTGGGGTCGGAGGGGTGACACGGCGACCCACAAGCCAATTGCATCGTGTGAATTTGGCTGATCCGTTCACGGCCGAGCTTCTCGAGCTCGCCAGTTCCCGAGCACATGAATTAGTCTGATTTCGTCTCCCATGTCAGCGATTTTCTGGCATTCACCATCTAACTTAACGGATCTTTTCACAGCCAGGCTAGATGTCTCTTTCGTCCCGCGGGCGACCGTTCGCGATTTCACGGTTCGACTGGCATTCTTGAGATCGACGGGCAGATCTTGGAGGTCCCGAAGCCACCCTCATACCCTGCCCGCTGACCTACCTCGTATTTTTGACTGAGGTTCTCCCCAGATTGCGACTCAATGGTGCCCATACGACCTCCGTTCTCGAGGCGACGGCTGCCAGATACAGGTGGGACCCGTCGCTTTCTGAGGAGCAATGCCCATCGGAGATAGGATCACCATCCATTCGTCCCAGATTGTCGTATGAGTTCCCAAGACGGTTCCGTCCTCCTCCGGGTCGCCAAAAAGAGTTGGTATGGCCACGACTTTGATCTTGTGTCGCGGGACACCACAGGACAGTTTGAGACAGTTTCCACGGATCGATAAATTATGGGGGTTATCGTGTTGTTCACTTTCATGCGCCGAGGTGATTATCATCTGTGCCGTTTCGTATAATTCTCTCCCGTGTGACCGTTCGCGTTTGAGGGCAAAGCATCAAGTGAGGGTGATCGCTCAAGTTCAAAGGCAGGAATTCCCACGATCGCTACGCTTCCTACATTGGACCACTTTTCCACGTCATGGACCAACAATTCTACTGGGCCTCCCTATTGCCTCTGACTTCGTCAAGGCGCAGCCATCTCACTCCAGTTCTAGAACGCGAGCTTTTTGCCCACGAGGTTGCTCGAGAAAATCCCCGTCGTTGGCCATAACCAAATCCTTCACGTCGGATCTTAATTTGAACTCACCGAGCGATCACATCTTCGGACTCCTTCTACAATGACGATACTTTTTCACTTCGCGAACTGTGCCGCTCCGCGCCATATGGCCCTCTTCCTCGCTTTCCCGAACCCTGAAGTTTCCGGGATGCGACCCGCGGTCACCCCCGTCCATCGGGCTTCGTTATTTGTCGCCGTAGGAGGCAAAACCTTCTTAGACCCGTTTAATATCGTCCATTTTGGTGCTGGATGACGAGCTGGTGGCTGGTGCGGGTCATTTTCGTATGTATCGTCCGCTGCACTCGAGTTGGCTTGCTTACCGCGCCGATGGTCAGCGGGAACTCCGCAGTGAAGCAACCTCCGGCCTTCATTTCGTGGCTCTAGGTGTTATGCATAACGTCGGATCATGAGGGGGACCACCCAAGGGGTAACTCAACCGCCGTCCCAACGCTGTCGATCGCCCGTCTCCCAACCTACGGCACCACGAACTCGATCACCGATACACACAAACGCGTGGTGTGTGACGCGTGGGAGTCCAATAGTGGGCCCTCTACGGTTTGAAAACAGTTCAGGCCCAAAGCACGCTTTTGGACCATGGGAATTTTCTTTACTGATCACCTGACCTCTATGGCCACTCGCGCATGGTCCACTTAAGACGCGTCCGACCACAACGTCCCCTTATCCACTCCCTTCACCTTCCTCTCCTCTACACTCCCCTCCGCGCTGTGCATACTATCGGAACGCCATGAACCAAAACCAGCGCGAACACTACCAGCATTCAGGATCCACAGGATCCACCCAGCTTACACCCCCCGCTACAACTACCGGCCACCCAAACCACCCCAACGCATCGGCCGACGAAGTCCCCTTCATAAATCCACAACAAATCTTCATAGATCCGTCCAAGGCTCATACACAGCCCTATCTGTATTCCAGCCGTCCATTCCCCACCCACACTCCTCCATCCATCCCTTCCAGTTCTGCCTCGACGCCATCCCATACCACGGTCACACCTTCACCGACTCTTTCAACGGGAACCTCTTCCACCCGGCGCTCATCCCCACAACCTCCTTCGGCTCGATCAACTCCAACTCCCCGCGGCGCTACCCGGTCTGTCCCATCTAAACGCGCTCGCAAGTATACCCCCAGCCCATTGTCATTGCCCCCACTCCAACTCCCTGTACCCTCTCCCCAACCCCTTCCCACCGAGGCATCTATGGAGCGGCCGACCAAGAGACGGAGGGTGGGTGCGGGACACACAAACACACCCACCCCCCACACAGCCTCGTTTCCACCCCCATCACCTCCGAGCCAATCCCCGGGTGTTGTTGCCGCCCCACACGAACCCAAACCCAAGCCTAAGAAAGCACCGCTCCACCCTCTGGCCGTTGACTATGGCCGTCCGATGACTCCGGTGGTCCCTCGACCACCCTTTTGCATCTCAAGTTTACGGGGGAGTCGTATCCCGCTATCCCCCTACCCCGAAATCCCGGGCCCGGAACACTCGCTGGAGGACGAGCTTAGGGGACCCGTTGACCCGGCGACAGCCGAGGAATTCAGGGAACTGATGCGGATGCAGCAAGACCGTGTGTGGAGCAGAGAAGGGGGTTTCGCCGATCCCTTTCTCACCAACCCTGCTCCTGTGCTAGACACCAGATCCCTGAGCGTCCCCGACGGAGCAACTCCTACCCAGCCACGGTCGGAGACAACCGCGCTGTATGGACCCCCACCGCGGAATAACAAGTCGGTCTACCTAGGGGAAAAGGAGAGGCGTGCGGACTCGGACGCTACCACGGTCGTCAATGACGGGTTCGAAGGAGTGTTGGATCTTTACCTCGGCGCGGTGCAAGGGTCGACACTGTCGGGGGAACTCGAGTTCGTGGTTGGGGATGGTGTTGGATTGACGAGTGTGGGGTGGGGAGATGTTAGTTCTCTGGAAATTAGCATCAGAGGTGGGCCCTCCGCTCCTTCGTCTTCCGGAGAACCCCAAGAGTCCCGGATCCGTACCGTAGGGGAGTACAAACGAGTCGTCGAGGGGGAAGTGGCCTTCTCGTCGTTGGAACCGGTGGTGCCCAAAAAAGGTCCCCCATTTGGTATCGAGTGGTCTTATAGTTGCTGCGGGTACGCTACGGGGAGGGTTGTTAATCTCCAAAAGGCCAAGGCACGGCGGTAGCTGCCCGCCGTATTTACTCGCTATCGTGAGGTGTTCTCTGGATCATCCCTGCTGTGTTGACTTAGCCAGTAGCCGCTTGTTGTATTTGTTACGATGGCAAGTCCCTTAGGGGGCCAACAATGAACGACCCCGTTTCCCGGCTCCGGGGCGGCGACCGTCGATTTGACTGATCGTACACAACCTCTTTCCAAAGTCAACAAAGGCTCTACGGAAGATGTCCGCTTCGTGTACTCCGACCCCCATTCGGCCCGAAAACGCGTATCGAACGGGTGCATTTCTCCGGGGGCAGTTCATAACTCCTTCTATGAGTCTCCGCACTGCATGGGAGAGGCCGAAAGGAACGTTTCCATTTCGGCACCCGCACCGTTATTTGCCTCGAGGAAGGCGGTTACTTCAAAAATCCCGCCCGAGTTGAATCAAGCCGGTGCTCACACAACCCACCAGCACCGCTCACGCTGCGCCAGTACTTCCTGACCACCTGCGGAGCACCAATTTCAGGGGATCGTGGAGAACCTGGAAGAATCTGTCGTTCTCCTTGTGAGGGACCGGATCGACCTCGGAGTACACAGTTCGGGAGGAATTCCACCGATTTTGGGGCTACAAAAAAGAAGGCCCGTGTGGTCGTCTCGGCTAAACCGCTAAAGGTACCGCGTCGGTGATCGGCAGCATTTCCCCTTCCCGTGCACCATAAGACTTTCCGTGCCGATTGTTCGTCGACCAGATTCTGAGGACAATGGAACCCGTTATGCAGTTGTAGTGTCCTGCTTGGGAAACAAAGAGGATTGCTCGGTATAAAGGTCGGCAATTTCACAACAGTGCTCTCAACACCACGGCTCACACCATCACCCACGGCCACACTTGACCACATCCTCCCCGTTTCTCACAATGGACCGGTACTTCACCTTCGACAAATCATTCTTGGACACCCTAGTGGAGTCTGAATATTTTGAGTCATCATCACCCCAACCCCCCCCAACCAAGGATGTGTTCGACATTCCTGTCGATCAGGACCGTAGTGGAACGGGCTCATTCTCGACGTTCTGCGTTATTTCATGATGAGGACGTCCGGTAGATCATCCGTAAGTGGTAGTGAAGTGCCCTTGGCTGGGAAGACTTTGATACTTACATCCGACCAAATTTTCTCAGACAATCACCAGAAAATCACCCCACCCCTTTCGACCAATTTCACCCCCCGTCGCTTTCTCGTTTTCCCACTCCAGTAGCTTTTTCCTTGCCCCTCCGGTGCTTTGCGGTTGTGGGCGCTAGACGCCCGAATTACCCATCTCTCTCAACAATAATCTGTATTCTTATTTGTATTTATCCCCATGACCGACATAGATACCCCTATTCTGTAGCGTATACACTGTTTCGGAACCAATTCCCCCCAATGCGACTACCTGAAGTGACCTCGCGTCCTCGGTCCATGAACGCTGGCGTTTCTGAGTCAAAATTCTACCTTTCAGCTCGGTGCTATGGAAAAATCTTTTCACGTAGATTCGAAACCCGTCGGTATGTGGCAGACCCCCCCCCCTCTCTAGGCTGAACCTCACGTTGGACAATGAGAATTCAATATCGTGAATATCGCGATTCGATCAATGGGGCATTGTGATAGCGTGACACGATTGACACGTAACTAACTGTCACGCACCATTGTTGGCCAAAACAGTCAGCCCAAAAGCCTTTCGACAATGACGCCTTTCGACAATGACCAGCCAAATAAAAAGCATATTGCCCAACCGTCCCCCTGTTCTCTACCCCTCACGCTCAACATGACCGCTCTCCTCTATCCTCTATTCCCGTTTGTCTGCGGACTCGGATTCGTTCTCGTTCTCATTCCATTACCATGGCACTTGGAGGCGTGGAACTCTGGAACCTGCTACTACATGATTTGGACGGCTTTGGCATGCTTGAACCAGTTCGTTAACTCGATCGTCTGGTCCGACGACGCAATCAACAGAGCCCCCATCTGGTGCGACATCTGTGAGCCCCAATAGCCACCCCCGTTTTCCCCTATTTCTTATACCCTTACAGCCACTCGAATCACGATTGGGGCCTCCGTTGGAATTCCCCTGTCTTCGTTTTGCATCATCCGCCGATTACACAGTATATCACGCGTTCAAGCTGTCGCCGTTACTCGTAACGAGGTACGTCCGACGAGGAGGCGAACCCGCAACTGGACTGGACTAACGTTTTCTCAGAAACGCCGCGCTATCCTCATCGACTCTTTCATTTGCGTCCTTATTCCCATGATTGAGATGGGGCTCGGTAGGACTTGCCGTTCCCTCGAGTTCTTCTGTATCTCATCGAATCCCAGCCTATGTCGTACAGGGTCACCGCTTTGACATCTTCCAAGAGCTCGGGTGTTTTCCAAGCGTATACAATACACTCATGACCTATTTCCTCGTTTCTGCATGGCCTGTCATAATCGGGCTGATCTCGGCGGTGTACTGCGGTGGGTCCGTTCCATTTTCCCTACCCCACGGTCGACTTACCGTCTTCTAGTTCTCACTTTGCGATCGTTTCTCGCGCGTCGCGCTCAATTCACTCAATTCTTATCCTCCAACAAATCACTGACAGCCGGCAGATACGTGCGACTGATGGCTCTGGCGTCTACTGAGATGCTTTTGACGACACCGTTGGCATTGGCCCAGATGATCGTCAACCTGAAGGCACAACCCCTCGAACCGTGGAGGAGTTGGGCAGATACCCATTCCAACTTCTCCCGTGTCGTGTTGGTCAGTTCTGTCCTGTGGCGTCACAGTGGCATCTCGGCCGTTGCCCTCGAAGTTACCAGGTGGTCTGCTCCCCTATGCGCGTTCATGTTTTTCCTCTTTTTCGGATTCGCGGAAGAATCCCGCCGCAGCTACTGGCGGGTCATCAAATTTATCTTAGTCACCTACAAGATCCAAAGGGAGGCGGGTTCGACACAATCGAGACCTTGGTATGTTTCTCCAGCGCTCAACACCAACACACCCTCACACCTCACCCTAGGGTACGCCAGCTGTCTTTGCCTACCGTCACCTCATCACAATCACTACCCCCGGCCTACCCTTCACCTCCTCGATACTTCCCTTCGGATTCCGCATCTACTTCCGTAGATAAGAAGTCCCCCACGACCTCGTACTCCGAGTTCGAAAAACTACCAGACTCCCCCCTAACCAGGTCTCCTTCGATTTGCTGATACCGTCGACGCGTTCTTGAAGATCGCGATTCCCTCTTTTCGCCATTCCTGTGTAAATTATACAATTCGTTCCCGGTGTGTTACTGATGTCGATGCACCCTCTTCCCTACGTTTACCACCTTCCAAGTTGTAGCCCTTTGTTGTCATCTATTGATTACACCCCCAATACCCCCTCCTTCACCACCTTATGTAGCGTTACATGTACCTCGTACGATAGAACCCAGACACGACAAGTGAATGACCACCCCTTGTACTGATGTTGAAAGCGTCATAGCGGTCGCTACGTAGAAGGACCACGACACGACGTGGGACCGACGGAAGTTACTGTCCAAAGCGGGCGCGGGTTGCCGCACGTGCGGCACCACTGAGGTGTTCCAGTCCCAAATGGTCGGATAACTATGTAACCTGATCGGATTGTCATCGGGTCGCCATCCACAATGGTATCCTCACTAGAAATTCAAAGACCCACGTACGGATTCGAATTCCAATTCTCCCAGCAGCCTCGTTTGTCAACCTGGGGCTGTCGGGTTTCCTCGAGTCCTTCCGATGCCGAGACCTCCGCGATGGTCCACGGGAACTTCGACTGCGTCTTCAGTGTATCCTCCCTCTCAGTTGTGGATCTATTGGAATGAGTGTGAGCCTGAGGTAACCGTCAACCCGAACAGATTCCACACGTCCCGGAGGGTTTATTCATTCGATAGGGATCCAAACACAAAGCGGCGGATGGTGCACTGCGAGGTACCCGCTCCAGGCAGCCCACTACCAGTCACTTCTCACCAACCGCTGCCTCGCGCGTCGGAAGAGGAAAAGCCACCACTCGGGGCCCGGTCAAGACGGTACGTTCTTCTGGTTCGAAACTGTACCCCGACGAAAGCTGGAATCTACCCCGCCGGAAGGGATTCCCCCAGGCCAAGGATAAACGGGACCAGTACTGACCGCTCCACCCACCGCGAGAGATCTGAGGGGTTTGACCGCGATCGCGCGAAGTTGTACATGAAGAGCTCGTTGTCTTTCTTACCGCCGTGAGCCGCAGGGTGACCATCCTAGAAAGTTGGCCATTTACTCATGGGTGTGCAGTCCGGTCCGTCTTCAGCTGTCAACTCTGCGTTCATTGATCGTTGATGTTCATCCCAATACCGAACCCGACTCGATCCTCATTTATCACTGCCACCGATGCTTACTTGGGGGTCAAATTCTGGACGCGCCAGGGACTTCTTCACACTGTGTGGCGGTAGAGGGAGGTCACGGCTACGGTGGTAATCAATGTGTCGAAAATTGGGACCCTTTGTGTCTCGCTAAAGAACCGGTTGTTCCTGCGTTTTTTTTTTCAGTTTATTGCACTAAGGTTAGCCCCTGCGTTAGCCATTGAGCTTGGCCAAACGGTTTGTTCGAGTAGCTCCCATGCCTCCGACACCGAATACATATACCTCTTCAAATGGACTCAGTGGTTGACTGGGTCATTTTCGTTAACCGTTATTACAAGGTGCGTGGTCCTGCCTACCGCTGCGGGTAGGCTACGCCGTAGCCTGACCGGCGTCAACCCGTTCCCACAGATCTTGCATCTTCCTGGCTTGGCTAGCTCGGGTATAAGGAGCACCCCCTGGAGTGTGTGATACGAGTGGGTGCGGTGCGTTGCCCCAAGTGGAGGTTAGATACAATTCGGGCAACCTTCTCATGGGGTTACTGGAAACCCAGGGGTCGTCGCTCCTCGAGATCCACGATCGGAACGCTGTAGGGGGAGGGCACACTTGGGTCAAGTACCGCTCCCGTTTTTGAGCTGGCAGGGGTTGCACCTCGGCGACTATCTCCAATCACGCGCGCTGGATCTCGAGTCGTCTCCTGGGCTGTGATGCATCTGGCCCTCGCCGTCACCGCGTAAGGGGACCACACCTGTAGGTTCCACTCGTGGCACTCCGGCTGAAGGGGTCGTCGCAGCGAGAGCGCGCGACGAGTGAGAGTCCCGAGTTCCCTTACTATGTTATGACGGTCGAAGTGCACAAATAATAAACAACATCACATCACATCAGATTCACACCCCTCACGTCATACGCGCCCTATCTCACACGTCGCATGGGGACTCTGATTGCCCTAGGGGAGGTTTCCTGCCTTCCTCCAACTAAACCGGAGGCAGGAGGACTCTACCGTCCGTTTTTGCAATATTTGGGGGTGGTTTCAACTTTCAAGGCATTATTTCCGGTTTTCCGTTGGACGGAAGGATGACGGAAGGATGACGGAATTATCCGGGCCCGTGATCCGATCATATTTCGAAGTGGTCCGATTGTTCCCGACGGTCGACATCCGTCACCGTTGGCAGCGAAGGCCAGAACCGGCCATAACTAGTGCCCAACACTTCCTAATATTACAAGTAGTTGCCCCCCAAGCATTGTGACTTAAGTAAAGAGGACGAATCTACCATTACGAGTACCAGTTCAAGCATAAGCGCCCGTCACTGGGTTCTTCCGTCCAACGGAAAACAGGGAACCCGCCTTGAAACTCCCCTAGGGCAATCAGAGTCCCCATGCGACGTGTGAGATAGGGCGCGTATGACGTGAGGGGTGTGAATCTGATGTGATGTGATGTTGTTTATTATTTGTGCACTTCGACCGTCATACCTTACACCCACGGAACAAGACTTCTCCAAGCCTCTGTGCCACATTGAGGGACTCGATCCCGACGATGTCTATCACTGCGTTTACGCTCATAACACACGCCCGCCAATGGCCTGGGGTGGGCGACATGTGCCTTGGGTGATTGTTGGGTGATCCCCTCGTTTTAGGTTGAGTCCAGATCTTCGGAGGTAACGTTGACTGCCTTCCTTGGCTGCCCTTGAAATCGGGGAGCTAGAACGCGGGTGCATATGTTGTTGCATGAACCACGCTGCTACTGCGCTTACCAACGTAACTCTCGTTGTATGCTGTCAGATTCCCTGGGAATTCACGCGATGGAGCCATTAGGAAATTCGATCCGCAGGGTGACCAGCGCTCAGCATCCAAGGCTAGAAGAGGTTGGGTGGTGGTAATGGTGCCATGGGAGCCGTAGGCCCAATTAGGTTTAGAGTGGGTCGCTACCGTTGTGGCGTTACGGATCGCGGGTGCTATAAGACTGTAGTTACAGCGGTTTTGTGCACCGCTGCCTGAACCGGTGCGCATTGAACCAGAACCTGCCCCCTTGACGGGTGATAGTTGAACGACAGCTCTCAGATTTAGGGAATGGGCGAGGCAGGACCCCAATGGTGCGTGGAACGAGTCGCTGTCTTCTTAAATCCCTCTTGTCCGGTTTGTTGGCTTGGGGCGGGTGTCTCGTTGCACTCCAGGAGGGAGGGATGCATTCCCGTCGAACTTACGTATATTGCACGCACGCTACGAACCGGCGGCCAGATCGCATTCGTTGATGGCATGGGGTCGCTCCACGACGGGGATGCTTACAATACATACCCGTGGCTAGTGATGCGAACTTCTGAATGCCGGCACGCCCCAGAAGTGACCGGAGGCTGACGCAGCTACTTATTTATAGAGGCTGCTACGACTATGTAACAGCTCCGCGGCAGCGGTGGTCCTCAACTCCGCATCGCCCATCTATCAGAACCCGACGGCGGCGACGGTATCGGCTCTTCCCCACTCTGACGTCGCGGCTGAGGCGCGGGCTCGAGCCGAGTCTGGGAAACAGAGCGTCAGCGAAGTCGAAGGCGTGGAGCAAGGGATGCCAAAGCAAAACCTGTCGGATGCAGACTAGGATCAGAACCTATCAGAAATCAGAGTTGGAACCAGCAGCTGCCAGAACAGGGAAGACCAGAGACAAGGTACGTGGGAGGATATCGGGATTCAAGCTTCAGATTCGGGCGCTGAGGGAAACTGGATAATTCCCCACAAGTCAGAGCAAGCAGCTGTGCGTGAGTTGACCGTATCAGTGGGCCAAGTTCCAGCTAGTTTCCATGAACGCCGGGGGGGCCGGCGGCGAACGAGAATCTGACGAGGAATCGTTCCGTAAAAGTTTTTTGAAAGGTTGTTATGTCTGATTAGATCGAGGTACGCGGGTAGGATTAACACATCCAATAGGTATCGCCCTGGACAAGCGAACGACTAAACGAAAGCGTCCAAAGGTGTGAAATCGAAGTGGGATGGATGGTATATGATACAGATGGGAATCCGAAAACCAAGGATTATCCTATGTCCAAACGCGTTGCCGTCGCATCAGAAGCCTCGCGAGAGAATGGCGCTATCGGGACTATCGGCGAGAACGGTCCAGCCCTGCAGAGCGCGATTTAGAATGATACACGTGCTATTATCGGGTAAGAGTAACACTTACGGATTTAAGCCTGTTAGCAAAAGCAACAATCTCGGAATTCGCCTGGTCTGGGTTATCGAAGAACGAGGCGTGACCGGTGTTCGGCCAGAGCCTGAAGACGAAGTTGCCGAAGTTAGCGTTCATGAAGGTCCTGAGCTTCCCTCCATCTACGTGCTTGTCCATGGTACCGTGTAAAACGAGGTAGGGGATTTTCTTGGCGGAGGCCATCAAAGTAGTTTCATTCTGGGTGTGTGGGATGGACCAAACCCTGACATCTGGATGTTGCCCAACAACGGCACCCATCCAGGTATACTTGATTCCCTGATCCAGCTTATCACCATAAGCCACACAGGACTCGGCGAATTCTTTGTCGGTAGGTCCGAAAGCATCGAGGGATGGATCCAAGAGTCGAGGAATAAAGTCGAGGATCCATTGGGTGGCGACGGTGGGTTGCATACTGCGATAGGGGAATGAGCCCATTAGGACAACGCCCCCCATGAGGTTCACGCCGTAGTATGTAGCAACGTCAGCGGCAATGACACCCCCCATCGACCTGTAAAAAGTCATCGATCAGCGAAGCCGAGGGTGGTGATTACTGTCTCTCAAACATACCAGCCAGCCAGAATCGGCTTCTTCGTCCCGATTCCGAAGTAGTCAATGACAGCCTTGAAATCTTGAGCGTGTTGTTGGGACCCGTAGGCAGCCTCGACCAATGGCTGGTCGCTGATTCCCTGACCACGGACGTCGTACCGGACCTATCACACCGAAATTAAAGAAATTGGTTAGATGGTTGAGCCGCAGGCAATGACTCCATGGTAACGAGCCTGATGACTGGAGGGGGTAGGGGTGGGTGGGTTTTACGTACCATAAAGAGGCTGGTCTTCATGAAAGAGTTGGTCCACTGTTTATCGAAAGCAAGCGAACTACAAGAGAAACCAGGGATGAACACGACAGCTGGTTTGGCGGGGTTACCCGTAGATTCTGCCCAAATCTTTGTACCGTCTGCGGAGGTGACATAGACGGCCATAACGGAGGAGACGAGAGATATGAAAGCGAGGAGAGAGGCGAAGTTCATGGCTGATTCTCTGCAGTATGGGAGGATGGATGGAAGAGGGGCAGGGAATCAACTGAGGGAACACCTCCACCAAAACACTCGCCCTAAGTACTCCTGCAGAATCGCGTGGTCGCGACGCAGAGTTGCATCCCGCTCAACGGGTTCAGATCGGTGGGGAAGCCATCAAGATTCTAGATCACCGGATGAGCGACGTTTGGGTTACAGCGGATCTCATTTCTATGGCCCGTTTTCCATCGAACGCAGCTTGTTTGCCTTCTGATGGTATCAGGGTCCGGCACCGCGGCACCGCGGCTCGGAACAGTTCGTATGTTGACAACGAGCGGTCGGCAACTTTGAGTCTCTCGTTCATTTTGGGGTCCGTATGGCCACCGACGGTTACTCAGAGGTAACCAGAGCGCACCGCCGATCCTCGTGAGCTACACGATGGTGGGAGTGGGTTGCAGGCAGGTAATCTGACACCTGCGCCTGTCTGCATGCCGGCCGCCGAGCCGCAAGTCCATCAAAAGGTAAACAAAAATTTGAAGTTGTGTTCCCTATAAAACAGTCTATCAAACTAACACCTGGATTTGATCCATGCTTCCCATCGCACTGTATGCGCTGTCTGTCCCATGCAACCATGACCTTCTTTCCAAAATTAGTTGTGTCAAAGTGGCAATTAGCCCACAAGCGAGGAGTTCGACCTTCCCTTCCGTATCCCGTGGCCAGGAACAACTTATTGGACCCGGTCGTCTGGTATGCTTCTAGCCGTCGTCGGATCTGTCCTACGGTCGTGACAGGCGGAAGGGACTGCAGATGATAAAAATATCCCACCAATCCACCGCGGTTTGGCTGCGGACCGGCCACGATTGGGGAACCGTGGGACAGTTGTGTAACTTGTGGTAACGGAAGGAGGCGGAATGTCTCCGCGTCAGGAACGCGCCGCACACACTGCATGGAACCAGGGGGGGGGTGCGAGAAATTTTAATCCCGCCTGGAGCCGGAGGGGAACTTGGGGTTTGCGTGGGAGGTTGGTCCAAAAAAAAGGTTCTGCTCCCGCTTCAACCTCTGTCAACATGATCTTACTCAGCGTGCTCGTTTGCGCCCACCCTACCGCCTCGTGTTTAGCAGGGGAAGGGGTCAAAAGACCGGTCCTACAACCAAGTGATCGTCATCGACGCGATGGGCGTGCCTGAGGCCTGAGGAACCGCACATCACTGATCGCCCACGGATGGCGTGAAAGGCGAGGAGGGATCGGGTTCATTCATTATCAGGCCCTCCATTCTCGGCAACAGGGAAAATGACCACGTCACTTTTGGCGCTTCTCCAAACAAGGCACAGCGCCGACCCGTCCGGATTCGTCGGAAAACCTGTCACGTCTGGGGACGCAGCCCGAGCATTCTTGGCCTCATAAGGCGGCATCATTGCCATAAATTGAATAGTATTCGTCTCAAGTAGCCGGCGGGGCTACGTGGGAAGCAGAACATTCCGCTGGTGTTTACTGGATGGTTAGTGTCCAGCTCGGGTGCTATACCTCTGTGCACACACACCTGACAACGTATTTCAGGGAAGAGGGGGCGTTACACACCTCCCGTCTGACATCGTTTCCTTGGACCCTGGGCAACACCAGTGTGGTGGTGGAAAGAATGATTTTCCGGCGTCCTAACGCCAGACAACCGCCATTGACGCGTCGGTTCTGTGCATGATGTTACCTGACATTCTGAATGGTGTCTTCGCGCTAGTGGCTGTCATTAAACAATGGCGGATCACAATTTAGCTAAATCGCAGGTCCCGCTCAATGTGCGGTGGGGAATGAGTACACCGCAAAAATGGCTGACCCGGCCGCACGGCCGTTGGTGGCGGGCTACCAATGGATTTTTCTCTCAATGAGCCCCGGTTTCCCCGGAGGAAGGATTAGGTTGGTGTCCGGAGGGGCGGGTTTGTGACGTAGGGTTTGTGCGAACGTGCTCGTCCCCTTGCGGTTGAACGCGAACGGGGTGTCGATGCTAGTCTTGTGGGGATCCCGCACTGTCGTTCGCGCCAGGGCTCCGAAGAGAAGGGCCGCAGGTAGACACGTCCTATGCCTTGTTTAAGTCCTGCCTCGTTCGCTCCTACACAGTGAGGAGAAAGCAACCGCTTATTCGACAGAAACGCACCAACCCTCACCCCACCTTGAACCTTGGATAAGACCCAGAACGCCGAATGCAAGGAACAGTCGTACTTTAGTCGACTCGTGACCCGGTTACGACATGGAGGGGTTGGAGGCAAGGATTAGGGCCAGCATCAGAAACAGGTGCCCCTCATCTGTCGGGCTTGTCTCCGTCCTACCTTCGCCGGCGCGAGGGTAAGCGTTTGACCGCGGGTGAAACCATCTTACCCCGAGCTTCCAATCCGATGGAAAAAATGAGCGCACTTTTGGGTGGGGAAGGAAGCGGGTCGGCGAAACAGAAACGACCGGTTACCCGAGAGATTCCGATCGATCCTGAGACGCGCTGATACCCATATGCATCCCACCCACTCCAACTGATTCGGATTCTATGAAACCGTCGGGTAATCTCACCCAGACCGAGGGTGTAGGGCCTGCGAATGGCCGAACGGGCGGTGTTGTTTACGGCGAGGGTTTTGGGATTCGGGGGTAGAGCGAAGGGCGAGGGAGTGAGAGAGGAAACATGACGGGGGATAAAACGAAAGGTATCATCGGAGGACCCAAACCACCTCAGGGTCGTGAAGCCATGGGTGAATCCACCAAAATCCCGCCACTTTGAGAATGCTGAGGCACTTCCCTGTGGAGTTTAATCGGGTTCAGCCCCGCCGTCTCACGTCTTGGCGGATAAAAACCAGGTGGAGCAAACGTACATAAACGCGGGGCGACGACGAGAACGTAAAGAGTACAAGGAACCACTGAATCGCATTGTAAATGGCGAGGGAAGTACTTAGTGCCTCGACTTGTGGCCGTGTGTCGGGAGAACCCGTTTCAGGAAAGCCCTGAACCCTTTCCTTTACGCTTCCGTGGGGGAATGGCAGTAGGGGGTGGGGGATGGTCCGGATCCTTGAAAACGGGGCCAGGATGCTCCTCATGGGTTTCCACCTCAGTTGGTTTGGTTGAGATGGAGCGCGCATTACCGAATTGCGATGCCTCGGTATTCGAGTCAGCACCAGCCATCGTGTCGGTTTCGTAAGTTTGGAATATCCCAACTGCGCGGGACGTCTAAGAAAAGGATAGTACAATGGAAAACAACGAAAACTCACCGTGCATCAGCTCATCCGACTCCTCGACAACGGTGTCCTCAGAATGTTCCGCATTACTTGGTGGCATGTCCGTGGGTCAATTAGCTGCGGCATCGCCGACTCCCGCCACGACCTCCTGTATCTGTGGTCGTCGCGTCCTGTCGTCGCCCCAACACTTCTGGATCAACTCCCACAAGGAGTCGGAGACCCCAATAGCCTTCGCATTCGCAGGTTTCTCCGGGCGAGCGCCGTGCGATACGTGGTACGCGAGTTCCAGGGGTTTAAACTCACGAAACGGTGCCTCTCCTGTCAGGACCTGGTAGGACGTCAGGAAAAAATAAGCGGACCGTGACAGCACAACAGGAATACCTGGAGCATGACCAGTCCGAAGGAGTAAATGTCCCCCTGCTGGCTGGGAACTGAGCCCTTGAGACCAAACTTAGGGGGTGCAAGTAGTCCCGGGGCCATGAACACCAGGGTGCCACCTTCCAACGTGAGGCTTGATGACATCGGGTTTTGCGGGTCAAGAACCATGGTCGTGAACCCGAAGTCCGCAAGGCACGCCCTCGGAGGCGCGTCGTTTGTCATAAGGATATTCGCCTACTGGAGGATTAGAAGATGGCAGACAATCGGATGGCGGTAAGGCACGAACTCCTTTGAGATCCCCATGGATAATGTTTGCATCATGGAGATACTTCAGTCCTTGGGTTGCACCGTGTAACTATTGGCAGGATTCAGCAAAGGAAACATCACTCCGGAACATGGAGAGGTGTACCAGTTTTAACCTGTTTGTGAAATTCCCCCTGATGTACTGCATAATGTCACCATGCACCATCCACTCCGACACCGTGGCGAACCGATACTGCCCGAAGCCACTCAAAACGCCGACAAGCTTCAGGATGTTCGGGTGGGACAGTGAATTCCAAAGGATAACCTCTTTGCAGAATTGCTGGCAGGAAATCTCAGTGTCGTTCTACCCAACCGCGAAACCTGTTTCCAACTTACCCTTCTGATCTTGTCGAAGTTATCCGTTTCCCGAACCCTCAGCGTCTTCACCGCGACGGTAAATCCTTTGCACTGCCCCTGCTTGATGTCCGCGAAACCTCCAGACATGTGGGATTGACTGGAAGTAGAAAAGTCGAGTTTGTCTGTGATGACCATGGAGTCGGGCAATCGCGCGTGCTTTCCCGCAAGTCTGCTCAAAGTGCCGAAGAACACTTGTTTCTCAGATGAGCGGAGCTTGTGTTCTATCAGGCCCTGGGTCATTGCATTGGTGAGTGACCGCCCCAGATCCATGTACAGATGGTCAACAGGGATGTGCTCACGTGATCCAGAATCTCAATACACAACTCTGCTTCCGATGGTTCCAGGTTCAAGATGAACGTTCGGCCATCTTTTGACGACAAGATCTTGACCAGGGTACGGACGGATTCCCCCTCATCCACTATGGAACGAACTATATTCCACAGCTTGTCATAATCGGCGGTCATCGCGCTCGCGAGCTAGGACGATGCGGGGACACGAGATAAGGAGAGGGTAGAGAGATGGTTTGGGCGTCGGGTGAGGAAAGCGGGAGGGTTCCGAGGGCGTAGTGATGAGCTCGTCGTCGATGCGATTGGGGAATGGACTCGTTGAAGAGATGAAGGAACGAAACGACGAGGGAATCAGTGCGCGAGACTGTAACTTGGGCCGGGGTGAGTCCGGACCCGAACATATTTTCATGTGCAGCCTAAGTACACCATGACACGTGCATACCGCGTGAATGTTTAACGAGTTTCGCACCTCTGGAGCATGATATGAAACACCCTCTCTCGCGCGCAGGCCGCGTGAATGTGTTGCAAAAGTCACAGGTGGGCGTTGAAATGTCGAAACATTGCGTCCCGTCCGGATGTGTGGTGCGTGGGGAACTTTGCGGCCTCCAGCCGTGTCGTGTGGTCATACAATGTGATGAAGGTGTTCGGCCGGGCGAGCAGCCGTTCACGTAAGCGCCGAGCTTTGGACTTTATCTGGCTCATTCCTCACCCTGGTGAACCAAAGGAGCATTCAAGTTTATACCTTCAGGATCGGTTGCAGCGTCATGAGTATGCGACGGGCCAATACATACCTGTGCATTTTCCGCGTCAGCAGGACCACGCAATGAGCTAATTCAAGTAACGGCGTGATCGAAAGACGAGGTTGAGAACAGGAGGTTGGAACGTTCAACATCGTAAACTACGTGAGACCATCTCAAAATCGTAACGTATACTACCGTATACTATAAAGTGGATATCAGGACAACATTACCAATCGACAAAAAACACGGGCGACAGCAG
>Ga0307509_10003922_pt1 | contig 21983 bp, 13 predicted proteins | sample 10_EM_MG_FD_202245 | JGI IMG/M metagenome (GOLD analysis project Ga0307509, IMG submission 202245) | Populus trichocarpa ectomycorrhiza microbial communities from riparian zone in the Pacific Northwest, United States - 10_EM | ecosystem: Host-associated > Plants > Roots > Unclassified | place... | reverse complement strand
CCTGATTTCTCTTGCTAATTGGCTAGAGAGCCGGGTTGAGCTGCCCGGGATGGTATAGTCATGCGAGTCACCACATTGGCAACGGTCTCTATATGGCCAAATTCTACGGTATTTAGTCTAAGTTATTCCAAGAATACTGCAAGTTAAGAAAGCCAGATTTAAACCGTAACAGTACCCCTTCAATAATAGGACAATTTGTTGCTCGGGCGCAAATTAAAGATTCGGAAGGAGTGACAACTAATAGATGACCTTCTCATACAGTAGCAACAATGGTGTCATCAGCTCTACTAGCTGTGATCTGAAATCAACAACCGTAGAACCCAATTTCGTCAACTATCCCCTCCCTTTCAAGACTTCTTTCTGAAACTCAGCTCATCTGAATGATTGTTGTTCACAGCAAAGGAAAAATTTGTTTCACCCAATATTGTAAATATTGGGCTGGATTGAATAGTAGTTCGTGGGGACGCCATGAGTGTTGCTACAAAAAAGTCTTGCTGCTCTGGTGCCACTATTGGTTGTAACTCGTTCCGAATCTCCCATTTGAGCCCGAATATGACATGGGTATGGTGTTGCTCTTATTGACCGTTTCCTTGATCTCTGTATTTTCTGGATACTCATATCACGCTATTTTTCTTTCACTTTTAGGAATGCATCAGTGTATTCCGTGTATTCATTCCTGCACTCTAATGATTTCCCTATGTTTGTCTCTCTGTGCAGCACCTTGCTCCCTTCCTTTCTTCTCCTTCCCCTCAGAGACTGCTCGATGAAACGTCGATCTTGTCCATTTCGCAGAACACAACCCCTCCGAACGCCACATATGGGGAATTATTAGAGGGTTAGGATATGGATCAATCGGTCCCCGACTAATTCCGGTCAAATCCCAGTTTTCGCCCCAACTTTCCCAAGGATTTTTACCGCCTGGAAAAACGAAACTGGTTGGCGTTATGCGAAAAGTGAGTTCGGGGGAGGGGGGTGCACTCAGTACACAATTCCTTGATAAACACCAGGTATTATATCATACACAGCTCGCATAATGGGCAATCCACGAAATAAAATACCACGACTCGCTCACCCTGCCCTATCCTTATCACAAAAAGATCACCCGAACAACATCCTGTCCTGGCCCTGGTTGAGGATCCCGGATCTGTAGCACCATGAAAACACTATTATGGTTTAAACAGCAACTCGAAAGCTAGTGTACGGAAGAATTTGGGAATGTGGGGGGATACAGATGTAGGTGCGGTGATCCAGAAAACTATCAGAATGCATTAATTTTATTTCATTTTAATTTTCAAAGCCGCAAATTCTGGCCGCCGCATGCTGTACCGTATATAACGGGAAGGGGCGCGGGCAAAGGAAGTGGGGGGCTGGGGGGTGCATTTGAGGAAAAAATAATACATCTTACAAGAAATCGGAAGTGTGCGAACCATCCCCTGAGAATGGGGGGCGTGTGGGCATGATGGAAGAATAGAGCGTCTAGTGGGAGTGTGCCAATGAACGGGAAGGCGCTAGAAGGAAAGGAAAGGAAAGGAAAGGAAAGGAAAGGAAAGGAAAGGAAAGGAAAGGAAAGGAAAGGAAAGGAGGGCAAGAGGGCAAAAGGGCAAGCTTTCCAACAACGTTAAGTATGGAGCTCTGTTGTAGAGTAATGCATAACAAGAGACTACACCCCCTGGTCATGCTGTTTTCCGCAGCCGCACTCAAGCCAGACCCGTGAGATCCATGATGGAGGAAGGTCTAAATAGGAGGTAACAAACTATCAATGAGGCCCAGGCCTCCGGGTAGCCCTGAAAATAGTCCGTGTGCGATGTACTACGAGTTGCCAGGCAATGCTATGATGCCCGTGCAGCGTCGCCCTCCTTAGCGGAGAGAGACCATTGTTGTCCGCAATACCAGGATCGACATCGGCTCGTTCCAAGAGGAGCTGCACCACTCCTCGCCGCCCATTTCTTGCGGCCCATGAGATCGGTGTTAGGCCATTTTTGTCAGCCAAATTGGGATCAACAGAGGTTCGTTTCAGAAGAGTTTGCACTGCTCCCTGCGCCCACCACTTTTCCGCAGCCCATGATAGCGGTGTTCGGCCATTCCGATCGGCTAAATTGGGATTAACATCGGCTCGTTCCAGGAGGAGCTGCAGTACTTCTTGTCTCCCCAATGCTGCGGCCCGCGAGAGCGGTGTTCGGCCGTATTTGTCGACTAAATTAGGGTCAACATCGGCTCGCTCCAAGAGGACCCGCATTACCTCCACGGTCCCCTTTTCAGCGGCCCGCGAGAGCGGCGTTCGGCCATCTTTGTCGGCTAAATCGGGGTCAATATCGACTCGCTCTAAGAGGAGCTGTATTGCCTCCTGACTCCCTTTTTCTGCGGCCCACAAGAGTGGTGTCTGGCCACCTTTGTCCGCCAAATTGGGGTTAACATCGGCTCTGCTGGAGAGGAGCTGCACTATTCCTAGATTCCCCTTTCCTACGGCCCACGAGAGTGGCGTTCGGCCATATTTACCCGCCAAATTGGGGTCAACATCGATCCGCCCCAAGAGGAGCTGCAGTGCTCTTTGGCTCCCCTTTTCTGCGGCCCACGAGAGAGGTGTTTGGCCATCTTTGTCAGCCAAATTTGGGTCCACATCAGCTCGTTCCAAGAGGAGCTGCACTACTCCGCGCCTCCCCTCTCCTGACGCCCACGAGAGCGGGGTCCGATTACTGCCGTCTGCCAGGTTAGGGTCTGCATCTTTGCGCTTCAGCAAATATTTTACTAGGCAAACATTCCCGCCCCTGGCATCCCAAGACAGCACTGTTCTGCCGTTGCGATCACGTAAGTCAGTACCGACACCGGCTCCTTCGAAGTGCGGTATGCAAGATTCCGCATGCCAGTGTTCGGCAGCCCATGAAAGTGGCGTGCGGCCACTGGTGTCGCTTGTCCCGGGATCGGCCTTTGCCTGTTCTACTAGGACCTTCATGATCTCTTCATGTCCGTACTGGGTGGCCCAAGAGAGTGATGTCCTGCCTCTCTTGTCAGCCAGCTCCGGAATGATACCGTTATGTGCGAGTAGTAATTTAGTTACTATCCCATATCCATTGCCGGCTGCCCAGGATAGTGGCGTTCTGCCATATCGAACATCAGCCACATTGGGATTGACTCCCTTCTGCATGAGTAGTAGTATTACCACTCCCTCAAACCCACCTCCAGCAGCCCGCGAGAGCGGTGTTCTTCCATCGTGGTCTGTTGTGTCTGGATTCATGTTTTTCTGTTGCAGTAATATATTTACAACCCCTTCGTGCCCATTCGAAGCAGCGCACGTGAGAGCTGTCTGACCGCGACTGTCAACCCGACCAACATTCGCCTCTTTTTTCAACAAGAGGTTCACTATATCTTCTCTGCCATTCTCTGCCGCCCAGAAGAGTGGAGTTCGGTTGTTGTTATCCGCAATGTGGGGGGTGGCCGAGTCTTTCCTGAGCAGTGTCCGGGCTATATCCAGGGAACCATTTGCGGCGGCCCACGAGAGAGCTGTTCGGCCTTCATAGTCTTTCTTCCTCATGCTCACCCCTCTAAGACCCAATAGCATTTCTACTACCCCTAGATTTCCACTCACAGCAGCCCATATTAGGGGTGTACGGCCCGCGAAATCCCTTCCGTTCATATCCCAATTTTTGATCTTCAGTAATGAAGGTAAGATCTCTGTATTCCCAAAGAATGCTAGAACATGTAGGCCAGTAAACCCCGCAGATTGAGCCCCATCTCTGTCCCAAACCATCCCCTCCTCCCGGTAAATCTTTGAAAGGAGCAACCTAGCGGATATATGTGCATCGTATTGATCGAGGAGTTCGACCGCAAGTGATTTCACGGTATTTGTTGTTTTTTCCATTCGAGCGTGGACCCCCCAGTAATAAGATGCATACTCAAACAATGGGGTTTTTGTAATGTCTTCGGAGGTGGGGGGGGCTCTGCCCTTGCCAGATTGGAGGTTGAGATAGGTTAAACACACTTCTGCGATGGTTCCATCAGGGCTTTGGAAGAGAGACGAATGGTCGCGTAAATACTCATGCAAGGTAAAGTGGATCAGTCGCACGGTCGAAGCTTCTCTGTCGACGGCGATAAGTCCTAGGCAGCAGCTTGATATGGTGCGAACCGAGGGAACATTATCAGGATCGAGATAGGTGGACCCTATTTCCACGGCCAAGGCATGGCAGAGCTCATCCACTCGCAGTGGCCGCTCAGATCGAGAAATCCACATCAATGCTTGCATGGCGAGCTTTGATCGATTCTCGCACTGCTCCTGTATCCGTTTTAGAGTATTTGCGTAAGCGTCTTTGAGGCCTAAACCACTGATCATCTGTTTGAGCTTCTCCTTTCTCTTGCGCAAAGTGGTTTCTTGCAATATCGCCCCGATACTCAGCGAAACCATCAGAAATCTACCCGCGGTTGGTTGTTAATGGCCATTGCTACTCGATAGGGCTTCATCTACTGTAATATACCTACATCTCTGACATCATTTCCGGAATTAGTTTCAGGATGTCCTGTCTAAGCTCACTGTCCATCTCCTCTCGGAATAAATCATCCTTCAATTTCATTTCAAGGAATTTTCCGATATCCTCCTTTAACGGTTTGAACCTTAGGATTTGTAGTGCTCCGCCATGTTGTCCCTCAAGCCCAGCCTGAATATGAGGCCTTCCAGTGACAAAGAGTCGAACATTTGGCGAATCCCGGACTATGGAGTGTAGTGAGCGCAGGAATTCCGGTTGTTGTTCAGTTGCACATTCGTCGAAAGCGTCTATGCATATAAAGGTACGTTTCTGGGACATGAGAGCTGCTGGCAGTAGCTTGAGGATTTCTGAAACTGAAAGACCTCGACCGTCAGCACCTTTTTTTGCTTTTTGAAACGCCTGATTAATCTCCACAGGAATCTCTTCCAGCCCATCCACTACCTGTTTAAGGAGACTGGTGAGCATATGAGCTGTAGCTTGTGATTTTTGGGTCTGGAAACTGCAATAAAGATAGACAACCGATACACTATCTCGACCAATCCCCTCAGATAACCTGTCGATCACTAGCGAACTAATATTCTTATTAGCGATATATTCCTTCCCGCGGTTTGTTTGCCCCTACCTTAAATACGTCTTTCCCACTCCCGGATCTCCACAACAGAACAGAATACGGTTCACAGATCCATCCTCGCTATCCCGCCACTCCAAAAATTGCCCGGCTCCCAGAAGCCAGTCCCCAACCCCATCGACCCTACTGTGGCGGATGTCCTGGTGTCTTTTGTCTTGCTGGTTCCCCTGAGCATCCAATGAAGCTAACCACCCTGGAATCCCACGTTTCCTATCAGATAATGATGCTATAGTGTAGTTGTTCCAGATGTTGTGGTTGTAACTATTCTTCACGTTACCACAGTTTGTGTTTCCGGTACCGCTCGAATCTCCGCTCCCGTAATCTCCCATGATGTTAGAATTTGTCTGCGTACCGTGAGGTCAGCATCAGGCGCGATGAGGATGCTAGGGCGTTCCCAGAGGTCGGTAGTATGATATGTCCTACTTAAGCACAGTTAACCCCAAAGGATGACAGCGTTGTGGTAAGGTTGAGAGTTGAGTGGTTGGGCCATGCGCTATGTACGACGTGGAAAATCCACTCCTCTGGGGGGGGACGGAAACACAGCAAAAGGAGCGCTTCTCAGCCCCGCGGAAAGACAAAAAAAGCAACAAACCTTAAAGGAAGAGGCAACCCCCACTGCGTAGCAAGCCTGGTCGACGGAATTTGTGCCATGGTATAGACCTCCATATTAAAGTGCCTTGCGTAGCACCACCGTATGTGCGAGTAGTGGCTAGGCAGAATGCAGATGAATGCAAGGGGTTTGGGTGAGAAAAAAACAGGAAAATGTGACATACTCTGTCAAACTCGTTTTTGCGCTAAGTTTTCAAAATGGTCAAAAATACGGCACCGAATAGCAACCGGGATGGATAGCGCGCACTGTCTTCTCTTCGTTCTTGCTTGCTAATCTAGTGGTAAAGACAGAAGCGTATATCAAAAACAAAACCAAGCTCCGATCCTTCTATCGATCACCACACTTCTCCACATTCTTCTCCGCAGGTTCCGTATCCCAAACAGAAACAAAAGAAAGAAAACATTCTGTGTGATCTCTGACCAAAATAAATCCATCACAAAGACCCCCACACTCTTCCACCTTTTTGTCCGATGCCCAACTCTTGTTCTACCTTCATCTCCGCAACCGCCATGCGTTCCTTTAAAGGTCTATGCTTCTTCCCATCGATCAACGGAAACATATTTCCCGTACTCCCACACTTGCATAAACAAAAGAAGCTATCATGCCGAGCAGAATTAACTGATTTCCAACACTAAGACGTTAGAATAAGGTTTTAGCCGGGGTTTCTCACAATGTAATCCTTCCCGGTCAGTTGTTTACTTTAAATAAAGGATAGGTGTCTCGGAAAAGATTCCCACAGTAAATATTTGTGAAAATCCTGCCCCTACTTGGCGATTGATACAAGTAAAGTATTCGGATGCCCCGACGCCAAGACCCGGATATTGGTATGTCCCGGCGCCAAGGCATCCGAATACTTGTAACAATCTCCAAGTACTCGAGTACCGTACTCGGTTTCGTAACCCACAGCGAAGCCAGAACGCCCATAGGTTATAGAACAAGGATTATTTGTGTAGGGATTCTTGTTATGCTCTGGGCTCGCTTGAACCTTATTTTCATTCTTCCAGCCATCTGGGCTCGCTTTGCTGCAGAATACTGTAAAGTCTACTCCTTACCCAGAGAGGTTCCAGTATCAGTGGTTTGCTAAGAGGAGTGTTTGTGTCGCCCAAGCCTATGAAGCTCCAAATTGCCTCTCGGGAGAGCCTGGTAAAATCGTGGTGTTTTTCCCTGAGCTCATCTTCCTAAATAAGTTATTATGAAGGTGAAAAGGTCGGATAAACGAAATTGGTGGTATGGGGTTTTGAGGCAGAAGGTTGGAAGAGGAAAGTGTTGATACGGTAGCGCAACTCATCAGATACGAAAAGCATGCTTAGATCGCACTGTCGGTCACGTGGATGACCATGGGGAAAAGTACGCGGGAAAACAGAATACATCGTGAATGTTTGGTGCCGCCATTTTGTAAGCTTAGCTCCATAGGAAAAGGGGTATTTGAGGAGGACAAGCGGAGGAGAGGACAGCATCCATCCGCAACCATCCGCACCCCCCTTTTGATAGAATTTTGATCATCGTTTTTTTTCCTCGAATTTTATCTCACTTGACCCTGACTGTGGAATCGTAAGAAGTGAACCGAATTTGCCTCCCTTCGGAGGTTCCTATTCCCCACCCAAAGAACGCCGGGACTGAGAGAACTTTTGATAGTACTTGTACCTTAAGTGGATAAAAACCAGCAGTGTACTATGCTCGATGCAGCCCCGCGTTTTCCTTTAAAGAACACCCGCAGTGCCTCTTATCGCGCCCTTACTGTGGGGCTGGAATTTGGGCAATGGTCTTTATCAGAGAAAGGTGTTTTATTTCTTTAGAGGGGACGGTGGGTATGGGAGCTAGCTAGATTGGTAGAGGTATGGGTGGCGTTAGTGGTAGCAGCGGGGACGGACTTAGACTATAACAGGAGGCCGGGGTCGTCTGCATCAAGGGAGCTGGGGTGAGAGCAACGGGAGTAAGGACAAGAACTCCCATGTAAATAGGCTTCCTCTCTTTGCCTTTATCGGTCATTGGTTCTTTTATCGGTGGTACTTTCTTTTGATTTCTTTCATGGACGATACCCTATTAGTTCCAACTGTGTGAGCGGCGATTGCCCACTCCTTGTTCCCCGTTTGGTTTCCTACCTTTCTGTCATTTCCTATTACTTTTTTCCATGTTTGCCCTGAATACCCCAAAAGTGGAAGGACTACTCACCTAACCGAAAATCATCGTTTCAGTGCTTCCCTTTGTTTCAGTACCATAGCAGCTTTGGGTTATTGAATCGTGATATCTGCTCCAGTTCTTGTACTAGACAATTATACTCCACCCTCATATACCCCACAAGTACTGTAAATCTCAATAAAACCGGTTTCTAGCAAGAATAGTGGTAATCCGATTCTGGAACTGTAGTGGTAGTGGTATAACGTGGGCCCCCCCTATGCGAGATACCGGCGGTACGGCTTGAGAAATACCCGTAGGATCAGGAACACAGGTATTCTTTCGCGCAGGTATTCTGATGCAAAACATTATTTATCTCATGGAGAGTTACGGGATTCGGCATTCACAGATACCATTGGCCCTGCCCGAGAGGCCTTATTTGATGAACATTAAAAATAACTCGCCATATTTTTGAAATCTGCATATTTCTCTATATCCAATGGAAAACTTGATAATATAGTAAGATGATGGAGGCGGTATGATCGGGTGCTCGTATGTCGACGGAAGGAGATGTTAAAGTGTGTATTCCCCATGGAAGTTGCTATATAGCTACGGTTCACCTTAAGTGGTGAAAACTCTGCTATTACATGTATCTCAGCATATGCCCTATACAAATACTCACAAATATGTTTTCGTATGTACCAAGCAGGGATTATTCAGTTAGTTATCTATCCCTGTAGCGTACGATGACATATCCCCGGGTACTTGCATATCTGTTCATGCCCTAAAACATTCGCTTGTCCATACTTCAGTGTTTCTCCATACCATGTGCGCTTCCCTTTGCCTGTGCTCATCGCTGCTCCTAATACAATGTTCTGCTACTGGGATTATTACATCATCACAAGATACTAGCAGATTCTCCTCCATAAATTCCGTATAAAAAAAAGTAAGCAGCAGGAGGAGGCTTAGGCACTGTTGAGTAAGGAAAATTGTGATGAGAAATATTTCACCAGTTGTCCCGCAACATTTCCCTATTAGCTTTCCTCCTAAGCATGTAAGCCTCGCGTTCCCCCGCCTTTCACATGGAACAAGTCACGAGTATCTGCCATCTGACTATAATGACATTTTCCCTGGGGCTCGCCTGCTCAGGGTATATAGAAATGTCCTGTTTTGGAAAAATATCACAATTTATTCCTATTTTACTACTAAACAAAACCCTTATTTTAACTATTATTTTGGAGGGCGATCATTTCACTCATGTTGGCTAGAATGGAAACTCCAGGTCCAGACTATCCTGCTCCAAAATGACCGAAGCGTTCTGAAATGGTACCATTGACCACAAACCCCGCCATTGACTCCCTATCAATCATCGTCCATTCCCTCCAAACTTACGTACTGTACCAATTATTACTAGGGGGTAAAGATATCAATCCATCAATCCTCGTGTGATTCCAGAAAATCCCCAAATTTTCCAAGGATCCAGGATTTATTGGAAAATGGGCAAAAAACGGGATCTAGCTAAATGAGCCATGAAGGGGGTCCGGGGGAGAGGGGGGTGCTCAGTACACAATCATTTTCTCACCACAACTCATGGTATCATATACTCTTCACGTCCAGGACAACCCACAAAAAGAAATAGAACTCGCCCCCCCCATCCCTATCACCACAAATCACTCGTATAATAGACACGCAGCTTGTTGCAGTATTAAAAACTATGTTTAGAATTGGTATTTTGTTTTGGACTTTGATGGCGAAAACGATACACGGCGAAACGAAACGAAACGATAAACGCCAAGGAACTCACACCTAAAACGATCGCACTCAGGGGCGGGGAAAACTCTCACTAACCTAACAACCACAGTCTCTCGCTCGACACCTACCGATACTCGATGCTCTCTCTCTCTCTAACTAACTAAGGGCGATTACAGGAGTATATATCAATCACAAAGCCATCATATCCATCCATGAGGCACCGCACTACTCCATGTGAGTCTCTCCTTCCCCCGTGAGCACTCCCGGCTAGCTAAAAGAAAAACAAACACTTTCCCACCTCCGGGCTTCCAGCTCTTTCCGGCTGATCTTACAGTACTTCCGCTTTTCTCCCGGCTTTCCCGAAAGCTGCACGGTCCATACTATCGCGCATTCCTGCCTTCGCACTGCTTTCCCGAACGTGCAAACCAGACGCCCAAAGCCGAACCGTATACCCGAAGCCAAAGCGAGTCTCCGAAGACAAACCCATGCCTGAATCCTCAGCACATCTCCGAACAAATCTATGCCCGATGCCGGAGCCACTGGCATATGCTCGGATCCTCAGCGCATATCCAAAGCCACAAACAAGCGCGCTCCTGGAATCTATCTGAACAAAGGAAGTATCGTGAGAGTATGGCGATCAGCCCCATTTGAGTTTAGGGACGGGAGTGTTATCTGAGCCTCCTACTCACTGTTACAAATATGGGGGTGGGCTTGGAGATTGGAATTCTATGTAATAGCTTAAGTCACGGACTTAGGATATATATACCATTCATGTCTCCCCTAGTTAGGTTGTGAACTCAATCAATAATCTTCCTCTACATGACTCAACATTCAGCTCTGAGCAGACAGTCTTAGCTGTATACTTTGTCTCTTCCATACAATGCAAATGCTGTAGCGCACCCCTAACTGTAGCCTGGAAGCTGGACCCAATCCCCCAAATGATACTTAGACACTAAGGAAGAAAAAAACAATACTATACCTGCGCTGTCCCTCAGTTAGATAGTACCTACGAATGTACAAGTGTCCATCGACAAAAATAAGGGTTGATTCCCGAAGTCCCTGTAGCGTTGCGATCGTTTGGGAGCGCTGCAAGCCATTCGTCAAAGCAATGGATCGTCTTGGTGCCCTAGTGGCCTGCGGAGAAGGTTCCACTACCATACCTTTGCCTTTCACCACAGGAGCACGCCAAGTAATTTTGATATGTGGGAGATACTGAGATAGTGCAGTGATCTATGAGGGGTTCAGGCTGTGATAATCCTGTTCTGCCTATATACGTGTTTTTGCCCTTGGCTTAGTTCCTGTTGGTGTGCCTGGAGCGTGGAAACTACCTACCCTTCCTACATAAATTTAGTACCCGAGTTCTAAGAAAATCCTTTCACTCTACTATGGTATACATCTGCGATATATATCTCCCCTGAATATGTCTATATATATATCCTGCCCTACTCTGCAGGCTCTCCAGAATGACATCTTTATAAAGTTAGTATAGCACACCATGGGGAAGGATTCTCTGTGTAAATTCACAACCTCTCTGTAGTTGCAATAAGAAATTAACGGGACACTGGGAGACACATTTTTTCATTACAAGTTTCTGGCAGATATTTTGAGCCCTTGCTGTATTGCCTGGGATGGGAGATAGTTAGGCTATAGTGATGCTATTACCACCCTGATCATACCATAATCTCCCTTCGTTGAGGTAGATCTAATTCTGACATGGTCCGGTAACTTCCATGTCGCCACTGCGCAGTAACTTAAATAGCATTATGCATGGATTTGTCCATGCAGAATTGATCACTCACTCACTGTGTGCCTCAACTTCCCCTCCTCTCCTCTCCACCCTTACACGATGTCATCCCACCCCCATACTACTCCCCTTTTACCTAACTCGGGTGTTGTATCATATAATCTGGGCATGGCTGATCCCTAGTAGTGAGAGAGAAAACGCTTGCGCAGTGGAGAGAGCTGATGAGTGCGACATCTGGTCCTTGACCGATTAGTTGCTGGTTAGGCACCGGGGGAGCACATATTACCGCTTGCCCTACGAGTCCGTGCAACTGCGGGACCCACACAACCAACGGCATGATCTTTCTAGCTAAGAGTTCGTTGACCAAACCGTCTATTTCTAAAGTTTAGATGATAAAACCAGACGGTAGCATCTCCACCGGTATCATTACCCAATAGACGGTGCAAAAGCGTTTACCCAATTCCCCACATCGTTCTAATTCTGATAGCTAGGCGGTCGAAACGTGACGTTTACAAATCCCACCAAACTGACAGCACGCTACTCTAAATGAGCGCCATCTACTCGCCCACGCACCTCTATACATCCCCAAACGTCAAGCCCCCCTTAACAGTCGGCACTGTCTTGAGTTGCTAGACGGTCATCGATAGGTAAACGGACCCTAAATCGCAATGTCTTCGGGATAACTACTAAAGTTATACCATGCCGACCAGCAGTTTGGGTTGTCTGCATCACATAGCACTGCTTCCATTCCGTGGCCTGTAGAGGGAATGGTAGGAACAAGAGTGATGAAGTAGGCTATCTTATAGCGGCGTGATGATAGAGCTATTACTCCCGGAATAAAACTAGACTCGCTAGTCAAGGTAAACATGTACCACCCATCCCCATCCAAGGGTATGATATGGTAGGATGCTCAGGGTTTCTTTAAAACAGCACGACATGATAATATTATTCGGTGACGAGATATAATGATATCGGGTGAGGGTTGAGTCGTTGCTATATCATTAGCAAGCCAGCTTCGGGCCTTCTATTCAAATCAATCTTGACTACATATATGCAAGTATCGTAAGAGAGCGCAAGCTAGTTATTCTAGTTATAAAATTCCAAAGTTATATAGATGCTTGCCGTAAGGGCGAGTTGATGAGGAGCAGGTGGGGAGTATTATACAATGAGGAAAGCATTTACATCTTATGAGAAATGAAAAGCTTGCGGACTGGGATCCAGGGGCAAAAAATATATACTAAAATATTGAAAAATGGAGTGCAAGGTGGGAGTGAGCCAATGCATGGGAAAGAACAGGAAAGAAGTAGAAAAGAGACCAGAAGGATGAAGGAAAATCTGGAAGATAAAGGCCTATTTTTCCATCAGAAGCAAGTGTAGAACTTTACTGTAGAGTGATGCGTTAGGGGAGGCTACTACCATCTCATTGCCGTTTCCCACAACCATGCTTCGGTGTAGATCCCAGGATACACTGTGGAGAAAGATCTTAAAAATTCATTCAGTCTTCTAGAAATGGGTGGGAGTGGTAAACCTTTATTGGACAGGTCTAGAATAGATGCCATTGAGCAATAAGCTGGGCAATCATGTAAGGTCAACGGCGTGTGGGCCGCCAGGTAGTCTCAAGAATGCTGCGTGGTTGGTGTACCAATAGCCGCCAAGCTATTCTATGATGGCCCAGTCGAGTAGCCACCAGGAGTGGAGTTCGGCCATATCTGTCCGGAATACTAGAATCGAGATCGGCCCGTTTCAAGAGGAGCTGCACTACTTCAGGGCGCTCCCACCATATGGCAAACGAGAGTGGCGTGTAGCCATATTTGTCAGCCAAATTGAGATCAATATCGGCTCTTTCCATGAGTAGCTGCACAGCCTCCAGACTCTTTGTCTCTATAGCCAACAAGAGTGGCGTTTGGCTATCTTCGCCAGCCAAATTGGGATCAACATCGGTTCGTTTCAAGAGGAGCTGCATTACTTCAGGGCTCTCCAGCTTTATGGCTAACAAGAGTGGCGTTTGGCCATCTTTGTCAGCCAAATTGGGATCAACACCGGCTTTTTCCAAAAGAAGTAGTACTACTTCCTGACTCCCATGTTTTGCTGCCCACCAGAGGGGTGTTCGGCCATATTTGTCAGCCAAATTGTGATCCACATCGGCTCGTTCCAAGAGGAGCCGGACCGCTTCATGATTCCCGCTTGCTGCAGTCCACAACAGAAGTGTGCGGCCATATTTATCAGCCAAGTTGGGGTTAACATTAGATCGTTCTAAGAGGATCTGGACGGCTTGCTGATTCGCGGCTACTGAGGTGCACAGGAGCAGGATTCGGCTACCATTGTTGGTCAAATTGGAACCAACATCGGCTCGTTTCATGAGGAGTTGCACTGCCTCTCGACTCTTCTTTTCTATGGCCAACAAGAGTGGTGTTCGGCTATCTTTGTCAGCCAAATTGTGACCCACATCGGTTCGTTCCAAGAGGAGCTGCGCAGTCTCCAGATTCTTCTTTTGTATGGCCAACAAGAGCGGTGTTCGGCCATCATTGTCAGCCAACTTGTGATCCACATCGACTCGTTCCATAAGTAGCTGCACAGCCTCCAGACTCTTTTCTTCTATAGCCAACAAGAGCGGTGTTCGGCCATCTTTGTCAGCCAAATTGGGATCTATATCGGCTCGTTCCATAAGTAGCTGCACAGCCTCCAGACTCTTTTTTTCTATAGCCAACAAGAGCGGTGTTCGGCCATCTTTGTCAGCCAAATTGGGATCAACATCGATTTGTTCCATGAGGAGCTGCACAACCCCCGGACTCTTTTTTTCTATAGCCAACAAGAGCGGTGTTCGGCCATCTTTGTCAGCCAAATTGTGAGCAACATCGGCTCGTTCCAAGAGGAGTTGCACAGTTTCCAGACTCTTCCTTTCTATAGCCAACAAGAGCGATGCCTGGCCATCTTTGTCAGCTAAATTGGGGTCAATATCGGCTCGTTCCAAAAGGAGCTCCACTGCTCCTTGGCTCTTCTTTTCTATAGCCCACAAGAGCGGTGTTCGGCCGCCATTGTCGACCTGGTTAGGGTTGACATCATTGCGCCTCAGCAGATATCGTACAAATCCCATATTGCCCCCGCTTGCCGCCCAAGAGAGCAGTGTTCGACCATTTCGATCAGGTAAGTCGGGACCGAAACCAGCTTCCTCCAAGTGCGATATACAAGTTTCCCCACGCCAGTGCTCCGCAGCCCACGAAATTGGCGTCCGGCCATCATTATCTTTGGTTGGATTGGCCTTCGTCTGGTCTACTAGCATCTTCATTACCTCTTCATGTCCATACTGGGTGGCCCACGAGAGTGGTGTCCGGCCATTCTTATCTACCAACTCCGGATTGATATCGTTATGGGCGAGTAGTAAATTTGTCACTGTCTCATATCCATTGCCAGCTGCCCAGGATAGTGGTGTTCTGCCATACAGAATGTCCGCTGCATTGGGATTAACCTCTTCCCGCCTAAGCAGCAATGTCACGACACCTTCAAACCCACCTCCAGAGGCCCGCGAGAGTGGTGTTCTACCATCGTGGTCTACCGTGTCAGGATTGACGTTTTTCTGTTGAAGCAATATATTTACAACCCCCTTGTGTCCGTTCGTAGCGGCACATGTGAGCGCTGTCTGACCGCGACTGTCGACTCGACCCACATCCGCCTCCCTTTTCAACAGAAGATTCACTATACCCTCTTCGCCACTCTCAGCCGCCCAGAAGAGTGGAGTTCGGCTATTGTTATCCACAATGCGGAACGTGGCCGCGTTTTTCTTTAGCAGTACTCGCGCTATCTCCTGGTGACCATTTCCAGCGGCCCACGAGAGGGCTGTTCGACCTTCATTGTCTTTCTTCTTCACGCTCAGGCCTCTTAGACCTAATAGCATTTCGACCACCTCCAGGTTTCCACTCATAGCAGCCCAGATTAGGGGTGTACGGCCCGCGAAGTCCCTTCCACCCGTGTCCCAACGCTTGATCTTCAGTAAGGCAGCCATGATCTCTGCATTTCCGAAAAATGCTACGACGTGCAGTCCAGTAAATCCCTCTGTCTTAAGCTCATCTCCGTCCCAGAGCCACCCCTTATCGCGGTATATCCTTGAAACGAGCAACCTAGCTGATATGTGGGAATCGTATTGATCGAGAAGTTTAACAGCAAGTGCTTTTCCGGTAGTTGTGGTTTCCATTCCTGCATGAGTCCCCCAGTAACGCGATGCATACTCGAGGAAAGGGGTTCTTGTCGTGTCCTCAGTCGAGGCGGGCGATGGGTCCTTAGCAGACTCTAGGTTAAGATAGGTCAAACACACTTCTGCGATAGTTCCATGAGGGCTTGGGAAAAGAGTCGGATGGTCGCGTAAATACTCGTGCAGCGTAAAGTGGATCAGTCGCACGGTTGAAGCCTCTCTATCAACAGCGATAAGTCCCAAGCAGCAGCCTAATATTGTATGGATCGATGGAACATTGTCAGGATCCAGATGGGTGGACCCTATTTCGACTGCCAAGGCATAGCAGAGATCATCGACTCTCAATTCCCTCTCGGATCGAGAAATCCACATCAATGCTTGCATAGCGAGTCTTGTCTGATTCTCACACTGCTCTTGGATCCGGTTCAGGGTATCCGTGTAAGCAGCCTCGAGGCCCAGGCCGCTGGTCACCTGCTGGAGCTTCTCTTTTCTTTTCCGGATGGTTGTTTCTCGCAATATCGCTTTGATATTTAACGAAACCAACAGAAAACTAGAAGTCATTAGCGGTTAATGACTAGGTCTACTCAATATAGCTTCAATTACGTACATCTCTGATATTAGTTCGGGGATCACTTTCATGATATCCCGCTTAAGCTGACTGTCCATTGCCCTCGGAAATGGATCATCCTGTAATTTCATCTCAAGGTATATTCGAATATCCGCCTTTGCCGGTTTGAATTGTATGATCTGTAGAGCTCCGCCATGGTGTCCCTCGAGCTCAGCCTGAATATGTGGCCTTCCTGTGGCAAATAATCGAACATTTGGTGAATCCTTGACTATAGAGCGTAGCGAGCGCAGGAATTCCGGCCGATGCTCTGTCCCACATTCGTCCAAAGCATCTACGCATATAAAGGTACGCCCATGGTACTTGAGAGCTGTCTGCAGTAGCCTGAGGATCTCGCGAACTGAAAGCTTTTGACCGTTGAAACCCTGTCCTGCCTTCCTATCAATTTCCTTTGGAATATCATCCAATCCACCGACGGCTTGTTTGAGGAGACTACCAAGCATATGCGCTGTGACTTGCGACTTTTGGGTCTGGAAGTTGCAATAAAGATAGATGACAGATGCGCTGCCCTCGTCAATCTCATTAGACAATCTCTCAATCAGTAGGGAGCTAATATTTCTCTTAGCGATGAACATTCCTTCCAACGGTTTGTTTACCCTTACCTTAGATATGTCTTTCCGACTCCCGGGCCCCCACAACAAAACAGAGTACGATCCTCAGATCCATCCTCACAATCCCGCCACTTTAAAAATTCGTCGGTTTCGAGAACCCAATCCCCAATCCCGTCGACCCTGGTGTGGAGGACGTCTTGGTGTCTTTCCTCCTGTTGATTTCCCTGTAATTCTAGCGAAGATAGCCACTCCAGAATCTCGCGTTTCCTCTCCGACCGTGACGCTATGGTGCAGTCTTTGTAAGTGGTGTTATTGCTGTTCTTCACATTTCCACACTTCACATTTCCGGCCCCCCTCCAATCTCCGCTCGCAGAATCGCCCATGATGTTTGAAATCGTTTGCGTGTCGTATGGCCTGTATCAGGCTTGAGTATGGCATGTATCAGGCTTGAAGTGGATGATGGAGGGTTTCCGGAGATTAGGTAGTTTGCTGCCCACCCAAGTCCCAAGGAAAGGCGGGGTTGTCATGCAGTTTACAGAAACTCGAATAATTGGGCCATGCACTACGGTACAAGTATGATACCTGCACGCAAATTCAGTCATGGGGCTGATCAACGAAAAAAGTACTCGTACACCAAAATCGGAGGCCTGTTGCACCATAACTCAGTTTGCGCGCAAGAATATCTTACGGTAGAATCGCATATCGGTAAATACGACGCATCCCAAAGTTAGGCGCGCCTAGCATGGGATAAACCATTCTTGGTTTGATCAGCCACCATAAAGCTTAGCCACCCTAGCTCCCAACACAAATGTTGAATAAGGTGCGCGCCTTACTGTACAGTACGATATCTATGGAATGCTACGAGTATCATGTATCATGCTCCGGTAGGATACTAGGATACTTGTACGGTAATAGTTGAAAATTCGCTGCTCTGCAAAAGTGAAACACCGAAAAAGGTGCGCTGTTCAGCCCCGTCGAATGGATGGATAAAAAACCAAAAAGCGCTAATCCTTGCCAGCAGAGGCAACTCCAGCGGCGTACCATTCGGTCAACGTCCCCACCATAATAGAATACGGTATAGTAGAAAGTCGGCATTTTTTCTTCTATCTTTTTTTAAGTCCCGGGGCTTTATTCATAACTAGGTACAGGAAAATCAAGGACATTCACCCTAAAGCTCAGCCTATAACTTAAGCGGTTACCCGAGCACTTGCCAAACAAATGAATCCCCACCCTTGCCTAATGCCATCCCAACCTGCAGTCCACCCCCCAGCGCTTCACAAGCCACCCGGTTCACAAGCCACTCGAGTGACTCAGGGACCTCACAGCCTCGCGTAAAATACGGTAAGGAGGAGACAGCTAGCAGACGCCTGAAAAAGGATTTAATTAGCGAAAACTAATCCCCACCTTCATCCTCCGGTAGGACAAAGGGTAACCCTTCTCCTTGTTTTAGGGACCAAGAAACCTCCGATGACATTCGTCGCCGACAGCCCGGAGTAACTTTATTACTTGGCTGCGGAGAGGTGGTTTTGTATGACCCAGGCATGTGAAGCTAGGGAGTGCGGCTTGGGGGGGTCATGGTAAAATCCCAGTGTTTTTTCCCCGCACTCACCTCCCTGAACATGAAGACGAAAAGCCAGAAAAGGGAAACTGGTGTTATGGAGCTTGATGGCAGAAGGTCGGAAGAGGAGTGTTTATGGTATCATAGCGGCTCATGGGTGCCTGGCGTGCTTGCATCACACCTCACCTGGGTACTGTAGAGGCAAGGGAGCATTCTACTCGACGCAACGCCACGCTTTCTTTTCAATAACGCCTACCACCCCACTTCTCGCGCCCGTACTAGGCTTTATTTCAGTGCTACGGCAGCAATGGATTATTGTATCGTGCTATCTACTCCCACGGTCACTGCGAATATCGGTTTTAAACGGCCGCAACCGAATGGTGCAACCGCGGCTATTCTAAACAGCGACAGCAGAGTCAAACGCCAAGAGTTCACATCGAAAACACGATCGCACAACTCTGGAGCAGGAAGTCTCTGTGTTCAACAACGCCCTCACTTTATAGAACTAACGGTAAAGATAGGAGCAGATATAACCATAGCAAAGTCCTCCTATCTTCCCATGGATCACCAGACATGCCCATGATATTGCACGTATGTGTCCTCTTCCCCTTGCTTACTCCCGTGCTAACAAAGGAAAGACAAACTCCACTGTTCATGCGGTCCAGCCATATAGCCTTCATGCATCCGAGTCTTTCACGCTCCCCTTCAAGCTTCCTTACTTTTCTTCCGGCGGATGCGCCGATCCAAAACTCAAGCGCATTCCTTCGGCCAAAATGCTTTCCCGAAAGCAAAAGCATAGGGAAAGGTTATGTTGCGAAATATTTCACCTGTTGTCCCGCAATATTTCGTAATATCGCTATTCGCCTTACTCCTCAACATATGGGTCTCACGTTCCTTGCTCTTCACACAGAATAAGCCACGAATATCCGCTACCTGGCTATAATGTTGACCTTGCCTCTGGGGCTATCCTGCTCCTGGTGTATAGAAACGTACGAGGACTCACCTCGAAACATATCGCGATTTATTCCAATCAAACCACATTGTACCGCCGAACAAGCCTTTAATTTGTTTTATTCCCTTCAGAGAAGAGATCATTTCTCCTACTTTGGCTATATAGGATAGAAACTACCGATCCAGATTATCTTATACTAAGATAACCGAAGTGTTCTGGAAGGGCACCATTGACTATAAAACCACCCTTCCATTAACCCCCTTTCAACCATATTCTATCCCTTCCAAGAGCCAATACCAATAATTACGAGGATGCAAAAATATCGGTCCATCAATCCTCTAGTGATCCCAGTGAAAAAGCCAGGCAGTTTTTCTGAGGAATTTTATTGGGAAAGGAGCAAACTAGGGGACCAGCCGCGGAGGGGGCCTAGGGGAGGGGTAGGCACTTAGTACACAATCTCGTTCTTACCGCAATGCGTGGCATCATACACTCTTCACATGTAGGGTCATCCACGAAAAGAAACATCAAAGCTCACAGGCTCTATCCTTATCACAAGAAATCACTCGTAGCACATACTTGTCACAGACTTAGCAGTATTCAGCTCAGTTCGCAGACGTGGTAAGAGAGGTCCCCCCGCAATGTTTTGGCAGCAACAAGGTATGATACCAGGACAGGGCTCGCCCAAACATCAACTTATAGACCGTATACTGGAGCGGTTAGCAGATGTGATTCAGACACAGGGTGCCCACATTAAGTGGCACCATAGCTATTGTGCGTGGACAAAATCAACCGATCACCCAGGTGAGCGTGGCAACGCATCGTTTCCGGGCCCCCACAAAAATCATTACCACTCAACAGGCACCTCATAATACTTTCTCTTTTTTTATTTATTAAGCCTGATGGATGGTAACGTTATACAAGTACTGAATACTGCCATGTATTTAAATTATTTTTACTTATTTTTATTGTTTGGGTTGGGGCGGTTGCAGCAAGGAGGTTGACAACATCACGGCGAAAATTATGAGCGTTCGTCGATCGGTTAATTTTGTCCACGCACAGTATCTTACAAGAAATTAAAAGTGAGAAAACCGTCTCTGGGGGGGGGGGATGGAAAAAAATGGAGGTATGGTAAAAATAAAGTAAATACTAAGATAAGAGCAACAAGCCGAAAAACAATAGGAGGGACGAGGAAGGAAAACCAAAGGAAAGGAGAGGAAGGAGGCTAGTAGGTAAACGTTAACTATTTTTCTTCAGAAATGTAGAAGTTAATTCTAGAAGAACACATAATTGGAGGCTACCGGCCGGCTATCACGGTTTTCGACCATCCTGCGCTGGCCAGAGTTCCACGAGGCACTATGGGGAAAGGTCTTAAGAATTGACTTGGTCAAGCAACAGGAGGGCGAGGGTGGCAATGCTTGGTTCGTTAGGGCGAGAATATGTGCCATCGAGTACGAAGCTTGGTGATCATTCGCAGATAAGAACGCCGGGGTCGTCTGATAGTCTCAAGAATTGTGAGCGGTTGATGTACTAATAGATGCTCAACTATGCTATGATGGCCCTGCCGGGTGGCCCACTCGAGCGGGGTTAGACCTTCACTGTCCGTAATCCCGGTATTAATATCGGCTCGTCCCAAGAGCAACTCCACTGCTGTCTGGTTTCCCTCTGCTGCGGCCCACGAGAGCGGTGTTCGGCCATCTTTGTCGACCAGATTGGGATCAAGGTCAGTTCGTTCCAGGAGGAGTTGCACTGCTCCTTGAGCCCCCTTTGCAATGGCCAACAAGAGTGGTGTTCGGCCATCTCCACCAGCTAAATTGGGATCAATATCGGCTCGTTTCAAGAGGAACTGTACCGGTAATACTTCCTGACTCTCCTTTGCTATGGCCAACAAGAGTGGTGTTCGGCAACCTTTGTCTGCGAAATTGGGATCGACATCAGCTCGTCCCAAAAGGAGCCGCACAGCTTCACAATTCTCGTTTGCTAAGGCAAATGCGAGCGATGTCCAGCCATCATTATCGGCAAAATTGGGATCAATATGTGCTCGCTCCAAAAGGAGCTGCGCTATTCGGTGATTTCTGCGTATTACTGCCCATGAGAGGGGTGTTCGGCCACCTTCGTCGGCGCAATTGGGATCAATGTCGGCTCGTGTCAGGAGGAGCAGCGCTACCTCAAAATTCCCAGTTGCTGAGGCAAACAAGAGCGGTGTCCAGCCATAATTATCGGGAAAATTGGGATTAATATGGGCTCGTTCTAAAAGGAGCTGCACTACTTCACGACTTCCGTGCATTGCTGCCCACGATAGGGGAGTTCGGCCCCTTTTGTCGGCGCAATTGGGATCAATGTCGGCTAGTTCTAAGAGGAGCAGCGCCACTTTGAAATTCCCGTTTGCTGAGGCTAACAAGAGCGGTGTCCAGCCAGTATTATCAGCCAAATTTGGATCAATTTGGGCTCGTTGTAAAAGGAGCTGGACTACTTCGTGATTCCCGTGCATTGCTGCCCACGAGAGGGGAGTTCGGCCACTTTCGTCGGCGCAATTGGGATCAATGTCGGCTAGTGCTAAGAGGAGCAGGGCCACTTCGAAATTCCCATTTGCTGAGGCCAACAGAAGCGGTGTCCAGCCATTATTATCAGCCAAATTTGGATCAATTTGGGCTTGTTCTAAAAGTAGTTGCACCACCTCGTAACTTCCGTGCATTGCTGCCCACGAGAGGGCTGTTCGGCCACTTGCATCAGCGCAATTGGGATCAACGTCGGCTCGTGCCAAGAGGAGCAGCCCTACTTCGAAATTCT
>Ga0307509_10003921_pt1 | contig 21986 bp, 23 predicted proteins | sample 10_EM_MG_FD_202245 | JGI IMG/M metagenome (GOLD analysis project Ga0307509, IMG submission 202245) | Populus trichocarpa ectomycorrhiza microbial communities from riparian zone in the Pacific Northwest, United States - 10_EM | ecosystem: Host-associated > Plants > Roots > Unclassified | place... | reverse complement strand
TAAACTTCCAGCAAAGCAAACTAAACATAGCAATACGATAGCATAGCCTATCTGACTCAGAGACAGTGGCGGAGCTGAAATCAAATCAAATAAACCAAATATAAATCAACTAAACATAGGAGATCCTACACTGCCCGCTCCTGTGTACCGTTACCGGAACATGTTACAGGCACCAGCTGGGCAAATCCAAACTAGAAATATGTGGGAAAAAATACAAGGATAACTCGCAAAACTCTAAAAGTTAAATTCCAAATGAAAAACACTCGAAGGAAAGACCTGCAGGATCTGCGGAGAGCCGGAGGTCTAAATTAAGTATACTGATTAGGGCAAGCAGCCCAGACGTAGCGGGCTAATCTAAAACAGAAATAGTCAGGAAACAGCGAGAATAGCATGAACTCTAGAAACAAAAATGAAAACACCAAAAGGAAAAGTGGAAGGGTCCATCGTGGCCTAGTACTTGTAAATTGCTTGAAATGGACCTGCATCCTCGGCTAGCGAGACATTAGCCACATTGGTCGGGGCAGGAGAGCTTGGTTTGCAGAGCTAGTAAGCCAGGACAGAAACGGACTTGAGCGGACTCCCAACGCCCGTTTCTGCCAGAACTACCGCAGACCTTGCCAACAGCATGGATGAAAAACCTGGTAGTCGTAAGCGGAACTTACCAGGTGTAGAGTATACACTCTAGTCGGTTGGGGAGTCAGTGGGTGGGCTTAATTCTCGTCCGACTTCTTCAGCTGTCGGAATATCCGCACACACATCGCAGGTATGTTGATCCTCGGAGGGGGAATGACTTCTGCGGGGCATATCGACTTGTGTCGCCAATGTGTTGACTGGCTGCTCAGCCCCTGAGGCCAGCATCAAAAGATGCGCAGCTGACCTTCTCGCCCCTGCCTGCTCAGAGGCTGCAGACGCATGATGGTGACCCGGATTGGGAGTTAACAGAGACAGTCTGTTTGTCGGACTAGTCCTGTCAGCCAGTTGCGAACTCAGATTATGCTCCGCATCGCGTGTGTTCGGCTCAACCTCAATGCCGGCATCGATTGCCCCCACCTGGCAGGCCACCTTCCTCGGGGGTCCCGTACTTCCATCCGAACCCTATGGCTCATCGGCCTCTTGCATGACCGCGAGGTTGCATTTACCACTGTTATTGGCTAGCCTCCGGGATGCTTTCTTTAGGTCAGTCTCCCGTTCTCCTTGTCTACTAGACCTCAAAACACGAGTGCCGAAGTTAGCACGAGGGACAGAAGCTTGCGTACCAGAAGAGTCCGGCTCTGATTCGCCAACGTCTGCCGAATTGATACGGTGTGCTAGCCCCGTCTTTTTTGTGGTATTACCACTCCTGGTGGTCCTTGTTGAGGTGGTTCGCTTTGCGGCTGCAGCGGATGACTCTCGCTGGTGGCCATCTGAACTCTGTCCATCATCGCTACAGGCGGACCCGTCATCTGAGGCCTCTGGAGGGGGGCCCCGGTTATCACATAGAGCAAACCTGATCTCACCGGGAGGAGGAGTGCTATCCTCTGTATCATTCCTTCGATGGCAACAGAAGAGCAGATCCATTGGTTCGCTTGGCGGATTCAAACACCACCATATGAGGACAAGTCGGCTATTGGTGATTCGGATCATTTCAGCAAGTGGCAGCGGCTCCTCTGGATGGTCCTGCAGCAGACGTGTACCCTGTCTCGTCGTACCAATAAGCATCCGAAACCCGACACCCGGTGACATGGTTTTCTCTATGCCCGCTAGCAGGTTCAGAAAGGCGGGCTCAGTTAGCTCCATCCAGTAAACATGTCCACGACTTTGCCACTGGATCTTGGCCATCTTGACAGGAAGTGGGCTCCTTGGGCGGACTACGGATGGCTCATCTATCCAGAGACAGACAGACCGCGGACCGGCCAGACCTGCAGGAGCTGTATTAGCATATATGGTACATCTTTATTGCAGACGCTTGGGGATAACTTACGATCATTTCTGGCAGGGGTGGGGTCCGCAACAGGAACAGCGGCAACGGGTGCTCTCAACATGTCTCTTGAGATACCCTGATGATTTTTTGCTATGTCCTTTAGGAAAAAGTCCAGGCATTCGGTAAAACGTTCGCCACGGAGTTATTAGCCAGGCTTTGTTACGGGGCCCCGTTTCCGAGAAGCAGGGACAAAATAGGCTAGGTTATTCCGATTAACTGGCCGAAAAAATCATCCAAATCGGACGAGAACTGACAGAGATGGAGCTCTTTGAAGTTAGACAACTTCAAAGAACCCTATCCCCCTCAGCTTTGGTCCGATTTGGACAATTCCTTTTTTAATCTGCAGTTAATAACCAGCTCTGTGCGGCCCATTTGTCAGAAACGGGGCCGTAACGAACACTATCATTAGCCTGCCAGAGTCCCGATCTCTGGCTAACAGGCCCAGTGCCTGGATGGCCACCCATTGTCCGGCAGTACTCTGCTTCCACCCTGGGATCCTGTCTTGCTCTATCTTACGTTTGATAGGATTTCGCCAGGCTTTATACTCCGGACTATAGGTTCGTGGGTGGGGGAAACAGCAAACTTGCTTACACTAGGTAACATCCCCGTCGCTTTTAAAGGACGCCGATTTTTCGAAACTGAGACCAACCTTTGAGGCTGCCATTGTAATAGTGATCGGGGTGGGGGGTGGTTGATGCATCAGAAAGAGGCTGCTTTTTGGAGGGGTTTAAATGGTCCCTCAGTGGATAGAGGATGGCCGCTAGTAGATGCTGGTACTTTTGAGGATGAAGGATTGTGAAAGATCCGAAAATAATAGAGCGGGCCTGGGGGACGGTAAAGGGAGTTCTGCCGATGGTAATGGCTGTGAAAAGGTTATTGGCTAGGGAAACGTAGATAGGTAATCTGAAATGAGCTGAGGATACACTAATGATACTGCGGACGAGTGAGAGGTTGTGCTGAGCTTTGTGGGTCCTGTTAGGACAGGCTGGCGGATCGAGGATGTGATTGTCATTGGGGAAAGTATTATGGAGAGAAGATGGAAGGGGGGGAAGAGAGAGCTTATATAGGCCATACAAGGACAGTTTTAGTGGGGTTTCCCGGATTGTACCCCGTACAAACTTGAATATCTTGAAAAGTCACGTGACCCACCTACAATGACGATAGGTTTCAGATAAGGTTTTAAGCTGCAACGGAGCTGCATGGGAGCCGCGACCCATGAGACAAGGCCCTCCCATACTCTCAACAAAGAACAGGTTTCACAAGTTAAACCGTGAATAACCGTTGGCACCTTGAATGTCTGAACCCGTTCGTCATCCGACTAAACAAACTTGAAATTTTCCCGATTTACTCCTTGAAAGAAACCTACCCTTCACTTTGAAAGACTGAGTCCGCTGCAGCCGCTCAGCCCATCCACTTACGCATTCGCCACACTACTTGAAAGAGAAACACCACACACGATGACTTCAAAGACAACAAAGTGTCCTTATTGCAGGCGACGTTATCAACAAGCCACTGCATACGAAAAACACCTTCAGACAATGCATCTTGATATCGTTCTTTCCCTTAGCGCGATTGCTGACGGGACTTCTATGGGACCTACTTTCAAGTTTGTTCGTGATGAACTTGAAAACCTGACCGACTCAGACTACGAATCTGATTGCAGGCTCGAGATCCCAGATTTCCATACAGCAAGTGGTGAGATAGATTATATGCAGAACGATTCAGACACAGAAGTGGTTTCCCACCCACCGGTCCGCGTGCGCTCTGAGGGTCAAGAAACTATTCCCGGTGCCAGCCGACCACAGGGCAAAGTTGCTGGCTATACACAGCACAACAAGGCCATGACAGATGACCCTTGCAGCCCTTTCTCATCTGAAAACGACTTTAATTTGGCGAGCTGGTTTGTCTGGAGCAAGGTAGCCAAGTCTCAGATCTACACGTACTTTGCGGAAGGTTTAGGCTGTACGGATAGCAGATCATTCCGGTCCGCCTATAGCTTGCGACAACACCTCGACATACTGGACCCATTTCGTGAATACTTGGTGTGGGCGGAAGCCAGTATTGATGATGGTCGACATGCAACAACTTTCTATTATTGAAATATTATTGACTGTGTCCGCTTCCTGATCCGTCAGGTCGCGTATAGGTCAGATATGGTTTACGCACCTATTCGAGAATATGATTTAAGTGAGGAACGATTATATTCAGAGATGCATACGGCAGACTGGTCGTAGGATATGCAGGTATGAGATAAGTCCTGACAAGTTCTTGGAGTGGTGTTTTCAGTGCTAACAGCCCATTCCGTTCCTTGGTAGCAAGCTTTACCCGCCGGGTCCACAGGGGTGTCCATTATCGGATTGTCTGACCAGACACACCTTACCAATTTCTCCGGAGATAAGCAAGCCTGGCCGGTATACATGACAATCGGCAATATCCTTTCGAGGACAAGAAGCAGCCCTGCCAAGATGCCAATCCTGCTTCTGGCATTGCTTCCAGTACCACCAAAGTTCCCGGGTGAATCAGCCCGTGCCAACGAAGCCCAGCGGCAGACCAACCCGGATGTCCTACGGGCTACCTTTGATCTTGTCCTGGCACCATTACAGCAGGTTGCCCGAGAAGGAACGGTAATGGATTGTGCAGACGGCAAAACATACCTTTGTTTTCCCATTTTGTCGGCCTGGATCGCAGATCATGCTAAGCATGTAGCCTTGCAAGGAATAGGCAGCAAGTCATGCCCAAAGTGTGAGGTTCAGTTCGAGGAGCTCGGTAGGGATCCGCAGCGGATGAATGAGACCCGCGACTACATGCCCTATAGAGAGAAAGCCTTGAGGCATGAGCCGGCAGAAGCGGTCGGCATTGCAGAATACTTTCAGTGGTTCGGCATGAAAATAGGAAAAAATGTATTCACCGGACTCGACCGAGTAAGCCCAGCGGACCTACACAAGCCGGACCTCTTGCACAACATCTACCTTGGCTTATTCAAAGATATGATGAAATGGGTGGAAGGTTTCCTGAAAAAGCATAAAAGGCAGCAGGAATTCGACGATGCTTGAAAAGCAATTCCTCCTTACCCCGGATTCAGCGTACCGAAAAAGGCCTATCACGACATCACACAATGGCAGGGAAAGGAGATGCGCAATCTCAGCCCTTGTATTCCAGCCGTATTGGCGTCCGCATTGCGAAATCCGGATAGTTCTCAGTATCAGGATTTCAAGAGCGCTTTGAAGTGTGTTAGCGCGCTGGTGGACTTCACTCTTATGGCTCAATATCACAGTCATACACCAGACACACTTTCCTACATGGAAAGCTACCTGCAGACATTCCACCGGACAAAGGACATTTTTCTTGAGTTCCTTACCCCGCAGGCTACCCAAGCTCAAGCAAATCTCCAGGATCGGGAGCTAAGAGAACTAATGGCATATCAGAGTGCTAAAGAAGTCCGCTATAAAACCATCGCTAATCGCTGTCGGCTGGCTGATCAAGAGAGGGTTGCAAGGTCTGATTGGTGGGCAGATTTGATACGGCATGAGAACTACTTCAACTTCATCAAGATGCACTACCTGACTCACTTTGCCTCCCACGTACGGCGTTTTGGATCCATATTGATGTATTCAACCAAGATCGGTGGACTAGGACATAAGGATCAGATTAAAGATGGCAACTGCTGGTCAAACAAGAATGAAGCCACCGACAGATCTTGTCGCACGATGGCCACCAGCACGCCCTAGGAATAAGGTTACACACAATAGAAGCACTTTCGAAAGTTGATGGTGTGATCGTGGTAGAAGATAGTGGGATGCAAATGCCGACTGTTCCGAGTCACAGCACACCTCGCCGGGTGCTTAAAGGCCGTATGAAGAACACCAGCATGCTGACCCAATTATGCACAGCCCTCAATATCCATTATTCCAACATGATGCAGGAGAAACTGCGTTTTATCAGGCAGACTGCTGCGGATGACTGGCGGTTGCCTGCGGACCCCGCCGAACTCTGGTTACTTCCTGTAGAAGGATTTGCTCAGCTTGAAATCCCAGTGCCCGACTTTCAGGAAACTGACAGGTTCCAGATCCACCGGGCCCGCTGCACTGAAACAAAGGCATTCCGCAACAGTGGCTCTAGAAACGATTCAGTGTGGGTCCAGACTGCTGGGGAAGCGAACTATGGAGATATACGGAGACCCGTGGTGGCTCGGTTGCTAGCCCTTTTCAAGATAACAAATATTCTAAGTGAGGCCGCGGCTGTCCATCGCCTGGCATGTGTTCGGATACTCGATCCGATCAATGGTGGCAGATTTCACATTCCGAGCAGACATTTTCGAGTCGGTAACCGGATCAAGGGTCGAGACATGCGAATAGTCAGTATAGGGGCAGTGATTGGACAGGCGCAGGTAATTCCTAGCAGTGAGAAGCAATGCATAGTGAATCACCCGATTGATCTGAGGACGTTTAATGAAATATATTAAATTATTCTATCCAATTATGTACAGTATTTATTCGGCTGAGTTGAAACTCGGCACTTAAGGTGGCAGTTCACGTATTTAGTGTCTGGCTTCAACTCGGCCTGGGGAGTACTACACGATCCGTGGGCGTTTAAGGCAATTTTTTAAATTGGTTGAATTGTTCCACAGGAACACCGGGCCGGGTTGAAGCTGGACACTTAAGGTCGCAGTTCCTATATTGACTGTCCGGCATCAACTCGGCTGCAGGAGTCATACATGATTCGCGGGTATTGACGGGAATGTTTTAAATGGGATGAATTGTTCCGTATGAATATGCGGCCAAGTTGAAGCCGTACACTTATGGTGGCAGTGCCCATATTGAGTGTCCGGCTTCCACTCGGCCGCAGGAGTACTACATGATCCGTGGGCATTTAAGAGAATGTTTTAAATAAATTGAATTGAATAGGCGGCCAAGTTGAAGCCGGCGACTTAAGGGAGAGATTCTCGTAGAAAGTGTCTGGCTTCAATTCAGCCGCCTGAGTTCTGTGGATGATTAATGCGAAACTATGCTCTACTGTGGGAAGGGAAGCCAACCAAAGTAGGGGGTCTGCATGGCGGCCGCGCCGGGCGTCTTGTGAACAGTAAGGGAATTATGGAAGTGACAGTAAGGTGCAGACAAAGAAAAAAGCAACGTAGGATGGCAGCGGACCGAAGCAGATGGAAGCGGACAGATCTAGGTCGCCAGAGGTGTGAGGGTAGCAGAGATGGTCACCAGACGCCCGCAAACGCAAGGAGTAGGCAGGAGGCCAGTAGACGAGAGGATAAGGGGGCGGATACAAGGGGGAGGTACAAGGAGGGGGTCCGGCCGCAACAAGCGCGTCGGACGCTGTGGAGAGAAAGTGCGGCGTCCCGGTGTACCAGGCGCAAGAAATAAAAGGCAAAGAAGCCACAGGAGATCCGGGAGGACCGGATGTAAAGAGCGGACGCTATTCGTCCGGAAGCGAGCTCTGTCTGTCCGGAGAAAAAGGTTTTTTTGCTGATGCAGACAAGCGCAATTGTCCAATACTCATCTGTCCAATACCACCCGCATCGATTTTTGATCCTTTGGCGATCTCAATTCCTCTTTGACTTAGGTCCCTCTAAGTCCCTGGTATGAAGTAGTTCTTGCGGCTATAAAGATACTGAGTTGCACCCGAATCTAGAATCCAGCGCCCAGGATCCTCTTCCTTCCCTGGATTGTCAGCAACAACAAAGGCCAGGCTTGTTTGACTGTTTGGCGAATGGTGACAGGCCTCTTTGGCTTCATCATTCTTTTTCTTATAACAGTCCCTCTTCCAATGCCCCTCACTGTGGCAATAGAAGGATTTGCCTTTCCCTCTCAGTGTTGCATTACCCCTCCCGGCTGTCGATGAAGCTTGATACCGACCCATCGTGAATCTAGTTGGAATACACATTCCACCTCTTCTCCTGCCCAAGCGTCCTGCACCTTGGCCATGAGCAGGAAGGCGTACCGTGAATCCTGCTACTGGGGTACTCTGCCCTCCCGGTTGTTGTGTGTTGTTGGCTACCTGCCTTCGTGCTGATTCCTGCAATACCTGACCAGCGAAGATGTCGAAGCTAACATTATCAGCACGTGATTGGAGATTCTTAATAACTGGCTCATATGATTCTGGGAGACTCAAGCTTAAGAGGGTAACCCATTCGTTTTCCTCCATACCCTTTCCGTTCGCTGATAGACTTCCTACTTGATTGGCTAACTCTCTAAACTTCTTTAGATGCTCAGCCATATGGTCTCCCTCCACCATCCGCAGTACCCACAGCCTTTGTATGAGTACTAGGCGACCACTTGCACCAATTCCCTGATGTACAGTGCGAAACGAGTCCCAGGCCTGCTTTGCCGTGCTGCATTCCTGAATATGTGTTATTTGTGAGTCTTTCACATTCAAGGTAAGGATAGTGAACGTAGCGTTGTCCTGTGCTAATGCCTTTCTATTGATTTTATCTAGGTTCTCTTCAATCGCTCGCAGCAACCCTTTTTCTTTTAGGATACAAACAATCCGAAACTTTCATGCTTGGTAGTAGCTCTTGCCGGATGCCTTCGACTGATCTAACTTCTCAATTGACTAGGTGCGGGAGGTCGTGGCAGGAGTTGTTCAGCCATCAGAGTTGGTGGATGAAGAGGCAGTGGTGCACATTGTGAGCTGGGTGGTTGGGAAATAGTTCAGTAAGGGTAATAGGCAAGGGGTTTGAGGAAGGGCTATCGGTTGTGTTGTAGAGTCTATGGAGTGCTGTCCGGGCTCATAACCTGTTAATATGAGGGACCGATTGTGAGAAAGAGGCCAATAAGAGAGAGAAAGAAAGTGTACGAGAGGAGAAAACGTCTCTATATTCTTCGAATAGTTGCTTGCTTATCCACAAAATCTATGGTGGAGCTGATTATTTAAATACACAGAACACGACCACATATCCCAACTGATGGGGATCCTTCTGCAGAGAAGCGCTCTCTCTGCACGTATAATATTCCGGAGCATACTTCGTGCTGCTCTCTGAGCATTCCTGGCCATCTCTGCGAATCCTCCCACTAGTATACAAACACCTTAGACTCGCACCTTCTTCGTGCTTGATAATGACTTATAAAGGAACTAGTAACTAACTACTAAGAAAAATAGGAAAAGCACAAAGAAACCTTGATTGGTGTGGAATTCTCGCTGGTGATTTGCAACAAGGAGGTGTATGCAAAGATGCCACTTCTGCCAAATGCATAGCCATTATTGTCGCATGAGAGGCTGGAAGATTGGTAGCTGAGTTGGTGCAAGAGTTCGACCATGATCGCTGGAGTATCTCACGCACAGTAAAACACCTGAAAGACGACGAAACCATAGGTACACACCGACGATCTGAGTGGCCGAAGAACCTGAAGCTTTGGGAGGAGAGATACCTACAACAGATTGTCCAGCGACATGCACGAATATCTTAGAATGCATTTGTAGCCGAGTGCCATGTTCCGGTAAGTGTGTCTAGCCTCCGGCAGGCTCTTGGGAGCTCTTACAGCCACAAATAAAAACGCATTCCTTTAAACAAACACGATGTAGCCATGCGCCTAGCACATGCAAGAAGCCTGAATACAAAGGACCAAATGCTTGCAGAGGTAGAGTCACTTCAATCCATGCATTCCACCAAGCTAATCTAATCAGAATTTACATGGTACCTACTCTGAAGAATCTACTGTACAAAATAATCCCTTTTTCTCAAATGATAGGTTTTTCAGGCTATGGAGACAAAATGTATGATCAAGATAAGGTCAATCAACAGGCACATGTCAAATTAGAGTGGTTACAGATGGTCTGGCAGTGGATTTGGATAGGGAGCCGGTTACCCTTGGTGATTATGTATCACAATAAGGGTGCTTAACGTAAGGGATACATCTCAAGGTCCTATATTCAGCCACTTGAGGACGGTCTTCTTCCCTACTACTGTCCTGGAACATTCTTTCTACAAGACGATGCCAAGGTTCATACTTGCAAGGCCACAATAACCTGGTTCCACTGTCATGATATTCAGCCTCAGCCACATACTCCTGACAGCCCAGATTTGAACCCAATAGAATATGTGTGGAAAGTGACGATGAGGGCTATCATACAATAGGACAACCCTCACTTGTGGTTATTAAAGAAGAATGAGGCCAAGCAGGTCATATTTGAGGCTGCCCTGAAGGCAGCATGGTGAGGGGTCCCCCAATCATGTATTATTAAGTTGATTAGATCTATGCCACGCTGCCTGCATTCACTCTATAAGGCACATAGTTACCATACAAATTATTGAATCACCATTGATTATCATCAATTTAAATATACATTGTTTTAATTTAAATCTGATTTGGTAGAGATATGGCTATCGATGTACTCAGGGTTGATCTTGAGTAGTTTGTTGGCTGCGGTACTTTTGTGAGGTCATTGTAGCTTCAAATAAATACCAAAGTAGTTCATATATCAAATACAAGATCTATAGCTCTTATTACAGGCTCAAACTGTTAATTGCATAGTTGGTTTCAATTTTCTTGACTTCAATTGCAAGCAAGCTGCTAAATGATCCAGTTTGGAATAAAGTTAGTATACAAGAGGCATTGTTTTTTATTATTAATTTAAAACTTCATATTCCGATTCTCTATATTTAAAAGGACTTTCTAAGAAATTTTCAATATGGTATCAGTACTATTATGGAAATATTAAAATGTAGATGTGATTTTCCAGTGAGAGCCAGGGTGAGCTGGATTCAGGTGTAGAGCCATTACTAGGTAAATGATATTATCAACTTCATGGGATATCTGATTATAGAGAGTGTTAGTATACTGAATACTTAAGAAGAATTCCAGCATTCGCCAAAAGTCCATGTGACGGCATGCAGCCTGGTTGGCTAATGCAAATTGGATGAAGTATCCCATCTCTATTGCAAAGCGGTCCCATTTGCCATGCGCCGTTACCATCCACTTAGATTGATTGCCGTCATGGCAATCCTGAATAGCCATTGGATGCCAACTAACAGCTTGTACTGTTTGATGGGGAGCGCAAATTGCTCTTTGTTATATGAGGCCTACAGCAGAACAAGCCAGTGCTGGGGCTGATGCTGGTATTCTGGTAATAATGGTAGGAAAGTTGTTTATGGCTGACTCAATAATATTCAGCTTTTCCATGCATTGAACAACAGCTGTTTCACATAAATTGTCATTTGCAGGCGGAGGACTGTTTAGCTCTTCCTGTAGTTCTGTAGTAGGAGTATTATGTCCAACTCTAAGAAATCATTGCTGGAATAGGCTGACCCTTGAATGAACATTGTCAAAAGAAGTACCTGTTGGGTTACTGTAAGTCATTGTTATTTTCGAAAGCAAAAGGCGAAGATGATGATTGTGCTAAGAGTGTGTAAATGTTGATGAGAGGAAAGGTTGAGGTGTATATGTGCTTCTATGAAGGTCACTAGCTAAGGAACATTTAGGTAGTGAAAAGTCTGCTCATACATGTAGAGAGCCCTATATCTCTGCTCGTATCCTATACATCAATAAATGTCTTACTTATATCTGTACTCCTGAACATCCATATAAGCTGAAGCATGCCTGCTCATTGGCACTTCTTCAGAGTACTGTGTATCCTATTACTTGTATATTAGCAATTCTATTGTCCTTGTATTATATTGCAACAGGTAATGACCTTGCCTACCAATGTCTTAAGATCTTACTATTCCATCAGATAGTATGAAACTGGCTTGTCATCTTGTAGTTCCACTATCTCAGCAGATAGTGTAGAACTTTCTTGTTGTTATATAAAACCATCACAATAGTTCTCTATTATTGATAGGCCTTTTTATACTGTCACAACATCATAGGTGTCGCGAATTTGTCGGTAGAATATTGGTAGAATTCAATGGTAAAGATCAAGGGAATCGTATTGCAACTTCTTAGTATTGAAAAGTACTTAGATGGTTACGTGAAGATCATATTTCTCAGGTCTGAAAACTTGCCTTATATAGGCATCTTCATGACCCTTACCCTGGTAACTCAACACCTTCCTATTACCTAACCCCCATGACTCATAATAAGTTATCGCGTGAAATCCTTCAAATAACTCGTATGAGTTACTCCACAACCTGCCGTTAACCAATCACAACCTATAAATTAAATCATCTGCTTGCATGAGTCATGTAGGAATATGATTGCCTCATATGACCGACAATCGTGAGTCATCAAAACAATCAACTAATCAGAACAATCAACCAATTATAACATAATGATGACTTGCTATCATGTAGCCATGTGAGATACAATAAGCCAACTGACTCCATAGCATGAAAGAATAATATACCTATAACTAATATCTATTAGTCATGTGAAATTTGCCTTGCTTAGTCATGATTTGTGAGATGAGCTCCTCTCTCCCCCTAGCATCAGTCTCACAATGCTAATGACCTAAGTCTTGCAACCTCTGCCTAGCTTCTCTTAACTCTCTTATGAGTTCCTGTTCTTTCTTTCTAGTACATATCTTTCCACCTTTCGTTTGGGAGCATCTGTGATCATTGTCTTTGCAGAGTTATTCATCGTTGAGCTGAGTTTTCTGACAAGCTTGTTGAGGAAATTGCTGAGTCCAATTCGGGCCAGAAGTTGCATCCGGTTGAGCATCACAGCTACTCAATAGAGGCTGATTCAGTTCTTTATATCTTCCTTTTCTGCCAGCCACTCCCAAATTTGCCTATTGAGACTGTTGGTGACAAGGAAAGGTTTTTGCAGTCCCCTGGCTCACCTCCCGGGTCCTCAGAGAGCCGAATCTTCCCCTCTGTTCTGTCTCCCGATATTATCTGTGCTGTCTTGAATGGCCTTTCTTTTCGTCATTTCACTCCGGGTAATATCCTGCCCCTATCTTTTCCAGCATGTATACTAAGTATTGATCTTGGTAGAATTTGTGCGACATGGTGTTGTTCTAGTAGCTGTCCCTTTCTTGTTCTTCATCAGATTTTTGATGTAACACTATAGACTTCTATCGCTCTTGTTGGAAACTATCCTGAGGCCTCCTTGTCCTCAAAGTGCCAGTGCACTTGGCACCCATCATCGTAGCATGCTGTTCAGGACAGCTCAGCATGATCTCTCCTCTCCTTTTTACACCTCTCGGTTTCTTGCGACTTGTGTACAGGTCAGTAGGGTGCACTGGTTAGCAGACTAGTTTCTGTCCCCCAGCCTTCCTGTTGTGTTTGCAGTTTCTTTGGAGCATCTGTCTGCCTCAGTGCTTGTGAAATAGAGATCAATATGTCTCCGTAGTTTTGCTCTGCAATTCTGATTGAGGAACACCTTCCCTGAGTGCCTTGCAGGGAGTGTCTGCTTCATGGTGCTTGCATTTTAGAAATCTTCGTAAGAGTACAAAGCTTTGTCATGTTCAGATAGATAAGCAGTCCACTTGGCTCAGTATTGTAGCATTAGGTAAAATTGGCCACAGTCCATCATTTCTTGGAGTTTGTATTCTGATTTGCCTTCGAAAACCTTTCAAGGTGGTAGCAGTATGCCTTGTGAGGGAAACATATTATCATTGTATAGTTCCAAAAGAGAAATATGCAATGTCTGGTAGATTGTTATGAAGGCTGAGGGGTTGAGCTTATAAGCGCTCCTTCCAATTTTTGACAAGATTTTGAATTGTCTGATTTCCTTGGAGTCCAGCTACTTGCATTTTCGTGTCATTGGTACATTTTATGGTAATAACCAGACCATGTCAGCTGATTGTAGAATCAGATTGGGTTTTCGCTATCTATCGTATTATTCCTTGTGTCTTACTTGCACTTCCACCATTTCTGCTTGTAGTATGTCGTGTAATTGGCTCATGTCTTCAGGTGGTGTAATCTTTCCTTGCATCAGATGTCCAAAAGTCTGATATTCGCAGTTAATTCAATTGTTCGCAAAGAAATGTGTGTGCTTAATGCTGTCCTGATATCCATAGTTGTATGTGATTTTCTACTGTTAGTAGGAGCTCTTTCCAATTGTCCTCTTGATAGTTGACCTAAGCACAGAGGTATTATTCCAAAATGGAATTAGTCCATTCCATTTGGCTGTCAGTCTGGAGGTGAAATGCCATGCTTAATTTCCTCTTGATGCCTGACTGTTTGGTAGTTTCTTTCCATGTGGCTGGGGTGGATATTCATCCTCTATCTGTAATACTGTCCTTGGGAAGTCCATGTACTCAAAATATTTCCCTCATGGATAGTTGTGAGAATTGCTATAAATTCATTTGCTTAGCGCAGGGTAAGAAAGGAGGCATTTTCGTGGGACGGTCGATGACGATAAGAACCGCATCAGACTCTTTCTATTTGGATAAGTCTGTAATGAAGCCTATTGATATTGATTTCCATAGCTGATCTGGTGTTTCATTGGACTTCATTAGGCCATAAGATGCATGTTGAACTACGTTTGTTTTTTGACTGATATTGCATTTTTGATGTCTTGTGTGATCGTATATCGCATTTGAGGCCAATAATATTTGTCTTGTAGGAACTCCGTTGTTTTTGCTGTTCCTCTGTGTCCAGCTTGAGCGATATCATGATGTTGGTGTATAAGTTTTTTTTGAAGTCCTTTGTTGTTGGGTATTCACATTTTTCCTTGCTGCCGGAGATATCCATCCTTCCATTGTCATAGTCCAAGTACTATTCCTCTCATTTCCTTTGTCCCTTCCTTGAGCGCCTTTTTTATGCCTTGTATTCTATGATCTTTCAAAGACTTTTGTTGAATCTTGTCTTCTCCTGTCTTGTTGAATTCCATGAGTCCCAGTTGTTTGATTTCATCAAAATATTGCTCTTGATGTAATAGTATCCTATTTTTTTGTGTGAGGGGTTTGTTTCCTCCTTCTGGCATCTCTCGTTTTCCCCTTGTGAGAGCGTCTGGCTTTCCCCCCTCTCTTCCAGGATGGTATTCAATCTTAAAGTCGCATCCACTGAGTGTTTCCATCAAGCAGATTTGTCCGTCCATCAGTGTCTTAGTTGTCGTACAAGGTACTAAGTTCTTCTGGTCTGTAATGGTAGTGGTTGACATAAGTCGTCAGTATTTCTGATCTGGTTCATTTGCCAGGGATGGAGAGCGAGTGAGGGCCATTAATATTTGTGGAGAGAGAATTCTCAGTAGAAGCTAACATTGTGGCCTTAGAAGCGGTGGGAGAATACGCAGTGATTCATGCTGTAGGAGAGCCCTCCCAACCCCCGCCCAGGTGGGGCTAACAAGTCCGAAATCGTTTAAATAGTATGATAGTTATTCGAGTGGGTCACAAAAAGGGATGAAAATGAAGACAGGGGATACAAATACTACAGTGTTCTCAGGCACAGTGTTGGTGCAGGTAGGGCGGGGAGAAAATTATAAGACATTACTGGATGACGGGTCTCCCCCCAGAGATACTAAAACACCAGCGAAATTCCAGTGCCCTTTGCTCCCATGCTCCTCTCTCTTCTCTGCTTTGCTCTGGGATCATTACTTGCAACGCTGTGCTGGTGTAGCGCATAGAAAAAGGGACCCTAACTACCGAGTGAGTAGTGGTGTCTACACTTTAACCTACCACTGCTATCGCTACCCAATCTCCACTTACTACAACCGCCCTTTCCTCTTTCCGTACACCCGCCGCAATACTAAAACCCCCAATCCGGACAACAGCACGCTCCGCCAACCGCCAGGGCTGCGGAGGAATTTTCCCCGGGGCAAAGACGACATCGCTGGCAGATCCCGGGTACCACCAAACTTGCGACGCGTGACCCATATCACCCAACACTCCAGTGTTACATTTCGAAAATATATACTGCGGGGTTACACCACGATCTGCGAAGACTCGATCAGCCTCGCTGGCATCTTGAGCGCAGGTAGTCACGGTATTATGGTAGCATAGTACTAGTATCACATAGCACAAGATGTTTGAATTCGGGCAAAAATTACGCACGTAATGCGGGGCCCATGATGCAAATACCTATCACTAGTAGGGCTACATACGGGTTTCCGGATGTGATAGTAGGGATTAAGTAGGCGCAATGAAATATCTCCGATTGGAGTCATTTATGTGCTTTCTCCCACCATCCCTCCAACTTACTTCTCCCAATTAAGACATTACACAAGCATCCTTATCCTTCCAAGTAGATACTGCCACAACAACAGATCCCCCGTCGTTCACTCTCCCTCTCCCCTTCCCTCTCCCCTTCCCTCTCCCCTCCTCAGTCTCAATAACACACTCCCATGGCTCACGAACCACCTAATCCATTACCTTTCGTTAATCGCAACCTGTCGACCCGTTTACCACCCCCTCCCCCTGGGCGCCCAAAGTTCTAAACGCTGCCTTTGAGAAATCACCGCACCGATCCGTTAGGAAAAGTACAATCCGATTCGTACATCAACGCTGCGCCAATTGCCCTGGGCCCTAGCCCAAGGCGACTTTGGGAGCGGATTTCCGAATGCCTGGGTAATAGTATTGAACCGAGTAGCGCCATGGCAGGGAGAGATGTTGCGTCGCACCGTGCGACCACCGAGCGGAGTACCCACGCTGTAGTCGGGAGTTAAAAGTAGGAAAAGCGGTATTGTGCGTGGGGAAAAAATTGTACTACATAATATGGTATGATACTCCTGCGGGAATGGCCGAAGTCGGAGTATAATACAACAGAATAACAAATTGCATGTCAGTCTTCCTACGAGGCGATGTGCAAAACCCAGGTTAGCGGACTCAGATCCAGATGGATGAAACTCCCGGTGGCGTCTTTTTGGGTGATGGAGGAGCTAGCTTCTGCTATCATGCCTCGATTATTTTTAGGAAGGGGAGATAGGGTAATGCTGCGTATCTTGCCACTTGCCTTACTGTGCTAGTACTGCAGCGGTGTGGACCATACGTTTGTTTGTAGTAGTGGTAATAGTGTTTAGCTATGGGGGCGATTGCAGAACTGCGACCTAGAGCAGGTATCGACACTCAGGTTATTAAAAACCGGAGAACGTTCCGCAATCCCGAAAATGTCAAACCCTCCCGAGATCGCGAAGGGGACCCTAAATCTCAACACATTAGACTTCTCAAACCCCTTCCTATTCCTCTTCCTCCCCCACTTCACCATAGCCCTCACGAAAACTGGTACCGTGATAAGCGAACCTCTCTACACTCGAAACTACGGCAAAAAAAATTCACCGGTAGCCCCATAGTCGCACTCTCTGTCGGTGCTTCGGCCCCAAAACTCGTCTGATCCTCGTTCGGAAGATCCTCGGCACAATACTCTAAGAGCGAGTGTGTTGAGAGCATTGGGAGGAGATTGTATTGCTCGAGTGACTGTGCGTGATTTTACGATGCGTTTTGCTCAGATGAGGCACCGTGCTGTGGCGGCGCCTAAGTTACTTGCTGCGGAAGTGTCCCATGTCTGTACGGGCTTGAATTGACCACATATTATTCTCACCGGACTCGCGCGTGAATTCACCGGGCTCGCCTTACTACAAGTGGCGGCTCTCATACGAGAGTGCTGGAACTTCCAACTTTAGCTATCCGAAGATTGGATGAGGATCTGAAATTTCTCAGTAGTAGGCCTAGCTTAGCCTCACGGGGGGGACAAGGTAGAAAGGTCAAAAGGTTCCCTACGACGGCCTATAGCGACAAAACCGCCACTACGCCCAAATCTTAAAACTTGAAAATCCAAAAACAGAAAAAGTCCTCAACCAACAGAATTTTGCAAATAATAAGCTTAATTACCATCATAGGTATCACTGGGTACTAGAAAATAACATGCTAGAAAAGGATCATAAGGTTTGAAAAAATGCTCCCCTGGAACATTTCTTCACCTGGTACACTCGGAAACTTCACGTTCATAATTTGATCTCGCTCATAGTTTATGGTAAGGCGGGTCGTGTGCCATATTGGTAAACTAATAAGCAAGGAAGAAAACTGTTAATTTTTTACGTTATTCTTTCTCATCTGGCCAGATGCCCTGAGTTGTTTGATAGGGTGGTGAGAGAAGTTATGTCGCTCGATCGGGGGCTACGGAAAAACTCTGTTTAGTAGTAAGCTAAGCTTAGCGCACACACTTTAGCACATAAGCCGCCTCTCATTTAGACTAGTCTAACAACGAACAACCGCACCAAGGATAGCAGGAACCTTTCCTTTCCTTCTTAATTCGTTCAAGCGCATCGCTCCTTACTTCATCCTTGTCAAGGCCTTTAGGCAATTCATCGTCTGGTCAACTTTCCACCTATTTATCATCCGGTTTATCAAGAGGTCACAGATACACACGGGAGGGTGATTTCGGCACGCGCGACACACCATCCAACTCAAAGGGTCTTACGAAACAGCCCGACAGCGGTACCTAGGAATATGAGAAGGGCAGAGAACATCCTGGCATTTTGGAAACGGTCTGTTGGGTATCTAAACGTATCTGCACCTCCCGCCTGGGCAGACATATGAGGGTTGAATGGAAAGACATGGATGAAGGTGTTACATCTCATTTTAGAAACACCCTGTTCATTTTTTCAGCACTTGAAGGACTGGACTTTTATCGAGAAGCAGCAATTCCGGTTGCGAATAGCTTTTAGGAGAAGACCAGTTGGCCTGACAAGATTATGAGTTCTGTGGTGGACGTTTAACCTCGCTTGCACAAACCTTAGAGTTACCTAACATTGAGGACTACGAGTCGCTACATGAGGTGCGGATATTTGCACCCCCGGTTGCAACATACGAGAAACGGTTGTTCCTTATTCATGAGCCTTGCGAATCTGAGACAACTACTGTGCGGAATCCAATTCTCCACTTTGCTTGTTTAGACGCCTCTATTGCTATCGAGGCAGTTTTCAAGAGGTTCTGTTAAGTTGTCATCACTTCAAAAACCATCTCTCCGCTAGAGATGTATCCCACGTCGTTAAAGTTCAACACTGTTGTACAAGAGTCGAATTCCATGACGGTTGCACCAAGAGGTTTGTTGCAAAGGATCGCCACTAGGAGTAGTAACTAAGTAGCGGTTAGTACAACCTTCGAGATCAAAAATGGCCCAAGTGCTGTCCGAAGTTACGGAAGTCTTTCAGTCGAATTCCCCAAGATTACGTCCGATGGGATGGTTGGGTTCTTTACTGGTTATCTATACATGGAGAGCATTATGAGTATATGGCAAAGGATGGTAGGCTTTCCGGCTCGCAGCATAACACGGGCTTGGACTAATTACTTGCAGGGAATTGTGGACGAAGTCTGAAAATACAAGTTGATCCTTAACTATAGAAACCCTCGACAGTCAAGGAACTAGTCTAGAATTAAAAACCTACCGAACCGGTGACTGTAACGCAAGAGGCGCAGTAATGCACTGTGTCGCCGCCTGTGGCAAAGTCTCGGAAGGAACAGATTTCGACAACCATTACGGTTGAACCAAGCGATGTATAGGTAAGTCTTCCAACAAACTGGTGCTCACCACTAACAATTATGTACAGAAGAGTCCCACTCCAATACACCCAATACCGGATCCTAAAATCCCATGGCGAATTCCGCCGCGAAAACTACCCCGTTCAAAAAAAAGACTTCCTCTCTTTCGAAGTGACGAGCCACGCAGCGCAATGCCGGGTCATGTCCTTCGTGGGAAGAATGATTACGCGATAAGGGTATTTGCTGCCACCGGTTAGGGAAATAGGGAAGTCAGCTGCCCAAGTGCATCAACTAAGCCCTCCTGGAGTCGAACGTCAGCCTATCGATGGATGTGGCAGTCGCCATCGCAAAGAAGTTTCTGAGGGCGATGGCCCAGCGGTTCGCGCTGAAGGATCAGAAGGGCTTATCGATGTGGCACTTAGCGGATTTGAAGGAATACTAGAGGAAGGGGGCAAGTAGCAGCAGGTTAGGGAGGACGGGGGGAGAGAGGTGGTTATGCTGAATGCGGCAGCGTAATGTATTTTTATAGTACAGTGGGGGCTGATCTCTAGAGCTGTGATATGATATGACGATATGTTAAATTATCATAGGTGTCAATGACGAGAGTTGTTCCTCGGGGTGGAGAGTGATATGAGGTGATTGTGTTGGGTTTTTTTCCTCTCTTTACTATGGGGGATTCTCTGAGGTGGCTGATATTAATTTAATTTTTTTCTTTCCCGAAATCCACCGCTAGAGTGTGACACACTGTTTATAAACTTAACCATTAAAAATACAAACAGCTGGAATTTCAATTATGAAAGCCCCATCATATCCTTCATGCACCAAAGGAACGAGACCTGAAAAGAACTAAATTACAATCTCCCAATTGCCCCCTCTCTCCTTCGATCAACTCTATTGCCGAAAGGAACGGCAATCTATCCATTATCGTGGTCTTCATCCTCATTCTCATGCATCCCCTCTGCAGCCTCGACTTCCAAATCCTCCTCAGGATCGGCTCCGACATAACTATCGCTGAGCAAGAACAACTCGAGTTCACCCTTGCCTTGATTCAGCACTGTATAGTCAAACCTGACACCCAGCCTCCTGCCACCAATCACAACTCCCCCGACCGCCAAAAACTTCTTACTACTCTCCTTATGAACAACAATCCACCAATTCACAATTTAATTTTCGAGGTAGCAGGGCCGGTGCACAGTTGTGCCAACCTCTGCTTTCTCATCTTCCTCGTCGTGCTTAAGGTCGATGTTAACATTGATTTAGGAAGGGGAACTAGTGACCACTGAGTGGGGCCTTTGGGCTCGTAGGCGAGGTCGATACCTGGGTATTTTTCGTTTGCGAAGTGAGCGATTTTGCCGAGCTGGGGTTCAGTGATGAAGGTTCGCCGGAAGAGGAGGTGGGCACAGGTGGAGTCTTCCCCCAAACCATCCATGAAACTGAAGATTGTTTTGACGCTGTGACATTTGTTAGCTTGGCTTTTATTATCATTATTTGGGTCGGGGGGAATGAAATATACCTGAGTTCGCAAGCAGCCCAGACACTCTCTGGCGCGAAACCTGGAATTTTCATGAGTGCGCTGTCGCGGTCCCACATTTCCTGGACACATCTAGCTCATTTCCATCGCGCTCGTAGCTTTCAAGTGACCTTTTGAGACAAAACTTCCATGCAAGCGCTTAGGAGGTTGAGGATCTTCCAACACTATAGCCTAATCAGTTGCCAGGTCCGCGGGGAGCTGCATTCTGGAGAAGTGGGCTTGGAGAAGAGTGAATGCCTTGAAGTGCGGGGATTCATAACCTTTCTGTGAAATCTTTACTGGGACGTAGTCGTAGACGAATCAACGGTATCCTGAGTTCCTAATAGTCTTCGTACCTATTTCCGTGACGAAAGAACTGTATAGATACGCTGGAAAATGACTTTCAATGGGGAGAGCTTCGTCCAAAAACTCCAGCTGGTAGTCTCTCTTAACAGCAGTGGTCATCAGAAGAGCTTTGCCAAATTTGTTCTCGCCTGGCTTCGAAGGCTTCCTAAGCATCTGAAGAACCCCCCCTGAGAGGGCAACCAATATAGCGATGCCCCTCTCTTCAAAGAATTGAGTGCCCATGACAATCACCATATGAGCGGTCGTGCTCAGTTCCCAAGCAACGCATCTGGAAGCCAAGAGGATCTTGAAAGCGCCACCCTCAAACCGCTCCTCTACAATACGCGTGTCATTTTTGCTTAGCGCCTTATGGTAATACCCAATCCCATGCGATAGACTCTCTGCGAGCGGCCTCTCTAATGTTCGGTTGTGAGGAAATATCCTCCAAATTGGCATTCCGGAATTTGTTCTCACTGTCGTCGGCGACAGAGTAGGCTAGAATATCTAGTGCACTAGATCAACATTTCGTTCAGCTTGAGACAAAAAGGATTACCTGTTTGTTTGGAGGCACTGAGGGTATGGCCAAGTCAGCAGGTTTTGCCATTTCCATCATCATTGATGGGAAGTGCGGAATGTAGTAGGACCGGATGTGAATCTCCAATGGGGTAGGCGTGAGCTAGGGCTGAAGTTGTAGATAGTGTGCTTGTCGGCTCGAATCCATTCGCTCAGGTTTCAATCATTCGATAATGAGACCCTGAGGGCAACGATACTCATTGGGTTTTCCGTCTGCGCAGCGATGTAGTGCATTTTGGATATATTAATCTCGTAAGCGAACTCATTTTGGGGGGGGGGGGGGGCGCGCGGGGC
>Ga0307509_10003920_pt1 | contig 21987 bp, 26 predicted proteins | sample 10_EM_MG_FD_202245 | JGI IMG/M metagenome (GOLD analysis project Ga0307509, IMG submission 202245) | Populus trichocarpa ectomycorrhiza microbial communities from riparian zone in the Pacific Northwest, United States - 10_EM | ecosystem: Host-associated > Plants > Roots > Unclassified | place... | reverse complement strand
GAAAATACCTTCTGTAGGTCCTCCAACTGTCATAATGTCTGCAATGCTGGGAGGACAGGCATTGGCAATCGACTCTACACAATGCGATTTTATTAACCGGGCCATGTACCATGCCCAAATCACCTAATTTGGATCTGTCTCCTCAGGACTCGTGCCTGGAGGTTTTATGACAAAAAGGCCATCTGCAGCATCCCCACCAGCACATTGGTGGGGATGGCTGTAGTGGTGCATGTGAGATACAGGACTTCACCATGAAAGGACTGTGGTTAAAAACAATTGGAAATTGTGTCAAAAACAAGGTTTCCTCTCAGAATCAAGAAATCAAATCACAAGACCCCCTCCCTTATGGTCATGAGGATAAATTTTGCAAGAGAGTAGGGGGGGGGAGATGATGAGCAGCACATTAAAATTGGGGAAGACATTGAAGTTAGGGGATAGGTAAACTTTTAAAGTGTGGGAAGGAGTGGGAAATATTCCAGACCAGCAACTATAGGTATGGGATGGCACACATGAATGTCGAGTGTCTCCCTGTATGTGGATGTGGGAGTGAGTAAACTGGGAGGGAAGATCAACTTGGAAGACTCACGTGCCAAGGCCATTGCCACTTTCTTGTCCTCCTCAACCACTACCTCCTTTAGTTTCCCATACTGCTCCTTCATCCGCTTGATACTACCTTTCTCCAGACTTGGCTTGTGCTGCTGGAGGTGATCCAAACCCAGGTCCAACTGTCCCAAAATGTGATCCAGATGTTTAAGGAAATCTTTCCTGTGATGTTCCATCCAAACCCCACCAAAATCCTCCTTAATCAAGGTACACATTTCTCCATGGCCACCATGGTATAAATGATCCCATTCTGACCAGATGAGAAGCAGGTATGACTTGAGAATTTCAAGGTGTGCAAGTGCTCTGATTGCCTCAACAACACCCCACACACTTCCAAAGTAGCGTCCTGCACAGACAGGGGGGAGACTAGGTTGTCTGTTCAACCATGACCACATCCTGGTAGGTATGTGTGGTTCCAGGGTGCTATTGGATGCAATTCGCAGTAATGTGTCAACCACACTGGTACACACCTTGTCCGAATATGGGATTGCTGAAGTTGCTGCTGCCCACTGTCGGATCATCTGTTTGCCAGATACAGTACTCCCCCACCAGAGTAAGTGAGGTGATGCAAGTATGGCAGCCTGCTTCTGGGGGGGAGGGCTGTCCTTATCAAGAAGTGTGGTGAAAAATGGTATAACCCAACGCCACATGAACCTTGGGTTTTGTGAAGCCCTTGCAACATCCAGGAAGGCATCAAGCATCTCATGGTGCCCATTTTGCTGCTGCTGGACTGCATGTGGAAAGAGTGCAGTAATAGCCTTGCGCCTGGAGGAGATTTTGTGTGGATTGGCAGCTTCAATCATGGTGCTGAGTTTCTGAGATATCAGGGTTGAAACCTTGTTCATTTGTGCACTTGTCCTAGTCAGAGAGATCCACACCTATTTGACACAAACATACCTCTGGTCTAAAGTTGTGCTCCTGGCACTTGAGACATCACAGCCAAGGTCAATTGCAATGATCAAAAGGCAGTTGACAACAACCAAGGTGGGAGGTGGAGGGTTCAAGGACAGGGAGCGGAGTACAGAGCGAAGGATCCAACAAGGTACCTTCCTCTGAGACTCTCTCAACTCACCTGCAACCTGAACCAGTGTGTTTGTGAATAGGGTACGTTCCTGAGGGTGAGGTTTATGGACAGTCCACCCTATAGAGTGACCTTCCTGCTTCCCAGCAGATAATATCTGGATCATATTGATTGTGTGGTAGCACAGGAGGCCCCTGAAGTTAGAATGGTGTGAGGAGATCCTGACAGGGTGTTGGGGCATCCCTCTAAGCACTGTTGATACTGGGTCAACACCTGAGAGTGCATGAAGCAGGTGTAGGGAGGCTACCATTGTAGCCTGCTCCAATGCTGGACCCCCTGTCACCTGGCCATGATTTACCTTGATGCAGTGAAGGAGGGCATCTAAGTATATTGCACCTGATACAGAGTTGGCAGTGTGGATTTGACCCCAGAGTTGAGTAGAGGAGGATTGATCATTGATCAGTCGGGGTTTGTTGGAGATTTCAAACTGAATTGCCCACAGGGCCAATATGGCAATGGTCTTGCTGTTGAGCTGAATTGTGTTGGGACTTCCATTGATCTGTTTAAGCTGCTGGTAGATCCTGGACACAATATCCCCAATGTGTGTGCTAATGGTATAAGGGGTTAGAGTGGTAAACTGCACAATTGAGCTGGGCCTACATACCTCTTGTCCAGGTCCTTAATATCGCCATCTGATATGTTACATCCCAGGTCAATTGCAACAATCAGCAAGCAGTCAACAATAACTGACACAGGGGGCTCAGGATCCCGCAGCAAACAGTGGAATGAGAATCGGAGCACCCAGCGGGGCACCTTCTTCTGGCCCGCCAATCCTAACCTCTGGTAATGCAGCCAAGCAATCTTGACCAAACTATGTACAAGCAGGAGGTTCCCTGGAGTAGAGGGATCAACACCCTCCCAACTGAGACCCTTGGGGTGATCATTCCCATTGAACAAGCTTTGGACTGCACTGATTGTGGGGTAAAAAGGGAGGCCCTGGAGATTGACAGAGGGTGGAAAGATTCTATCAAACTCCTGGTGTGTGTCTTTCAGGATATTTGATTTTGGGTTTACAACCAAAGAGTGAGAAATACTGCCAAGAAGGCATGCAGCAGCTGTTCCTGCAAGCTGCTCTGACCCTTGGAGCACCACTGCTTGGTTGTTGTCAGTGATGCTAACAGAACTGGTAAGCATTTTGAAGCAATCCACAACAATTGTTGTCTTGAACCCAGGGGCTGTGATGATTGATGCAAGAAATTTGAGGGCCAACTGGTTGATGCCCCGGTCCAATGACGTCCGCAACATCCATGAGATACAGAGGAAGTCCAAAACTGTTGCTTCTTGATCCAATGGCTGTTCTGAGCCAGGCTGGGTCTCAGGATGTTGCATCACTGAGCTTTTGGTAGGAAAGAAGGTAGAGCGATTGGGAACCTTTTGCCAAAGGTACCGGAGTATCAGAGCACCAGGAGTTTGGTATGGGCAGCTCACAGAGAGTGCCCCTGCAATTATGATGAAGGCATAACAGATAAGACCAAACAAAGTAAGACCAAGGACAACTGATGCAACAGTTTTGTCAATCTCCCAAATGTAGAGAGAAAGTGCGCAACCGAGCAATAAGAGAGCAAACTGCAGCATCAGTGGCAATGACTCCATGACATGGTTGAATTGCCAGGTGACAATGCCATTGAGTTTACGCTGACGGTTCTGGCTGCGCTCGATAGCAGTCCCCCGCATGTCGGTCGATATGTATCGGTTCAACCACTGCTTGCCGAGCATCGCAAAGAACGCGGAGAGGAGTGAAGCAGCAAGGCTGGCATACAACATGGCCTGAACGTGGATGATTGTACGTGGAGGGCCAGACCACTGTGAGATTGTAGGGACATTGTCACTGAAAATGGTGTTGTTCATTGTGTGGATAAGGACACGAAGGAGAGCGGCGGTTTCTTCGTTTGGATCCGGCTGGAGCTGGGTGCCGACCTCGATGATGAAGGCGGAAGTGACGGCGGAAAACAGACCAGCCTGTGATCCTGGTCAACATGCGGGCATCCGACCAACTGGTGAGACTCACAAATATCAGGGTCGTGTTCAAATCCTCATCATATGTCTTGTTGAATTCCTTGTCATACTCCTCGGCCACCTTGTGATAATCTTGGTAGAATCGAGAACGAAGATCTTCCGGAGTCGAGCGTATGCCTTGCTCCTGACTGCAGGGAAATTTTCAGCGACGTTCATAGGAGCGTGACGCGTAAACCTACCCATCTCCCGGATTCCCGGATTCTATCACAACTTCCTCCCGCTTCGGCTCCCCGGGGTCCTGGCTACAGTCAGATGTTAGCCAAACAGTATTGCTGATGGGACTTGGAGCCGTACTTCGCCATGATGTTCTCGAGATTAATCGAACCTTTGGTATTCAGACGCTTCCTGGACCTAAGACCTTGATGATCAGCCAGTCAATGAGCGGTTTATTGACACTGTGTACAGACCGCCTTCGCCTTATGTTTCCCCACCGAGCGGAGTTTGGTTCTTCCCCGTTTGCATCCTCTGCACCATCGCCCTTGTATTCTCGACTGTGAGGTAAACGGGTCAGAAGAACGAAACCACGGAACTTTCAGGGACTCACCGATCCACTGTTATCTCTTCCAGCCCCGCCAAACCGGGGAGTATCGGCGAAAATCGCTGATACACAGACATGCGGGTGGTGACGGGAGGGATGAAACGTGGCGGGCGCGGAATGTGGAATGAATAGGTGACACTGGTGCCGTGCAGCCGAAGTACGCAGAGGTAACCAGCGCTTGCCCGATGGAGGGCTGTAAAGGTCGTTGACGATCCATAGATAAGTCAACGTCGGTGCGCAACCTTGTAGGTCGCCAGTCAAAGTCGATAAGTCGACGAAACACGATAACGACACCGACGCTCATAACAGGTTTTGGCGACGAGTTGGGATTGGGTAGGCAAGCACAGCCGTGATCTTCGCAAGGCCGGTACTTATTGTGAATTCAAGCACCCTGTCTCGCAGAAGGCTGAGGGAAAACCCGACACGGCGTGGAAAACTCGTTCACCGGTCCCTTCCCGCCGACCGCACAGCGTTAACGTTCGGGTTCTCTGAATGCCCCTTGTGGTTTCTCCTTCTGTTGACTCTCGGACTTTGGCTGGTTTCTGGACGAACACCCTCGCTCTCGAGGTCTCCGAAGTTCCGACGTCGTCTCGGTTTCTCACCCTACGATGCCCATACCCTCCCCCAAGTTCTCTTCACCGCCGCTGCCGACTCCCATGGTCCCTCCTCATCCCGCGCCTCCTGTCAATCGACTTTCACCGAATCCTGTGTATGCACGAAGGTCCAGGGGCTCTCGCGGATTTCATGGGGATATTTACTCCGAAAAAACTACCTCGGCTAAGCGACGCCCGTATCCCACCTGGAATGTGGTCCCGCCCATTCTGCTTCACTTCTGAGGGAGGAGGACTTACTCGGGATCCTCTGCCGTGTACGAACCCGTCCTCAGCGGTAGCTAGGAGTTGTGATCTACGACTAGACCTCGTAAAGGCGACACTGGCGGAGAGCGAACAAGAGATAGATAGGCGGGGGATAGAGGTCATGGTTCGGTGGAAGTGGGTGGAGAGCGTCAGATTGTGGATCGTGAGGAAACTGAGAGGGTTTGATGCCTCGTGGGGCTCCGGTCAAGATTGCGAGTTTGACCCGCGACAATTTGTCGACTAGGGAAAGAAATGTGGGACCACATCGGTACCAGCTAGCCGAAGCAAACATCCATCATCGCACGTCTTCTTGCTAATAACGTAGTACCGATGAGATTCAACAATCGATCATATGAGACCGGTCCACCGCACTCTGATCCGCTGCGGGGCACAATTACCCCCCCCCAGTGTTCAGTGTGGTGCTGCATGGGGCTTGGGAGTGAGCTACGAAGGACAGACGACGGATAAATGCTCGTGATGTGGCCATGAAGGATTACAGAGCCAGGGTCAAAGCTGGGTGACTCCCAAAGACCCACATGTACCCGGGAGGGTTTCGAACGCCTAGGCAAGCTTCCAGCCCCCCGCTATCGCCACGGAGTGGCCTGGTTCGGAGGGTCCCAGAAGGCCGCACTGGGGTGAAATCTCGGGGAGTCGTCGCCTCACCCGCTGGACTGAGGCCCGGTCCGGGACCGATGGCGTTAGTCCAATGACTACGATGATACTCAGTCGCTGAGGTAAAGAAAGCCTCCCGGATCGTAGTTCTGCTGGTACATCTGGAAGAGAGCACCCACCCCCACGAAATAGACCGTGGTTTCAAAGGTCAGAGCCAAACAGGTGCAAACAGTGGCTTCTCCTTCGATATCGATACCCAAGATAACCGACGATGGTCGAAGTAAAAAATAAAGTCTGTCTCATGTTAGTGTCGACACTTCAGTGTTCACTTCGGCACTCTTCTAACACCTCTACGTACACAGCGTCCACGATGGTTGGGGTATTTCCAAGGATGAGAAGGGCAACTCGATTCTCGCCGCGGATACCACAAACATGGACACGATTGCGAAGGATCACAGTCACTGCCAATTAGCTGCCCACGGTTTGGCTGTTGGTCTTAGCGATGGCCTCATGGGCAACTCAGAAGTCGGGTAAGCTGAAAGATCCCGCCTTGCAAAACTTCCTGATGAACGCGGATCCCCCCATAGACATTTGAACATTGGCGCTGGACGTATCGTCTGGCAAGATATCGTCAGAATAGACGTGGCCATTAAGAAGAGGGAATTCCACAAGAACCCCACTATCGTGGAGAGCTTCAAGCGTGCAAAGGACGGGAACGGTCGATTACATTTTCTCGGGCTGGTGTGATCTAATCACAGAATGGTTGCGATGCTATGCTCACGAAATTACCTTGTAGATTTCTGATGGAGGTGTTCACTCCCATATCACCCACCTGTATGCGCTTCTTGAGACCGCGAAGGAGCTCGAGGTTCCGAACGTCTACATTCACTTCCTCGGCGATGGTCGTGACACCGCCCCCCGTTCTTCCGCCAAGTATGCGAAGGACCTCCTCGATTTTATCGAGAAGGAGAACGTCGGAAAGCTCGTTACCGTCATCGGCAGGTATTACGCCATGGATCGTGATAAGAGATGGGAGAGGGTCAAGATCGCCGCCGAGGGTTTGGTCAAGGGCGAGGGTGAGGCGTCCGAGGATCCCATTGCCACCATCGAGTCGAGATACAAGAAGGATGAAACGGACGAGTTCCTGAAACCGATTATCATCGGCGGCGACGAAGGCAGAATCAAAGGTGCGGCAGAGGTGGACTTGGTCTGATTAGTGGACTGATCTCTCGCCAGAGGGTGACACCCTTTTCCTTTTCAACTATCGCTCTGACCGGATGCGAGAGATCGCCACCGTCCTCGGAAAACTCGATGATGTGGTTGATACCGAAATCCCGAAGGATCTGGTGTGGCTCTCTTCTTTTAGAGTCAAACCACCGGCTAACTACACTTTTACAGCATATCACCTCCATGGCGAGGTACAGCGCCGACTTCCCCTTCCCGGTCGCTTATCCTCCTCAGGCTATGACGAATGTCCTCGCAGAATGGCTCTCCAAGAAGGGTCTTAAGCAGGCACATATCGCTGAAACTGAGAAGTATGCTCACGTTACCTTCTTCTTCAACGGCGGTGTGGAAAAGCAGTTCGAGAAGGAAGAACGACATTTGATCGCCTCGCCTAAGGTCGCCACCTATGACCTGCAACCGCAGATGAGCGCACAGGAAGTCGCTGACAAGGTCGCCGAGGTCGTCAAATCCAAGGAGAACGAGTTTGTTATGTGCAACTTTGCTCCCCCCGATATGGTGCGGTAATCCCCACCCTGTTTGGAAAACGGCACTCACGAAGGTAGATACCAGGTTGGCCATACTGGCATCCTGGATGCGGCGATTGAGGCTATCTCTGCCACCGACAAGGCCGTCGGCACGATCTACGAAGCCTGCGAAGAGGCTGGGTACATCTTGCTCATCACCGCTGACCACGGCAACGCCGAGCAGATGATCAACGAAGAGACCGGAAACCCCCACACTGCGCATACCACCAACCCTGTTCCATTCATTATGACCGGTGATCCCAAGAAGTACTCGTTTGCGGAAGATAAGGAAGATGAAGAGCCGGGGGCCTTGTGCGACGTTTCCCCTACGATTTTGGCCCTTCTCGTGAGCATTCCAGCGCACGTGTGTAGTGACAGCCTGAACTCAATGGCGCGCTTTTCAATAGGGACTTGATCAACCCGAAGGTACTAACCGAGGTGCACAATGTAATTTACCCTCCGCTAACGTTTGCTGCAGAGATGACTGGTCGCTCGTTGCTCAAAGAGGCTTAGAAGAAGTTACCCAATGTATAACACACCCTAAAATTGTAGAAGCATTGTATGTTGATAGAACCCGTGTTGGGCGGCGCCGCACAAACACGAAATTAAAAAGGGTCCCAGAACGCCAGTAATCTGACCCCGTTATGGATATCCCCGCACAATGCCAAATTAAAGATAAGCCCGCGTAGCTCAATCGGCTAGAGCGTCAGACTTTTACGATCATGATCTGAAGGCTGCGAGTTCGACCCTCGCCGCGGGCTTCTTTTTTCCCCCAACCTCGACTGACTCGCTCCCATCCTCCTCCCTTGACTCGTTACCTCCATTTCCCCGGGTGCCCTCACCCTCTCCAGCTCTTCCTGTCGTCCCCGTCTCTCAGTGCCCCGGTTTCTGAACGTATATGCCACTTGACGAGGTACTGATCTGCCGCCTAGATCGAGGAGTCAAAACTTATCCTGGTTCCTTAGCCTCCAGCCAAACGACTCCGACTCTTTGAACCTGATGGGTTTGCTTCTGCCACTCCTAAACGACCTAAACCCCGACCTGTTGTATTCGAAAGCGCGTTTCCTTTCAAGCCAAACGCGGTGACGCCCAAGAGACCCCTCGTCCAAGCCCGGGTTTCCGCGCCTCCACGATTCTTGCCACTTGATGCACCCGTTACTCCGTCTCCATCCAAGAGCAGGAGTGAGTCGGCTTCGCGTGTACGGCTCTCTGAGAACATTCCAACTACGAGTAAAGCCACCCTCCGCCATACCACTCCCAAGAGACCGCTTTCCGCGTCTGCCGTCACACCAGTGAAACATGCATTCGCGTTCAACCAACTATCCAACAAGAAGCCCATCTCGAACGGTGGACTGAAGACGGCACCCGCCTTCGCGCTCGATACTCCCGTGAAACGGTCGATGACTCCAGTAAAACCCCCTCCTCCTCAATTACTCGAAGCCGCGAGGGCCAACTCGCCTCGCCCAAGGGAGAGGACGACGATATCCAATACGCGGATCGCAACTACGATGGATCCAAGTACGGAGGCTGGGAGCTTGGAGGTCACGACATTGTTTATGGATCGGTTCGGGTACAAGGGAATCGCTGGGCCTGAACCTGTACGAGGGTTGGAGGTCAGCCCAGAGAAGGGGTCAAGAAGGGCTCGAAAGTTTGTCAGGTAGTACTCTTCTAGCCTCTCCTTTTCGAGTGCTAATGAGGTCACTTCCAGGGGTGGCATGGCACAACACGCGAAAACGTACCTCTCCCGACAGGAAACCAGTGACTCACTATGGCAGACTGAGTTACAATCCCTTTCCAACACAAAGCCGGATCTCCGTCTCCATTCAACCGAGATCGTCACCACGACCCCTCAATCGGTCTTAATCAAAGGCTTGGTTCGTCAAAGTGGGCGTGGTGGTGATCAGAAGGAGACGCAGGTGATGTTACCCGCAATTGTCAAACCTTCTCTGCACACGGCCAAGGGCGTTGAAGTGTTCCAACCATGGTCGACGATCGGCGATATCATTTTCTGTACTAGGTATCGTATCATGAAATAATTATTACTGATTTACCTTTCCGACTCGGCACGGACTCGCCATGGCCTACCCTCCGTTCCCATGGCTGTGTGTCCACGGCTTTCTGATTACTGCTCCACGGACTGATAAGTTAACGTCAGCAGACGCTAACCCCTCTGTCACCGCCCCCGCCCGCCCCCGCCCGCGCGACGACAGATCAAGGTGAAATTCGGCTGACCGTGGCAACCCCCTGCGTTTAATTGGGTTTGAGGGGTTCCGAAGGGTTCTGAGGAGGTAATGGTCATTTGTATTGTCATAATCATAAGTCGAGCACGGCTCGAGGGTGGTCGTGTGCATGCTACATGGATGAAGGTGAATACCGTTTGTTGCTAATGCTATGCTACTGGTGACCATCTAGGCCATTGAAGAATAATTAACTTCCTGATAATCGGACCCGGAGGATCCAACAACCCAAACAGTCGTAAACGGTCAGAGGAAAATCATGAGACGTGTCCATCCCTGGATAAGGGAAACCCAACCATCAGCGCTCCCCCCTATTCCTCGTGAGCGGTTACTTCGATTTCCTCAACTCTCTCATTCCCCCAGAACGGAGTACCCCACTGGCCGTGCCTTCGAACCAAATGTTTCAAACGGAAAACACGTTTGGGAGGCTTACACCAACACCTGACAGGTTTACTTTCCCCATGTTCGTCACCCAATTCCTCATTCGTTTCTGATTCCTGATTTACAGACGATTCGGGTCCCACATCCATCGGATCGCATTCGCAGACCGAGGGAGGTCTAGGCTTGCTCTTGCGAAGGATCTCCATCGCTTTCGCCTTCAAGCGTTTATTGAGCGCCGTGTCGCTGCCCTCGAGAACCCAGAGTTCGATCTCAGAAATTTCCGTCAACGAGGTCAACTTCTCCAAATACGCCATCGTGGGCTGAAAAACACAGAGTGCGATGGTAAGCGCTACGGAGCTGAATTGGACTTTTGACTTTGGTTTACCTTCCTCATAGCGATTTTCTGGATCTTGGGGAAGCAACGGAGAAGCTCTGGAGAGTAAACGGTCAACGATTGGAAAGCGAGTCGGGTTTATTCCAAGTCACCTCTTCCGACCATCTCGGTCCAGGTGCTCCCGATCAGTTCGAAATTCTTGAACGTGGTTATGGTGTTCGTGCTATCGTAGGCCTGAAAGACCTTCGTGAGGAGAATATGAGGTTTCTCGCCCCGGGTGCACACAAGTTCCTCGAGGTTCGGAAGGGACTGAAGTATGGGATGAACGCCGGAGGGAGCGATGAGCTTGCGGACGCTCGGACACTGAGGGCCGGTTTTGAAAGCGGTACTGAACAGGGTGACGAGGGGGAGGCTCGTCGGCGCGATCTCCAACGTGTGTAGGTTACTCAAGGCAGGGAGGCAATCAACGAACAGCTGCATTATTTCGGTGTCCCTGTCCACCCTGAACGTCAACGTCCTGAATATACATAATTTATTGCGAATGAGCGCTTGGGGTACAAGAACATGAGGCCGTACATTATCGTACCTGACAGTGTGCGCAACATTTTGTAGAGTCCAAAACGTCTTTCTCAATCCCTGGAGCTCCTTAAGTCTGGACACCCACCGGGCAGACTCCATGCCCAGATCAAACTGGCCGGGGTCCGGGACACGCTTTCGCTGATAGGTGAGAGCCATTTCGAAAGTCTCCCAATAGGTGTTGTGGAACATGTTTCGGCAACATTTCGATACGCCGATCAAGTTCCGGAGAACTTCAAACCGGTGGTTGTACACAGAAGGCTCCGCCCGGATGGAACGCATATGGGAATAATCGAGCCGTGGATAGACGTCAATGATCATCCAGACGAGTTCTATCGGAAGTTTGTAAACTGAGGATCAGCGTTGGTTGGTGAATAACGGGAAACACCGTGACAGGAGATTGGTAGACGTACAACCACAGTTCTCGTAACTGAAAGAAGCGACTGCTTCTTTGCGAGCCCGTTGCCATTTTTCGTTCTCCTCGAACTGTCGTGAGCGGAACGCGATGTCCGGAGGGGGGGAACAGGTGATGTGGGGACATGGGAGGCTGATGTTTCCAGAACCCGTGAAAGGACAACAACGGAACTCCTGCACGGCTGGGGATGGAGTTTTTGCCACGCGGCGGACACGTGCTTGCGGTGATTTTCCCTTCCTGGAACGGCTTTGAAAGGGGCAGGTGCTGGGGGATCGGGGGCGATCCGTAGTCGTGGCTGGGTGTGGGGCGGTTGGAGGCAAGAAGTCCAATTGTATCACCATGGAGCGAGGAAGCAAAACCATGCAATGCACGCATCCGAGGTGGTCCATGGTCCATGCCGAGGGGAACGGGCTCGCTCTACACTCGGGGCAGCGATCGAGCTCGCGAGAACCGATCATCCTGCGTAGCGCTGTCTGAGATGGGTGGAAGTTACGGAGTTGTGCCGAACCAGAGGCGAACTGGTCAGGATAAGTGGGTAGGTGAGGGGAGATGGCAGGAGTGCGCGTGATCGTACTTACGGGCTGGTGCAAGTTATATGGCGGCACTAAAGCGCCATCACCCAAATAGTGAATTGACGAGAGTGGCGTGCAATCAGATTGGCTCTGGAAGCCGCCTACCGAGTTCCCCGAAAGATGAAAAGGCGACCGGTTCTCTGCCTCGGCCTCGGGTCGGACGGGGAGGGATCCGGGGGACTGCAATATCAGATAATGTAAGGTTTCCCTCGGGCCCGAAACAGATGGCGGGCTTACCTCGGAAGACGCCCAGGACGCGTGGTGAGGGGTTTGAACATCATCGGCACGCGTTGTTACAATCCGGGGATGGAGCGCAGATTGATAGCAGCCACGAGCCACGTCAGCTGGGTCGTCGTCGGAGACATAGATAAAGCCATCGGGGAAGGATACACCCGTAAGAGGGGGGTCGGCGAGGAGATGGTCACCGACGTAGTGGAAGGGGCTCATGGGTGAAGAGGAACTTGGGTGCCACGCAGACGGAAGGGAGGAGGAAGATGATGAGGCTTATATAGCGGGGGGGGGAGTGTGTCACGCTTGTGAGGACAGAGTTGTCGAGCCATGGCCGTGGCGTGAGCCCAAAATCCCCAGAAGGTTTATGAAAGGAAGCGACAGCTCCGACCGATCGACAAATACCTGAGCCAGCCAGGATCAAAACACGCTCTAGGCACCGTCCGGATGCAATCGATACCGCGCCAATCATGTCACGTTCTGTATTCCAGAAAATGAGGATTCCGAATATCAATCTCAAGATGCTGTGCTAAATCGGGCCAAGCTGCCACAGTTAATGTCTCTACATACGCTACTCCATCGTGCCTAACGTCGACAGGACACACACACGCACTGATTTGCATGATCCAAATATGTCTCCAACAACAATTCCTTCACCGCGGATCAACCCTCGGCTACTTTGCCACGGCCTTTGATCGATTAACCACAAAAATCCAAATTTCCGTCAGAGGCGCGCACTCAGATAACGTCCACCTATCCAATCCAGGCTGGCCGTTGTCCAACATCACCCTGCCACCAACCGTCTTCGCAGGCGTGGTCAGATCTCCTCCCTCCAGATGATTCGCAACTTCCAGCTATTCCCGCAAATGCTCAGTGATCAACTGCGGCAAACAAAATATGCCTTTTCTCTACCTTGTTCAGTCAGAGAACCGGGAACTCCAACGTCACCCAGAACCTTCTCCGCAAAATAAAGATGTGACAGCTTTTGATCGTTTTCGACAAGCAGACGTTCGGCGTACGTCCGACATATCTGGTTGAGGCTCAGGTAACCCCATATGGCGTGTCGTTGTACCCGAGTGCAGTATATCCAATTAGGTAGCCTGTGGCGGATGGATTCCGGTGGCTGGAATGAACCATCAGGACGTCGAAATATGACACAATGGGAGCGTTTACCAAATCCGTAATCGCTGGAAGGGGAACACCCAGCAGGTCACCTGGAATGCGTGGCATGCACAGCTCCGAGGTCCTATGGGTTTCAAACTGGTCGGAAGCCAGGCGACGGCCATCGCCATCAGAGTTGCCACTCTCGTCGAGATGATGAATGGGAGAACTAGTGCGACCAGCGCAGCAAGGACAGAACATGGTGAAGTGGTGGACTGAATGCCTGAATCAGACGGCGCTCTTTTATTCCATTGAGAGTCCAACGGCCCACCTGGCACACCAGCCATTGTGGAAAGGCCCGAGCTGGTGCGAGGGGCACGAGAGGGGAGACCGTGCGCCATTGTGCCACCGAGGTGAAAGAGATCGTGCTTCTCGCGGGGCCAAGGGTGGCAACGGCCATTCACCATGGCCCAGAGAAGGATGCATTCTCGACCAGGAGGCGAGGGTGAGGCTTCCGCCAAAAGATCTTGTGGTGGCCAGCACTCAGCCACACCGCAAGTTGCCGTTTCCTGATCGCAGAAACTTGACTTGAACGAGCGCCTACACCACCACTCCGCGTGACGCCGTCACTTCCGCTTCATGGAATTTTCCGATCTGACATTCCCGCCGCGCGAAGTGCTGTTGGGGACGGGGCACGTAATTAATAACTACTCCGGAGTAGAATAGAATCTCGCTGGGCGTCCGTTATGGAACGCAAGTTTCTGCGGGTGGGAATAACCAAGACGTAAGAGAAAATAATCGCACAGGGCGGAGGGATGCACCTCCGAGCCCCGATATGTAGTGTATCTAATAGCAGTATGTGAGCCCAGTGGACGGAGAAAGGGTGGGAATGTGTTGAGACGGATGTATGGGATATTGGGCGGCTCCACACGAAGGTTAGGGGACTTTCAAAGGAACTGTCCCCTAAAAACAGTTCAACGTTCAACTTCCAAACGGCGGGGTCTGAAAAAGACGGCGGCCCAACTGTTTCAACTGAACACTGGCGTCATCCCCGAGTCATTGCTTGAACGTTGAATTTTCAATTCCATCCTTCCGCGCTATGTGAAGAACTCCAGATGTCCAGGAATGAGCTTTAACTGATGAAACCCTATTGGAACGGCTACGTATATTCCAGGTGTTATGACCAGTCACAAGACAAGTGACTTTCCGTCGGCTGCATTTCTGCACCAGGACCAATCAACCGCATTCATACTGTTTTCAGCCAAGACCAACGGTCGGGGTCTGACAGCCAGTTCTCTTCTTCAAACGGAGTATTCGGAGTGGAGAAACTCTAACAAGTGACGGAAGCCCACTCAATGTCAGGAGCCTGTGAGAAGCAACGGACCCATAGACTCGGCGACGTGACACGACAGATCGAAATCGCGGGCGGAAGTGAACGTGATCCGCCCGCGAGAATGCCTACTTATTGGGGATTGCTGGCCGGGGTGTCGTGGGAGTCCCACCGGTTATCTACGCGGGCGAACCTACGGAAATCACGACGGCGTGGAAGAACACTCCCCCCGCCGGGTATCGTCCCTTGTTGGATCGACTTCACACTCCGGGCAGACGGAGGAGTGGTCGGGGACCCGATATCGCTCCGTGGATCCGACCCCGACGCGGCAGATTCCCAGAAAGCGTTCTCCGTCGTCGGCGAGCTCACGGGAGAACTCCAGCGTTTCGTAAGGTTCTCGGACGCGTAGGGAGCGTAGGTTGCGACGTAACGGCTAGAGTGTGAGGAGCGGTCGGCCGTCACCAGTTTGAGCAGGTTGCTGATGACGTCCAGTGATTGGTGATCTCTCGACGGATCTGGGGTTGAGACCACAAGATGGTCCCTGCCGCCTCCTGTCGACTCCGCGGAGGATGTTTCTGAGAGGGCCGATAACCAGGACACGGTATCCAAAGAGCTGGCCGCCTTCCAGGAATTGTCTGCTTGGAACGTGGGCGGATCGCCGTAACCTTCCCAACGTGTGCGCACCACCGCGCTGGCCTCCAGGGACTAGCGTCCTCCCACCAGTCTGATGCCCTGATCTGTTGATAGTGTGACGGGCCGAGCCGACAGTACCGTCATCGAGGCATCGTCGCAACAAGCTTTCACGCTATCCAGGGTCTTTGATTGGCCCTCTAGCTGGTTCCTGCGCGTCCGCGCACCCACATGAATCCCGACCAACCGATGGGCAGAAGGGTTAACCCGACCGGGGGTCTGGTGCACCTATGAAAGTGCCCTCCGAGCCGCCGAGATGGTCGCCTCGCGTGTACCACCGTGCCATTTATGGGGCGATCCTGGCGGTCAGGATCAACGCCACCGGGCTGGGGCGGGTAGGCGATCGTGGGTGGTTACGGTCGAGAATAGGTAGTCCATTTCCATTCCAGAGTTGTGGAGGGTTAGGGCAGGAGGTGTCTTCCGATCCTGGTCACAGACGCTTTGTCCTCTTCCACCACTCGTTGATCCTAGGCTCCTGAAACAGTGTCTCGTCTTGTGCGGGTCTGGGCTATTGAGCCCCCCTTCTAGTCCCTCTTCGGTGCGCTCGGTCGAAGGGGTCAACATGGTCTGGCTGGCATCTAAGAGACCCGCGCCATACCATATGGGTTTCCCTCCCAATCGTCCAACATTTTGGCTGTCCAACCAACCAAGTATGGAAGCCATACGGCGCGGATCACTATTGAATATTGGGTGCCTACCATTCCCGTGGCCCATCATAGGCGGTATGTGGCACAGTTTGGCCTCTCCTACAGTGCTGGAGCGGTTGTGGAAGGCACGGGCTCGTGAGGGAAGCGGTGCGGAAACCACAAGGCTCATCAATCCGGGGTGACAACGAGCATACTTCCTAGTGTCCCCTGGAATATCCTCGCGAGCCGCTTCACAACCCTGGAACGCAGCGCGTCCTACGAGTATCAGGAAGGGGAGACGGCCCGACAGATCTCCACTTTGTCTGATGGTCCGACTTTCCGACTAATGTTTGGTTTTGCTGGCTTCGGCTCTTGCAGCAGCGCGGCGCTCACGTGGCCGGTAAATTTGCAAGCGCCCATTAAATGCTGTTATCGTTAGCGACTATCTTGCCACACTACGTACGATGGGTAGGCCTGGGCCCCGCCGTTTAACCGTGACAGATACTTGGGATCCAGAAATCCCAACATTCCATTACAAACGAAGTAATTCTTGTCGTGATCTCTCTGTCGCCGCGTTGTTGCCGCGCTACTCGGGAACCTACTGTGAGTAATCAATTCAACCTCGAACTTAACGCCAACCTCCCCAAAGACACGAGGTCGCATGCGGTCACTTCTCAAGCTTTCCAAACTCAATCTCGAATACCAGAATTGAGAATCCGACCCACTTCTGGCGCTCTCTGCGATGATCATTCCTGGGAAATTGGTACGGTCTTTCGGTGCAGTTCCCCCGAGCTCAATATGACCGGGCGGCAATGCGATCCGAAGAACCGTGTATGAGGTGTTGGTCGGCCGCATCTCCATAACAGCCACCGACAACACGAGTTTCCATGGCCCCCGTTATATGGTGAGTTTGACACGAGGTGTGCTTTTCTGAGGGACGGCCTCGAGGTATAAGGGGGTGAATTCGATCCGAATTGGAGTGGATGTTACGCCGCTATCGATCCGTTTCGACATGTACGGAAGGCTGACGTTGACGTGGCATCTGACAGGATCCTTGTTGAAGGTCAGTGCATTTCGCGTGTGGTTCCAGGGAACAAAGAAATTAAAATCTGCCTACCTATCCAGATTTCATCAGCTTATACGCTCTCTGTTAATCATCGAAGCGTACACGAAACGTCAAGAGAAACGCAAAGCCAACCACGCAGATCCTCTTACAACTCTCGTTCCATTTTATCGCGAGCCCAGACAGATATCATAACCATACCAAGTCCAGATTAAGACACCAAAACCTGGTCGTTCTTTGACAAATCTCTACGCGGTGTTCATCCAACGCGTACGTACGTAACCCCTGTTTCGAAAACACGAACGGGTCGTTATCCCGGAAACTAAATCTCCAGGTTCCGGGGAACGCTGAGGTTCGTGGCGCTGGCGCGTTATGGTGACCAAAAGGGTGCACCCGACCAGTCCCTTGGATACGGGCATCGCGATACCCGCGGCCCTTCGCTCACCCCCTCCTGGTAGGGAAGCCACAGTCTGGCGTGGAGATCCGGAGAGCGGTTCCAAACTTCGCTGACGATCTTCACTGGTTTGTTGTCGATCCTGCTTGACCAAATTGAAACAGGTCAGAAGCCAGGGAGAGCTTCTCGAGCACCCCATAACCGGGAACGCCCCAGAGAAGATCGGTGGTGGTGGTGCCGATGAAGGACGGCAAATTTGTGATATCCCCAAGCGCAAAAGGACCCGAAAACAACGTTCTCAGAGCGTTACTCTGTCCAGTCATTCTTAACTTGACACATTCGTACCCTAACCTTCTTGGGGTGGGCCAACGTTGGAACCCGACTATGACCTGGCGATAACCTCCTGCGGTGGGGCACCTTCTTATCCTACGCCTTCCTCAGAGCACTTCTTGGTTGCACGCGCACGCCAAATCACCCGTAGGCCCGAATGACCAACGATTTGTCGCCGAATGGGTGGATCGCACCGAGCGATGCTGCGGAAAGGACATTCGACGAGGAATGGAGGGAGAAGCAGATATGCATGGCGACCTCCGAGCAGGTGGCTATCGTCGTGCCTCCGAATATTGAAATGAAGCAGCGGCTGAGAGCCTTAGACTTTGATCGGCGTCGTGACTTGATCATGGGGTTGGTTTCGGTGAGGACCCCACATTGCCTAGATGGCTATCTTACCCGTGATCACCACGGCTTTAATTTTGGGCAACGGTCGCGTTCACACCGCGCAAAGGCTGCTGCCGGTCACGGTGTGCTTAGATTACGTTTCCGGATTATACGTAGAGTGTTGTGTACGGGTACAGTTTCGATCAAAATCGGTGGTACAACTACTTGTTTAGTTCCGCGGTCCGTGCCGCCAACTCCTCGCTGGTCTGCAACGTAATCGTCGGCGCTCGTTCAGATCGATGAAGAGGGGTCTGGAACTTACGGCGGGGGGGCCGGCGTTGATCAAGGCCTCACGGTTTGGAACGTGAGGTCCGCGGGCCCTGAAAGCTTCCATCTCGGGCTTGGAGGTGAGCCCCGCGCCGGGTTGGGGAGGTTCAAGGTCTTTGGGATCGTTGGATTTCTGGGTACATGCCACAGCAGAGTTAGGATTACGACCTTCTCACCAAGAATCGAGGGGCGACGTACAGCAGGATGGGGCAAGATGCCGAGCTTTGGTTCTTGACCAGTCTTGGGATCGGTTTTGTTTGACATGACTTGTACCGTATTTCGTAAATGTAATAGTGAGGGTTCGATGAAGAGGGTTGCTGAGATCCGGGAGGTCTACTCAAGGTGGCTTTATATACTGATAACTAGAATGGGCGGTGGATACAAGTGGCGCGGATCTGGAACCCCGCAGCACCTTCATTGCGATCGCAGCCGTCGCGTGATGATGACATTCCCGCAGTGACGTCGTTGACTGTAGGGGTTCACCGACATTCGTGGGTGGTGATTGGGAATGCGCACGGGGAAATAACGAAAGGTCAAAAGGCACCTGGCGTTCGAGCTTTTTGGAAGCTACTTATCGGATGTTGCTACAGAGAAGAAAAACGATATCGTACACGACTTCCACTTTCATTCAACGGGTAATACCACTTTTGTATCCCACTTCCTAATCCTTATGCTCTTCTTCCTGCTTTTGCTTCTTCCTAATCTGCACATAGGTATCCCCAGCCTCACCGGTTGATACAGCCTCGATGTCACCGCTGATTGCTCCGGAAACTTCGGGGCGACGACGGCGTCTCTCGTCCTGGATCATCTGGATGTCGTGCGACAGCAACCCGTGGCCGGCGACGGGACCGTAGTAGGAAATTCCGGCGAGGGTACCGATCATGCACGATCCAACGAGGAGAGAGAGATAGAAACGATATTGGGAGTACCACTTCGGGGCTGGTTGGGTTGCGAATGTCAGTGTCTTCCGTAAAACGAACGGATCAGGGAATGATCTTACCCCATCCGTGAGCGGTAGCCTTCACGTCGGCATACCAAAGCCCAGTGAAACCAAGCCACTGCACAATCAACGCAGTGGTTGGACCCATGGCCAATGTTGGCCAAGCAACGAGGAGAGGCGCAGCCCCCAACATCAACCTCTGATACCCTTTATGACCCCCATACCCGCTGAACTCCATCCCCCAGTGCAAAGCGCCGAGGAAACTGAGCATGACAGCACCATATGTGACTTGAATGCTTAACGCGCGATCTAGGAGCGTAAGAGCAACACCTGGGTCGAGGTTAAGAAGAGCTCCTTGGGCTGCGAGACTGGCTTGATTGGCAAGGTAGATCACAGTGCCGGATGTGCCAAGATAAGGGAGTGCTCCGGCGAGTCCGAAGACGAGGTAGGGTGTGGGAACGGCGCCGGCCACCGTTCTGGTAACGGCGAACTAGGAAACCCGTCTTTAGTTAGATGTTTCCCCGATCCGAGTAATCAGGAGTAAGTCTGGAGACTCACGAAACTGCTTTGTTTTTCAGGGGGAACGTAGTCCGTTGCCATATTTCCTCCAGCAATCGTCCTCGCAGCATCAGCCGCAGAGTTCCCAACCTCCTCCCGGATGTTCAGGGCAGCGTGCTTGAGGTTCTGCGAAGCAGGTCGACTTCCAACAGATGTGGCGACGGACCTCCTGAGTTGGAGCATCGACACCCCAGCGAGCGGTGGACTGAACCGCTGCGGCTTGGTTTGGAGCTGGAGAGCTCTCGCAGTCGCAGTGTAGAACGACCTCGCGAACAACTTTTGAGAAATCATGGGGTTTGATAACAGGACATAGGTCCCGGTCGGTGGTATTTATGGGGGCGGGTGTCGGGAGCTAAGTGACGTCATGAGGCTCGTCATGTGTCCCTTCCCTTTGGTGGGGGGTGTGGCGCGGCGGGGAAGCTGCCAGCGAGGCGCACGAACCATTTCACCGGATTGGAGCGCGCCGGCTTCTCGTGGTTCTGGTGGGATGTTGCCGAGTGGGAAGTGTTGGTGTAGGTGGTGCCGTGGGTAGGATGCCGTGGTGAACAAGGTCGTTCATATGCTGAGTGGCGGCCTCGCGAGATTAATTTCCTCTCCGTGGCGGAGGCCTTGTTCATCAGTCCTCCGTACGAAGAGTAGCGGGCGTGGAGGGGGACGTCACGACTTTACGATGCGTTGTGAGCGTGGGAACCGCGTATGGAATCGCTCGCGCTCGACCCCGTCTGCTTGAGCCACGAGATCTCGCAGGACATTGTCTACGAGGGGAGTGTTTGCCGTCGACAACGGCCCACGACTCTGTGAGTCCCAGCGACTGGCCACCACGCTTTTGGAGTCCCAGGTTCCGGAGTTATACTACACGCGGCTTGTCGGCCCTACATGGTCAGCAGGCCGACAGGCCACACGCAAACTGGTCCCATTAATGTTATCCGTTCCGACCATTCCGGTCAATAAAATACTCCTGCCACACCCGCAACGTGGCTGGCCTTTTGACTTTGGGGCCTAACGTCGATCACAAGGCCGCCACAGCCACGGCGAGGAGTGTGGCCATGGGGTCCTTGCCTTCCTTTTGGGGGGGGCATCAACGGTTGCTTTGGCTGGTAGGACGCCATGGAGGTTGAATCGACGTGGTCGACACTGGCTGTGTCGCTTGACACGGACGACAATTCTACTCGATCGGGCGTGGGTGTCCAGCTCTCAGCTACTCTTCGTGACCATGGCCCCTTTCCATGTTCGCTCGGCCCAGGGGTTTCCCAGTACATAAAGCAGGTGTGGCCGCACGATGGAGTGCCTCACCTTAACTCCACGCCACACACTCGGACCTCGACCCACAAGGCCACACCAGCTCTCAACCAGGGATGGACTATTGTGTCGATTATCCAGACGATAACCAAGTTCGTACAGAGGCCGAGTTATGTGCGTTTGACTGACGCCTTCCAGGATGATTACCATATGACAGACACCTTTCACCTTCGACCCGAAGCGGGTTGGGAGGACCTCCAGGACTATCGCCCCGAAACCTGCCATATAATGCTCTTGGAGAAACTGCCGGCATTTACCACCAACAACCCGTTCCAAGGAGTGAGCGACCCCACTTCAACCCCCGGTTGCTCAGTCCAGATCCCTATCTACGGTGCCGAGGTATCGCAATCCTCTAGATATTGGGAATTCATGCAAACCCCACAACTAATTCCCTCCGGACAGAGTGGCGGAGTTTGCCCGTGTCCAACGCGTTTACCCCCCGGGCCCAACGCGACCTCCGAACCCCGCGATCGTGGTCCCCTTGAAGTAGCGAGTACCGAAAGCAACGGTTATCGACTCCCCGCGGTTCCCTCGCAACACGAACAGCCTCCAGTTCCCAGTTGCGACCACATCAACTGCAATCCTCCTCCTGATGTCGGATTCCTGTCACGAAGGTTCACAGAGAACGGGAACTGGATTCGAGCTCGTTCGCTCGCCGTTGCTGGTCTCGCATACAAGAGACGTGGATGTAAGCCGCTCTAGACTACTACCGGACCAACGGCGTAACTAACCGAGATATTGGGTTACAGTCTACTCCATATCGGTCGAGGTCATGGAACTGATTCTCGAGCAATTTCCTACTCT
>Ga0307509_10003919_pt1 | contig 21991 bp, 21 predicted proteins | sample 10_EM_MG_FD_202245 | JGI IMG/M metagenome (GOLD analysis project Ga0307509, IMG submission 202245) | Populus trichocarpa ectomycorrhiza microbial communities from riparian zone in the Pacific Northwest, United States - 10_EM | ecosystem: Host-associated > Plants > Roots > Unclassified | place... | reverse complement strand
CTCGCACTTGCGTGTCATCGTTATGTTATGATTGGTTGATGTTTCTATGACTCACGATTGTGAGTCATAATGATGTAATGACTTTCGCGCGTGACTCACATTATGAGTCACAAGTTTCACGCAGGTGACGCGCTTTGCGCACCTGACATGTTTTATGTTTTATGATTGGTTTACGGCATGTTGCGCAGTGACTCATAGGAGTCATCTGATGGATTTCGGGCATGACTCACTATGAGTCATAAGACCGCGTGACTCGAGTTATGAGTCACCAGGGTTAGGGTTGTTGGCGTGAAGAGTCTATAAGTAGAAGATTCGGTCACAGTAGTTAGAGCTCTTCACGCTACCATCTAAGTACTTTTCTACAATATAACTTTACCTTTACTTTTACCTTTACCTCTCGCTTGTATGCAAGCAACCTAGCTCTCTAGCGTAAGAGCCACTACAAACTTGTTAAGACAAGAACAGTCTCACATCTCTCTCACGTGAGAAGAGATTGAGTCACGAAGAAGTTCCCTCGCCACCTCTCCCCAATAAGATATTGGTGTGAGATACGAAGACTATAAGATAGTCTACTATTGAAGAAGAGATTATAAGTTAATCTCGGAAAGAAGAACACTCGCGGATATCCTAATATACTTAAACTATAAAGATAGTTCGAGATATTAGAGTAAGTAATTCGTTACCTGTTGCACCACTAATCTCCACCCGAGTAGGATTGTTACAGTCGGTCTGAGTGGTGGAATGACCAAGCTGGATAGTTGTCGTTGGTGTGGCAAGAGTGGATACAAGCGTGGTGGCTTGGTCTTACATCTTAGAAGGATAGACGGGAATAAGTGTTATTTGAAATTGTGGGATGAATTTGTTTTGTGGTTGGGGGATTTTGTTTCCGGGGTAGATTGAATTTGTTTTGTTGTTGTTTTGTTTGTTTGTTATATTTTATTTTTTTATTTTTTTATTTTTTTATTTTTTTATTTTTTTATTTTTTTATTTTTTTATTTTTTTATTTTTTTATTTTTTTATTTTTTTATTTTTTTTATTATTTTATTTTTTTTATAAGTAGCTGTATGCCTGGATTGGTGATGCTTCTTAGAATTTATAGTAACTTAAACTAAACTCTATTCTCTCATAGACAGGAAGGCTATTCATTTCTAGCTCACATTACTAAACCCTAATAGAGCATTGGGCTTGCCCCTGCTTGCTCTGCTGGGTGCTCGTAAGGTAGGGAAAGATTATAGTTGAATGTTGTTCAATTGGTATCATACATGATTACCGGTCGCGATCAATTTCATGATCTGGCATTTTTGGCGAGGTTGCTGACTAAGCCATCACGAACACTCATGACGAGTGGCTGTACTATTCCACTGTGCCAGAGTCCTTGCTTTGATTTATTTAATAGTCTTGACGATACTGAATTTGGAGAATAATTGGTATCAAGATTGGTTTATTTCTTTTGTTTTTTTTTCTCACTTTCTTTTGTGCCTGAGTATTGTACCCGATGCTATCTAGAATGATCCTCATATCTCTTTCTTGTTTGGGTTTTGGTGTTGCTAGCCGATCGTTCGCACTATTCCTGTTGCTAGTAGTCACCACACACTAAAAAGCGACCAATACAGACGAAGGGATGAAGGAATAGGAGACCCCCCAGTATCAATTCCACTCTCAATGTTTTGAACACCTCGGAGTATTCGGAGTATTCTCGACTCCCCCTGGTCTATCCTAAGCCTAAACCAGCAGAATATATATTCCCATATCGTGTCCTGTTGGCAGGCGTTAGGGTACCGTATTTACTCGAATACAAGAGAATTACGCTAGACTTGAGGTGAGGTTGTCCGGTGGAAAAACGGAATAGCCTTAGCCTTCTTATAGCCTTAGTGTGGTCTTGGTGGGGAAAGATCACATCCTAGCTCCATTCTCTTATATTCGAGTAAATACGGTACGCGTGCAGATGTCTGTGGGTATTTGAGGATATTTGTACGGTACAGGTATGATATCGGAAGATATGCGTCCGCCACGCGATCCTCCCAAATTCTTTCTCCAACCTTCCGTGAATTTCCCAACATAGGTTATTTAAGGCGGAAGAGTAATGGATTATCACTCTGAGCCCTAAAATCTTCTCGGAATTTATCTTCCATTTTCCCCAAAGATGGTATATTAGCTGTGTGAGGTATTACTCCTATTAGTGGCAATCTAAAGGGCAATCTGCGCTTCTCCCTTAAAAGATTCAACTTTTTTAGCATTGAAAACCCCGGCGTTGCGTGCCCAGCCCATTACAGTACATGAGCCTGTCGTTTGAACCACTAAATAATACTTGTAGAATATTTGCTTGCCTGGTAGGGCTACAATTTCTGAAAGCTAAAGGAAGCATGAAAGAAGGATGAACGAGAGTGCGAGGGCAACGGGCTCTAAGCGCAGCAGAACACGGAAGAACAGTGGACTAGCTGGCCACTCCCTCTGCTAGCAAAGGATAGGCAAGGAGATTGGCGCGTACGCCAGTGTTCTGTTCAATCCACGTCACTGTGCACAACCACCTCCTGAAAACCCACAAAAAATAAGTTTAATCATACTCGATCACTCGGAAGGCACAGATACTGTTGAGAGCTATCTGATCGGAAGGAGTGGAAGCGAGAAGCTTCACAGGTTCAAAGGAGAGTGGTCACCGAAGATAGCGAAAGACTTATATTGCTTGTTGAGTAAGAAGAGAATTAAGTAAGTAAAGGAAAGAAGAAAAACAAGACAAAAGAGGAAGACAAAAGAGATGCTAAGATTCGGAGAAGGGAAAGGGGGGGGGGTGACATAGGTAGTCATGACGTATCACTTGTAACTACAGCAACATACAAGAAGAGAGCACACCCGTGAGTACAGTTTCCAACAGATACCCACATGTCGAAAGATGTGAAATAGCCGAGCTGTATACAAGAAACCTAGGAGAGCGAGAGAGGTACCCTTATTTATGCAGCTAAACATACATCTAGAGTGGAAAAGAGATTCAAGGTGACAATATTGAAGACAAGAGAAAAACAAGTGAGGATAGCATTGCATATATGATCAATTGATCGAGTAATGACATGGGAGAAATGCAAATAGGATAAGTTAAACTCGGATAGTATTGAACTAGAATTAAGGCATACTGACTACCGTTGTCGTACACGAAGACACAGAACGTGCATATCCGAATGTATAACTTCAATGCCACAGTGCAGCCAGGCTGGGTCAGATGAGCCCCAAAAGGACGACTACAGACTCGCTTGCGAACACTATCTTACACCATGAGGCATATGGAGACGAGGGGTGATGCTAAGAGATCCACTTCTATTCCACAGCAACAACAAGAGTGATAAAGACAAAGAGTAGGGATTGATATCCCCCTAGAAGAGACGTATAAGTTATGGCCTATACAGATTATACAAAAGGAGGCAGTCCAGGGTATTTATAGAGCCCGTCGAGAAGAAATGAAAGCACAGTAGATGAAAAAGAAAAAAGTAATGACAGAATCTGATGTAAGAAGCAATCCCCTACTATTCCTCATTTCCCTCAAATTTCAGACTCTCCTAATACCAATCTAGCATTCTCAAGCTGTGTCTATTACAAACCCATCCTCTCGATTTCCTTCGCTGTCTGCACCTCTATATCCCCCAGATATACGAGCTCGAGGAAGTACTCCCTTGAGAACTCCCAAGTACGGGCTCCCATATCACATTCAACACACAACGTGAACTCCTCTCATGGTTGTCCCATCCCCTCCAGAAATAGCAGTACAACCTCCGGCCGTGCCGTAAGCTCAAAGCAATTAGTCAGCGCAGGAAACATTAAGGGAATGCATTCCTCTGAAGCAGGAATCGGTTAGAGAACCGAGTGAGCGCACGTGATCCCCACCAGTCCCTAATCTCCTGTTCTACGATCATGGTCTCAGGGATTGGATTTACCCCCCCCCCCCGTCCCATGTTTATTTAGTTGATAGGGACAAGGGTGATTCGGAAGGGGAGTGTGCTGTGGCACTCGCAAGTAAACTCCCGTATGACACAATCTGTATCGGCCGCTCGGATGAGGAGAACTAGTCTTCGTATCAGTCCCGCCCGCACTTTGTTTTTTTTTAGCTCGTATGATGAGGGGAGCTGGATCAAAGTGAAGACTATGTTCCCCGGTCCTAATCTCGGCCGGCCCCCTCCGGTAAATATATCTGCCAGAAGGACTCAAAGGCATATCCAGCATGTATCTTCCCAGTTACAAAGTAGCTCCCTTAGAAACATGGGAACGCTAATTGCTTCACTGATGCTCACTGGTTGTCCTTCTCGATTTCCACCGTTCCAATTCTCGAAGGTGACCTACCATCAGTGTAGATGCAATTGTTGTAGAGTGGCTCTACCCCGCGCCTCAATCACAAGATCTCCAGTCCCCACTCCTTCAATCCTATGCCGTCTCTGCCTACCGGATCATTCAAAGGCTGAGAAAATTACTTGGGTTGGCGCACTTGTATAGGCATGAGTAGCCCATGATTCGAGACAACCAAAACCTGCCACCGAGGCCGACTTGATCCAAAATTTCTAAATTGGGAATAGCGTCTTCCTAAGAAGGGATAATACGGCTTCCTCCGGTGAAGTTATTTACAAGCGCCAGGCAAGATGTTTTTGTACAATGGCTGCCAAGCAGGTCCTTCACTCGAGAAGTGGTGATAGGGGAAGCAAAAACACTGAAAAGCAAGAAAAACATCTTACCTGGTACTTGTAAATAATCTGTTGGGAATGGTGCATCGTTTTCTTTCACCTAGGGTCATAGAGGAGATCGTTGTTGCGGTCGGAGTTGGGGTTGAAGATGTCACACATATTAGCAAACAGCACACTATTATGAGCCCAGCCATCGATTTCCAACCCACCAGTAGAATAAACCACAGGCAAAAAATTGATTAGAGGCTTCGAAAAGGGATTGCAAACCCGTGTCACCAGCTGGCCAAAATGCTAGGACTACCCCGGTGCCTGGTTATGTGGGTTCAGGCTTAGTTCTCGGTGGAGGCGGAGTAGAACTCGTATCATACAGTTCAGGTATCCACTTCGTGATGCTCTCCCCGAGTGCTCGTGGTTGATAATTACCAATGAATCTTCAGGCTCAATGCATTCCCCATCTGCCCATATTCAAGTGCTACTCCCCTTGCTTATTCCAGATTAAATGTCTCCTTGCCATTATCCCTGTAAGTTATTCCGTGCGGCCGGGGATATAACTGGAATGGTATGGGCGTCTCGGAAGGGAGCGAGCAAGGTAAGATTTGAGACGGAGATGGATATTTCACTAAAGGGTGGAAAGGGCTGCCTTGACTTACATGAGTAGCGGGGTTGATACAACATCTGCCCAAGTCGTATCTCATTGGTGAGGGGCGATAACGCTCGAACGCTACAAGCTCGCCAACATCACTCCCCCAATTCCACTTCCTTTCCACATCTTCAGCCCTTCTGCTCCTGTTCCTCCCTCAATCATCCTGCCCCCTTCTCCAAGATATAAGAATCGTTCTTTGGTATAGTTTGGCCATGTCACTCAAGTCATTTCCTACCATTAAATCCATCAGGAGCTATGTCACCGAGGGCGTTGGCTCCGGCGGTGATTACCACAATGTAGCCGGTGGTCACTGGCGAGTTCACATCTGCATCATCCTACTAATCTTAACGCTAACATTCATAGGCTCGTCGACACTCCCATCGCGAACCCCATGTCCCGTTACGAACAGTACAAACACTCACGGACATCGTGGGGTATCAATGTTCTGGGATCACTCTGCGTGGAGATTGAAGCAAGTGACGGTACCACCGGTTTCGCTACCGGGTTCGGCGGGCCACCGGCTGCCTGGATTATTCACAACCATCTCGAGAGATTTCTGATCGGCGCCGACCCACGGAACTTAAACCTCCTTTGGGATCAAATGTTCCGAGCAACCATGTTTTATGGCAGAAAGGGTTTGCCCATTGCTACTATCTCCGTCATTGATTTGGCGCTCTGGGATCTGCTTGGCAAGATCCGGGGAGAGCCGGTTTACAAGATGATCGGTGGGGCAACTCGGGACAGGCTCTCCTTCTACTGCACTGGCCCCGAGCCCGTGGCGGCTAAAGAGATGGGATTCTTTGGGGCAAAGGTGCCATTGCCCTACGGTCCCGATGACGGCCATGAAGGGTTGAAGAAGAATATTGAATTCCTGAGGAAGCATCGTGAAAGCGTTGGCCCTGATTACCCGCTTATGGTGGATTGTTACATGGCTTTGACTGTCCCCTACACTATTCAACTCGCTACTGCAACCCTTGACCTCAATATCAACTGGTGGGAGGAGGTTCTCCATCCCGATGACTTTGACGGCTTCGAGAAGTTGAAGCAAGCATTACCCCAATTGAAGTTTACAACCGGAGAAGTTCGTACCCGTTCACATGCGAAATAAACGTCCTGCTGACTACCGCAAAGCACGAATACACAAGATATGGCTTCCGTAAGTTGATTGAGGGACGTAGCGTCGACATTCTCCAACCGGACGTGACGTGGGTGGGAGGATTGACAGAACTTCTCAAGATCACGGCCCAGGCAGCGGCATATGACCTTCCAGTTGTCCCCCACGCATCAGGCCCTTACTCGTACCACTACGTGGTCTCACAGTCGAATTGCCCCTTCCAGGAATATCTGGCTAATTCACCCGACGGAAAATCCGTCCACCCAGTATTCGGTGATTTGTTCATTGACGAGCCGATCCCGACGAATGGATGGATTGACGTTAGTATTCTGGATAAGCCTGGGTTCGGTCTTACCCTCAGCCCAAAGGCTCGGCTGATTGAGGCTTCACGTTTGTTGAATCCTGCTCCGGCTAAGTCTTTAACAGCACCAGAAGCGGAGAAGAAGGAGACACCCGCGGCCGGACGCTAACCCCATTATCTACCAGTATCCAAGGTGAAGCTTGGCTTTTTTTTCCTTTCTCTTTTCTTCACGTGTAGTTAGTCGGGAATGCGTGGCGTAAGTTGGGGAATATGTGAAAATGGGGAAGACTTGGACTTACTTTGGTTTGGAGAGTGGAATTTCTAAGAAGAGTCAATCACGTGAATCGTTTACTAGCCCCTCCCCCGCACTAGTTCCATCATACTCGAGTACCGTACTCCATAAAGCGGTTTACCCTCTGCCCTCAAAGGTATAGGTATCTAATTTCAGTTGACGCGGTAATATGTATGAGGCTCCCGTCCAGGTTTATATTTTTGAGCCAATCCCCTAAGATACCAACTTGACTTATCATACCACGCAAGCTTCAGCCAGCAAATACAACATGCTCAAACTCCTCGAAGCCAAAACTATAGCAATCACTGGTGCCGCGACTGGCATCGGCCGAGCTATAGCCATCGAGATGGCCCGTCAAGGAGCGAACATAAGCATCGGCTACCTGGGACCTACCCAAGACTCCTCAGTAGCCTCCCTCCGCAAGGAAATCGAGTCAGCGCCTATATCGGGCCAACTCCTCGCAATCCCAGGCGACATCTCGGATGCGGATACCAGCAAGATACTGATCAAGTGCACAGTCGAAAAGTTCGGCAAACTCGACGCCTTCGTCTCGAACGCCGGTGTCTGCCAATTCCACGATTTTCTCACCATGCCCAAGGAACTCTACGACAGGACGGTAGCAGTGAACCTCAATGGCGCGTTCTACGCTGTTCAGGCTGCCGCGAACCAAATGGTCTCGCAGGGCACCGGCGGTAGCATAATTGCCATATCCTCTATCAGCGCGCTGGTGGGAGGGGCCGGACAGACACACTATACTCCGACGAAAGCTGGTGTCCTATCACTGATGCAGAGCTGTGCTACGGCGTTAGGGAAGCATGGAATCCGCTGCAACGCGATTCTGCCAGGGACTATCAAGACCGCTCTAAATGAGGAGGATTTGGCGGATAAGGGGAAGAGGGAGTACATGGAGGAGCGAATTCCTCTAGGGAGGACGGGTGTGCCGGAGGATATTGCGGGTCCTGCTGTGTTTTTGGCGAGTGATTTGTCGAGGTATATGGTGTGTTTTCTCCCCTTTGCTAAACAGCACTTTTGGGGGGATTGGGCTAATGATGGGGTTGAGTAGACTGGTGCGCAGTTGCTTGTCGGTAGGTTTACAGCCCCCTTGTGATTTTAGTGATACTAATTGAGTGCAGATGGGGGGTTATTCGTTAATTTACAGTAAGTTCAGTGCCGGGAATCAGGAATTCATAGTTTACTGTTCAAAGGCCGTGGTTCTACATCTCCTTTCTTTTATTCTTGAATGCCAATTCTCGTTCTAGAGAGACCATGAACCGAATTATATTCGTACACGGGAAAACTCCCAGGGGAGACCCTGTAAAACTCATTCTTCCCTAGCCAACATGCTTAGCACAAAACTCAAGCACTGTACTCGTACAGCATCACTGGCATTACCGGTACTTGTAGCAAATCCTTATCCAGCAGCTATAATATCAAAGACCCTCAGATTCAGGGTCGTGCCAGAGTAAGAGTCTCAACCTTCCCCGGATCTTCACCCCATAGCATCAGGTGTGTATTACTGCAAAGGAAAGCCTACGGCTTCTGTGTAATATTTCAGAAAACATGGCTACTCACCCGCCATTACAAACCCTAGCCCTTCCCCTCTCGTCATCCCTGGACCCCGCGTTTCATCTCACCTATCATACATCGTACTCATTCAAAGTGATCCCACGCGCAAAACGAGACCGCAAACCAAGAAAAACCAACAAACGCCATGGCTTCCTCATCACCCCCCCCAGCTGGAATCTACGTCCCAGTACCGTCCTTCTTCCTCCCACCCTCCTCTGAAGACTACAACCCCCTCATACCGCCTCTGGATCTGGATACCCAAGCCAGTCACGCATTGCACCTCGCCCGCTCGGGAATCACAGGATTAGTGCTTCTCGGGAGTACCGGTGAAGCAGTGCACTTGACGAGCGCGGAGCGCGTTGCTCAGATCAAGCATGTGAGAGCGGCGCTTACTACCGGGGGGTTCAAAAACTACCCGCTGATAGCGGGGACCGCAACGAATGGGATTGAAGAGACGGTGAAATTACTCAATGGGTCAGCAGCGGCGGGTGCGGGGTGGGGATTGGTGCTTGCACCTGGATACTTTGCCGGAGCGGCGAATGAGGAGGGGATAGTCGAGTGGTATAGAGGTGTTGCTGATAAGAGTCATATTCCGGTCATGATGTTTGTTACCTCTTTATACTCCCCTGATTCAATGCTAACTAAGACACAGCTACCACTATCCCGGCGTCAGTAACAACGTTAAACTCCCTCCAAGCCTCTTCCGCAGCCTAGCCTCACATCGCAACATCGTCGGCGGCAAACTCTCGCACGGAGACATCTCAGTCCACGCACAGATAGCCCTGGACCCGCAAATCGACCACAAAAACTTCCACCTTTTCACCGGCCTCGGCCAGCAGCTCTTCCCAGCCCTGCAAGTAGGTTGCTGCGGCGCGGTCGACGGCCTTGCTGCAATATTCCCTAAAACAGTAGTACATTTATATACCCTGGTCACCCAGGCAGACCCGCTAGATAGAGAAACGCTCGAACGGGTTCGCGAGCTACAGTACCGGATTAGTCGGGCGGAGGAGTTGATTGTCAGGTTTGGGGTCGTGGGAATTAAGGAGGCAGTTAGTCGTGTGTTGAACTTTGGAGAGCCCGATGGTGGGAGGTTGCCATTAGCACGGGGGATGGGGTACGGGGAGTGGGAGAGGTGGAGTGAAGAGATGACGGAGATGGCGAGAATCGAGACGGAGTTGCAGACTTCGTAGTGTGGAGGAGTGTTATGGTTTCGTGGGGTAGGTGAGGATGGAGCCCGGAATTGGTGCTCATAGGTTGTCACTCGAACTTCGTTGCCGAACCATCTCGCTGTATCCAACAAGTTTGATACCATGTGAAAATATGTTGCGGAATAATTCCGAGAAGGCTTTAGCCTCTATGCGGTGCTTTTCATGATTTTTTTTAAAACATCTTTCTTTAATCCCCAAGCCAGCTGTGGTGTAGTGGTGGCCATACGGTACTGCCACTCACTCCCGGAACACGACACTTCAGTGCTATATATACGTCCTCATGTCACTGTACTATAACCGGCGCCTCCACACTTTTATTCAAAGGGAAAAAGAAGCGTAAGTTATCGTCGCAGATCCACCGATATATACCTGATCCAAGCCGAATTGTCACTGAGCACTGAACAAGGAGTTGTGCGCACCAGCTTACGCGCCAAGCAGAAAAGAAGAAAAATCGAGCGTATCTAATATCAGTAGAGGGGGTCTTTCAGCCAGCAGCAGTGCACACTAGGCTTATCATTCCTACTATCCACCAGTTTGCGAATGGTCTCCGACCTCCTTGAATATGAGAGGCAGAGGTGCTGTATCATACATTGACCAAGACACTGTATTATGCTTTCTCTCTTTCGTTTCTAGCCACACAGTTCCTATAGAGCAGTTCAACCGCGGTGCACCGATACCAGAATATATCCTTCCACAGGGAAGCACCAAGTGGCTAACTTAAAGGATATATCTCGCAGCTAGTATAGCCAACCAAGTACCCCCAAACCCGCAAGTTAAAAAATAAAATCAAAAGAGAGAGAGAGAAAGAAAGTCATCACCCAAATTTATGCTGTGGCGGGGGGTGGCATACCGCACATGAGCGGATACACTCCTAACAGATTAAAGTAGCAATAGAAAAGAGGAAGCCCGATGAATTGGTGAATATCGTATTTGTGACTACATGTGCCTGGTGCCAATGTCAAACTTTCATCTATTTACGAGATGCGATGGGTAGTTTGCCCCATTATCTTAGCCCATTTCTCGCAGAATACACCGACAAGCGGAAAAAATGATTCTCCGCTTATTACACCATGAGCCTTTTCACACTTGCCTGCATGGGGGTTTCGGTATATACTGCTATGTCTACTCAACAATATGGGCAGCCACGTAATAATAATAATAATTAGAGTAAAAGAGCTCTGATAATAACTCGAGTGATCCCCAGTGATACAGATTACATACTCTTTATCCCCCCCTTCTTTTTAGTCCCCCAGTTCCTACACTATAGGGTTTTCGCACTGTCTGGACTCCAAACAAGTCCCTCGACGGCCACCAAGATCTCGAATATCGAACTTTTATGACCAGCGACTTATGTCATATTTTTACTCTTTTTTCCATCCAGCCTTTACTCGAGTACATGTCCGTGTGCGACTAGGTATTATAACCTTCCGGCTCCACCCCCTTTTCCAAGTGTATGCGATCTACCAATTGGATGGGATAGAATGAGGGATTTGTCCTCCTCTTTTTTTTTTTTTTTTGCCTTGTGTCAGCGGAGGTAAGTATGCAGAGCACCCGTAGGTTCTGGATAAACTGGGCCCGCAGCTATTGCCTGTATGGTAGTTACTATCCTCCGGAAAAGCGAATCTGCCACGGGGTTAGTCCTTAAGAGGAATAGTGGCTGCCTTAAGAAGTATGGCGGCGGGTCGAGTTTTTTACCCAGAATTTGCGGCAGTGTAGCTCACAGGTTGGGGTTGGGAGAAAATGGAAGTTCGTTACCTGCGCAGGGAGAGGGACCGGAGGAGCGTAGGGGACTTACTGCTTAGATATACCACATGCCTTGGAAGGTAAGCTCTCAGGCTTTAGAACTGTGGGTTGGTTAGTCGGTTAGTCGGAGGGAAACTTACTGCTACTAATCGCCCAGAAGGTAGAAAAAAGGGGGGGGAGAAAGAAAGAGGGGGAAGAGAAAAAGTCATAATATGCTGCTGTCAGTGATATTTCTAAAGAAGCCTAAGCTAGTTTGTAAACTACCTTCCTTCCCTCCCTCGGGCAAAAGATAAGGAAGGACCCGGGTATGGTGAGAACATCTGAGGAGATATCTCTAATACTCCGGATGGACAATCCCTATTCAATTCGTTATCTCCAGGGTGTGCCGTGCTTGCACCCATACCATTCTGGTGCCAAGCTCAGTCAACCACCACCACCACCACAACCACAACCGAGTGCGTTGAGATGATCCTCCTCCCAGGATGCCAAACCTCTGTTCTTGCAGTCTTACCGCGCATCCAGACTGACCGACCGCCTTAGCCCTAACCTCCCCCCGCTTCTGTATCATAATAAATCACCATATCCCCCCCCCCACCCCCCCCATCACCATTCGACAAACCCACTACGCTAACCCATCCACTCAACAGCAAAAACCATCCACCAAGTACCCCTCACACCCCCTGTACATTGCACGCACGCACGCAGTATATCACAGCCCGCATATGACAGAACCGATCGGGGGGATTACTCATCCCCGCACGCCAAAGCAAGCCTCATCCCAGCAAACTTTAGCAAGGAGGGTTATTGACATGAGTCACACGCGCGGTAGGCGCTCGTGCCGTGCTGCGGGCGCCGTAGTTGACTTTAGCTGGCCATAGTACCGGTATGTGCGTGGAAGAGTACCAGTACTGTACCGGTACATGACGGTTCCCGGGCGGGAAGAGAGGGGGGGGGGGACTCGTGGGGATCACGTACAGTATACTCCGCACCATTGGAAATAAAAAATCTAGCTCCACAATCTCTAGTTAGTGCGAATAATAGTTCATGATGCAACTTTTTTCTTTTTTGTTAAGAAAAGGGGGTTGCTTGCGTAGCCTGTATAAGGAAGCGATGAGAACACTCAGCTCATTGTGTTTGATACAGGGGTGTTTTTTTTTTTGTTTTTTTTTTTGCCAGATTCTGCGGCCTACAGTATTAGTGGAGTCTGGCTTGTATAAATAAGGGGGGGGGGGTTCTCTCTTCTTTCATGGGGAATTTGTGGACCTACCCGGAGAGAAATAGAATTGTTAGGAAGAGGACGGGAGAAGCGACAGGACTAGTTCTGGAAAAAAGTATTTGAGCGTAGGGGAGGCATGTGCGGTGTATGGATACCGGTAGTCGGACAGCTAGGATAGCGTTGGATTTTTCTCTTGACGCTTGGGTTTTCTTTTAGCTATTCCTACTTATGGTTTTGGGCTTGGTTGGTACTGTAGCTTGGTATGTGTCTAGCTTAGAGTGAATTGAATTAATTGATCGTGGCTTGTTGGGTTTTCTTTTATCGGAAGGTGTTTCCTACTGTGCGGGTTTGGCTTGTTTGTGGTTCCTCTGCTCCAGAAAGGTTCAGTACTGTACAATGGACCGGATTTGCTGTTTTCAGTATCACGCCTCAGTTAGTGCGTGAATGGTGTTGTGATTAGTAATCGAAGGATATATTGCACTTGGGGCCTCGATCCTCCGTGGGAACAAGCCAGGTGCGGGGTTGGGACTTATTACCGGCAGACCAGTTAGGTAGTTAATACTCACTTCTATTTTGAACAACAGGTTACTGTAGATCTGGAGTGGGTTCTGTAACTTTGTCCACCCGGGTAACGCATTGTTCCATATCGAGTGCTATCAGTGAACCATCGTGTGCTACCAAGACGCCGTTTGCAATGCGTGGGTTCCGAGCTAACTTTAGCTTCCTCCCCTATTAGCGTAGCAGGTGAGAGTGTGGCAAAGGTGGTACGAACATGAGATCTCGGCGATGGGGTTAAACTGTGTACGACTGGGGGGCTCTTTATTCGAGCCAAGTGGTAACATCAGTACCGTATGATAGACTACCGTACGGTACTGGCAGCGCATTGACTTCTTGCCATGGAGACTGGCCGGAAAGTACCGGTATTCTACTTACATTGTATCCCACGCCCTTAGGGGCCAATCCATCGCGACCAAAGAAATCGAACAAAAGCCCATCTTCCCCTATCCTATCCACTTCCGCTCCAAATTTATTTCGATATAATATGCCCTGGATAAGTGTTACCCTTTCGGAAGGATGAGTAATCACTCGAGTATCGACAGTCCGGGAGGCCGACTGCGGTTATGCCCTAACATTGCCCGCAAAGCCTCTTCCTCCAGTGAGGGGATGTGTTATGTCGTGCGACAAAGGATTTGTTACTATTATAAGTTTTAAATTTCGGTAGCCAATGTCGGGTCGAGCCAACCGAGATATGGGTGTTGACCACGGCTGCCGGGGCGGACCGGGGTGGCGGGGGGGCAGACAAGTGCTAAAAGCTCCTGTTCTAAAAGTGGTATAATAGATTAGGGGGCATTGGTGCGATAACAGTACTCGAGTACAACCTTTAACCACATATCACGCTCGTACGCAGAATTTATGGATCGCCGCAATTGCGTATACCGGTAGGTGTTGAAAACTCGACCTAGACTACTTGCTTATAATTCGAGTGATACCCGGTGATATAATCACAAAACCCCCCCGTGTGGAAGTCAGGCAGCCAATTAGCGGGACTAACACTATTCACGATGCCCACGATTCCACAGTCCATGTGCTCATTTTGGGATTGGGTTCTCGGGTTAGAACTGTATAGCATTATCCCATAGTCTGTCGGGTTGCTGCGCCCAAGAAAACCTGTTAAGAAAATACCGAATCTGGCTAAGAGAATAACGGGATCTGGGAAGTTTCCTTCCCTAACTGGAAATAATTTACCAAGGGTTTCAAACCGAGACTTGTGCAACCGGTTTTCTTGGGCGCAGTGACAGACTAAGGGATACATTCTAGAGCTGACAGAACACTCGACTTTCCGCCATATCCCTCCCCAGGTCATACAAAATCTAGTTATTATACGAGAGCGCGAATTTGAAACTGAGGCACTGGCATGATCAGTGTGCCCATCACCCTGAGCGCCTTTAGAGAGAAAGCAATGGAAACAAATAACACTCATCCAACCGAGCGCTGTGTTTCCCCCAGAAGTAGCAGATTACTCAGCAGCCTTGGAGCAGAAAAAGGTATTGAAACTGAGTGAGAGCAGATACATGAAAGGGTATAGGATGTGAATGCTTTGGTTCTTATACTTCAGGCTGCATGGAAGAGTATAATCCCAGAGAGACTGTCAAAGCTTCTAACTAGTATGCCTAACCGACTACCGGTAGCAGAAGTAATAGCAACTGAAGAGAATGCTACTAAGTATTAATTTTAATATTTAATTTTAATATTTTTAATTTTTATTGTATATAAATCTATGGAGTTCAACGGACATTTTTCCTCCACCAATTCCCGCAGAATTTAGCAAGGCATGCCCAATCGTATGTGCAGATGCCCTACCACTCCATATAAAATTTAACCTATAAGAAAGTGTTAGACAGACTTTTTTTTTTTTTTATTTATTTTTTTTTATATCAAACTTTTCGATTCTTATTAGCTATGTAACAACTATCTAGAACACTATAGGGCTTTTTATAGCATCAAGTCTGTTTGCCCTTAATCTTCTTATAACCTCCATTTCCACCCCTACCCACAGGCCATCACTAGCCCTTTCTCCTATTCCCCCCATCTTTCAACTCTCCTAAAACCTTCCTCCTTCCCCCCGGATAGGCTCCTAGAGGTGGAACACTTGCAATGGGTGTCCTCTCCCTACACCTACCCCCTTCCCTCTTCCCTTTTAATAATAACCTCCTCTTCCTCATTCTCTCCCTACTCAATCTCGCATTCCTTTCCCTCTTCTCCTTCTCTCTCTCCCCCGCTATACCTCTCCTACCCTCCACCCATCTCCTTCCCCACTCCTCTACCCTCAACTTATTCCATTCCCTTTTCTCCTTCCATCTCTTCTCCAACCACCCCGTCTCTCCACCAAATTTCCTAACCGCTTCTATACCCTCATCCTCAAACAACAACCACCTCATATCCACTAATACCCCTTCCCTCCCACTCTCACTCCACGCATTCCAAATTACCCTCCTCTCCTCCTCCCACCTCTCACACTTCAACAAAACATGATCCCTATCCTCCCTCTCCCCACACTCGCACAACACATTTCCCCAACCATACCTCGTTCCCCTCATTCTCCCATGCCCACTCCTCATCTAAAACAAAAATATACTATCCCTCCTCCTTCCCCCATGCCCCTTTTCTCCCATCCCACTCCCAAAATACGCCCTCCCTTTCTCCTTCCCCTTCCAATACTCCTTCCAATACCTCTCCACCCTCTTCTTCCTCCTCCTCTCCCACTCACCCCAACTCACCACATTATTCTCTCCTCCCTCCATAAAAACTCCACCCTTCGCTAACCTATCCGCTTCCTCATTCTCTCTCACCCCTACATGACCCGGCACCCACCTCCACTCAATACTCCAACCCTTTCTCAACAACTCCACCCCCACTTCCCTCACCTTCTGTTCCCATTTTCCACAAAACCCTCTCCCCTTACTCAGCCTCCTCAATACCCCTACATTATCCACCCCCACCCTCAATACCCTCGCCTCTCCCACATACTCCCTCACCACTTCCAACAACTTCCCCAAACCCGCCATCTCCCCATCTCCCACCGTCAAACCATAACCCCTACTTTCTCTCCACTCCCCATACCTCAAACCATACAACCTCAAAATACCCCCTATTCCCACCCTACTACCCATCATGCTCGCGTCACTAACCCCTAAAAATCCTTCCTTCATCCAAACACCCCTACTCCTCTCCCATTCTTCCTTCACCTCTTTCTTCCCCTTTCCTATAATCACCTTCCAATCCAAACTCCCACCCCTCTCTACCTCCACATCCCACACCTCCCCTTCCAACCTATTCTTCATCGCCCCTCTCACCACCCTCCCTTCCCACCCCATCTTCCACACCCCTGTCTCCTCCATCTCCTCCTTCCATCCTTCCCCAAACCTCTCTCCCATACCCCTTCTAAACAACCTCACACCCCACTTCTCCACCGCTTCATCCAACTCATATTCCACCCCCTTCAAACCTACTTCTGCCAACAACGCACAAACCGGCGTCGTTCTAACAGCCCCTAACACCCCTCTCACACACCTATTCACCCACACTTGCAACCTCTCCTTCATCTCCCTCTGCCCATCCCAATACACCTCCATCCCATACATCATCGTCTTCCTCACCACTACCTTAAACAACTCCATCAACACCTCCACTCCTACCCCCCTTCCACCTCTCCGAATCAACTTCCTCACCAACCCCCACCTTCCATTCCCTAACAACAACCTATTCGTCACATGGCTCTCCCATCCCCCATCTCCCTGCCACCATACCCCCAACACCCTAACCTCCTCTCTCCACCTAACCTTTTCTCCTAACCACTCCAACTCTCTACCCTTTCTACCACCCTCCTTATCCACCCACATCCCTTCCAACTTCATCACCTGAACGTCCACCTCCCATTTTCTCAAACCCCTACCCAACCCCACCTCCATTTTCCTCACCCTTTCCTCTATTTCCCCTTCACTTCTCCCTACCACCATAAAATCCACATCATCCACTACCGCCCCCACTCCAACCCCTTCCACCCCCTCCTTTCTCACCTCCTCCAAAACCCCTCCCAAAATAAACATAAATATCATCGGACTTAATGCCGATCCCTGCACCGTACCCCCTCTTAAATTCGTCCAATCCCCCATCCTACTGCCAATCTTTACCTTACTCCTCCTTTCCCTCAAAAAAGACGTCACCCACCTCCTCAAATACTTATCCACCCCTAATCCCACCAGCCTCTCCTCCATCTTTCTAACTCCCACATTCTCAAAACCCCCCTTCACGTCCATGCATAACAACAAACCCAAACCATTACCCCTTTCCCAATCCATCATCAACCCCGCTACCGCTTCTAAACTACTCCTCCCCTTCCTCCCACCCCACTGTTCCTCTCCTAAACCCTCTTTCTCCCACCTTCCTAACCTTCCCACCACCACCCTCTCCAAACACTTCCCCCATACGTCCAACAAATTTATGACTCTATAGCTGCTAGGCAAACTATAATCATCCTTCTTCGGCTTCCTCATCACCACTCCTATTCCATCTCTAAACAACCTCGGCACATAACCCAAACTTAAACTCTTTCCTACCACCCACATTATGACATCCTTTCCCCAACCCACCCCCCATAATTCCTTCAACACCCTCCCACTCAGACCATTCACTCCCGCCGCCTTCCCATCCCCTTGTTTCCATAATGCCTCCCTAACCTCCTCCTCTTCCGCCACCACATCCAACCAAAATCCTTCCCTTTCCTGTTCCAATTCCTCCCTCTTCCCTAACCCCCTCACTATCTCTCTACCCTTATCCCTATCCTCCATCACTATCTCCCCTCCCTCACCCCTTATTCCCGGCACATCCACCATAAAATCCCTATCCGTTTTAACAAACCCAAAACCCTCCCCTCTTCTCACCCTCTCCAAATACTCCAACCAATACTTCGCCTTCTTTTCCTCTATCATACACCTATACTCCTTCCTCTCCATCCTCATCTCCACCCCCACCTCTTCCCTCCTACTCTCTTGCCACCTCTTCTCCCAATACCTAACCCTCAACCTCTTCTCCTCCAACACGCTATCCCACCACCTTTTCCTGCCACTCTCCCACTTCTTTCTCCCCTTGCACCTCTCCAACCTCAATCTCAAACCCTCCTCCACTTCCTCCACCACCTCCTCCAATTTCCCTCGTCTCACTGCCCCACCCCACAAATCCACCCCTCTTCCGTCCCACACCACCAACTCACTTTTAAACTTTTCCCAATCTACCCCACCCTTCTTCCATCCCACATCTTCCACCTCCCAACCCTCCAAATCAACCTCCACCTCCAACGGTAAATGATCCATATTTACCACTCCTTCCCCTACTTCACAATTTACCCTCAAACCCCCACCACTCACCGCTAAATCCAAAACCCTCCAAATCCCACTTCTTCCATCATACCTCGTCCCAATCCCTACCTTATTCTCCACCTTCAAACCCCACTCGTCTATCCATTCCTCCACCAAAACTCCTTCCCTATTTCTTCTACTCTCCACCCCTCCCCATCTCCTACTCCACGCATTAAAATCCCCTTACCAAACCACATTACCCCCCCCTTTCATCTCCCTCAGCCTCCCATGTCTTCCTTGTCCCAAATAAACCATCCAAACATCCACATACCTATTCCTACCCAACTCCAACCTTATCCCAATTCTCCATTGACACCTCTCCAATACTACATATTTTCCTCTCCACTTATTCCTCACCAACATACTCACCACCGACCCCTCCTCCTTCTTCACAAAACCTCCTACCCCACCCAACGTCTCATACCCCTCCAAACCATAAAATTTTTCCCCCGGTCCCATTGCCACCTCTTGAAAACAATAAACATCCACCTCCTCTTCCCTACTCCCTATTTCAACCATCCCATCAAAACTCCCCCTCAAATTCATCGATCTCAACCTCAATAAACCTCCCTCAGTAATTCAAACTCCTCAACCTCATCAACTCCGCCCTCACCCCTAAACAATTTCCTTCTCTAGCCTCCCCCACCGTATGATCCTTCCCACACATTGCACATTTTCTATAATGCACACACCCCTTCCTCTGCACCTTGCACCTCTCACACCTATGCATCCACCCCGCATGTCCATCCACCGCACACACATTGCACCTCAACCTCTTCCTTTCACACTGCCACCAATTATGCCCCACCATTGCACACTTCGTGCAAAACAACAATTGTTTCTCCTCCACATACCTCCTCACCTGCAACTTTCTATCATCCCATTTCAAACCCTCCTCAACCAACTTAACCCTTATGCTCTCCCTCGCCACATGTGCCACTACTCCCACCACCTTCAAACCCATACTCTTCCTCCTATCCTCCCCCACCAACCATCTCGGCATCCTCATCAACTTTATTCCATTCTCCACCTCTATCATCTCCTTCATCTCATCCATCTTTCCTTCCCACCTCTCCACACTCATTCCCGGCACCACAATACCTACCCAATTCTCATTCCTCCTCACATCCACAACCCCTCCTCCCAATACCTCCACTTCTCCACTCTTACATTTCTCCTCCACCACCTCAGCCGCTTTCCTATCCTTCATCACCATCTTCACCCTATCCCCTACCACCATCACCCTCTCAATTCTCTCCACTTCAACTCCCATCACCTCCGCCACCTCCTCCTTCTTCCACTCCACTTTTCCTCTCCCTTCCTGCGAATCCATAACCACCTCCACCACCTTTCCACTTCTTTCTTCCCTCTCCATCCCATTCTCCAACCACACCATTCTCTCCTTCTCCATCTTCTCCACCACTTTCTCCTCTATCTTCGACCCCTCACCCACACCCTTTAACACATCCCCATACGTCCTCCCTCCCTTAACTCCCACCATCCTCACCAACTCCTCCTTCTCTTTAACCCCCTCTACCACCACCTCCTCACCCCTCACTATCACCTCTTCCTCTACCTCTCTCCCTTTCCCACATCCCTTTCTCGCCCCACTCCTCCCACATCCTTCCTCCAACACCTTTCTAATTTCTCTGTCCATCACAAAACACCTCGCCACACCCTCCTCCACTCCCAAAATATACCTCACCTCTCCCACTACCTCCTCGTAATCCTTAAACTCCCCCCACATCTCCAAAACCCTCTCCCTCCCCATTCCTTTCTCCTTCCCCCTATTCACCACACCCTCTTTTTCTCTCTTCTTCTCCTCATCCCTCAACCTCTTCACTCTCGCCAACTCCTTCTCCTTCCACTCATCCACCATCCCCAATCCCACCTCTTCTACCTCATCCTCACTTACCACAATCACCTCCTCCTTACACCTCTTAACCTCTCCTACCCCCTCCCCCTCCCCATCCATCTCCATCCTCTCACCCTCACCCTCCACCTCATCCTCCTCTCCCACCCTTTCCTCCTCCTCCCTTCCACCCTTCCCCTCAAACGTATCCACCATTCCCACATCCTCCCACACCTTCCAATCTTTCTCCACCATTCCCTTTTTCCCACACCTTATCTTCACCTTCTCATTCGCCCAAAAATCCCCATCCCTGACCAAATCCTCCAATACCTCCCAACCACCCACCTTATCTCCCACCAACGCCATCCCTTCACCAATCATCTTCCCCACCACCTCCACCTTCTCCACCAATCCCCTCTTGCCAACACCCATTCTCCCTCCCCTAACCCCATTATTTCCGGGTTTCCTCCCCTTCCCACTTTTTCCTCCCTCTTTAGCCATAGCTGTCTTTAAAAAGCACTGCCTTAAAGACAAATTCGAAGCTCAAAAGCTAAAAGGATGAGAGGCCCTCGTTGGTCGATAACTGTATCTTGCAAAAATCGATGTGTCGTAATTTCAATCGTCAGGTAAATAGCGGTCGTCGTGCTGTTAGACAGACTTATGCTCACACCCTAGTACAGTGCTGAAATGAGTGATAAAGGGCGGGTATTGGTTGAGGTGAAACACAAATCTTCAAGAAGCATTCTGGATGCGAGCGTTAACTTATCTCCTGGGCCGTTGAAACCAGAGAAAAATTTTATGCCACGCCTATCAGTGTCTAAGACAGGAGGGGTCACTAAGGTGTTCTCTCAGTATTCTTCATGTGGTGATTTATGCACGGGTACGATCATATTGCTAATATTAGCTACCGGTATGGTCTAAAGTTTGTACACCTGCGAATTTGCAGTGATTAACAAAAGTTTTGCTTATTGGTCTCTGTCTCAGACACTGAGAAGGGTGACATAAAACTTTCCCGCCGTTCCGACAACCCAAGAGATAAATTTCTCTGCGCAGAGGGTGACAAAACGGGGTGACGAAATGGGGTAGGAGGGGTGGTGGATGCCTATAATTGGGAGGCATATGCTCGAGTACCATGACTGCCCGAATACAGGAGAGGTGTGCCACTAGTCCCATGCAAGAAGTATTAGAAAACGAGGGTTGAGGAATTGTATGGGCGCTCGGACGCGCCCTGATCTTTTGCAATATATTTTGTGAACCCTTGTTTTCGGATACCTCTTGCTTAGGACAAGTAGGACGTTGTGATTATCTCTCGTGGTGTCATGCTGTGTATCTTCCCCCCCCCCCCTCCCCCGTCTCCACTGGGAGCTAGATTTGTGATCTCTACAGTCTCTCATGGGGTCATGGCGAATATCAGGAAGTGGCGAACAGGGGTATTTGGCCAGTAAAAAATCAAATTCGTCAAAGTAGGGTAACAAAACAT
>Ga0307509_10003918_pt1 | contig 21996 bp, 14 predicted proteins | sample 10_EM_MG_FD_202245 | JGI IMG/M metagenome (GOLD analysis project Ga0307509, IMG submission 202245) | Populus trichocarpa ectomycorrhiza microbial communities from riparian zone in the Pacific Northwest, United States - 10_EM | ecosystem: Host-associated > Plants > Roots > Unclassified | place... | reverse complement strand
TTTTAAAATCACCCTATTCTCAATTAGTCTCCTAACAAAACATTTCATCCTCTCTTTTTCCCTTCTACCAGTGTCAAAACTACATCCTTTTTTGCCAATTCTACTTCAATAAATAGCCTAGTTATTTAGCTTTATATTCCACTTCAGATATCCATCACAGGACAATCCATGGTTTTTTGAGAATCATTTAAAAGACAAGACAGCTTCTAGGCGGGTATTTACGGAGGTACAGGGCATAAGTTTTGTAGGTTCCACAAGCGAGATTTGCTGCCCTCATCCCCTGTGTAACCTACAAAACTTATGCCCTGTACCTCCGTACCCCCCTAGGGGTGACCGAAAAGTCTTCGGGTATTCTCACTAAACTCTTTGCAGAGTTTTCTTGGCCTAACGAACAATGCGCCGAACCAGCTAAATCCCCCTATTGCCTTAATCTCAATTGCAAAAGCAGCACTGTTAGTGCTAAACAGAAGCGGAGGAAAGAGAGCTTATAATTTAACCTTCTAGGACCTTTGCAGAATAGTCATATTTACTAACTATCCCTTCGTTTGATTTCCCTATATACCCCGAGTAAGGGTAGTGTAGCAACAGCACTTGCACGAGCGCGCAGGCGATAAGGTTATCATTGACAATGCAATTGACAATTACCCTCAAAACCTTTGACACCCACCCGGATTTGAAATTGTGGACCCTAGCCGGTTTGCGTGATGGGAGGAAATATACGCAGACAATCTTGTGTTCATTATGGGCCTGCTGAGTGCTCCTGATTTCGCTCCATTCTGAACACTATCGGTAGACTGGTTCCTAACAATATAAAGGGGCCCAAACATCATGGCTGTTCAAGATACTTTGTTGATCACTGACTGGTCATTGCCGATCGCAACACTACTAAAACTCTAAAATCCGGCATCGAGAGAAGGGATAGAAACCTAACTAAAAATCAGTTAGTATCATACATACAACTATGATAGTAAAGCCTGAGAGACCTCGAGCATCCCTACTTGCTCCCATCTGTTAGACTAGGAGGGGGGTCAACGAACACGGAGACTCAACGAACAATACACTAAAGTGCATTGACCGCTGAACCCCCGTGTTCGTTGACCCCTCTCCTAATCTATCTCACTGTAGTCTTCTGCTCGATCTAGTGTTTTGTGAGGGCTTTTTTCTTTTGTGTTCTTTTCTTTTCTTTTCTCGCTTTTTTTTCTTCTTTTCGTTTCCTTTTCTTGTTTCTATCTTGCTGGACGGCGTTCTGCCGGGATTTTCAGGGATGCCTTATTATTGCCAGGTAGGGGGGATCCGTCAAGCAGGCAAGTATCATAAGTATCATTATTATTTTGATATTGCTCCCAGTACAGCCGCGTTCGTATAGTTCTCGTACCCTCCCGAGTACCACGAGTAATTAGAAGCGCTTTGCTAACCCTCTCCCTTGATTATTCGGTATAGTAAATAGTGATAAGGGTTTACAATGCCCATAGGGGTATATCCGAAAAATAGTTATCAGAAGGCTTCTTGTTGTCCTGTTGTTGTATCATAAATAAGTATTGTTCTTGAGGTACAAGTAGGGGTGCGAGAATTTTGCGGACGCGGCTCTAGATAGGGTAGGGTACTGCCGGACGAGTAAATGGGATAGAGAGAAGTGGTGAGAAACACCACGTAATGTTATCGTGGTTTGGTGAAAAAAAAGCTTGGCACTTAACATAGGTTTGTGGGAGAAAAGGTGCTTGTCTGTGAACCGGGCAAGGAGAACGACAACTGCAATTCTCAAGGGCGGTTTGACCTTTGAGTGTGGTTTTTCTTCGTCTCTATCTCTCGTTTTCTGAACCGTCTTTGATCAACTGAAAGTCATTTGCCAAACAGCCACCAAAGAACGCCTTCACCGGAAGAGATACGACAGTACCATATCATACCATATATCACTGATTAGAAATCAAAATTTGCCACGCCTTGTAGTACGAGGTCTTGGCATTGAAATATTACTCAATATGGCGGTATTAATAATTGGTTCAACAGATCAGATCATATTGAGAGAACTTTTCAGTAAGCGGCGTTGAGTACATAATAGACTAGGTGCCCTCGTGCCTACGGCGCGTCTCAATCCCTCTCATATGATGAGTCGCATGATATAAAACATGTCTGTTGAGAGCGGGCATTGGGCTGGCAGGGAGAGTTGCAGAAGGCCCAGAATGGTTGAGAATAGATCATGGTGGAGACGGTTGTGCAAGAGGCGACATTGTGCTGGAGGGCACAGAGGGTAAAGACACCGGAGTACGTGGTAGACACCAGAGGACTGTATAAGTGATGTCGCCTGAGGTGAAAACGCTTTCCCATTTCCAATGCCCTTTTCCCTATAACAAATTGCGCAGCATTTGTTCGATCAAGACAGTCGATGCAGTTCGTTCTGCAGACACCGTTTCGTACTGAGTAGCCAGTCTCATTTTCGTTACCTGGTTTAAGTCCATTGTGAAAGAATCCTGTCATATTCAATACCTTCTCAGCGATCGTCTCCGGAGTTTCTATCACGTCTTGGTCACAGCTGTGCATGATTAGAAAGAGCTTAGACATTCCCTTCCTTGATGACTTACCTCTTAGATGCACGAGACTTATCCCAAGCTATATACCTGATACTCTTCTCAGTTGGAAGCGACTGGTTCAGATAGTCGATGGCCTGAGTAAACTCCTTTAACAATAATGACTCACTTCGTGTGTGCTCTCAAGACTAACAACTCATTAGCAATCACATGCACCAGAGCAGGTCGGTAATCAAAACCTTGACAAGATTCAGAACAATCAGAGGTGCGCCATATCTCTGGAATAAATCATCAAAGTGCAACGCGGCATCAGTGCAGAACGGGTCCACAAGATTCACTATAATCTCATAATTAGCAATGCAAGACTTGTCTCCCACGGAAGCAGGGAAGGAAGATTGCCATAGTCCCCCGAGGATGAGATTGTCTACTCCGGCTTGCCTTCCCCAGGAGCTGATGAAGGATTGTGTGTCCAGGGCTGCGGGTTCTCTAGACAGGGGAGGGAACTTGGAGGGATGGTTGGCTCCGCGTTCCTCAATGGGGCGAGCGATTTGCACCATTGGCCGAAAGCCCTGCCGCTTGTACTGATCGCGGTTATGGGGAAGACAGGGACAGGGAAGACGAGCTTCGTCAATGCCGCTACAGGGAGGGGGCTTACAGTGAGCCATGGCCTTGAAGCTTGTGAGTATTGCCTCTCCGCTGCTTTCCCCTTAGTTTGCTTAGGAGTCTCTCCTAACAAGACCGTAGGCACCCATGGTATCCAAGCTGCAAGTACAAATATCAATAGTAGGGAAGTGTGGCTTATCGACATACCCGGCTTTGACGACACCCACCAATCTGACGTCGATATAGTATCCACCATCGCGAACTGGATCCAGTGACCCAACCACGAACTCAAGCGTCTCTCAGGGATCATATATCTCCATGGGATAATCGACACATGCATAGAGGGCTTAAACGTGAAGAATCTGCGAATGTTCCGACAACTCTGCGGCGAGGAGAACTTCGGCAATGTTATCCTCTGCACAACAATGTGGGGAAAGGTCACCCAAGATGAAGGTCAAATGCGTGAGGAGCAGCTGAAAAGTAAGGAGCCTTTCTGGGGTAGCCTAATCTCTCGTGGAGCACAAACTGACAGACTGCTCCGTTGAGAACATTGATAGTCTGCTTAGTTCTCATCTTCACAACTACTCATGCTCGTTGTTGACAGGCGAGAAAAGCCCTGTTGGGCCATCTTTGTCCGTAGTATTAGGGTCGAGATCCACAGGCTCCAGCAACCTGTTCACAACCCCTTCATGCCCATGATCAGCAGCCCAAGACCGCGGTGTTTTGCCATCTTCATCCGCAGGATCCGAGTTGACATCTAATGGCTCAAGTAACATGCTCGCTACTACTTCATGTCAATTCAAGGCCCCTTCCGGGGGTGGCGTTAATGAACCATAATTATCCGATGTGTAGGTGTTGATGTTGTCCCGCTCTAGCAGGGGATTTACGACGCATTTGTTCCCCTCTTGGGCCTCTCAGAAGAGCAGTCTCTCGCCATCTATGTCTGATATATTTTTTAGAGTCAACACCAAACCGCTCTAGCAACCTCTTCACCTGTTCTTCATGGCAGTTCCAGGCCGCTATGCAGAGTGGTGTTGTACTATTTTTGTTCAGAGTGTTGGAAAGAAGGCGGCGTGAAGGCGAGCAGTGTGGAGGGAAGCAGCGTAGAGGTTAGCTGAATGGACCGAAGCTGGGTGGCAGGGAGCTGTTGGGAGGGCAACTGTGTGGAGGGGAGATGCGTGGAGGTGAGGTGTGTGGAGATGAGGTGTAGAAGGTAAGTATAGAGTGAACGTGAATAAGTGTGCGCTAAATAAGAAAGAAACATTGCACATTGTTTGGATCTCCGAATTGTGCGTTGCCGCGCAATTAGTGTGCGTTGCATTGTGGGCTGACTCCCATAAGTATGATCAGAAATACTGCGAGGGGTAGGCTCCAGCACCAATGGCTTATCAGATCAGACATTTGTGCGCAATCAGATCTACTGCCCAGTACATATTAGACTAGCTGCCCCTCGACCGAGCGGTCAAGCGCATATTTCGATGTTTAGTATTTCGTTGTATGTCAAAGTCCAACCTTATGATATATTGTGAGTAATAGTTGCATGAGCAGCCTCTCAACCGGGCGGTCCACTGTGGGGTCAATGATGAAAGTATAAAAGATGACGAAGGGACTGTTACAATAGGAATAGCAAATTTGGTTTCCGCTATTATATTCATCTCCCACACCGGGGAGTGGCGAACTTCAATCTAACCTAAGCGTAAATGCTATATTCTTATGCAGAAGAAAAAAAGAAAAAAAGAAAAAAGTAGCGAAAACACCCCCATAGCAAGCACAGCAACAGTACACCTACACCAAATGCTGGAGTATAATGGGTAGGAATCCGGAAGTGAGGAAGGGGAGAGAAAGGAAAGGAAGAGGAGCGGGTCTACAAGATTCCTGAGCACTCAGGGAAGGGAGGGGAATGTGGTATAGACGAGGTTGAAGGTGCTAACGAGATATATGGACATGAGCACAGAGGCCTGGAGAGGGGTGCATAGCGGATTTTATTATTCGGGTAAAGCCGGGCTGAAGAATGCGGATTAGCGAGCGTGTAGTTGCCTCATAACCCGCCTGCGCCACCCCCCAGAAGCCAAAGAGAGTTGGGTTAGGCCGTCTTTGTTGAGTCTGCCGGGGTTAGCACCTTCAAGTTCTTGTTCTAATAGCAGCTTGCGTACTTCATCATGCTGCCCTCAAGCGGCCCACGAGACCGGTGTTCAGCCACGATTGTCTGCCACATAGGGGATGACAAGTTCTCGTCCTACCAGCGGCTTCAGTACTTCCCAATGGCCACGCTCGGCAACCCACGAGAGCGGTGTTCGGCAACACTTCTCTGGGATATTGGGGTGAATGTCTTCCCGCCCCAACAACAGTTTCGCTACACTTCCCTCTCCACCATACCAACTGACGAAGGCTCACAACACAGGTGTTCGGCCGTTATTGTCTGGCATATTTGGTTTAACGTCTTTCCGTCACAACAGTAGCCTCACCGCTTGCTCTGCTTTACTATTCCAGTTCGAGCCAGCCCATGAGACCGGTGTTCGGCCATCATTGTCTGGCATATCGGGTTTGACGCCCTCCCGTTCAAGTCGTAGCTTCACAGTATTCTCCGCTTGACCATACCAATTGGAGGCTGCCTAGGAGAGTGGTGTTCAGCCACAATTGTCTGGCATATGAGGGTTGACATCTTCCTGTCCCCAAAGTGGCTTCATCACATCCTGCACAGCACTCCATAAATTCGAGGCAGCCCACAAGAGTGGTGTTTGGCCACCATTTTCTGTCATCAAGGGGTTAGCCTCTTCCCGCTTCAACAGTAGCTTCATCACGTTCTCTGGTTGACCACGCCAATTTGAGGCAGCCCACGAGAGCGGTGTCTGACCACGCTTGTCTGACATATGGGGGTTGACGCCTTCACGTTCTAACAGTGGCTTGACCGCTCCATCATCCCCCTCCTGGACAGCCCTTGAGAGCGGTGTTCGGCCACTGGTATCGGGCATATCTGGGTTGACGTCCTCCTGCCCCAACAGTAGTTCCACTGGGTATTCCGCTGCACTATAGGAATTCGAGGAGGCCCACGAGAGCGGTGTTTGGCGGCACTTGAAAGAGTGGAGCGAAGGTAGATCTAAGGTGTTACGCGACTGCGCGGACATGAGCTGCACATAGGGAAAGGTCAGTGCCAAGTAATGGAAGGACTGTCGGGAGTTATTCTTGGAGTTGAGAAAAATATTTCATGGCTCATCTATAATGCTGCTTCGGCTAACTCTTGTACTTCACTCTGGATTTCATTTCGTCCTTTCAAATGTAATAAATTCCGTTGATTAGTTAGCAGTTGCTTTTGGGGGTTCCTAGGGTTACTGTCAGTGTATATTCTCTTCCACAAAATAAAAAACTCCTTGCTCAATCATGCTCTTCACCTTATCCATGTGTTTTGGGGTGGGCTTTGGTGGCTTGGTAACTGAACTATGTTCAAATAAATGGGAAAATACTCGCGAGGAACAGCGAGCCAAATCTCAGAAGAGAAATCACAGTAATCTTTGAGCTGACAGTCTCTCATCAAAGAACACGCTTAAGTCTCTCATTGGACTCCACTAACCTCAACTTTGCCGGAACCACAATAGAACTCTCTTTCTCCTGTAACACAGTCTGAATGACCCTTGCTTTCAGTTGAAAAATCACCAGCAATTTCTCCACATACGGAGAGGTTTCCTGTGTCCATTCTCTATCTTATTAGTTTGTCATCATTAGTTTCATTTGTCAGTGGTTATCGATCAAGAGGAGGAACGAACAGGTATGGCTTGGCATATAAGGCAGGACGCCATCAGAGGTTAAGACGAAGGAGGTATTAGAGTACTTAGCAGAAGGGTGACCGAAACTCCACAGTGTCTGCCCCAGTCTGGAAGGCTCTCAGTGAGTGGAGAAGATTGGAAGGCCTCATGCATTGTCTATATAAACCGTCAGTTTCAGTGAAGATCAAAGCCAGAAAGATACGGATCCGATCAATGTATACTGGTTGCCTTGGCAGCTTTTTCAGTGTTTCCCAGCTTCCACGCCCATCTTTCTCTCTTCAGATTTCAAAACAAAGGCTTCCACTGTAACAGCCCCCACCTACCTTGTCTTGAAAAAAGAGGTAGATAATGTTGTAGAAGTGTGTGTGAAGGGAGGTATGTAAACGGAATGGGAAGGGCGTTGCTGTGCGGTGCACCATGTGATGAAATTCTCATTCATGATCAGAAATACACAGACCATACTCACCATCACAGTTGTGCCAATATTTTGATTATGTAACCAGCGCATTTTTGGACGAAATTTTGCTTGCTGTCATTTTGATGACAAATCTGCGCATATTTTGAAGGAACTGCTCAGTACATATATGATTATCCAAAAACAAAGACTTAAAATTGCGATAAATAACTGCATCAATAGTACATACCCCGCTCCGCCCCACTGCCCTACACTAGCAGAATGGAGTTGGGAATACCAACTCAACCAACGGTTGATACCCATAAATGCTGATACAGGGATGTGTATGCTAGATCACAAGCTTTGATCCGGGGTGATGATTCGCGAGGGAGAATGTAAAGAAGAATTCGGAAGAACGAGAAGGGGGAGGAATAGAAACAAATGCGAGAGGTGAAGAACAGAAACACGTGAGAGAGGTGTTGAATGTTGGTTGGGCGCTCTGGGGGGGGGGATTCGGGGTCGGCTTGGGGTGGGGGTGGGGAACGGGAACGGATGGGGGGTGGGGAACGGAAACAAATGAGAGAGGTGAGAACAGAAACAAATGCGAGAGGTGAGGAATAGAAACAAATGAGAGAGGTGTTGAATGTCGGTTGGGCGCTCTGGAGAGGGATTCGAAGCCGGCTTAAAGGAGAGATAAGCGGCTGGCCGTATACTTAATGCAAATACCGAAAAAGGAGTACTCGAGTACATTTGTGCTTTTTAAGAGTGATAGCCAAGATTTTGGGGTCAAACCGCATTGGGGTTGACATCTTCACGTCGCAGCAGTAGCTGAACTGCTCCAAAATGGCCTCGGTCGGCAGCCCACTGGAGTGGCGTTCGGCGAGCGATATTGGTCATATCAGGGTGAACGTTTTGGCGGTTTAACAGTAGGTTCACTACTCCATAATGCCTCTCCACAACGGCCAGCGAGAGCGGCGTTCGGCCACTATCATCCGGGATATTGGGGTTGATATTTGCGCGCCCTAGCAGCAGTTGAACCACTCCAAAATGGCCTCTCTCGGCAGCCAACCAGAGCGGCGTTCGGCCGGCCTCATTGGTCGTATTAGGGTTGACCTTTTGGCAGTTTAACAGTAGCATCACTACTTCATCACGCCCGTCCCGAGCGGCCCACGAGAGCGGCGTGTCGCCAAATGGATCTTTGATATCGGGGGTGATGTCTTTCCTTTGCAATAGTAACTTTGCGACTCGTTTATCCCCACGCTTGGCAGCCCATAGGAGAGGTGTTCGGTCCAAGAGATCGGCTGTATTAGGGTTAACATCTTCGCGCTCTAGCAGTAGTCGAACAACTCTGAAATGGCCTCTCTCGGCAGCCCACAAGAGTGGCGTTCGGCGAATGATATCAGTCGTATCAGGGTGGACGTCTCGGCGTTCTAACAGTAGCTTCACTACTTCATCATGCCCCTCCCGAGCAGCACACAAGAGCGGTGTTCGGTTAATATTGTCCAAGATATTGGGGTCGACGTCTTCACGTCCTAGCAGTAGTCGCACTATTTCCAAATGGCCTCTCTCAGCAGCCCACCAGAGCGCCGTTCGGCCACCCTCACTGGTCATATTAGGGTTGAGATTTCTGCCGCTTAACAGTAGCCTTATGATTCCATCATCCCCACCCACGGAAGCCCACATGAGTGATGTTCGGCGATAATTGTCCGGGATGTTGGGGTTAACATCTTCACGTGCTAGCAGTAGTCGCACTACTTCATGATGGCTATTGAGGGCAGCCGACAAGAGCGGTGTTCGGCCATCGATATCGGCGATATTAGGGTTGACATTTGGGCATCTCAACAGTAGCTTCACTATTTCATCGTACCCCTCCACAGCGGCCCACGAGAGAGGTGTTCGTTTCCATTTCTCTGCCATAATGGTATTGGCGTTGTCCTAACTTTCCAACTGCAGTTTCAGTACTCAAAGCGCGGAAAAGGGCCAGGAAAGAGAAAACAAAGGATTGGCAAGGGTAGGTTACTTGAAGGAAATGTAGGCAATCGACGCTTTTGAGGAAATAGAAAATCACCCACTTGAGGGATTCGTGATCGCGGGGGGTTGGTCAAATAGGCTGCCTCTGGCAAAAGTAGATAAGGGCAAAGGTGATGAAGGTCTGGTCGTGTGCAGGGACTACTGCCGCCGTACAAGCACCGCTAGGAGGCTGTTGTGAGGCGAGCGTCGTGAGAAGTGACCCGGAATGAAGGTGGTAGGAAAAAGGAAGTGTGTTCGCTATTCGGTGTGTCGAGTGATGATGGTTATTATACAGGGCGAATAGAACGCAGCTTCGACTAAATTCAGTTTGTAGTAGCCACTCGCACAGTGGGCTCTCTATCACACAAACACCAGAAACACTAGTCGACATCGACATGGTGACACTCCCACTCGCCTGCTAACCAATACCGGTATGCTAACATGGCATCCCACCATGGGTTACTACATCAAAAGCAAGGAATTCCAATAAATGTGGCGGCCGTGTTGTCGATGGTGTTCGTCATCAGGGATGTTCAGCAGTGTGTGGAGAAAAGAGCTTCTGTAGGCTGTTTACATTCTGAAGTTCGCACTAATTCACACTAAAATATGAACTTTGCACGTTCATCTTTAGACCAATCCTGAGTATCTCTTCGTTTGATTTCGCTAGTCTACGTGCCCCGAGTACGATCTTGGCGACAAAAGAAACCGACCCCTCCTACGTTTTACACCAAAAATGGCTGACTTTGGACATTCACAACCCATTCCAAAGTTGAATAGATTTAATGAAACCAAGTTATAGTGGAGGCAGTTGTTGAAACTTTCTGGGTAAAAATTATGAGAATTTTCCCATTCTCCTACAGAGGTCGAGGGCTTGGGATTGTCATCAGAGGTGGTTGCAATGTACCTTTTGTATGGGACACTCATACAAAATTTAAGGTACCTTTTGGCCGCCATCACAATCTCTCGTATTGCACTATGGGTATTAACTAACAGAGCTTGTCACATATAAATGATAATATAGAGATGCTTCCAAAGATTCTGAGGAATTTTAATATTTTTTCGCAAAACAACTAGGCGTGGTTTTATGAGGTGAAAATGCCCATTTTTAGTGTAAAACGTGGGGGGGGGGGTCGGCTTCTTTTGTCACCTGGCTCGTACTGTAAGGGTGGTGTGGCAACAGCACTTGTATGTGCGCGAAGGCGATAAGGGTATCATTGACAATGCAATAGACAATTACCCTCAAACCCTTTGACACCCACCCGGTTTAAGATACTTTGCTGATCACTGACTGCTCATTGCCGATCGCAACACTACTGCAACGCTAAAAAAAACCCTGAAATTCGGCATCAAAAGAAGGGATAGAAACCTAACTAAAAATCACTTACTCAGTACGAGTACAAGCACATGCAACTAGCAAAGTCTCACTCGAGACTTCGAGCCTCCCCGTACCGTAGCCACTGTGAACCGAAAAAATTGAGGAAATTCGCTAAGTCCGCCCCAGGATATGTTATTTCCGGCCCAGTAAGATATAGTATTGCTTCAGATTGTGGCTTCTACAATGGATTGTAGTTGGCTGGTTCGCGTTGGTTCGAGGCAACCAATGAGAGATGCGATCTGAAGCCGAATCCCACCCTTCAATTGGACCGGAAATAGCAAATCCTGGTGCGGAATTTCCTCAATTTTTTCGGTACTCGAGTATATGGGGACCGTTGCCGAAGTCGAGGTGGCACCGAGTTATGATAAGCGCAAGAAAAAGACGAAAAAACATCAAAGCGAACAGGAATCAAACCTGATTTCTCTTTCTAATTGACTAGCAAGCTGTGTCGGGCTGTTCAGGTGGTCCTAAAATGGCGTACTCGAGTATTCTTGGGAGTCACCCCCTTGGCAACGGTCTCTATACACATTACTCGAGTACGGTAGTGGTTGCAGTATTTACCCACTAGATCCACCATCGGCGGTCGGGCCCCTCGCCCTCGCAATCCGAGGCAAAACACCGCAGGAAGGAATAGTGTTTTCCTGACACGGTATAGCTTATTTAAACTGGGCCTGTTGGATCTTATTAACTGCTATTCGTAATCCCGCTAACCTGCTCTGCTAAGCCTATTCTGGTTTAGATAGGTGGTTTCTGTCCAGATTCCTGATGGTGGATTTAGCGAGTGAATCCCTTACCTTGTCAAAATTCATAGCTGCGTAGCGTGCTGCGAAGTGAGGTCGGTGCGCGGCGGGGTATTTTTCCGGTGCCCATCACAAATTTGTTTATCTCCTAGCTAGCCTTGTTCTGGATGTTGAACATCAACTTGTTTCCGTCATGGCAATGCTGAACAATACTCGACATGTGGCATTCTGAGCACCACACCACTTCTCAAACAATGTTTTGCCTATCATAAGCTAATAGTACGAGTGCGGCCGATAGATATATCCGTCACGTGGATATGATAAGAAAACTTTGGTGAACTTTGTTGTTGTAGTGTGTCTTGATAAAGCACGTGACGGATATATCTATCGGCCTCAGTATCTAGCGCTGGCCATGATTACGATGTAAGGGATACGGTACTTGCTCCCGTGTGTTAGCTCACTGTAGTCTTCTGTTCGATCTACTCGTAGTGTTTGTTTTTTTTCTTTTGTGTTTTTTTTCTTCTTTTTTCTTTTCTCTCTATCATTCTGGCAGGAATTCCGCCCGGCTTTCCAGAGGATGCCATATTATTGCCGGGCAGGGGGGATCCGTCCCAGCAAGCATGTACTCGGGTACGAGGGTAATTGGGGCCCGGTAACAACGAACACACTCGCGCAGCGTATTGCTCGAGAAAACACAGCGAAAGTGCTTGTGTCACCGGTCCCGACTTTTTGCCGCCACCAAAGAAACCCTCACAGGCTATCACTCGAATTTCCTAATCCGGCTTAGTCCCCATACTGATTCCGCGCCTCGTAATGGAGGTTCTAGTATCATACTATGTATTATTATTGCTAGATACCGTAGAAACTGGGATAATTGGACCTCTCGCTAAGACGTTCGAAATCCCCTCTCTTGGACAGGGGGGCGAGCGCACAGCGAAAAGTGACCTCCTGAGACCGAGCTTAAGACAGAAAAAAAAGAAAAAAGAGCCAGACCATACTAACAAAGGCAACTCCAACGTCCTAGAGTCAGGTCCAATTATTCCAGTTCTTACGGTATGATACCACACATCACGTATTAGAAATCAAAATATTTGCCAAGCCTTATACTAGGTCTTGGCACTGAAATATTACTTGATATGGTAGTATTAAGAATCTGTTTGACTTTTTAGTGAGCGGAGTAGAGTAGAATACGAGTACATAATAGATTATTCGACAACAAAGACTAAAAGTCCGGATAATAAGTGAATGATCAAAGCCGGTAATCTAGTATACACAATACTATATGAGGAGTTATGGGTATTAACTGCTAGTGGAGTGGGTAGTCCTAACTCCATTCTGCTAGTGTAGGGAAGCGTGGGGGGGGGTATCTACTATTCCGGGATGATGATGCGCAAGGGAGAAATTAAAGTGGAATTAGGAGGAAAGTGAAGGGGGAGGAACGGAAGCAAAAGACAAGGATGTTGAATGTTTGTTGGACACTCCGGAGAGGATTCGAAGCCGGTTTAAAGGAGAAGTGCAAGTAAAGGAGTACTCGAGTATGATACATTTGTGTTTTTAAGAGCGATAGCCAAGATTTGACCCTGTTGGGGTTAAGCCGCATTGGGGTTCGTAGGTTGGTGGGCTTGTAGTAGATTCACCGCTCTCTTAAGGATGAGGGAAGCCCACCGAGCCGGTGTTCGGCCATTATCATCTGGGATATTGGGGTTGGCACCTTCCTGTGCTGGCGGTAGTTGCACTACTTCATCGTTGCCGTTCACGGCAGCCCATGAGAACGGTGTTAGGCCATTATTGTCCGGGATATTGGGGTTGAGATCTTCGCGTCCCAGCAATTGTTGAACTACTCCAAAATGGCCTCTGTTAGCCCACGAGAGCAGCGTTCGGCGAATGATATCAGTAATATCAAGGTGAATGTTTTGGCATTTTAACAGTAGCTTCACTACTTCATCATGCCCGTCCCCAGCAGCCCAAGAGAGCAGTGTTCGGCGAATGATATCAGTAATATCAGGGTGGATGGTTTGGCATTTTAACAGTAGCTTCACTACTTCAACATACCCCTCCCTAGCAGCCAACGATAGCGGTGTTCCGCCATCATCATTCGGGATATTGGGGTTGACATCTTCGCGTCCTAGCAGTAGACGCACTACTCCATGATGGTTATGCATGGCAGCCCACGAGAGCGGCGTTTGGCCATAATAGTCCGGGGAATTGGGGTTGACATCTTCGCGTCCTAGCAGCAGATGAACAACTCTGTAATGGCCTCTCTCGGCAGCTCGCGAGAGTGGCGTTTGACGAACGATATCAGTCATATCAGGGTGGGCATTTTGGCATTTTAACAGTAGCTTCACTACTTCATCATGCCCGCCCCTAGCAGCCCACCAGAGCGGTGTTCGGCCATAATTGTCCCGGATATTGGGGTTGACATCTTCGCGTCCTAGAAGCAGTTGAACTACTCCAAAATGGCCACTGTCGGCAGCCCACGAGAGCGGCGTTCGGCGAGCGATATCAGTCATATCAGGGTTGACGTTTTTGCATTTTAACAGTAGCTTCACTACTTCATCATGCCCCTCACCAGCGGCCAACGAGAAGGGTGCTCGCCCACGATTGTCCGGGATATTGGGATTGACATCTTCGTGTCCCAGCAGCAGTTGAACTACTCCAAGATGGCCTCTCTCGGCAGCCCGCCAGAGCGGCGTTTGGCCATCGAAATTTGTCGTATTAGGGTTGACATTTTGGCATTTCAAGAGTAGCTTCACTACTACATCACGACCAAACCCCGCAGCCCTCGAGAGAGGTGTGTCGTCGCCTATGTCTTTGATATCGGGGATGATGTTTTTCCGTTCCAACAGTAGCTTTATGACTCGATCATTCCCACTTGTGGCAGCCCATGCGAGGGGTGTTCGGTCAAAGGTATCCGGTATATTAGGGTCAACATTTTCATGTTCTAGCAGTAGTCGCACTGCTCCATGTTTTGCATTCAGGAAAGCCCATAAGAGCGGTGTTCTGTCAGCCCTATTGGTCATATTAGGGTTGACATCTGGGCATTTTAACAGTAGCTTCACTACTTCATCATGCCCCTCCCCAGCGGCCCACGAGAGCGGTGTTCGGCCATTACGGTTTGGGATATTGGGGTTGACATCTTCGCGGCCTAGCAGTAGACGCACTACTCCATAATGGTTATTCATGGCAGCCCACAAGAGTGGTGTTCGGTCAACCTCATCGGTCATATTAGGGTTGACATCTGGGCATTTTAACAGTAGCTTCACTACTTCATCATGTCCCTCCCCAGCGGCCCACGAGAGTGGTGTTCGTTTCCAATCGTCTGTCATAATGGAGTTGGCGTTGTCCTAACTTTCCAACTGCAGTTTGTGTACTCAAAGGGCGGAAAAGGGCCGGGAAAGATACAACAAAGGATTGGAAAGCCTCAGTCACTTGAAGGAAATGTAAGCAACCGACGACTTGGAGGAAATAGAAAACTCCTCCCTTGAGGTATTTGTGATCGCGGAGGGTTGGTAAAATAGCCTGCCACTGGCGAAAGTAGTAAAGGGTGAAGGTGATGGAGGTCTGGTTGTGCACAGGGAGAACTGCAGGCGTACAAGCACAGTTGGGAGGCTGGTGTGAGGCGAGCGTCGTGAGAAGAGGCCCAGAACGGAGGTGGTAGCAAAACTGAAGTGTGTTCGCTATTCGATGTATAGAGTGATGATGGTTATCATATAGGGAGAAGAGAACGCAGTTGAGACGAAATACAGGTTGTGGTAACCACTCGCACAGTGCGCTCTCTATCACACAAACACTAGAAACACCAGTCGCCCTCGACACGGTGACAGTCCCACTCGCCTGCTAACTAATACCGGTGTGCCCTAATATGGCATCCCACGATGAGGTTACTGTGTAGGATTCCTGTAGAAATCTGGAAGAGGTTTAGGGGCGGTCTTGGTATATTATCACACTAAAATCTAGAGTATCGACTTCGAAATTCTAAATTTTCCAAAATTGGAACTACCCCACCCCCCTGGTTCAGTCTTCAAAGGGTTTAGAATCAAGAATCTTACATACAATTTGTCAAACAGCCCCAAGACTACAATTCTTGATACATTATGCCCCAGTTCCCAATGGACAAAATGAAGGGCTAACAGCTTACTACAGGACACAATCCTATGAAAAATAATTTCCTACTTGTATCTATGCGGCTTTACATCTGTGTGTTGTTGCAATTTTGTGCAATGATTTTGATCTGGAAATCTGAAAAGTGATTTCTTTCTATAGGAACAACCTGCAATCTAGATTCTTGCTCCAAGTCCAAGCTTTGGATTTTTCCAGATTCCTACTGAAAGTCCTCCACTCTATCACTATGAAGGAACAGAGAAATTGACAAATAAATGGAGGACTTCCCCACAGGAATGTAGAAGAATTAGGAGGTCGGGGTGTTCCTGTGGGAAAAAGTAACTTTCCAAATTGCAAGATCATGGTCATGGCGGAAAATTGAAACCACATATAGGAAGTCGGATAGATTCAAGTATGATAGGAATGTACTTTTTCATAGGGGTTTGTCTAGGGCTCGTTACGGGGACTCCGGGGCCCCGAAAAACGAGTGCACCAGGCACAATTCCCCGCCCCGCCTGGCTGAATGGCCCGGGGCGGGGCCTATTTTTTCAGGGTTCCCCGTCCCTGTCCCCGACCCTACCCGTTCCCCAGACGGGCCACCATTAAAACAGGTGGGGAGAAACCAGGACCCGTCCAGGGAATGAGCGGTGACTCGCCCCGGACGGACACGGGGCGGGGATCACCCCCAAAATAACCCCTCCGGCCTGTTGTAAGGGCGGGGCCTGGCGAGTCAAAACCTGTGCCGCACTGCCCTGCCATGTAATGAACTCTAGTTTTGTCCTGTCGTAGTAGGTTTCACCTTTCATTTTATGGATTGCGACTCGGATCTCGGGCGTGATATGTCAAAAATTGTAGTCTTCGAGAAAATTGACCAATGCTTAATGCAGGTTTCCAGATTGGAAACCTTTTCAAATTTGAACCAGGGGGGAGGGGGTGGTTCAGATTTTAGAAAATTTAGAATTTAGAAATTGAGAATCTAGATTTTAGCGAGAAATATACTATCGAAGACTACTTCTAAATCTCTTCCAGATTCCTACAGGAAGTACTCAACCAATGGACTCGCTGTGTTCTCCAAGGTGTTTACCGTTGCCCCAATCTTAATTGCAAAAGCAGGACTGTTAGTCCTACACAGACGGGGGGGAGCGAGCATATAACTTTCTAGGACCTCTGCAGAACACTCACATTTACTAACAATAGAAACCTAACTAAAAATGAGTTACTCAGCACAAACAACTAGCAGCCTTCCACGCGAGACCTCAAGTCTTCCTACTCACTCTCATGTGTATTATGATACCAGAAAATTTAGGAATAGCGGCCCCTCAAATAGGGCCCCTCTCCAAGGATAACACACGCCGCGTGCCCTTCTTGCTGTGAGTTAAACACAAATGGAGGATTATGGGTGTGAATTTGCCACTCAATCCCGCGGCAATGGGTTCACAAAGATATCAACAGATCAAATTGGATTAAAGTCCGAGATAGTACTTTTTAGTTAAGCGACTTACAGTACATAATAGACTAGGAAGTAATGAATCATGTTCTAAACGCAGAGCTGTAATGGAGTAGGGAAGGACTAAAACATAGCCAAAAACAAAGACTAAAAATTCGGATAATAACTGGATGAATAGTACTTGTACATGACCCCCCCTCCGACTTCCCTACACTAGCAGGATGGAGTTAGGAATACCCACTCAACTCACAGTTAATACCCATAAACTCTCATACAGGAAGTTTATGCTAGATTAGCAGCTGTGATGGGGGATGATGATTCGCAAGGGAGTATTTAACGTGGAATCAGGAAGCAAGCGAAGGGGGAGGAACAGGAAAGAAAGACAGGGATGTTGAATTTTTGTTGGATGCTCCGGAGAGGGATTTAGAGCCGGTTTAAAGGAGAAATAGGCAAGGAGTGATAAGCGGATGGCAGTAATATCCATATAAATGCCTAAAAAGGAGTGCTCGAGTACATTTGTGTTTTTAAGGGCGATAGTAGTCAAGATTTTGCTCTGTTGGGGTCAAACGGCATTTGGATTCGCAGATTGGCGGGGTTGCAGTAGATTCACCGCTCTTTTTAGGATGCGGGAAGCCCACCAAGGCAATGCTCGGCCACTATTGCCCGGCATATTGGGGTTGGCATCTTCGCGTTCTAGTAGCAATTGAACTACTCCAAAATGGCCTCTCTCGGCAGCCAGCCAGAGCGGTGTTCGGCCATAATCATCCGGGATATTGGGGTTGACATCTTCGCGTCCTAGCAGTAGTTGAACTACCCCAAAATTGCCTTCGTGGGCAGCATACAAGAGAGCCGTTCGGTCAGCAGAACCGGTCATATTAGGGTTGACCTTTTGGCATTTTAACAGTAGCTTCACTACTTCATCATTCCCCAGGAGAGCCGCCCCCGAGAGCGGTGTGTAACCATAATTGTCCGGGATATCGGGGTTGACATCTTCGCATCCTAGCAGTAGTTGAACTACTCCAAACTGGCCTCTCACGGCAGCCCACAAGAGCGGCGTTCGGCCGGCCTGATTGGTCATATTGGGGTTGACCTTTTGGCATTTTAACAGTAGCTTCACTACTTCATCACGCCCCTCCCCAGCAGCCCACCAGAGCGGTGTTCGGCCATTATCGTCAGGGATATCGGGGTTCACATCTTCGTGTTCTAGCAGTAGTTGAACTACTCCAAAATGGCCTCTCACGGCAGCGAACCAGAGCGGCGTTCGACCAGCCCCTATGGCCATATTTGTGTTGACACTTCGGCATCTTAACAGTAGCTTCACGACTCCATCATCCCCATTCGCGGCAGCCCACATGAGTGGTGTTCGGCCATAATTGTCCGGGATGTTGGGGTCGACACCTTCGCGTCCTAGCAGTAGTCGCACTACTCCATAATGGCGGTTCATGGCAGCCCACAAGAGCGGTGTTCGGCCATCGTCATCGGTGATATTAGGGTTGACATTTCGGAATCCTAACAATAGCTTCACTACTTCATCTCGCCCCTCCCCAGCGGCCCACGAGAGCGGGGTTCGTCTCCAGTTGTCTGTCATAATGGAGTTGGTGTTGTCCTAACTTTCCAACTGCAATTTCGGTACTCAGAGGGCGGAAAAGGGCCGGGAAAGATAAAACAAAGGATTGGGGAGCCTCGGTCACTTGAAGGAAATGTAGGTAATCGACGCCTCTGAGAAAATAGAAAGCCGCCCCCTTGAGGGATTCGTGATCGCAGGGTTGGTCAAATATGATCCCTCTGGCAAAAGTTGATAAGGGTAAAGGTGACGGAGGTCTGGTCGTGCGCAGGGATAGCTGCCGCAGTCCAAGCACCGCTAGGAGGTTTCCGTGAATGAGCGTCGTGAGAAGTGACCTGGGATGAAGGTGATAGGAAAGATGAAGTGTGTTCGCTATTGGATGTGTAGAGTGATGGTGGTTATCATTCAGGGAGGATAGAACGCGGCTTCGACTAAATCCAGTTTGTGGTAGCCACTTGTACAGTGGGCTCTCTATCGCATAAACACCAGAACCACCAGTCACCCTCGATTGTGACACTCCCACTCGCCTGCTAACTGATACCGGTATGCCCTAATATGGCATCCCACGGTGGGGTTACTCCATCAAAAGGAAGGAATGGAGAAATCGACCAATAGATGTGGCGGTCCTGTTCTTAAAGATGCCTACCGTTGCCCTAATCTTAATTTCAAAAGCAGTATCAGTGCTGTAAAGAATCTCGGGAAATCGAGCTTATATAACTTCTAGTACCGCTGCGGAATAGTTACATTTACTAACTATAGAAACATAACTAAACATAACTTACTCACTTCATACAACTAACAAAGCTTCACTCGATGCCTCGAGCCTACTTGCTCCCCTATCTCTTATCTCATTGCAGTCTTCTGCTCGGTCTGTGATATGATACATCACATATGATATTAGAAATCAAAGTCTTGACAAGCCGTATAATAGGTCTTGGAATTGAAACATTACTTGGTATGGCAGTATTAATAATTGGTCCATAAAGATTTCAACAGATCAGATTATATTTTGAGAGAGGACAATTTAGTAAGCGGCGTAGAGTACATAATAGTATCCAACAACAAAGACTAAAAATTCGGATAATAAGTGCGTGAATAGTACATACCCCCCCCCCCCCCACTTCCCTACACTAGCAGAATGTAGTTAGGAATACCCACTCAACTAACAGTCAATACCCATAAATGCTCATAGAGGGATGTGTATGCTAGATTACAAGCTTTGACCCGGGATGATTATTCGCAAGGGAGAATTTAAAGTGGAATCTGGAAGCAAGCGAAAGGGGAGGAACGGAAGCAAAAGACAGGGATGTTGAATTTTTGTTGGACGCTCCGGAGAGAGATTCGAAATTGGTTTAAAGGAGAGATAGGCAAGAAGTGATAAGCGGATGGCAGTATATATTGATATAAATGCCTGAAAAGGAGTACATTTGTGTTTTTAAGAGCGATAGTAGTCAGGATTTTGCCCTGTTGGGGTCAAACGGCATTGGGATTCGTAGATTGGCCGGTTTGCAGTAGATTCACCACTCTGTTTAGGATGCGGGAAACCCACCAAAGGAGTGTTCGGCCATTATTGCCTGGAATATCCGGGTTGACATCCTCGCGTTCTAGTAGCAATTGGGCTACTGCAAAATGGCCTCTCTCGGCAGCCAACCAGAGCGGTGTTCGGCCATAATCATCCGGGATATTGGGGTTGACATCTTCGCGTCCTAGCAGTAGTTGAACTACCCCAAAATTGCCTTCGTGGGCAGCACACAAGAGAGCCGTTCGGTCAGCACAACCGGTCATATTGGGGTTGACCTTTTGGCATTTTAACAGTAGCTTCACTACTTCATCATCCCCCAGGAGAGCAGCCCACGAGAGCGGTGTGTAACCATAATTGTCCGGGATATTGGGGTTGACATCTTCGCGTTCTAGCAGCAGTTGAACTACTCCAAACTGGCCTCTCACGGCAGCCCGCAAGAGCGGCGTTCGGCCAGCCTGATTGGTCATATTGGGGTTGACCTTTTGGCATTTTAACAATAGCTTCACTACTTCATCATGCCCCTCCGCAACAGCGCACCAGAGCGGTGTTCGGCCCTTATCGTCAGGGGTATTGGGGTTCACATCTTTGTGTTCTAGCAGTAGTTCAACTACTTCAAAATGGCCCCTATAGGCAGCCCACCAGAGCGGCGTTCGACCAGCCCCTGTGGTCATATTAGGGTTGACATTTCGGCATCTTAACAGTAGCTTTAAGACTCCATCATCCCCATTCGCGGCAGCCCACATGAGTGGTGTTTGGCCATAATTGTCCGGGATGTTGGGGTTGATATCCTCGCGTCCTATCAGTAGTTGAACTACTCCATAATGGCCTTCCTCGGCAGCCCACGAGAGCGGTGTTCGGCCATCGTCATCGGTGATATTAGGGTTGGCATTTCGGCATCCTAACAGCAGCTTCACTACTGCATAATGCCCCTCCCCAGCGGCCCACGAGAGCGGGGTTCGTCTCCAGTTGTCTGTCATAATGGAGTATGGAGTTGGCGTTGTCCTAACTTTCCAACTGCGGTTTCGGTACTCAAAGCGCGGAAAAGGGCCGTGAAAGAGAAAACAAAGGATTGGCAAGCCTGAGTCACTTGAAGGAAATGTAGGTAATCGACGCCTTTGAGGAAATAGAAAGCCACCCCCTTGAAGGATTCGTGATCGTAGGGGGTTGGTCAAATGTGATGCCTCTGGCAAAAGTAGAAAAGGGTAAAGATGGTGGAGGTCTGGTCGTGCCCAGGGAGAGTTGCCGCAGTCCAAGCACCGCTAGGAGGTTGCAATGAATAAGCGTCGTGAGAAGTGACCCGGAATGAAGGTGGTAGGAAAACTGAAGTGTGTTCGTTATTTGATGTGTAGAGCGATGATGGTTATCATTCAGGGAGAAGAGCCCGCACCTTCGACTAAATACTGTTTGTGGTAGCCACTCGCACAGTGGGCCCTCTATCGCATAAACACCGGAAACACCAGTCACCTTCGACATGGTGATAGTCCCACTCGTCTTGCTAACTAATACCGGTATGCCCTAATATGACATCCCACGATGGGGTTACTCCATCAAAAGGAAGGAATAGTGATGGGCACGATCATGCTCGAGCAGAAAATTTAGCCCATGCTCGAGCATAAATCGTGCTCGAGCACACCAAAAATTTATGATCGAGCATGATCGTGCCCATCACTAGGAAGGAATGGAAAAATCGACCAATAAATGTGGTGGTTCTGTTCTCGAAGATGTCCACATGCCCTGATCTTAATTGTAATAGCAATACTGTCAGTGCTGCAGAGAAGCCTTGGAAATCGAGCTTATATAACCGCCTAGGACCTCTGCAGAGCAGTTACATTTACTAACTATAGAAACCTAACTAAAAATGACTTACTTAGTACAAGCAACTAGCAACTCTCCACTCGAGACCTCGAGTCTTCCTACTTACCCTCGTGTGTATTATGTTACCTCAACATTTAGG
>Ga0307509_10003917_pt1 | contig 21998 bp, 25 predicted proteins | sample 10_EM_MG_FD_202245 | JGI IMG/M metagenome (GOLD analysis project Ga0307509, IMG submission 202245) | Populus trichocarpa ectomycorrhiza microbial communities from riparian zone in the Pacific Northwest, United States - 10_EM | ecosystem: Host-associated > Plants > Roots > Unclassified | place... | reverse complement strand
GTCAACTGCATGACGTACTACGAGCGGAAATCTCAGAAGCACAGATAAGACAAAAAGAATATTACGATCAACACAGAAAACCCGATCCGAATCTCAAATCAGGAGATATGGTATGGTTCTTAACAAGAAATGTTAGGACCACGAGACCATGCAAGAAGTTGGATTACAAGAAAATCGGACCATTCAAAATCTTGGCAAAAATAGGATCAAGTGCTTATAAACTCGACCTACCGGACACAATGAAGATACACAACACCATTCATATCTCCCTTTTGGAACCATACGAAAACAATAAACTACCAGCACAAAGACAAGAACCTCTTCCGCCTATTATTATCGAAGGCGAACCAGAATACGAACTCGAAGAAATAGTTGACGCTAGACTATACTACTGAAAACTTCAATACCGAGCCAAGTGGACCGGTTATTCTCCAGAACACGACAAAGTTTGGTACCCAGCCTCAAACTTCGAAAATGCAGTCAACGCAAAGCAACGATTCCATGAACGATACCCCGAAAAGCCCTCTCAGGATCGACATCACGAAGGAAAACGACGGATGGACCTCAGTACGAGTATCACGACCAACATCAGCTCACGGAACACCACCCACCTTTCCACCAACAAGCCCACCATTCTGTCCACTGGACAGCCCACCACCACCGGTCAGATGCTCAAGACCAGAAATGAGCTGGACGGCTTGCACCGAAGATGCATGCCAAACCCACTTGAGGGACAAGGAAGGTGCCTACTTTCCGCAACCCCAACGACGAAGCAAGTCACCTGCTGGTCCCTCAAAATGGGAACAGACTTGCGAAACACAACCACCTACGACAAGACCCTCGGGGTTCAACAAAGAACCACCCACGGAACCAAGGACGACCAGTGGGGTTCACCAAAGGAAAAAAGAACAACATGGGCGAACCACTGGACGAAGTGTTACCGGGACGGATGCTGGCAACACAAGGAAGAAAAAACGAAAAATCATCACTACCCCAGAAGGCCGGTACCTGGGGAAAAGGTAGTGAGAGGATGGGGAAAGGACGCGAGGACACGCCCTTGGGGGGAGGGGAGCGAAAAAACCCAGCCAGATATCGAAGCCTACCAACGGCAAATCCAGGAGCTGTTGGAAGAACGGGACAGAAACCGGAAGACGATCGCCGACCTCGAAACAACTATCGGAAACCAGAGGAGGACAGTCACAAGCTCGGCATTCATGCTAGGAAGAGCGGAGAACGAGGTGAGGATCCTCCGCCGAGCAGTGGAGAAATACGAGGTCCTCAGAAGCGATGTCAGCCGAGCTGGGCGGAAGTTGTTAGATTTGGGAAATTAGCGTTGTGGGACCAACGCTGAGGGAGACGGGAGCTAATGTCACAAATCGTGACTAAGCAAGGCAGATTTCACATGACTAATAATTATTAGTCATAAGGTATGTTTCTATGACTCACGATTGTGAGTCATAATTATGTTTCACGCTATGCAGTCAGTTGACTCATAGTTCTCACATGACTCGCACTTGCGTGTCATCGTTATGTTATGATTGGTTGATGTTTCTATGACTCACGATTGTGAGTCATAATGATGTAATGACTTTCGCGCGTGACTCACTTTATGAGTCACGAGTTCCACGCAGGTGACGCGCTTTGCGCACCTGATATGTTTTATGTTTTATGATTGGTTTATGGCATGTTGCGCAGTGACTCATAGGAGTCATCTGATGGATTTCGGGTATGACTCATTATGAGTCATGATCGTGTGACTCATAGGTATGAGTCACCAGGGTCAGGGTTGTTGCGGGAAGAGGCCTATATAAAGGATCACGACGGGCCGTAGATATAGGATCTTCACGCGACCATCTAAGTACTTTCTTACAATATAACTTTACCTTTACCTTTACCTCTCGCTTGTATGCAAGCACTCGAGCTCTTAGCGTCAGAGCAATCAAGACTTTATTAAGATACGAAGAAGTTCCCTCTACACCTCTCCCCAATAAGACATTGGGGTGAGATACGAAGAAGTTCCCTCTACACCTCTCCCCAATAAGATATTGGCGTGAGATACGGAGACTATAAGATAGTCTACCAACGGAGAAGAGATTATAAGTTAATCTCGGAAAGAAGAACACTCTCCCGGATATTCAAGAAAGACCAAAGACTATGAAGATAGTCTAATTCAAGCACGTAAGTAATTCGTTACCTGTTGCATAAATAACCGCATCTGTGTAGGATTGTTACACTATTCTAACCTACGGGATGTAGGGTATGCTTCCTAGTGGTACTCAGGTAGTCTCAGAAGGCCAGGGTGCTTTCGAGACAAATACCTCAGTAACCAGCCCGGACCTTCTCCCTTTGATTTGTAGCATTACTATGGGTTATTATTGGACTCTAGAGGTATGAGTCTTATCACGGTAGAGGATGTCCCGAGAGGATAGCTATGGGTAGCGCCCACTTAGCCAACCATCGGCTACATCTCACCGGGGGAGCTTGCATGTCAATTTATCGCATTGGATAGTCGCGTAGATTAAATGATAGCCTGCATAGCTTGTATAGACGAAACTGCCACTGGGCCAGTGAGTCCACCACCTAGGTATTGACTCCGGTTGTTGTCATAACAGGTAGCCACTGGTATGACTTCGAGAGGGAGAGTTTTTCCACCTGCGGTTGTATTGGAGATGCATTGCAGAAACTCATATCCTATTGGCGGAGTTAAGTGTACCCGAGTTGGTCCGACACCTCCGGCAGGAAAGATCCTGATGGAGGGTAGACCTCGGACAGACTCTGAGCAGGACAGGGTGCTCGCACAAGGTCGGAGTAGTGGTGAATCTCAAAGGCTTAAATCTGATATCTACTTAAGTTTAAGCGTTTGGTATTCTACTTCGATAACCAACTTTCCTCGAGAGAACTTATTAAGTGAAGCTTTCAGCTTAACGATATTAAGTTTAACCGTTTTGATTCTGCGTGAATTATTTACTCTATCTTTATCTTCTACTTTGAGTTTTGGTGCGGTCGCAACCTTAGAGTTCACCACTCTATAGGGTGCCCCCATTACACTGCGGCAGAATCGGGTTATTCGTGGGCTGTGGGCTGCTTATGGGTTCGGCGGGGATTTATCTTCCTTGAGTTTGGTGAGGTTTCTGTACTTTCCATGGTTGTTCACTGTTGGGGTGGGGAGTTTTCTTATGGGCTGCACCGCTGTGCAGGTTTTTTGGTTGGTTGTATTCAGGCCTGTACGCTCTTCTGTAGTTTCTACCCATAGTACCGGACGCTTTGGTGTCAGGCAGGGTCAGAGGGTTTTAGCACGAGGGATGCGGGAGGGACTGTAGGTGGAGGTTTTTCATGTCCTAGAGCGATCTGCATACGGGAGTTTGTACCTTAAACAATACTAAAATGATGCTAAAAAAAAAAAGGAAAAAAAAGAAAAAAAGAAAAAAGGTACAAAGACATCATCCTCCGTCTCCTCTACACACCCGGCGATTGAAATCTCAAGACCACGAGATTATCACCACTTTTCTTTTCTCCACCTCCCGCTATGCGCTCGCTCTAGGGGGTGGAGTCATACATCCTCTACACTCCCCTCCCCTTGGGTTTATCCCTTTGGGCTTTCTTCACTCTGGGTGCTGGATTTCGTCTTCTTTGATCATGTTTCCTCTCCCTACACTGCTTTTGCTCGGCCTCGCATAGGGCATTTGCACGGTCGGTAAAACTCTTCTCAACGCCCATGTTACAGACGCCCGGGAACACTGTTTGCAGTAAGGGAAAACATTTCAACAGGCCACGGTCGATTTCCCTGTTCTCTCTTTCTTTGAGAGGCTGCCTAGTCAAGACACGCAAGCGATTACCGATAGTTTCTACGGCACAGAGTTGGGTCTACCCCTCCTTTCTCCTCTTCTCCTCGCGGTCGGATCGGCTGGCACCCTACTGCGTTCTCCACTTTTTTGGCTGGTACCCACAACTACCTGGCTGGTATCCATAACTACTTCTTCACTATTCGGACTATGACCACAGTCCATCTCGGCTGGACTCTGGGAGGATAGTATTGCACTATCTCCTTCTTCGTTTTGGGGTTTGCCAACACAGCGGGACCGGTCCTCGTGGCTCAGCGCCCCCCCAGGTTTCTCTTTAGGCGGGCCTGGCAATCCTCGTGCTCATTGTGCGGGAACCTTCTCAGGTGGTCACGCGTTGTTTGAATTTTGCGTTTTTCTTCTGTCTGGATGAATGTGCCATGGGTTTTCCTGACTCTGCCTGCTTGTTCTTCGATTTGATTTTTTTCGGCTATCTTCTTAGCTAGTCAAGGATTTCTTGTTGGGGGCGAGATGTGCTGTTGGTTCCACACCAGAGGGACTTGGGGCGTTGGCCTTTTCCCCGGGGTATTGGAGGTTTTTTTATGGCATAGCGCGAGCTGCATGCAAGATTTTGTACCTTAAACAATAATCATATCATTCAAAAAAAAAAGAAATGAAAGAAAAAAGAAAAAGAAAAAGAAAAAAAAAAGAAGGTACAAAGACAGAATCCTCCGTCTCCTCTACACACCCGGTGATTGAAATCTCAAGACCACGAGATTATCACCACTTTTCTCAACTCCACCCCCATCATGAGTTCGCTCTAGGGGGTGGAGTGCATCTCCCCTTATCTTCTCCAGCCCTCAGGTTTATCCCTTTGGGCTTTCTTCACTCTGGGTTGATGGATTTCGTCTTCTTTTGATGATGTTTCCTCTTTCTACCCCGCTTTTGCTCTGCCTCGCTTAGAGCATTAGCACGGTCGGCAACACTCTCCACACCGCCCATGTTACAGACGGGCGGGTACACGGTTTGCAGTAAGAGCGAACCTTTCAACAGGCCACGGTCGATTTCTCTACTCTCTTTGTCTTCAAGAGGCTTCCTAGTCAGGACACGAACGCGATTACCGATAGTTTCTTCGGCACAGAGTTGGGTCTGCCCCTCTTTCTCCTCTTCTCCTCACGGTCGGATCGGCTGGCACCCTACTGCTTCTTTACCTTTCTGGCTGGTACCCACAACTACCTGGCTGGTTGTCACAAATCGTGACTAAGCAAGGCAGATTTCACATGACTAATAGTTATTAGTCGTAAGGTATGATTATGTTTCACGCTATGCAGTCAGTTGACTCATAGTTCTCACATGACTCGCACTTGCGTGTCATCGTTCTGTTATGATTGGTTGATGTTTCTATGACTCACGGTTGTGAGTCATAATGATGTAATGACTTTCGCGCGTGACTCACATTATGAGTCACAAGTTTTACGCAGGTGACGCACTTTGCCCACCTGATATGTTTTATGATTTGCGATTAGTTTAAGGCATGTTGCGCAGTGCCTCATAGGAGTTATCTGATGGATTTCGGGTATGACTCATTATGAGTCATGATCGTGTGACTCATAGGTATGAGTCACCAGGGTCAGGCTTATTGCGGGAAGAGGCCTATATAAAGGATCACGACGGGCCGTAGATATAGGATCTTCACGCAACCATCTAAGTAATACATCACACAGATACTGGGGCATGGGCCAAGCCCATTGACAATCACCTTCCATAGGTGCAATATGTTCGAGATACCTAATACCCTTATCTCTATGATACCTCGCTTGTATGGGAGTACTCTATTCCTATACAATAGGACTTCCTACGATCACTACACCTACGACGAACGCAAGATGTTAGTCTATAACGATAGACGAAGCAAGCTATGTAGGCTATGTCGATAGCCTATGATAGTAAGATAGTCGTTTCCCGTTACGAACACCTACAAGGAAGGCTGGTTTGTTACAATTGGTTGCGTCTACACCAAACGGCAAACGACTACACGAACAAAGAAGACAACGACCGGAACTCTTACTTGAGACATTCTGGGAACGAAGACCTAAGGGGCGAAGAGCTATGAGAACGAAGACCTAAGGGGCGAAGTTCAACGAGAACGAAGACCTAAGGGGCGAAGAGCTACGAGAACGAAGACCCAAGGGGCGAAGTTCAATGAGAACAAAGACCTAAGGGGCGAAGACCTATGAGAACAACAAAAGATTTGACAAAAAGAAAGAGCAAAAAGTGGAAAAATAGTTGAACTTTTTTTAAGGGGCGAGTAAGGCTTAGGAGGAGCCCTAAGCCTTAAGAAATAGGTTCTCATAAGACGAGTTCGACAAGCGATTGAGAAGCGAAGACGAACGAAGTCGATACGAGATCGACAAAGCGAAGCGCAGACGAGCGAAGTACATGAGGAACCTATCAAGTCAATTAAATAGGTGCTCATAAGACGAGTTCGACAAGCGATTGAGAAGCGAAGACGAACGAAGTCAATACGAGATCGACAAAGCGCAGCGCAGACGAGCGAAGTACATGAGGAACCTATGAAGTCAATTATATAGGTTTCTCATAAGACAAGTTCGACAAGCGATTGAGAAGCGAAGACGAACGAAGTCGATACGGGATCGACAAGTGAAGCGAAGACGAACGATCTATGAGAGAAACCTAACCATAAGAAAGTTAAAAAATGACCCTGGAAAATGGGGAATTTTGTTTCGAAACTGAAAGCCTTGTGGGACCAAGGCTTGAGGGGAAGGGGATCTAAAGAGTTAAAAGTATAAAGAAGACAAGCGAAACCTACCGGATGGACGGCAGACCTTGCTCAATAGGGCTTGTTACCTATACAGCAACGATCGACCAGAAAGTACAGTTTCGAAACAAACAAAAGAAGACGAAAGGGCTCGAAGGTGTTCGAACGGGTGTAACGACATCCAGGAGAGAGGAAGCCAAACGAAAGACACTATAAGTTAGTCAAACAAACGAAAGAAGACGAAAGGGCTCAAAGATGCTCGAACGGGTGTAACGACATCCGGGAGAGAAGAAGCCAAACGAACAAATGACGATGCTAGATCGGTTGCAACGGCAACTGTGAAAGTAATGATAACGAAAGACAAGTACTTGTGAGAGAAGTGCTTGAACAAGAAAAGAAGAAGACGGCAGCGGAGAAGGAGAGCCAAATCGATGAGGAAAAAGACCTCAGATGATAGTACTTATGTCCTAACCACCATAACGAAATGGTCAACACACCCTCCAAGGCAAAAATATGAACAAACAAGAAGAAACGACCGCAAGATTACGAAGTAATTCTTCCGATAAGAATTAACCGACATATCATACAACAAAAGAATCATGCGATGAATGACGAGTGATTAGAGAACTCAATCAACAAGAGTTGATTAAGATCACAAGACAATATCAAATAATTCTTTTAGAGTACTTGATGCAAAGACTATACGAACGGAAAAAAGAGCGACCACATGATTATTGCATAATCCTTTTGATAAGGATTAACCGATGCAAGAACGACATCAAGAAAGACAAGCGACCGTACGATTATTGCATAATCCTTTTGATAAGGATTAACCGATGCAAGAACGACATGAAGAAAGACAAGCGACAGTATGATTATTGCATAATCCTTTTGATAAGGATGACATGATGCAAGAAGAAAGGAAAGAGGAAGGAAGGAACAACGGGACAATAGGAAAGCCATGGGATGGACAGAAAGATCAAGGACCCAGAAAAGATTTATAAAGAAGCCCTCGGAACATCAAAAGGGAAAAACATCATTCCACATGAAGCATCCACGAAGACAACGAATACGAAGAAGACCAAGAACCAGTTACCCCTACCGAAGACTCTTTATTCTTCTTTTACTCCTATCCCGATACCAAAGAAACATCCTACTCCCACCACCATCAACACCAAGACGCAAATGAAGATGCCCTCAAACGGAGAACCCTCGACCACCCCCCATGCTGCCATGCACTGGAGTGCATGTTTCGAAGACAGGTGCGACGTGCACCTAAGAGACACTGAAGGAGCCAATTGGTGGCCCAAGCAAACCCGACGAAACCAACCTCAACGAGCTGCGAAGACGGTACGCTGGGGTGAGCCAGCAACGCCGGAAAAGCAACACCACGAGGCAGGAAAGTTGGTCAACGATCTCCAGGAGGAGATGTTGAGGATGGCCGAAGAGCTGGGGCGCCTCAAGGAGGAAAATAGAGGACTGAAGAAGCGAGTGGTCCTCGCAGAAGACTCGGCCAGGAAGGCCGGAATCGAAGCCCGACGACGGGCATACGAAAGCATCGAACTCAAAATACGGATTCGACGAGCAGTAAGCGAAGCGGCGTCTCTGGTGAGAGAGATCGACCACGACGACGAATACTCTGCCACCCAAGGAACGGACACCAAACGGGTCCCCTAAGAACGGGGATACGAAAGGCCATGAGCAGAAGGAGCCTGAGGAGACGAACGGTACCTCAGGATGGTAACGTATAAAGATTTGTTTCCCTATGTTAAATGTTTTTCAAATTGTTTAAATTGATTTTAAGTTTGCGTTGAATTTGGAAGTAATCTCGAAGGGTCTCGAGCTAGGGGGAGACGGGAGCTAATGTCACAAATTGTGACTAAGCAAGGCAGATTTCACATGACTAATAGTTATTAGTCGCAAGGTATGTTTATGTTTCACGCTATGCAGTCAGTTGACTCATAGTTCTCACATGACTCGCACTTGCGTGTCATCGTTAAGTTATGATTGGTTGATGTTTCTATGACTCACGATTGTGAGTCATAATGATGTAATGACTTTCGCGCGTGACTCACATTATGAGTCACGAGTTTTACACAGGTGACGCACATTGCCCACGTGATATGTTTTATGATTTGCGAGTGGTTTAAGGTATGTTGCGCAGTGACTCATAGGAGTCATCTGATGGATGTCGGGTATGACTCATTATGAGTCAAGATCGTGTGACTCATAGGTATGAGTCACCAGGGTCAGGCTTATTGCGGGAAGAGGCCTATATAAAGGATCACGACGGGCCGTAGATATAGGATCTTCACGCAACCATCTAAGTAATACATCACACAGATACTGGGGCACGGGCCAAGCCAATTGACAATCACCTTCCATAGGTGCAATATGTTCGAGATACCTAATACCCTTATCTCTATGATACCTCGCTTGTATACAAGTACTCTATTCCTATACAATAGGACTTCCTACGATCACTACACCTACGACGAACGCAAGATGTTAGTCTATAACGATAGACGAAGCAAGCTACGTAGGCTATGTCGATAGCCTATCATAGTAAGAGAGTCGTTTCCCGTTACGAACACCTACAAGGAAGGCTGGTTTGTTACACTGGTATCCATAACTACTTCTTCACCATTCAGACTAAGACCACAGTCCATCACGGCGTGCCTCTGGGAGGATGGTATTGCACTATCTCCTTCTTCTTTTTGGGGTTTTGCCAACACAGCGGGCTTGGTCCTCGTGGGTTAACACCCGCCCAGGTTTCTCTTTAGGCGAGCCTGGCAACCCTCGTGCTGATTGTGCGGGAACCTTTTTGGTGGTCTTCACTTTGTTTGATTTTTTGCGTTTTCCTTTGTCTGGATGAATGTGCCATGGGTTTTCCTGATTTTTCCTGCTTGTTCTTTGATTTGATTCCTTTCGTCTATCTTCTTAGCTAGTCAAGGGTTGCTTGTTGGGGGCGAGATGTGCTGTTGGTTCCATACCAGAGGGACTTGGGGGGTTGGCCTTTTCCCAGGGGCATTGGAGGTTTTTTTATGCCATCGCGCGAGCTGCATGCAAGATTTTGTACCTTAAACAATAATCATATGATTCAAAAACAAAAAACACAAAAAGGTACAAAGACAGCCACCTTCCGTCTCCTCTACACACCCGGCGATTGAAATCTCAACACCCCGAGATTATCACCACTTTTCCCAACTCCACCCGCCGTCATAGATTTGTCCTAGGGGGTGGAGACGTACGTCCTCTACTCTCTCCTTCCCTTAGGTTTATCCCTTTGGGCTTTCTTTAGTCTGGGTTGATGGATTTCGTCTTCTTTGGATGATGTTTCCTCTTCCTACCTCGGTATTGCTCTGCTTCGCCTAGGGCATTAGCACGGTCGGCAACACTCTCCTCACCACCTATGTTACAGACGGCCGGGTACACGGTTTGCAGTAAGAGAAAACCATTCAACAGGCCACGGTCGATTGCTCTACTGTCTTTTTCTTTAAGAGGCTGCCTAATCAAGACACGAACGCGATTACCTATAGTTTCTACCGCACAGAGCTGGGTCTACCCCTCTTTCTCCTCATCTACTCACGGTCAGATTGGCTAGCATCCTACTGCTACTTCATCTTTCTGGCTGGTACACACAACTACCTGGCTGGTATCCATCACTACGTCTTCACCATTCGGACTATGACCACTGTCCATCACGGCCAGCCTCAGGGAGGATGGTATTGCACCATCTCCTTCCTCATTTGCGAGTGTGCGGCAAAAATTGATAGCATCTTCAGCCTTGCCAGGACTTCGATGATGCCGAGCATGGCCCCTCCCGCGCTGAGTGTACGGAACCTTCAAGCGGTCTCCGCTACATTTGGTTTTTGTTTTTCCTTGGTTCGGATAATCGTGCCATGGGTTTTCCTGACGCTTGCTGCTTGTTCTTTGATTTGATTCCTTTTGTCCATCTTTTTACCTAGTCAAGGGTTTCTTGTTGGGGGTGAGATGTGCGGTTGGTTCCATACCAGAGGGACCTGGGGGGTTGGCTTTTTCCCAGGGGTAGTTGGGGGTTTTTTCTATGCTATAGTGTTAGCTGCATGTAGGATTTTGTACCCTAAAACAATAATAATATGATTCGAAAAAAAAAAAAAAAGGTACAAAGACAGCATTTAGCTTTAACGCTATGGCCAACAAAAACTGTACCCTCCTCACCCCAGGAAACATCCAAACCCCAGAGTCCCTCTGGTATCAGACCAACCGCAGATCTCACCCATCGCCCAACCAAATCCTACGAACATACTTGTACACCCGAAGGAAATAGAAAGGAAAGAAACAAGCAGGAAGGAGAGTAGAAGCCTTAGCGACATCTACTACACAAAGTATAAAAACATAAGAGATGACTGAACCCCTGACAAAGGAAATTTATGTCTGATAAGTGACGTGTAGCAGCCTGAGCTAGAAAGTGACAGTATGGACCTGAACACCGGAGCGGTGCAGGGGGACCAATCGGTGCCCGATGGCAGGATGGGACGGTGTATGGAGGCGACTCTGGTGTGGGGTCGCCGGAGGGTGTGCCAAAGTGGCATTAACGACGGCCAGGAGGACAGGCGTAACCGAGGAAGGTTTTTTATAGCGAGCGAAGATCGATTGAGGGGGAGGGAGCAGTAAGGTGCCAGCTTTGGGAGTGGGAAGCAGGGGGATGAGAGTAGCTGTAACCGGGCAACGGGACAAAGACCAAGAAGGTAGTGGACGGGAGATGGGAGGAGGAAGGACTTCTGAATACTTCAGATGACCCACTAGAGTAACCACGGCCGATGCTTTTCCCAATGCGAAACGAAGACCCGGTACTCAACTTACTAACCCAAGTGTTCCCCCACAGGACCACATAGCCGAGACGGAAAGGTCCTTCGCAAAGGGCTTGGAAAGCTCAGTGCCGACCGTGAGCGAAGGGGACAGAATGCCGACCGTGCAAAACCTATGCGAGGTGCAAAGGAAGTGCGGGGTAAGTGGAAGAACTGAACTTCATGAGCGGGAGTCAACGACGAACAGGAACAAGAACCCGGTGGTGGAGGGGGTAGACCCCAGAGGGATAGGAGGGGTTGTAGCATCGCTCCCCTAGGCAGAAGCCATCAAGGGGGAGGAGAGGGGGTGGTGGTGGATCCCACGATGATTTCCCTGGTGTTGAGATTTCAATCGCCGGAGGTGTAGGGGAGATGGTTCGTCCTAACTACTGTGACAGTTTTTTTTTTTTTTTTCAAATCATATGTTCATTGTTTCTATGGTACAAGAAATGACCTGCATCTTTAACGATATGGCCACAACAAAACCGGAAATCAAACTAACAATCAACAAAGGAAACAACCATAACCAGTTCCTCCAACGTGACCAATAAGTGTCGCAAAGCAGCCATAACCAAAATCAAGGAGAGTATAAACCGCTTAACTAGTCTCGAGGGCCAGGGGCGGATAGGGCGGTAGACAGAAAAAGGGGGTTTGAAGGGGTGTAGAGGGAGGCAGCAAGCGGGGGCATTCGAGGGGGCAAGCCGGTAGCGGTGGTACCAATGCACTCAGCCAGGGGAATAAGCAACTGCTGGTCGGACAAGATTGGAGCCTCAGGAGACACGTGTGAGACCACTTGGAGGAGGCGGGATCTCGGACGGGCGGAGGAGATGCAGGACAGGATAGCATGCGCGAAGGTTTGCGGGGCCTCAGAGCACAACAGACAGGATGTGTCGGCATCAGGGTTGTCTCATGAGGGGTGAGCCGCGAGATAACCTTTCCCAGAGCACATCATGTGTATCCTGCCAGCAACAAACTTGCCCAAGCCCATGAAGGGATTCGGGCGCGTTAAGGGCGGAAAGGGGTAGTATGGGGGGGCAGGGGTAGCAGACCAGTTGGAGAGGAGGAGTTGTTTAGCCCTTAACTTGAGGCAAGCATAGGAGGGGATAACCCCCGCGACTGGGGGCAGGTAGTCTGTTAAGTGGAGGGAGATGCGTGCCAACGTAGTGGTGTGGTGCACGATGGGGAGAGCCTTGTTAGCCAAAGCCGTGATGGTCTTGTGTCGGTACCTAGGGCTCTTGGTCTTGTCCGGATCCGTATGCCAGTCAAAGTTGAAAAAGAGATAAGGTTGGGAGGTAATTTTCCCACCCGGCATCAAGGCGGCACCGTGGGGCGAGAATGTCGGGACGGAGTTAGGGAGTCGTGCTGTGGCGGGGTTTATCTCCGGGGGGGAGCAGATGAGTCTTATGCCAGCAAGGCGGCGTTGGTGGCGCACCAGAACAGGTAGTGGGGGAAGACAGCCTTCCCTGTGCAGACAAAGTATCTTTGGTGGAGGAGAAACAGTTGGTGATCCACCTAGAGACCCGATGCGACACAACGGACATCGGGCCCATGATAGACTGGGGAGGGTTCCAACCAGCGGATCTGTATAGCAGGATCAGAGCAAGGAGCGAATGTGCCAAGGAGAGACAAAGGTAGAATGGAAGGCCCATCCCAGGGGGGGGAGAGGGAGCGACTCGTGGCTAGGGCGGCATTTGCAAGTGTGTACCTCCTGGAAAAGTGAGACCTTGGGTCAAAGGCGGGGGTGAAGATGAAGCACAGCCACTTAAGGTGAGATTTTGGGTAGAAAGGTTGATCCTCCAGCTGCACCGGGAGGGACCATGGTGGCGCATTGCTCCTGGTGGTCCTCCAGTGGATCAGTTCGGTCTTGGCAAAGGAGAAGCAGATGTTGATTGGGGATGCCTTTCTCTTTAGCGCTGAGAAGGACTTCTAAAGGAGGTGAACGTTAGTTCTGCAGGAGGGCGAGGCCACCGTAACAGCGCTAAGTACTGTGACCGTTTTTTTCTCTTTTTTTTTTTTTGAAATCATCTGCATTTGTTTAAGGTACAAAGACAGCATTCAGCTTTAATCTTATGGCCAACAAAAACCATACCCTCCTCACCCAAGGAAATACCCAAACCGCCAAGTCCCTCTGGTATGAGACCAACCGCACATCTCGTCTATCGCCCAACCAAATCCTACGAACATACACGTACACCCGAAGCAAGTAGAAAGGAAAGAAATAAGCAGGAAGGACAGGAGAACCCTTAGTGACATCTGCAATGTATGAGAACAAAGGAAACAAATGAACCCCTAACAAAGGAAATTTATGTCTGATAAGTGACGTGTATCAGCCTGAGCTAGGAACTGAGAGTATGGACCTGGACACCGGAGCGGTGCCGGGGGACGAAGCGGTGCCCGATAGCAGGATAAGACAGTATTTGGAGGCGAATCCGGTGAGGGGTCGGCGGAGGGTGTGCCAAAGCGGCATTAGCGATTGCCAGGAGGACGGGGGTAACCGAGGCGGGCTTTTGTATAGCGACCGAAGATCCACCACGGGGGGGAGCGGTAAGGCGCCAGCTGAGGGGGCGGGAAGAGAGGGGATAGGAGGAGATGTAACCGAGCAACAGCACGAAAGCCAAGAAGGTAGAGGAAGGGAGATGGGAGGAGGAAGGACTTCCGAACACTGGAGACGAGGGATTAGCGTAACCGCGGCCGATACTTTTCCGAATGCGAAACGAAGACGAGGTGCTGAAGTTACTAACTGCAGTGTTACCCGACAGGACAACATAACCGAGATGGAAAGGTACTTCGCAAAGGGCTTGGAAAGCTCAGCGCCGACCGTGAGCCAAGGGGACAGAATGCCGACCGTGCAAAACATAAGCGAGGTGCAAAGGAAGTGCGGGGCAAGGGGGAGAACCGAACTTCATGAGCAGGAGTCAACGATGAACAGGAACAAGCACCTCGTGGAGGAGGAGGCAGACCCCAGAGGGAGAGGAGGGGTTGTAGCATCGCTCCCCTAGGCAGAAGCCATGAAGGAGGAGGAGAGGGGGTGGTCATGGATCCCATCATGATTTCCCTTGTGTTGAGATTTCAATCGCCGGAGGTGAAGGGGAGATGGTTCGTGGTAACTACTGTCACCGTTTTTTTTTTCTTTTTTATTATTATTTTTAAATCATATGTTCATTGTTTCTACGGTACAAGAAATGACATGCATCTTTAACGATATGGCCAAAACAAAACCGAAAATCAAATCAACAATCAACAAAGCAAATAAAACATAACCAATTCCCCCAACGCGACCAATAATTGTCGCTAAGCAGCCGTAGCTAAAGCAAAGAAGAGTATAAACCGCTTAACTAGTCTCGAGGGCCAGGGGCGGATGGGAGAGTAGATTGAAGGAGGGGGTTCGGGGGGTTGTGGAGGGTGGGGGCAAGCGGGAGCATCCCAGGAGGGAAACCAGTGGCGGTGGTGCGGATGAACTCAGCCAGCGCAATGAGCAGCTGCTGGTCGGACCAGGTCGGGGCCTCGGGGGCCAGGTCGGAGACACCTTGGGGGAGGCGGGATCTCTGACGGGCGGAAGGGGGGCAGGACAAGATGGCATGTTCGAAGGTCTGCGGGGCCTCAAGACACAGTGGGCAGGTTGTGTCGGCATCAGAATTGCCCCACGAGGGGTGAGCCGCGAGATAGCTTTTCCCAGAACGCATCTGGTGTATCCTTTCCGCAACAAACTTGTCCAGGCCCATCAAGGGAGGGGGACGTGTTGAGGGCGGAAAGGGGTAGTACTGGGGGGCTGGGATGGAGGACCAGTCCAAAAGGAGGAGCTGTTTAGCCCTCAGCTTGAGGCGTGCATGAGACGGGACAACCCCGGGGATCGGGGGCAGGTAGTCTGTGAGGTGGAGGGAGATGGGAGGCAACGTAGTGACCTCATGTACCAGGGGGGTGGCGGTGTTGGCCAAAGCTGTGATGGCGTTGTGTCGGTACCTTGGATTCTTGGTCTTGTCCGGAGCAGAACGCCAGTCGAGGTTGAAGAAGAGATAGGGCTGAGAAGTAATTTTCCCGCGCGCTATCAAGGGGGCACGGTGGGGCGAGAAGGTGGGAACGGGCTTAGGGAGGCGTGCCGTGGCAGGGTTTATCTCCGGAGGGGAGCAGATGAGCCTTAGGCCAGCAAGGCGGCGTTGGTGGCGTACAAGAACAGGTAACGGGGGAAGACACGCTTCCCTGTGTAAACATGTTATGTTGGTAGATGAAAAACCATTGGTGGTCCACCTACAGACCCGGTGCCATAACACGGACATCGGACCCATGATAGACGGGGGAGGGTTCCAGACAGCGGACCCATCAAGGAGAATCGGAGCGAGAAGCGAACGCCCCAGGGCGAGACAAAGATAGGGAGGAAGGGCCATCCCAGGGGGGGAGAGGCGGCGGATTGTGGCTAGGGCGGCATTTGCAAGTGTGTACCTTCTGGAGAAGTGGGACCTTGGGTCGAAGGCGGGGGTGAACATGAAGCCCAACCACTTCAGGCGGGACTGTGAATAGAAGAGCTGATCTTCCAGTTGCACCGGAAGGGAGCACGGCGGCTCATTGCTCCTGGTGGTCCTCCAGTGGATCAGTTCGGTTTTTGGAACGGAGAAGGAGATGTTGATCGGGGAGGCATTTCTCTTGAGCGCTGAGAAGGACTTCTGAAGGAGGCGAACATTGGTTCTATAGGAGGACGAGGCCACTGTGACAGCAAAGTCGTCGACGTAAGAAATGATAAGGGACCTGGGGACTTCCAGGTGGAGGGAGGAGACGTAAATGACGAATAGGAGGGGGGAGATGGGGGAACCCTGAGGGACTCCGACCGAAACAGGAGCAAAATGGCGGGGGGACCCTTGGAACGTCAGGTGGCAGGTACGGTCTCTAAGGAAAGATCCGACCCACTGGACCAGGTATGGGCTGACCCCCTTCTTGCGGAGGAGAGAGAGGAGCGAGGGGGACTCCACGTTGTCGAAACCTCCCTTCACATCGAGAAAGAGAGTGGATACTTTGTAGCGGAGGCGGTGAAAGGATTCAAGGTTATGTTGTAGGACAAGGGCGGCATCAGAGGTGGATCTTCCAGGGAGGGACCCGCACTGAAGAGGATGGATGACGGAGCATATCGCTGCTTGGGCCGAAAGGCGGGAGGCTACCACTCTCTCAAGGATCTTAGAGAGCGTCCGAAGGAGGACAATAACCCTAAAGGAGGAGGGCGAGTTGTAGGAGGGTTTACCTGGCTTGTCGAGGACAATACCAAGCACTTTTTTGAGGGAGGGATGGTGAAAACCGTGCGCTAGCAGGGGGTCCAGGAGGGATGGAAGAAGGGTGGGCTTGATGCGGTGTAGAGATTTCCACACAGAGTAGGGGATGTGATCGGGGCCAGGGGTGAAGGTGTTGGAGGACTTGGAGAGGGCCCTGGATATCTCTTCGGAGGTGAGGGGGGTGTAGTCCTCATGGCGCGTGAGGCGGAGGAGCGGGGGAGGTGGGGGTTTGGAGGGAAAAATGTGGTCAAGAAGCGTTTCCGCTACATCAGTCGGGTCAGAGGCCCCCGGTAAGTCCGGGAACCTCTGTGGTGGGCGACCAAATGCAAACATTTTGGCCGTCCAGATGGAGCGCGGGGTGGCCGAGGACAAGAAGTCCCACCAGTGTGTTTTCTTGGCTGAGGCGATGGCTTTGAAATAGGTTCTTCTCGAGCTTTTCACATTGCTCCAGTTTAGCGGGGACGGGTTGAGGCGAGACATCCTTGCAAACTTGTGATATTCGCTGCTCAGAGAGGACAGGCGAGAGGACCACCATGGTTTCGAGTGGGGGCATGGGCGTTTGCATGGGGCGTGAGATTTTAGGAGGGAGGTAAGGCGGCTGGAGGAGATGTCGAACCATGTACTGAGGGAGTTGGGTGTGGGTCTTGTCGGGTGGGGTAACACGGAAAAGGTATCCAGTGCTTTCCCTACGGCGTCCAGGTCGAGGAGGGCCCAATGCGGAGTAGGGGGGGGTAGCATAACCGCTGGCGGTTTTCGTGTTATCATACATGGAATATGGTCTGAGCCAGTGGAAGGGAGGGGGGTGTCCCATGAAGAGACAAGGGGGGCGAGGGCGGTATTCACGAAGGCCAGGTCCAAGACAGGAGGTCGCGAAACAGTATCAAAAGGGAACCGAGTGTAAACCCCGGGGGTGTTGAGGAGGTGGAACGGAACGTCAAAAGCGGCATCAAAGTAGTCTGTAGAAATGGTAAATTCCCTCTGGGATAGGGAGCGGCAGGGATCTGCCATTGGATGGTGGAGGTTAAAGTCACCTAACACCAGGTGAGGGTAGGCAAGAAAAGAAAAAGTCCGTTCAGGCCCAATGGAACGGTAGGGAGTGCGATTTGTGCGAAGGAGGTACACCGAGGTGACCCTGAGGGAGCGGTGGGGGGTTCCAAAGAGACCCTCCGGGGAAAAAACATCCACTGATAGCATTTCCGGAGAGTCGTGAAAAACCGTAGAGCAGGACAAGTGTTGATTTATAGTGCGAGAAACATAAATGGCTACACGGGGGCGGCCAGGAGGGGGGGGGCGAAGGACATGAATCCCGGAAAGGTTGGGAGAACCGATCGTCTGGAGGGGGGGTCTTGAATAGCCACAAGTAAAGGAGGGTGAGGCACCATGGTGAAGCTGTGAAAAAGTGAATGAAAAACATCCCAGCTCCGAAGGCAGTTATGTTGAACGATAGGAAATGACGGGAAGACAGCCTTGCTGTCAGTGTAGTGAGTGAAAAAAATTCTCCATTATTGGGCAGAGCCCACGGAGGAGTCGGAATCTAGGGATTCATCACCGCTCTCGCTTGGGGCGAGATCGGTGATGGTGATGGTGTGTGGGGCCCACTGCCTAGGTGGAGGAGCATCGCGGGGGAGTACAGAGGCACTCAGGGTTCGGGGAGCGGCACCTCGTGTTGGGGGAAGGACCGTCGAAGGGCCTGCCTGGTCTTCAGCGCGATCCATGCTGTCCTGCGTCTGTCGAGACAGCACCTTTGGTGCATCTGGAGCGGTTTTCGGCCGGGAGGGACAATCCCTGCTGCGCGCAGAGTGCTCTTCTTGGCAGTTACGGCAGCATGCCACCGAGGATGGACACCAGGCGAGGATAGGTTGGAGATTGCCGCCCTTAGGGCAGGAAGGGTTAGGGCAGCGATGCTCCGCTTTGGTGTGGGCAAGCGAGCAGAAGGGACAAACGGGCAATGTGTTGGGACAGCGGGTGGGGATGTGGCCGAACTTCCAGCATTTCTTGCACTGGGAGTTTTTAGAGGAGGAAAACATTTGTTTGAGCCTTCGGTTTCTGGAGAAGAGGTTGATGGAGGGGAGAATGGCGTAAGCGTCGGGCGGGGCCACTGTGACAACCACGGAGGTAGCGGACTTCTGTTCACGAGATTCCGAGTCTGGGTTAAGATAACGCGCCGCGAGAATGGAGACTCCCCTGGCATTGCGGATGGACTCATGAAGAGAGGGGAACAGTTGGTCATAGTCCGAGAGGAGGAAGGCAAGAGGAATGGAGTGAATCAACAGTTGTGTTTCGTTTGGAGCGGGTTTGAAAATGTCCCAAGGAGAGTTCCCTATCGGGAAGGCTTTGTTCAATCTCAAAGTGAGGGGGGCAAAGTAGGGGGTATCGGCGGAGGCAGGGGTGTGAAGATCGGTACCGAGCAGTGAAACCGAGCCTTTGTGGTTGACAGTGCAAGTGAAGGAGAGGGGAAGGGAGCAGTTGGCTTCTCTGAGTACAGAAGCAGCAATGTCTGGGAAATGGGCTGCTATTTTGAGCGCTTCCGGGTGGGGTTCAAAGGTGGTTCTGGAGGCGAAGAATCTGCGGACAGCTTGGGGGAGAGGAGGGGGAGATTTCATAAAAACCTCACCCGATGCAACCGCAACAGAGGCAGCCGAGGCAGGACCCTTTCCCTGACGACCCTTCTTTCCCTTAGCAGGGGGTGGGGCAGCTTGGGCGTAGGTGGGGGTGGCCTTGGGGGCCTTAATGGTGGGGGGACCCAGTCGGGGTCCAGGTGACCGGGGGTCCAAGAGGGACCGGGGGGGTATTTCCCTTTCGCGAATTCCTCCGCTTCCCTGGTGTGGGGGTACTTTTTGGCAAACGCCTCAGGGTTGCCATACATTGTGGGAGGAGAAGTTGACATGTCATATCTCGGCAGATCCGGATCAGCTGAGGTGGAGGGCCAGACCGTATTGGGCGGTGGTGGGGGTGGAGCCGGAGGAGCTCTTTCCTTTGCTTTCTCTTGGCGAGCGGGGTTGGTGTTGCCGGTGGGGGCGGGACGGGACCCACAAGAGGAGTGTATGGCCTGCTGTGGGGCACTAGGGCGTTGGGGGGGAAAGATGCCTGAGCGGCTGACGGGAGACGGGAGGCAATGTCGCGAAGAGACGTTTGGAGTGGGGCGAGGTTTGGGGGTTGCGGGGAGAAGTCCAAATTAGCAACCTGAGAGAACAAGTCGTGGATTTCAGTTGAGAGGTTCTCCAGAGCCGTCGCGATATGGACGCTCGATTGAAGGGATGTGCAGAGTAGAGGGAGGAGCATTTGTTCTCCGATAGAGAGGGTGGAAATGGTTTCAGGAGTGATGGGGAGGAAACACGCCGCGGGGAGCCCAAGGTCAGTGGCAGTTTGGTGGAAAAGCGAGACCAGATGGTCGAGATTTTCAGTGGTCGGAAGGGGACAGAGGGGGGCTGGTGTACCGATTCTCGAGGGGCCGCCTTGATGGGAGGCCATGTTTGGAGGAGAGGGTGGGGACGCGAGGCCCAACAGTGAGGATGAAAGGTGTGGGAGAGGAGATTGTGCGCAGAACGACGTGGTGTTGAGAAATGTAGAGGGGGGGAAAGAGGGGAGCGGAAGCGTGATAACTACTGTGACCGAGGCTCCTCCATATATAGACTCTTCACGCCAAGAACCCTTAACCCTGGTGATTCATAACTCGAGTCACGCGGTTCTATGCCTTATAACGAGTCGCACCTGAATTGCATTAGTTGACTGCTATGAGTCACTGCGCAACATGCTGTAAACCAATCATAAAACATAAAACATGTGAGGTGTGCAAAGCGCGTCACCTGCGTGGAACTCTTGACTCATAATGTGAGTCACGCGCGAAGGTCATTACTTCATTATAACTCACAATTGTGAGCGATAAAAACATTAGCCAATCATAACATAACGATGACACGCAACTGCGAGTCATGTGAGAACTACGAGTCAACTGCCTGCATAGCGTGAAACATAAACATACCTCATGACTAATAACTATTAGTCATGTGAAATCTACCTTGCTTAGTTACCATTTGTGACAAGGGGAGTAAGGGTAACTGTCAACATAGGGGTCATCCATATAGGATTCCTCCAGCACCTGGGAGTCTATCTTAGCCTACGGGGAGTGGGGGAGTCTTCCTAGTGGTACTTATGGAGTCCAAGGAGCACAGGGTGCTTTGGTGACAAATACGACAGTAACCAGCCTGTACCATCTTCTCTTGATTTGTAGCATTGCTATGGGTTGTCAATAGACTCTAGAGGTATGAGTCTTCAAACTGTACAGTATTTCCCGAGACGATGGCGATGGGAAGCGCCCTTTGTGCAAACCATCAGTTACATCTCACAGGGGGATCTTGCCTGTCAGATTATCACATTTAGTAGTCTTGTAGTTTAAATGATTATTTTTATTTTTGTTTTTGTTTTTTTTATAATCAAATGCATTTGCTTAAGGTACAAAGACAGCATCCTCCGTCTCCTCTACACATCCAGCAATTGAAATCTCAACACCACATGATTATCACCACTTTTCTTTTCTCCACCCCCCCCCATGAGCTTGCTCTAGGGGGTGGAGTCAAACCTCCTCTACACTCCCCTTCCCTTAGGTTTATCCCTTTGGGCTTTCTTCTCTCTGGGTTGATGGATTTCGTCTTCTTTGATGATGTTTCCTCTTCCTACCCCGCTTTTGCTCTACCTCGCCCAGAGCATTTGCACGGTCGGCAACACTCTCCTCACGGCCTATGTTACAGACGGCCGGGTACACGGTTTGCAGTAAGAGAAAACACTTCAACAGGCCACGGTCGATTTCTCTGCTCTCTTTCTCTTTAAGAGGCTGCCTAGTCAAGACACGAACGCGTTTTCCGATAGTTTCTACGGCACCGAGTTGGGTCTACCCCTCTTTCCCCTCCTCCTCAAACGGTCGGATCGGCTGGCACCCTAATGCTTCTTCACCTTTTTGGCTGGTACCCACAACTACCTGGCTGGTATCCACAACTAGTTCTTCACCTTTCGGACCATGACCACGGTCCCTCACGGCTTGCCTCTGGGAAGATGGTATTGCACTATCTCCTTCTTCTTTTTCGGGGTATTGCCAAAACAGATGGCATCCGAGCCTCCCCAGGACATCGATCATGCCGAACCTGGCCCCTCCCGCGCTGAGTGTGCGGATTTTTTTAGTTGTCTCCGCTATGTTTGCTTTTTGTTTTTCCTTTGTTCGGATGATCGTGCCATCGGTTTTCCTGACTCTTCCTGCTTGTTCTTTGATTTGATTCCTTTCGTCTATCTTCTTAGCTAGTCAAGGGTTTCTTGTTGGGGGCGAGATGTGCGGTTGGTTCCATACCAGAGGGACTTGGGGGGT
>Ga0307509_10003915_pt1 | contig 22002 bp, 18 predicted proteins | sample 10_EM_MG_FD_202245 | JGI IMG/M metagenome (GOLD analysis project Ga0307509, IMG submission 202245) | Populus trichocarpa ectomycorrhiza microbial communities from riparian zone in the Pacific Northwest, United States - 10_EM | ecosystem: Host-associated > Plants > Roots > Unclassified | place... | reverse complement strand
TGTTGTATCCGTAAACTAATAATACGAAACCTCTCGTCTGGACTGAGGTACTTTTTAGGAGGGCGTGATGGTGGCATGGTGGGTTATGGCTGTGGATGTCGTTGCGACCGTGGTCAATTTCATGACACTTTTGCCGGGGGTGCCAAGACCTTCCACCCGCTAGTTGTACCGGTACACTCGCATCCGCAAAGTTCTCGTAACACCTTCGGTACTCCTAGAAATACGGACCTTGATAACAAGAAAGGGACAACTCTTTTTCGAGAGATATTTTTTAATCCAGAAATGGCATATTCCGTAGAGAATATTCAGATTTTTTTTCCCCTTAAACAGCTTCTGCAATCCCCCAGTTTAAGGCTGTCAAGACTTCGCGATACATCAGACGTTACGAGAACTTTGCGGACATGAGTGTACACAGCGCCATGGGCTGCTTCATCAATCCCTGACACCGGTCAGGGAGGGGGGACGGCCGAATGGATTCTCTTGAATCGGTAGTTCTTCGGGGGGAGACAGTAATCATTGTGCACACAGCCATTCAAGCTGCAGAATTGTAACTGGCAGAGAGAGAAAACGCGCCACGTTTTGTGCTCTACCGGTGCTCGTGGGGTGGTTCTGAAGGTATGTGCTCGAGTGCTGTGCTTGTAAGTTTATTCAATGGATCGGGTGCATGGTGAGCACTGCCCCGCGGTCATGCGAGAAAGATAAAGCCCTTCCTTTCCTTACAGATAAAATTTACAAGATAAAATCCACAGCAGGAGAAAGGTGCACTTCGAAGCCTGTTTTTTCGTTTCTTGTTTCCTTTTTTCTTTTTCCCCACCGAATACGCCCTATGTAAGTATGATATGATATATCTGTATCAGATGCGATTCCACCCGTCAAATTTCAACGTTCTCTCTTTCCACCCAATCATCCATTCTCCGAGCCTCCCGTTGCGACGATCGGTTCATCACTTGAACACTTGACCAAGAATGGCTGAACTGAGTAGGAATTTTGCCTCTCTCCCTCACTTCCCCCACCCCCCCCCCCCTTCCTTCACTGGAGAGAACTGCCGCAAATAGGTTTTTGTGCATTACGACAGCAGAGCTGTGATGAAATCATGTGTAATGAACAAGAGTATCGCTACCCTACTCGTACACAACATGACAGAGAGGAGCAGTACAGACCAAAAAAATAATAAAAAATAAAAATAATAAAAAATAGACAAGTAATCAGACCTCTATGCCCCGAAACCGAATGCGTAAAAACAGAAAGTGAAAAAAGTTATACAAAGAATTTCTCCACCAATCTCTAGAAGATTTGATGAATTTTTTCTTTTTGTACCCGGTAGGGTATGCATGTACAGTTCCCCACCACCTCTGACCATCCATCCGTCATCAGCTTATTCCGTCCCGTCACCGCTTACTCCGTCATCTAAACTAAGAGTAATAATGGAAATGGAAGGGCCGACCAGGATCGGTGCCGAAAGGGAGGTAAAGCAAAGTGATGAGAAAGGAAGAAACCAAATAGGCACCCGAACAACCCGAAAGCCGAAACATGATAAAATAAAAAAATAAAAAAAGAGCAGTATGGTGAATACTTTGTACAGAAGAAGTGGAATAAGTTAAGGGTCAAAAAATAAATAAAAGAACCCGGGAAGCCATTAATATTTCGCAGCCTCAACCTACGGTACTTTGAACGCCCGCCACCTCCTTTCGTAGAATCATACGGTGGTCAAACCGTTATAGCCAGGCCCCCAGCAAGAGACCACCTAACAGCACAGTAATCATCGTGGTTCTGTCAAATAGATTCTTCGAGCTGATGGATGATGATCGCGTCGTGTAGACGAGATTGAAACCAAATGTCGTACTGTTCACGCACATCCCATCCGGCATCTTGTCTTCCTCTCCCGGTTCCACAAAGGTGATATCGGCGCACTATTCATGAAACAGTAAGCATAAACTCACCAATATTAGTAACAACACCAACAACCCTCCTCTGAAATGTAATTATGCTGAGGGTTGGAGGGAGGATTGTGTTCGGTCTGCACTTACGTTGTAAAGAGCAGCGCCATGCAGTGCTAGTTGAATCACTTGGATGGTAGCATTATCACCAGCCTTTACGGAGGCGTTAACGGGTAGTGGAACATCTCTGAGACAGAAAGAGCCCGGGTATGGATCTCTGCTCGGCCCGGTCATTTGAAAAACCGGTTGCATAACGTTCGTCATGTTCGGGGGAGTAGAGCCGAAGCCCATGTTGACGTAGAAGAATGCCGTTGGATGGCCAGCGTTCCAGCCCGGAACAATCGAGATATCACCTCCCTTGAGCGGCCACTTTGTTCTGTTATTTGTTACGGGAACCCCACCGCCTACGTGACTGTTTAGCCCCAAGTCCTTTGAAATAGAAGGGAGTTGGCGACCGTACATGGATACTTCCATTGCATATCATCTTTTAGAGTATTCCCTCGCCATGGAGGATACTGAAATTCGAAATGTGCTGTTGCTAGGCTGAATGATGCGAGAAGAGCTGCAAGGACTAACTTCCAAGAGGGTCTCGATGACTGCGACATATTGTCTAGTTGTGTGAACGCGAATGTATGTGTCTGAAGGTTGAAGTGCACTGTATGATCCAATGATTTCCAACTCAAAATCCCCTTTCCTTTCCTTCCCTTTTCCAAATCTCGGGCACAAAAATATCGGGGTAAAATGCTCCCGAAAAAGTTGAACGAATGAATGAACGTGACTGATTCTAGAAGGGGCTCCCGGATTACAAGCAGACCACGCGCCAAGAGCGTCGTTCGTAGGGAAGGTCGTATAAATGTTTCCTCGGCGGAGTGCAGATAGTTGAAAGTTGTATGGGAATGAAGCGAGAAAAAAACCGAAAGAGCGGAGGAGGAGGGGGGGGGGGGACCAATATGTAGCCTGAAAGATGCGTCTGTCTGTCTGTGCAGCGCTTGACGGGCTCGGCGGGTCAGTTTCGAGCGACTGGGGAGGGATGGGGGAGGGATGGGGGGCGGCGACTTGGAGGTGTGGTCCCTTGTACAAGTAAGGGTGGCGGAAGCGAATTGATGCGAGCAAAGTAATTCTACTCGAGTACGGGTACTCGAGTACAAGCTGCTATGGTTGGAGCAACTTCCCTGAAACCCACAAGCTTGAATTTTGGCACCGGATTTCTATGCGTGTATCTCTATTGAGTGTGTCCTCATGGATGGACAAGTACCGATATGCAGGTAGGGAGAGTTGTATCCTGTATTCAGCAAGGTGTGCCAACGTATTTAGAGATGATGATGAGCCTCCGTTGGAAAACATCACAATAGAATCTGCAGCGGAGAACTCTCCCTCCCTTACACTACCGATACTGTGCTAAAATTTCCAACCCCCATAAACACCCACTGTGCCAGTATAGTAAACATAACTACCCCCATTCTTCCCTTCTCTCCTCCTTTCCTCCTCCTCCTCCTCCCCCTTCTCCTCCCTCTCCACCAACAGCCAACTTACAGCCAGGGTAAATAAAGTGTTATCGAACAACAACCCACTGACTCTCGACTAACTCCGGCTGACAATTGCCTTAACAGGGGTTTAACCTTTTTGGCTGGGAGAGAGGCAGCGGTCAAGATCCATTGCTTGGCTCCTGTCTTTCCAACAGCTGCATGCCAAGGATCACACAAGGTACGGGGATTATTTAAAAGTAGCGAATAGTTTAGCCATCTCCCTCCTACGCGCCCTCAGCTGAAGGAGGGAACCCTCGCCACGAGATATGATTCGCCCAAAGAGTGGAAGTCAACTGCAAGCAAGCAGACGAAATTTGAACCTCTCAAACCCCTGCCCCTGCCAATCTCTCTCTATCCGGATGGTGCTCGATAATTCGGATCATGAGCGTCTTTTTGGTTGGTCTCGCTTGAGCTTGTGCATGTCGTACCACCCACTTTCCTAAGGGGCAATAATCTACAATCACGAAATATCACACACCCAGCGCATCCTACGGATGCCCTTCTCTTGTCCCTCATGGGAACCGGGAGCAGCCGGTGGCATGCACAATAAACCACAATAGATATCTCACCTTATCTGGAATCTATTATACACTCAAAGAAGATGACTTAAGTGAGCTCAGTGGTGAGCCGTGTCATTCCCAGAGGGTAACAGCATGCCCTACGGGACTGTGCTTGGGTTAAATGACAGATAACCGGTTGATCTCGGCAGGGGGGTCAACAACTCCCGGCCGCCGGCTCCTGACCGTCCAAACGTGGGACCAAGAATGCTTTCCGTGTCGTTACATGCATCTATGCTGGCCTAAGCCTAAGCCTTCCGGTACCGGAACACCGTCGGCCGGAAACCTGCAAATATCACCATATTCATTTCAACTTAGCCATCATTACTCCCGATTGCCCTCGTGTGATCTATTCATTCGTACGCCATGACCAACTATTCCTCGCCAGCCACGAATACGTTCATCTCCCTCACGCTTGATAACATTCCAGCAGGCGAGTGCAACTGGAAACTATAAAAAAATCTAGATCTCAACCCCACCGCGATGCTATAAAAACCCCATATTGGGTACAATCCTTACGTGCCCCACACGCAATCTCCACCATCTCAGGTACAAAAAAAGCCTGCCCCTCTCTTTTCTTTTCTTCCTTTTCTTACAAGATCCGATCGGAGAGAGCTGGGGTGCCGTGTGCCCACCCCCGCCAGAAAGCTCGGACCACCAGTCGACGCCCCCGAAATCAGAATCCAACAAAATTCCATGCTCCGTTCCGCCCAAATCTATTTTGAGCGCTCCGACCTGCATACATATCATATTCACGACACCTGAGCACGTAAAAAAAGCTATTAGCTGCCGTACCCACATGGAGAACCCGATTTATTTTGTATTTTTATTCCGTCCTATGCAACTGTGAATTGTTGTTGGCGAACTAACTTCTCCTGCTCGATCTTCCATGGATGAGAGTCTTGGCAACCAGTCTCCATATCATAGGCTTCTCTTAGCCCCCCTGAGATGCTTATAACCCCTCCTATGGCACCCCTGAGTCCCCCTTCCGATGGGTACAAAAACCCACCCCCCCCCTCTCTCGAACCGCATATGCACGTAATTGCGGATGCTTTCGTGCCTGACCGTTTTGTGAAAGTCTCGGATGATAGGAGGAAGGAGGTTCTTCCCCGAAAGCTTGTCTGCCTGTCTATCGGCTAGTCCGTCTAAATTGCCGGTGGGGTACTCTAAGCGCCTACACGAAACCCACCCTGCAGACCAGCTCCAAACAATGCCCTTGTAGAAGTTTCGACTGGGTCGGTAGGGGAAAATCGCTCCAAGGTCCCTAGCACGCATGGGGTTATAGGGCTGGCTAGTACTAGTACGGTACGGTAGCGGCTATGGAGACTCTTGACCGGGGCGATTGGTGACGGTGGTGGTAGGGTCGGGATGCCTTTGTGGCTTTTTTTCTTTTTCCTTTACTTTTCCATACGCTCCCCGCACCTACTGTGCCGTACTCCACTTGTCCCCGACCATAAGTGTCCGAAGGGAGGGGTTCATGAAATACTCGAGAATACGGTTCCGGAAGCCTAATTTCAAGTCATACGGCAACCGTTTCATCCAAGGCTGTCACACTTTTCACGAGAGAAGAAGCCCCACATCTAGGCTTCTGGAACCATACTTGACAATTCATAGAGCATCCGCACGGCCTGGTGCCAGGTTGTCCGGACGCTCCATGAATTGTCAAGCACGGTAAAATATCTGTGCATACATGAGTGCCCGTACAAAATATATCCCCCCTCTTTTCCGGCACTTGTGGCCAGAGATGAGTGTCGGTAGGTAGCGCTTGTGGTGGCGGCTGGAATGTGCTGTACTAGCACAGTATAGTATCATGGGTATTGTCGGCCTTGGCGAAGAAGCGGGGGGGAGAAGTGTTCTGATATCGGGTGAGGTGGGGAGATAGTGTTTCGCGCCGGTAGTGAAGTGGTGTCAATTTGCCACTTGTGAGCTGTGAACATACACAAGTTGTAGCCACCAATCGTGGTCAGTTGCTTTATGCAATGCAATAGTTGAGTCAGTCCTAATGGATGGAGCGCCGGGTGTACTACAGTACCCTGGGCCGGTTTAGGGAATCATTGTTCGGCAATTATTGGGTAAATCAAGGTTTCTTTTCTTCTTCTCCACTAACTCCACCTCCCGTTGAATTCTGCCGATTGCACGGGCGGAGGGATGGAGAGAGGGAGAGAGAGAGAGACAACTCTTCGCAACGGTAGGCAAGCCTCCTCTGTTTGGTGGACGCCAGATCGGTACAGCTGGGGTAAAATTTACGATGCTGAATCTGTAACCACACGCTGCCGCCCCCCGTGGTCTAATCTGTCCGTGCTCAGACAAGTGTGACATCCTCCCCATACCGGTAGTTCGACTTCATCCTTGTCTCAGACCTCCAACCAAAGCAACACCCCCAACCCTGGAAGAAACTACCCCTAACCCCTCCCTCCCTAGCCGAGGGCTCCATACCACATTTGTTGGGCTCCATGCAATGAGGGTTACTACCTAGGGGCCCTTCCTAGGGGTATTGAAAAAGTGGCAAAGAGTTCATATACTACACCGAGAGGTTGCCTCTGACGGTTGGAGTTAGGAACTATTGGGTTGTTATTTAATGGGGTCTGGGCTTCTAAAGTACGGCCACCTACGCAGAAAGTTGCAATGGTGGTGAGAGGGCGTACTTGGTGATTGGAGGACTGAGTTGTCGGACCCTGCCTGCATGCTTCGGAAATATGCTCTGCCTCTCTAGGCCCTTTCCGGGTAGGTTTTGTGCGAGTGTTGATTTGTCGGGATTCTAAGTTGTATATTATTATGATTGCCATTTTTAGTCTAGTATGGGTATCTCTGGCCTAGTGGAGGGGCAGAAGTTCTCCCAAGCCCTAGCACCTACTAGTAGGATGGTAGGAATCTACTATAATTTTGTCTTGCGAGTGATGGCCTGTGAATTGATGAGTACCCAACCGAGTTGTTGAAGCTCAAATATTCCTCAAATTCACATATGTGTAGCGGGTGGTGGGGAGGAATTATGTAGCGGTAACCACGGCACTTGGATCAACTATAAAGGCTACCCTGGTCATAATTTCTTTAATTCAGACATAACTATTCTTCCTCGAGCGTAATTAGGGAGTGGAGAAGAGAGAGGATAATATAGAGAAAAGAAGAAAGTTGAAGAACGCAAAAGCAAGCTAATGTGGTTTCCCGGAACAAACTAGAACGACAAATACAACCAAAACAAAGGGTTACTACTGTAAGAACTCGAATAATTAGACCATGTGTTAGGATGTTGGAGCTGCCCATCCCAGTAAGGCCTGATGTTTTTCTCTTTTTTTTATTTGTCTCGGAGGGCAGGGTTTTTTGGTGAGTTTTCGCCTCTTTTCAAGAGAAGGAAATTTCGGACTACCTGGTACACGATCCAATTATTAGAGCTCTGACGGCACGCCAAATAAGGGGGAAAACGTGACTCGTTGCACTCATTCCAGTACCATTGTTAAACGTTTTCATCAGCCGACTTAGATATTCTGCTCGGGCCAGAAATCGCTTGATCGTCTTGAGCTTCCCTGTACTTCCCTTTGCGACCAATCTCACAACGAACAACCGAAAGGCCATCATCGTCTTGGCCAGGGTTGAGTGTCTTGTAATTGACCAAGAGCAGGATTTTGTAAACTGCTGCCCCGAGGGCTGCTCCGAGGCCAGGTCCGACCCCTATCGGGAATTGTGTTAGCGGACGTGGCTGTAGCTTTGTGGGGGGTGGGAGTGTTACAGTAGATCCAATGGTAGCCCGGGAAATCGCCGGTAACAACCGCTGGTCCAAGGGACCTGGCAGGATTGAGCGAACCGCCGGTGAAATAAATCCCAAAGAGCTGGGTAATGAAAAAGGAAAATCCGATTCCAAGAGGCGCAATAAAGGTCGAACGATGCTACTTGCCAATCAACTTCATTGCACAAAGAATCTAAGAAGACAATCCGAGGTGAGGGATCGTACCTTCTCCACGGCGAGCTAGTGACCAGAAACAATAAAGTAAGCTTTTTATCCTGTGCGGGGAGGAGACTTGGACGGAAACACCATGTCATACCAAAAAGATTGTAATCATCAATTGTGCTGTCAAAAAGACCTCAATAAAGAGTCCTTGGACGATAGAGACCCCCGCTGTCGCCACTAATATCAGCCTGAATCCTAGGACTGCGGTATAGCATACAAAAGTTCCTACTCACGGGCCAGGCTGGTTCCAACGGCTAGTGTTCCAGGTGTTAGTCCTTCAACGAGGCCAGACGCTGCAATCCCTCCGATTAATTGAGCGATTCCTATTAGGACACCTTTGATAGGGGGAACCCCTCCTACAAGGATACATCCAAAGGTGATCGCTGGATTGAATAGTGCACCGGTGACGCGGTAGAAGACCCAAACGTTGACGGTGAGGGCAAACCCGAAGCAAATGGATATATAAAGCAAAAGATCCGGAGTTGCGACAGCAGTAGTAGGGTCTTTGGGGGAAGGATCGTTGCCAACATAATTGATCTTGGCTGCCTGGGTGCCGCCAAATGCGAAGAGAAGGAATAGGAAGGTTCCTGTAAAACGAGGGGTCAGTTGGCCTTTAGAAGGCAAGTAGATGCGATATAGAGTGCAGAATCAAATACCCAGAAATTCGCCAAACTTTACAGAGCACGGTAACATCAGTACATGAATTCCCTAACCCGTTCATCCTGCAGCTACGGAACATACCATTGCGAGAGCATCTATAAAAGCTAAGTGTCAATACCCTAACTAACTGCCTGGAACCATGAAAGGGCTGAGCCTACAGTTTTCGAGGGTATTCCGCTCCGGAGGAGCACGCAATCCCATATTGAGGCTGGCGTTCTCAGAATCAACCCCTTCAAGCGGGGCAGTACTGGCAGTTGTGTGGGCTTTAGCTCCAGACATTTCGCTAGTGTTATCAGTTAAAGCAATGAAACAACGTTTAGGGGATGTTCAAGAGAAGAAGGTTTTATTATTGGAGGTCTGAGAGAGAGTGGGAGGCGGTGCTAATAGCGGTGGTAGTGGTGCTATAGCGGTGGTAGTGGGGTTGTGTAGGGGTGGTAGTAGTGATGGTTCCTGTATAGATAAAGGTACGAGACGGCGATATCTGGAGCCCAAGGGGAGGGCGGGAGCCCATTATATTATACTGGAGACCGCCCAATACATAGACTCCTAGAAAAAGAGCACTCTGCACTGTCAAGTTGTATAGCCTTGATAGCCACCTAGTGCTTATCATAAACTCGATGCTCCCGGCTGAGGAATCCCAACGCACCCACTACACGAAATTGCCCGATATTCGTCGAAAGGACTGCTAATTCATATCAAAATCCCGAGGGACTGGCCAAATTTTAGCCTGTATGCAATGGCAGTTCGTTTTGCGGGGTCCGGCGATTGCGAATATTAAAGTATCATGCATTGAAACGAACCTCGCACAAAACCCCACTTTGACTTCCCTTGGGGTAATATTTCGATAACCAATTCTAGACCATAGGTCGGAGCCGAAAGATACTCGAGTATATGACAGCCCTCCAACACTCATCCTGAGAATTTGGGGTGAGGGCTCCGCTCGGGAAACCCTTTGGAACAAAGAGATGTGGTGTCAGAAGCTTTGAGTAAGTTGAGGAATCAACGTGCCCCAATCGGTAGACAGAGGTGACGCGTGGTCGTAGAACTCGAAATCCAGACATCATTCTCGAGGAACCTAGATAAATATGCTAAAGCCTCGCTTATAGCTGTCGTTCGAACAAAGGGTCGCCGTTTGCGGGGCTTTTTCTCTTTCTCTTGATAGGAGAATCGAATAATCTTCCGTCCTCTTGACAGGTGAGAAGACGCAGTGTGTGCCGCTTTCAGTCCGTCTTCCATGTACCCCAGAAACACCAATGATGGAGTTGGCCGTGATTTCGGGTGTTCATGTCGCACAGCACCAGAACTTATTTTTCCAACATCCTTGTTGCATATCCTGCATGCAACCCAAAACTATCGTGCTTGCCTAGTGGGAGCTTATGGTCTTCTAAGTTGACAGAACAGAAGTATGAGTAATACAAAGAATATTGACAGGTATGCTTGTGGGCCGTCCTGTTTCTAATACAATGGGAAAATATCTTCCCACTCTTTTGACCCACAGCCATTACTGGAGGAGCCTGGTCCCTACCATAAGAACTGGAATAATTGAGAATGAAGCTAGGCTGTCTAGGACTTCCCCCTTTGGATTAAGGAGAGAAACCCCGGCGAATAGATGCCCTTTTAGCCCTCAGTTGACACAAATAAAAAAAGGAAATATAACAAACCTTACTCAGAGGGCAACTCCAACTCCTTAACTTTAGCGAGATTCCCAATTATTCTAGCTCGTAAGGTAATCGTTCTGATCGTACGGTCTTGGGCCAACATGTTTTCTCGATCACAACGGGAAACGGCACGCTGAGTAGCGGGCTTTCTGGAGTAAGGCGGCTGATCCACAATTGAGCCTTGCCATCTTACTACATGGTCAAGCTTGTTCGTCAATGGCTTCGCCAAAAGTGCTGCTGGGCTTATGGAGCCCATTGTGGCTTACAAAGTGCAGACAAGGGAAGGTATGTAATGGAAAACTCCGCCGGGGGAGTCTTGCTATGGGCAATTACGTGTTATAGCCAGAAATAATTCCACTTAAATGCCCTACTGGAACCATACTGTCGGTACAGCCTCATTTTTCTGTTGTATTTATAATAAGTGGTTCTGATAGCGGTGCCAACCATAAAGATTAACTCGCTTTTGTAGCGAAGCAGGTGTGCCTTGCTGACAAGAGAAGGGACAACAAAGACCATAAGGTGCTAGAAGAGAACCAAGAGTCATTCGGTGTCTGAAGGCGAAGGAATGAAATGTGCGTATGTATCCGTAAGGCACGGGACTGGTCTTTCATAACTCCAAGTTGATTGCAAGAGAGCCCTCCGTTTCGTGGATTCCGTTGGTCATGCAATTACGCTCTAATGCCCGATTCCCGGCCTTTGGGCGCGATAAAGGACGACGCGCAACATCACCCCACCAAAATTTGGTGACTACCTATTTTACCACCCCAGGCTGCTTAACCTCAAGTATTCCCCCGAATTCACGATTTGCTCCGATGATCTTATAGGAAGATAATATATGTTTCCCCTTGGTTCCTTGTAGAGCGTTTGTGTGGCATACTGTAGAGACTTGAATAGTTGGACCTCACGCTAGAACGTTGGAGTTACCCCTCTAAGTAAGGTCAGGCGTATTTGTCCTCCTATTTGTCTTAGCGGGGGGCTGGGAGACATATCCTCCGCTGGGCTTTCTCCCCTTAATCCAAAGGAGGGGGTTCTGGAAGCCTTGTCCTCAAGTCCAATTATTCTAGCTTTTACCATATGATGTTCAATGTCACTAACATTCTCCAAGTTATCACCCCCAGCCTTCAGAGCCCGGCGTCTTTCATTCTTACTAGCAGCCCCAGGATAACATCATCCGCCACCAAAATACTGTGAGCAGCCCGGATAATGTCATGCTCTGAGGGGTTTCTTATTCAGGACTCATATTTCTCTGTTTAGGTGAGAAAGTAGGGCACTGAGATCTATCCGACCTTGGAAACTTGGATCGTGCCAGATATTCTGTCGATCAACCCCCCCCCGAAGTAGCTAGCCAACCCAACGGGATATACCACACCATAAGGGCACTGGAATGCCAAACTCCTCGGTCGAACCAGGAGAATCAATTCCCTCGAATAGCGACATTTAGAGCCTGCTGATGGGTCAGGTGCTCAGCAGCCACTTTCGCGCGGTGCTATTAAGGCAGTGGTTCCGGAGCCACCAATAATATAGGGTGGTTGCCAGAGTTGGTTGGATTCCCAAAGAAGGCCGCGCCAATGCCAAATGTTTAGGGGGTGCTCCCCCCGATGAGCGGATGTAATGTATAATCAAATGCACCCTCGATACAAGGCACGTGGAAGAGAAGATGGCAAAACCACCAAGCTTTGACCGTGGATGTCTCCAATTGCGAACATGCAATGCATTGGTGAAACGTCTCTTGTGGGTGGTGCCAGCAAACGTGCCCGAAAAGCGGTTCTTAAAACAGAGACTTCCCTCCCCGAAAACATGGAAGTCTCAACCTGGGATCAGCTTAGCCTCCATAGATATCTCTCGAGTGGCCCTGCAGACAAGCAACCGATGTGGTTTCTAGGGAAACCCCGAATTCTATTGGGACACTTGTACAGGAGTGGTTAGAAATGAAGACTACTGACACTGGGCGGCAAATATGAATAAAACGGGGTGGGGATTTGATGAATGATAAGAGGGGCCATACAATACATCGTCATAGTACTGGGAGATTTTCGAAATCTTCGGAATAGGGCCAAACTAGTGATCCTATTCTAGCGTCTATATAACTAGTGCCGCGCAGTTCCTTCGTAAAGTCCCTAGGCAAAAGTGTCCGTGAAATCGCTTAGCCGGATGTCTCATATTTTCACGAACACTTTTGCCTAGGGACCGTAGGTATGGCGACCGATTTTGCGAGACAGGTCGTACCAGAAGCCAATTAACCCACGCCCTGCAAACTAGAGAAAAAGCCCGCCGAGCAGGCCGAGCGGGCCGAACCAAACGGGCAACGAGGAAGGCGGATGGCACACAAGCAGAATCTCAACACTTCTGTGGCCCTGGTCCCACTCGCAGCTTCCCGTAGTGTGGTATCAGACTCTGATACTCGAGTAGTTATCAGGGCTGGGCCCGAGAGAACTATTCCAAAGTTAGCGGTGATTAGGATCCATCCGCTCTCGAGCAATCCTGAACCGGATGATGATAAGAGATAAGGTAGCTTCTATCTGCGCTTCCTGCCCACCTGCTGGAAAGTAGGTACAAACAAACTAGCACAACATTAGCGGTAGTTAGGTCAAAAGGCAGTAGCTAACGTATGAACGGACGAATCCCATGGAGCACCGCCAAATCTCATTAAAGCCACAGTCGGTTTCCAAGGGTGTAAAAGGTGTTTAAGAGAACGCATGTCTAAGTTAACTAGATCCTTGGGCTCGCCTTTAGTCGAGAAACTTTTTCATCACACGATCGACACTAACTGTACCCACCAATGGGCTTAATCAGCAGCAGTAACCGGCAGGTACCGATATGCAAAATCAAACGACCGTCTTGAGGTTAATACCCGAGTACAAGGGGTGCTGTGTAACAGTGCTCGATGTTTTGCCAAAGACGTTGGCCCTTCACATGGTGTTTTTTTAGGAGCTAAACACTAGTACTTGTAGTACCGGTACTCGGGTATTAGCCTTGGGCGGTGTGAAACAGTAAAATTCGCTCCCGGCACGCTAAGCCCGTTTTCTGAACTACTGGTATCTTAATATGGAGAGTATTTAAGCTGACCTAGAGTGCTGAGTCATTTGCGTATTGAAAAGACTGAAAACCCATTTCCCCACCAAGCATAGCTAACGGCTGCCCAAAGTACTCGAGTACCGGTACTCTGCGGAGGTACAGCGTGTAAGTTTTGTAGGTTACACAGGGGGTGAGGGTGGCAGTCTTCGTTTGTGGAACCTACAAAACTTACACGCTGTACCTCCGTAGAGTACTCGAGTACTCGAGTGCAGTGGATGTACGATGCCTTTTGGGAGTCTGTTGCTGCTGCTGCTGCTAGCAGTGACCGGCTACTGATAGGCGGACAGAAAACTGATCTACTCGAGTACCGGTGGCCCACTCGTAAATGACGTTCTCTAGTTGCAAACATGGAAAAGACATCGTACTCGAGCGCTCTCTAAGACAACCTTGTTTCATATCGCATCATTGACTAAACCCGGAAGTTGTAAACACTGGAGCAGTTTTTCACATGGGCCCGGAAATACCCTTCCGTTTGCCAAGTACGAGTACTCGTACAGGTGCTGGGCATCCCGATTAAAGCCCCCGGACCTCAGCTCCGGTTTCGCCCCCCCCGATAGAACATATGTACGGCAATACACTTTCAGACATACCGCGTTTGTTCTTTACTAAAAGAAAGCCATCATCGTCTTCCCCCACTGGCTGAATATGTATCCCATAATTTACATCTTCACTATCGATGAGTTGAAGTACCGGCCACTAGTAAGGGGGAGTAAGGGGCTGCCACATTACCCAACCTTAAATCGCGATGTCAGAAGTCCAAGTAAGAGTTCTTGTAATTTATTTAGAGTAAATGGGCACTGGCCTTTCCGAGGAACCGCATATCGAGAGACCTTAAAACCTTGAGACCCACCCTCCTAGCCGGCTATCCTATGCTGAAGGAAAATATGGATAATCGCATTGTGGTATTATGAAGCACAAGTACTCGAGTACCGTGCAATAGCGGAACGCCTGAATACACACCCCGTCCAAATACACAGTTCTCACTGGTTGGCCTGTAGGCTGGGGTTACTGAAATCCGGCCAATCGGTAGGGAACCGTGTATTCGGACGGGGTGTGTATTTGGATGTTCCACCACTATCTCTATTAGGGCGTATCTCACTTCCTAACCCGGAGGATATAATTCCTCTGAATGCTACAGTACACTCACAGTCAAAGTCTCAATTGGTCCTACGAGCACGGGCCCTTCTATTCCCCCTCCTCCCCCATCCTCTTTAAGCTTGAGCTCAGGACGCTCTACTCGAGTATACGTTCTCTTTTCACCATACCCTTCCGCGTCATACTTTAAAAATTGCTCACCTCTGCAATTAATCATACCCAAAAACAATATCAACTCCAGGTATCCTCTCCAAGGAAATGAAAATCCCAATATTTCTTCTTTTGTGCACTATTTCAGGAATATTTGCGGGTCCAACTATCTCCGGCCAGACTACAGACCATGATTATATTATTATTGGAGGTGCACAGCTATACGCATTATGCTCCCCAAACTCCTTACTAACCTGGAGGGAAAACAGCCGGAACCGCAGGTGGCTATCTAGCCCATCGCCTCTCCACAGCTGATAGCAAGAAATCTGTCCTTCTTTTCGAAGCTGGTCCGAACACCTTATCGTCAAGTGGCTCAAATGAAATCGAAAACCCAAATCTTTTTTCTCTTATACCCGGAAACTTTGTCGAGAACGTAGCGCAGCCACGCACAAACTACCTTTACACAATTGCTCCACAGGCGGAACTTGATGATCGAGTTTTCACATACCATCGTGGAAAGGGCTTGGGTGGCTCCAGTTCTCTAAACTACATGGCATGGGTCAAGGGTTACAAGGGTGATTATGACGAATGGGCTCAAGTTGTGGATGATCCAGCATTCAGTGGGACGGAGGGTTGGGAGAGGATAAAACGTGTAAGTCCCAATAAGCTGATATATGTGTCCATAAAAAGATATTAACTTTGTAAAAAATAAAGCTTGAACACTTCGACGCCACTGGTCTGCCGAAAAGTTACTCTCGTTATGCTGCCCCAGATCTCGCCAATCACGGCAACTCAGGGCCAATCCATAACTGCCTCCCCAAAAATCCCATCCCCGGCATTACCACATTTATAGATGGCTGTGTTGAGGCCGGGATTCCAAAGTCTCTTGATCTAAATTCTGGAAAAATTGTCCGTCTGTCCCTTAGCTTTGAATTCACAAGCTACAAAAATGCTACAAGCACTTCATTCTGGTACCTGCGCCTCGAAAGCTAACTTAGAAGATAGATTGGAGCCGGTATTGCACAAATGTCAATCTACAAGGGCGCTCGATCTTCGTCGGCAACTCAATGTCTGAATAGTAGAGGAGATATTGGAGCAGGGCTTCGCAAACAACCCAATTTGGAAATAAAGGTGGATACGAGGGTTGAGAAGATTATATTTGATGGCCTTAAGGCCGTTGGTGTACAAGTTGCTGGCGGTCGCATATGTATTCATAGCTCCCGCTGCAGCTCTCACTTCAAGTCACATACTGACACCTCCAGACCGCGCAAAGCAAGAAGTTATTGTTTCTGCTGGTTTCATCGACTCACCGAAATTATTACTACTCAGTGGGATTGGCCCCAAGCGGGATTTGGAAGCTTTGAATATTCCAGTTGTATCTGATTCGCCCAACGTTGGCAAGAACATGTTTGTAAGTATCATAGCTCTCCCCCCCCCAACTCCCCACAATCTCCAAATTCTAAAGAAAATAAATTTCACAGGATCACCCTATAATTTTGATAGACCCCGTATTCAAGCAGGACCTCCAGGTGCCAACCGGTAATTCATTTTGGAAAAATCCAGACCACGTCCTCTGGGAGAAAAGGAAGTGGGTCGACACCTACAATTCCGGTTCTGGTGAAGGCGAGGGGGAAATGACCCGTTTTGGAGGATCTGCTGCCATTTCCTTTATCAAGTTTAGTCCGGAAGAGCGCGAGCAATGGCCAGAGTGGAGAGCCCTGACGGCAGAGGAGCGAGCCCGATTTTTGGATCCCGATAGACCGGATACTGAAATATTTTTCATGGCAAGTTTTTCCAGCGACCATTCTCCCGCCCATCGCAATACAGCGCGTACTAATAGTCAACCCTTCCCGCAGCTTGGATACCTCCCTCCCGGAAAATCCATACCAGCTGGGTCAGAGCCAAATTCATACGCCCGCTTATTTCTCATTCAGCAAAACAATCTCTCTCGTGGCTATATTAGCCTCAATATTTCTAACCCGGCGGAACAACCTTTGATCAACCCCCAATATCTCTCACACCCATATGACGTTCGCCTTGCCGTGGAGGCAGTTAAAGCTACCATAAAAGTCTTCAAGACCAAGTCACTCTCAGCCGCCTTCGCCGGGATCGAGTTTGTCGGGGCAAGTGAGGACCCCCCTTTCATCCGTGATAGCCCCGAACAGGAGGAGATAAATCGTGAGAAGGCGAGGCTCAGTGGTGGATTCTATACCAATGGCATCGAACTCACTGACGCTGGGATCGAGAGATGGCTGAGGGAGAAGGGTCATGGTCTGGGGTATCACGGAATGGGTACTTGCAGAATGGGCGCCGCTGGTGACCCTTTGAGGGTTGTAGATTCCGGAGGGAGAGTCGTCGGTGTGAACGGGCTGAGAGTAGCTGATACAAGCGTCATTCCTGTTGTTATGAAGTAAGTTCCTTACCCCCGCGCACTAGGTTTCCCTCCAGAAAAGCGAAGCTAACATACCGAATCACCTGGTCAACAGCAACCATCCTCAGGTTGCAGCATATTTGGTTGCTGACGTTGTTGCAGACTCTATCATAAAAGATAGTCGAGGTTGAGATAAGACGGGCTCGTTGTAGATACTCAGACACTCAGACTCTAGGTGTCATTTTTCAGGCAAGAGTGCCTTTTAGTATACCGACTCTCTTAATCCAATCTTTCTACAAACCCGGCCCGATTCCCCCACCCCCGAGTCCGTCGTGATCCGTCACCCGACCCCGGATCCCCCCATTGCCCCCCACAGTATTAATAGTACCGAATTTCCCTGCATCGTGCTAAGGAGACACTGATGAAATCAGGGCATTCCTTTAATTTGTAGATTCAACCACATAGAAATGTAATACTATCACAATGCCGTGACTCCAGACGTTATTTAGTAAATATCGACAGATTCCTTGCCTTACAGCTATCAGTAACATCACTCTTGTATTAGGTTTAGTGCTCCTGTTAGCGGAAAAAGGTCTGTATCATAGCCCGACCTGAAACGCTTTTGATATCACTCGGTTGGCATTTCTGGAAAAGTGCAAAGCTAGTTTTTTTTGTTTAAATTCTAGTGCGACGTAGTGAAATTCTGCACTATTAACACTGCAGGGGGTAGTAACTCATAGACACAAGACACAGAGGCCCACCGAGCCGATATGCCAGGACCGTGAAGTATAGGCGGTGTAGTAAAAAACATCCGGACCAAAGACCTCCTGCGTAAGAACCTCTTTCCAGGATATCTTGTGAAGCTATCCATTTCGCAAGTAAAGGCGGTTACAAAACAATGGAATGGAGGCACTCACTCACCGTACAGCCGAGCAGGATGGCAAAAACGACAAACACGATGTTGCTTAGAGTTCCTCTGCTTACCGGCACGGGAAGAGTGACCATATATGAACACGGCGCAGTCCACCCCCCCCAGGCTATAAGTGCTTTCTCCTTCAGACGGGCAACCTACAATGCTTCCTTCCCGGTTTAGTTATCCCCCACAGCGTGAAATTATAAAAGGTACTGAACTCCATGGCCAATTGAGAGGGCAAGAATCGAAAGCCGGAGTTGTATGAGCCAAGGTCTCCTACTGCTCCCCCAAACCACCTAGAACGTCAAAAGCCGGTACGAGAACATTCAGAAGTGCGCTAGTGCTAGTCAGTGAGCCCGTCGGATCCTAGGCCGTCTGTGCAAGTAGCAAAGAGGCCTGGGAGGCTGTCGGTCAGACGCATGAATTACCCTATGTGGGCGGCTCGTGGAGCAGTTTCCCGAGTGACATCGCGTGATTACGAGGGATCAACAAATTACCCAAAGTGCAATACTCACCAGTTATGCCACCACCCTACCCCGCAGGAGCCGTCTCATGAGGTGGGTGATCCATTTTTTTCTGTGGACCATCTCTTGTTACGATAGGCACTGAGGTGAAAGGTATTCATGCAGACACAGGCCGAATGTGAACAAGGGAAGCCGGTTCGCCAGGTTTCGAGCAGCATGGTACGATAAAGAAAAGCATTTTTAAAGGTTGAGGGTTGCAACCGAGGAGAGCATGATTGGACTGCTCTAATTTCACGTTTTTTAGAATAAGCCTACTCGGGGACCGGTTGTGAATTTCTTTCGTCTATTTGATTGTTCAAAAATGAGTATATTGACTGAATGTCGCAGGTCAATATCTAATACCGGCAAGAGACGGCAGGCAAGCGGGAGCATTGCGATCAAGTCGGGGAGCGGATGGATAGCTCCCAACACCCTCGAGAAGTGCCTGAAGTGAGTTCCATTCTGAAGTGACAACACTGGCATTCCATTCCCTCCCTTGTTTTGGCGAAATACCTAACCTCAATACGAGGAGCGCTTGGATAGTAACTTTCCCCCGCCAGCAGTTTCGACCTCCCAACTACGACCCTCGCATCAACACAATTCATCCATGGGGCCAGTTTGGCGTCGTTTTCTTCTTCCATAATCCTTAGGCTTCCAGCTGACAATCGCCCCTCCGAGGAAGTGCACCCCCATTTGCTTCCGAAATTTCGAGATGGCACAACACGCAAGATCCCTGTGCGCGTCGTGTCCCGCGCAGCAAACGTTGGATCTCCCTCTCCAGGGTGAAGAAATCCTTAGGGCCGCTCGGCAGTGAGGGTTGGGAGAAAGAAAAGGCTTAAACGGGAAGTGTTGATAATAGTATATGAATGAAAAAAGATGAGGAAGAGATGTATTGGAATATTTGATTAGGTATTGTCATCCAGAGAAAATGAAAATATGAGGCTAGTCTGTGGCCCGGAAGTGTGTTGTGGATTTTCAACCAATTGCTCCAGGCCCGGGCATCGCAGCATGAGAAAATGTGTGCAGTTCAGTACACGGCGACGTCTAGCAGCACGGAGCGCGGGCAAGTGCGAAGAGGCCACCTTTCCATAGCTTGCAAGAAGGGGGCAACTCTATGTATGCGCTAGAGTCGCGTCAAATGATTTAGACATCAGGCTCAATCAGAGCGAAAGCAAGAAAGAAAGACACGAAAATATCGGAAAGCATGAAGCGAAAGGGAATGAAATGAAAAAAACTGAGAACTGCTCGAATTTTCGCCAGCCAACAGAGCCATTCCTTTTCGCTCACCTCCCAAACGACAATAAGCGCGAATTTTGGGCAGGATCCTCAGCTGTAAGTAAACAACCATCGAAGACGAGGGCGCATGCGATCGGCACGCAGCGTTTCCCTTCCCTTCTTCCAGCGACCAACTGACCGAGGGGGGGATGGATCCAGACGGCCTGATCGCACTCCAGAAGCGCCTTTCACAGATCAATTCCACTCCTTCTATCTCTTTGTTCCACTGCCTATACAGAGAAGCCACTGGAAACAGGCAACTGGCAAGGCAGCGAAGGGGAGTCTGGATTTTTGTCCAACAAGGATCCAAGAAATGGCAAACTGAATCCGAAGAATTCCCACGATGCTGGTGATGATGATGATATGGGGGTACTTTAGCTAGCTGAGGGATACGATTCCTTCCTTGATCTTTTATTCTCCATGGACAGGCCTCGTCAAGCACATCTAACCGCTCTCGATCTTCATGGCTTCCCCGCGCCGATGGTGGAGTGCGTGGTGTAATGTATGCTACCTTACGCCCGAGGGTGGTACATCTCATGCAATGTAAACACGGGGCAGTTTGTGTGTCGGATTGACCCCCGGCTGTCGCGCTCCACCTTCCAAGATCGATCGATTGTCCGCCAATATTCGCTCTTCAGCCCATCACAATCTCCCGGCTGTCTCGAACACAGACTTCTCAGCATCCCTGCCGCATCAATTCCGTCTCTCCTTTTGTCTTTGCTTTCTTTTTTCGCACTTTTGCCTCACCGCATTTGGGAAGCGAGAACCTTCTTGAAACTGCAATTGCGCTTGGAGTGAGGTTCGCTGAGTCGGTGGATGCTCGCCAAGAGCTCCCAAAATTCCCTTAGTCGATCACGGTATCCACGCACAAGTAATACCGGTAGGTAAGAAGTGCCCGAACACAGGGATTGGAAGGAGGCATAGCTAATTATCTGTGCGTACTCGAGTATCTGAGCGCCCATACCAGACCAGCACTCGAATGTTCAGATGCTTCTTGCCTGTCACTTTTGTACTGGAACGGTATGGTACGAGTACTCTATAGCATGATACTCGCACTCTCACCTCGCGATGCTGGGCAAGGGTGAGGAATGGCGGGGGCCATTAACCCTCGAGGAGGTCATTAGTGATATGGCATTTCGAAGCAGGTCTCATAAGCTGTCCCTCTTTGTTCAACTGATTTGAACCGAAAATTACACTTGCTCTCTTCCAGGGGAACGAAAGAGCATTGGGATTTTCAAAGTTTTGGAAACACCAAAGATTGAATAATTGCAAGCCAATCGCAATCAATTGCGGTTACATCTACTCGAGTAGCGTGGTGTATCAAAAAGAAACGGCTCAAAGTGGTTTCGGCACAAGCAAGGGGGTAGATATGGGGCTATCTGTGTCTCCGCATTACGCACAAGATATACAGTCGACACGAACGCCGGAAAGAAGGGTCGTTTTTCTGGACCTATGTTGCACAAACGCTGTTATACGAGTGCCCATTCGGCAGTGGTAAAACATATATTATTGCAACAGCGGTTCTGAGACTCCCCTCCTCCAGTCTTGGCGACAAAGAAGCGAATTGAAATTCACAACGACCCTAGCTCGCCGCTGAACTGTGAAAGTTGAATGGCTGGAGAGGTCAGGAAATGGTGTGTGATTGATTGTGAGTGCAGAATTGGAGGGGGGGGTGGTGAAGGGGGGAGTTGATGGAGGAGTGGAGGAAGGTGGGAAAAGGAAAGGAGTGGTGAGGCTTTCTGCAATGGGCGTGGGCCGGATATCTTTCAAGTCTACGAGTATGTGGACACACGTGAGTGGCTGGCCGGAACCCCAACAGAGGCCTGTGCGGTTTGTTTATCCTTTTGCTTTTTTTTCAGCAGGATATGGAGAAGAAGCTGCAGCGATTTGCCTTGGTGGAGATCTTGCGCTCTCTCTTTCGCTCGCTCCTTCAGCCATCCAGCTGCTCTTCCCTTGCCGTGCAATTCCTGCAGTGATTTCCCTCTTTTTGCTTGCTTATTATTTATCCATTATTTATTTTCATTTATTTCCTTATATTTATTTTTATTCCATTGTTTGTTTTTTGTTCCTCTTCAGTTTTCCCGCATCCGCCCTTTGCACTCCCCACAATCAACCCCCCCTGGATTTGACCCCCCCCCCAGATTTCTTGCTTCCAACCACACCTCCTCCGATCACAAGTGTTGCAGATTCCAAGCCCTTTCTTGACCTCGCAGAAACTGTAGGAATTGTCCCGTAGCTTGCTCTCCGTGCCCAATTGCTCTCCAAACATTAGCTGGCCACTCAAATTGACCCTCTTTCCCCCAGTCTGCCCCCCAGCTACTTCTACCCTTCTCTCAGCA
>Ga0307509_10003914_pt1 | contig 22006 bp, 21 predicted proteins | sample 10_EM_MG_FD_202245 | JGI IMG/M metagenome (GOLD analysis project Ga0307509, IMG submission 202245) | Populus trichocarpa ectomycorrhiza microbial communities from riparian zone in the Pacific Northwest, United States - 10_EM | ecosystem: Host-associated > Plants > Roots > Unclassified | place... | reverse complement strand
TAAGTGGGCGCTACCCATAGCCATCCTCTCGGGACATACTCTACCGTGATAAGACTCATACCTCTAGAGTCCAATAACAACCCATAGTAATGCTACAAATCAAGGGGGGAAGGCCCGGGCTGGTTACTGAGGTATTTGTCTCGAAAGCACCCTGGCTTTCTGAGAGTACCTGAGTACTACTAGGAAGACTACCCTACTACCCGTAGGCAAGAATAGACTCCTAGGTGCCCGAGAGACCATATATGGGCGACCTCCATTTTGGCGGTTACCCATACTCCCCTTATATATCCTGCGAACGACATTCAGTCGGACGGACGGCGACGACCTATACAGTGTTACGGCAGCTGCTCCAATGACCTCTTTTAACTAGCAAACGAGCAACTACACAGCCGTCTGCCTATGACGCGCCGTCCCAACGCTGGGGCCAGAGGGGGGTGTTAGCAAAACCCGCCCAAGTTCAATAGTATGTTCGGGCCACCTTTGCACAGGCGTGGGGCTTCCCCGTGCAGATGCGTGTGCGCCCAAGAACATCTAAGAGCCCATAGAATGTGAGGCAATCGACCTCTAAGTTCTAGGATGACTTTGCTGGTGAAGGTAGGGTAACTTGGACTCCACAGTAGGGTAACTGGGGTCCATTGGCATAAAGGTCAAATTCCCAAGGTAGGGTAACTTTGCCTTCTTATGCCTTTAACCGCTCCGGCAGTCCGCCCGTCAACACTAAATGTTGTTTCGGAGGTTTGTGTAACGTTCCCATAAATTCCTTGACTTTATGCGAACTTACTCCCGAAACCTTACCCTGCCTAGTAGAGTACTTCAAGGCTACTCAACTATTCCCTAGGTCTTATCCTAGGATTATCAGCCATGTGCAAAATATATACGAGACCATACCACCTCTGGATACCACTTGGTATACCATTTGGGCTAAGGTGATAGTGATTGTAGCTACCTATAGTAGGGTCGTTACAATAAGGTTGGGAGGTAATCTTACCACACGCTACCAAAGGGGCACGGTGGCGTGAGAAGGTGGGGACGGACTTGGGGAGGCGTGCTGAGGCAGGATTTATTTCCGGAGGGGAGCAGATAAGCCTTAGGCCAGCCAGGTGGTGCTGGTGGCGTATAAGAGTAGGCAACGGGGAGAGACAGCCTTCCCTGTACAGACAAGTTGTGTTGGTGGTGGAAAAACAGTTGGTGATCCACCGACAAACTCTACGCCAAAAGACGGACATTGGGTTCATGATAGCTGGAGGGGGGCTCCAAACGGCAAACTCATCCAGGAGAATCGGAGTTAGGAGAGAGCGTGCCAAGAAGAGACAAAGGTGAGGAGGGAGGCCCATTCCCAGAGGGGAGAGGCGACGGATTGTGGATAGTGCGGCGTTGGCGAGGGTGTACCTTCTGGAGAAGTGGGACCTCGGGTCAAAGGAGGGGGTGAAGATCAAGCCCAGCCACTTCAGGCGGGTCTGTGGATAGAAGAGCTGATCCTCAAGCTGTACCGGGAGGGAGCATGGCAGCTCATTGCTCCTGGCAGTCCTCCAGTGGATCAGTTCAGTTTTTGGGACAGAGAAGGAGATATTAATCGGGGAGGCCTTCCTCATGAGCGATAAGAAAGTTTTCTGGAGGAGGCGAATATTGGTTCTGTAGGAGGGCGAGGTGATGGTGACAGCAAAATTGTCGACGTAGCAGACAATAAGCGACTTAGGGATATCCAGATGGAGGGAGGAAACATATATGACCAATAGCAGGGGGGAGATGGGGGAGCCCTGAGGGACGCCCACCGAGACAGGAGCAAAGGAGCGGGGGAACTCTTGGAAAGTCAGGAGGCAGGTACGGTCTCTGAGGCAAGAGCCGACCCACTGAACCAAGTACGGGCTAACCCCCTTTCTGCGGAGGAGAGAGAGGAGGGAGGGAGACTCCACGTTGTCGAAACCCCCTTTCACATCGAGGAAGAGAGTAAAGACCTTGTAGCAGAGACGGTGGAAGGATTCGACATGGTGTTGTAGGACGAGGGCGGCATCAGCAGTGGATCTCCCAGGGAGGGACTCACATTGGAGGGGGTGGATGAGGGAGCAGGTTGTCGCCTGGGCTGAGAGGCGGAAAGTTGCCACTCTTTCAAGGATTATAGAGAGCGTTCGAAGGAGGATGATAATCCTGAAGGAGGAAGGTGAGTCGTAGGAGGGCTTACCCGGCTTGTCGAGGACGATACCGAGTGCTTGTTTGAGGGAAGGGGGGTGGAAACCATGGGCCAGCATGGGGTCCAGGAGAGAGGGGAGAAGGAAGGGCTTGAGGCGGTGCACAGATTTCCAGACCCAGTACGGGATGTAGTCGGGACCGGGGGCGGAAGTATTGGAGGACTTGGAAAGGGCCCTGGATATTTCTTCCGAGATAAGGGGCGTATAGTCTTCATGGCGTATCAGGCTGATGAGTGGGGGAGGTGTGTGTTTGGGGGGGAAAAAGTGGTGAAGGAGCGTCTCTGCAGCCTCGGCCGGGCCAGAGGCCCCTGGCAAGTCCGGGAACCTCTGTGGCGGGTGACCAAACACAAACCTTTTGGCCGTCCAGAGGAAGTGTGGAGTGGCCAAGGATAAAAAGTCCGACCAGTGTGTCTTCTTGGCCAAGGCAATGGCCTTGAAGTGTGTTCTCCTCGAGCTCTTCACATTGCTCCAGTTGAGGGGGGACGGGTCAAGGCGAGAGATCCTTATAAACTTCTGGTATTTCCTTCTCAGGGAGGAGAGGCGAGGGGACCACCATGGTTTTGAGGGGGGGCAAGGGCGCTTGCTCGGGGCGTGGGAGGTCAGGAGAGAGGTCAGGCGCGTAGACGACATGTCGAACTATTTACTCAGAGAGTTCGGCGTGGGCCTTTCCAGGCAGGGCAATATTGTGAAGGTGTCCAGTGCCTCTCCTACCGCGTGCAGGTCGAGGAGGGCCCAATGCAGAGTAGGGGGGGGTAGCATGATTGCGGGCGGTTTTAGTGTTATTACACAAGGGATGTGGTCTGAACCGGTGGAGGGGTGTGGGGTGTCCCACAAGGAGATAAAGGGGGAGAGAGGGGTATTCGCCAAGGCCAGGTCTAAAACGGAAGGTCTTGAGATTGTGTCAAACGGGAAACGAGTGTAAACCCCAGGGGTGTTGAGGAGGTGGTATGAAATGTCAAAAGCAAAATCAAGGTAACGCGCAGAGAGGGTAAACTCCCTTTTGGAGAGGGAGCGGCAGGGATCCGCCAGCGGGTGATGAAGGTTGAAGTCCCCCAAAATAAGCTGAGGGTACGAAAGAAAAGAAAACAAATGTTCGGGTGGTATAGAGGGATAAGGGGAGCGATTCGTATGAAGGAGAGAGAAACATGGAGGTGACCCTCAGGGAGTGGTGGGGGGATCCAAACAGACCTTCCCAAGAAAGAATATCCCCTGAGAGCATCTCTGAGGAGTCGTGAAAAACAGTGGAGTAGGACAAGTGTTGGTTTAAAGCTCGGGAAATATAAATGGCCACACGGGGGCGGCCAGGGGTAGGGGGGGCGAAGGAAAGAAAACCTGGAAACATTGGGAGCACCAATTGTCTGGAGGGGGGATCTTGAATTGCAATAAGTAAGGGGGGGTGAGGCAGCAGTGTAAAGCTGTGAAAGAGTGAGAGAAAAACATTCCAGCTCCCAAGGCAGTTATGTTGAACGATTGGAAAGAAAGGAAAGACAGCTGAGCTCGCGGTATATCGCGTGAAAACATTCACCATTATTGGGCAGAGCCCACAGAGGAGTCAGAGTCTCAGGATTCATCACCACTCTCTCGTGGGGCAAGATCGGTGATGGTGCGGTGGGCTCTCTGCCTAGGTGGCGGAGCATTGAGGGGGAGTACAGGGGTACTTGGGGTCTGGGGAGGAACACCTGGTGCTGTACGAACGACCGTCGAAGGGCCAGTCTGGTCTTCAGCGAGATCCATGCTGTCCTGCGTCTGTCGAGATAGCACCTTTGGTGTATCTGGGGCGGTTTTTGGGCAGGAGGGGCAATCCCTGCTGTGTGCAGAGTGCTCTTCTTGGCAGTTAGGACAGCACGCCACCCAGGACGGGCAGCAGTCGAGGATCGGTTGGAGGTTGCCACCCTTAGGGCAGGAAGGGTTAGGGCAGCGATGCTCTGCTTTTGTGTGGGCAAGCGAGCAGAAGGGACAGACGGGAAGTGAGGAGGGACAGCGGTGGGAGATGTGGCCGAACTTCCAGCATTTCCTACACTGGGAGTTTCTGGAGGAGGGGAACATTTGCTCCACTCTTCAGTTTCGAGAGAAGAGGTTGAGCGAGGGGAGAAGGACGAAAGCGTCGGGCAGGGCTATAGAAACAACCACAGAGGTTGCTGTTTTATGACCACGAGATTCAGGGTCTGGGTAAAGGTAACGCACTGAGAGAATGGAGACTCCTCTGGCATTGTGGATGGACTCGTGGTGAGAGGGGAAGAGTTGGTCATCATCTGAGAGGAGGAAGGCAAGGCAGATAGAGTGAATCGACAACTGTGTTTCGTTCGGGGCGGGTTTGAAGAGATCCCAAGGGGAGTTGCCCACTGGGAAAGCTTTGTTTAGTCTCGTAGTAAGGGGAGCGAAGTAGAGGGTGTATGCGGACGCGGGGGTGTGAAGGTCGGTACCGAGGAGCGACACTGAGCCTTTGTCATTGACCGTGCAGGTAAAGGAGAGGGAAAGCGAGCAATTGGCCTCTCTGAGAACAGAGGCAGCGATGTCGGGGAAGTGGGCTGCTATTGTGAGTGCCTCTGGGTAGGGTACCAAGGTGGTTCTGGAGGCAAAGAATCTGCGAACGGCTTGGGGAAGGGGAGGGTGAGGTTTTGTAAAAACCTCTCCCGATGCAACCGCAACGGAGGAAGCCGAGACAGAGCCCTTCGCCTGTCGACCCTTCTTTCCCTTAGCAGGGAGTGCGGCAGGTGGAGTGTAGGGGGGGGTGGCCTTGCGGGCCATATTGCTAGAGGGTCGCCAGCCGGGGTCGACGTGGCCGGGGGTCCAATTGGGACCAGGGGGGTATTTCCCTTTGGCGAATTCCTCCGCTTCCCAGGTGTGGGGGTCTTTCTTGGCAAACGCCTCAGGGTTGCCGTACAGTGTGGGGGGGGAAGTTGACATGTCATATCTCGGGAGATTGGGGTCATCTGCGGGTGAGAGCCAGACTGTGTTAGGAGGTGGTGGGGCTGGATCTGGAGGAGCTCTTTTCTTCCCCTTCTCTTTGCGAGTGGGGTTGGTGTTGTTGGTGGGGGTGGGGTGTGACCCGCCAGGGGAGTGTGTAAACTGTGATACCATGTTAGGACGCTGGGGGGGAAAAGGGGCCTGAGCGGCTGACGGGAGACAGGAGGCAATATCGCGGAGGGACACCTGGAATGGGGCAAGGTTTGGGGGTTGTGGGGAGAGATCCAGGTTGGCGACCTGAGAAGACAGGTCGTGGATTTAGGTTGAGAGGTTCTCGAGGGCAGTCGCGATGTGGATGCTTGATTGAAGGGAGATGCAGAGTAGAGGGAGGAGCATTTATTCTCTGATGGAGAGGGTGGAGATGTTTGCTGGTGTAATGGGGGGGAAACCTGCGGCTGGGAGTTCTAGGTCGGCTGTAGTCTTATGGAAGATCGAGACCAGATGGTCGAGATTTCCGGTGGCTGAGAGGGGGGAGAGCGGAGCTGGGATGATGTTTCTCGGGGGGCCACCCTAGTGGGAGCCCATGTTTAGGGGTGAGGGTGGGAACGCGAGGCCCAACAAAGAGGACGAACTGTGTGGGAGAAGGGATCATGCACAGGGCGACATGGTGTTGAAAAATGTAGGGGGAGGGGAAGAGGGGAGCGGAAGCGTGCTCTAACTAGGGTAATTCTTTTTTGAATCTTGTTTATTAATTGTTTCTATCGGTGCAAACGCACACCTGTGGTCATCCCACAGCCCTAGGCACAACGGGCATTCGGCCGGAATGAAGACCATGTCGCCCTAAACCTCCAACTGCAGTCCATCCCACAATCCCCAAGCTAAAACCCTCTGACCCTGCCTGACAAAGAAAACTCCACCCGGTGCTATGGGTAGAAACTACAAGGAGATGAGAACACGGGCCTGAAAACAGCAAACCAATAACCCCCGCGAAAGCCTAGGCTAAAAGAAAAACATCCCCAACCGACAGTAGACACAACCAACAAAGGAAACAAACCCACTCCCCCTAGTCAAACCACCTATACGCTAAACTGTAGTAAAACCCCCCCGGGCCCAGCTCCCAAGGGAATAGGGACTCCAGAATGATGGGTCTCGGGGACAACAACGAGGGGAGAAAAGCTCCCGGAGGCATATAGCCCCGCCAGTCAAGGCTCAGGAAGAGCAACCGAGTTTGAGAGAATGCCGCCAGACGAAGGAAGGCTCGTGGCAGCCGGAGGAAGATCCGGTCGGCTATTTCAGGAAACAGGACCCGGAAAGAGGGTTTAAACTTGTTCCCCTAGTCCAAGGATATCAGAAGGGAACAGAGGTCTGGTGGTGGGCGTAGAGCCGCGAGCAGTAGGGTGCCAGCCGATCCAAATGTCTGAGAGGGGCAGGGCGGTGGGCTAACCGACATGAGAAGTGCGAGGAAGGCCAACGGAAGCGGGGTCACGATGTTTCGAAAAGTCCGACAGTACCAGCAGAGCACAAAGGAGACAGTGCAATACCAGAGAGCAGTGCCACCGGGGACAACTACTTTATTGATCGACAGAGACTAAAGACCGACCGTTGACAGGTGAGGGGTTGCCGACCGTTGAGGACTGCCTAAGCGAGCCTGGAGAAGAGGGGGTGAAGGCAGACTCAACCAACCCCTAGGAACAGGCTCGCCAGACCTGACCATCAGAAGGGAAAGGAAGAGGGAAGGGAGATGGCTTCACTCAGACAGAGGCAATGAGGCGTGTCTGAGGAGAGGGGGGTGGATGGAAGTGACAATGATTTCTTGTGGTGTTGAGATTTCAATCGCCGGAGGTGTAGAGGAGACGAAGGATGGCTCTAACTATCGTAATCTGATCTTCTTTATATAGAGACTCTTCCCACAACCCTAATACTGGTGACTCTCTTATCGAGTTATTCGCAACATACCTTAATCAATAATAAATCATGAAACTTAAGCATGTGAGTGTAGTGCTCACATGAGTGAAACTCGTGACTCCAAGTAGAGTCACACGCAAAAGTGATTACATCATTTGTGACTCACAATTGTGAGTCACCAATCAACAAAATATAATGATACGCAATTGCAAATCATGTGAGAACTATAAGTCAAATAATCTTATAGTGTGGAATATAACATACCAATGACTAATAATTATTGGTCATGTGAAATCATCTTTCAAAGTCACAATTATTGATACTAGCTCCCCTCTCCCTTAGCGTTGGTCCCACAACACTATTATCCTAGGTCTTACAACTTCAGCCCAGCTAGTCTGATGTCGCTTCAGAGGTTTGACCATTTTTCTCATAATTCCACATTTGCCCTGCGGAAGGTTTCTCCTTCTTCTTGAGCACAAACAAAACTCCTCTTTAGTCCTTCCAACATTACACCAGACATTCGAATTGTGTCGTCCTTTCTGGCAAGGGTGGTTTCGAGACTTGTGATTCTGTGTTGGTCTATCTGGTGTCTCTCCAGAAGTTCTGCTATCTGCCGTTAGTGGTTTTCCATATTTGGTAGGATTCTTTCACTCCATTCCCCCTCTGGCCGAGTCCTCACGGCCGTTCCTCTGTGTAACGACCCTACAATAGGTAGCTACAATCACTATTACCTTAGCCCAAATGGTATACCAAGTGGTAATCAGAGGTGGTATGGTCTCCTATACTTAGTATACAAATAGCTGGGAAACCTAGGATAAGCCCAAGGGAATGGTTGAGTAGCCTTGAGGTACTCAACAAGGCTGGGTAACCTTTCGGGAATAAGTTCATATAAAGTCACTGAATTTATGGGAACATTACACAGACCTCCGAGATAACATTAGGTGCTAACAGGAGGACTTCCGAAGCGGTTAAAGCCATAAGAGGGCAGAGTTACCCTACCTTGGGAATATGACCATTATATGCATAGACCCCAGTTACCCTACTGAGGAGTCCAAGTTACCCTACCTTCACCAGCAAAGTCATCGTAGAACTTAAAGGTCGATTGCCTTATATTCTATTGGCTTTTAGATGTTCTTGCATGCACACGCATCTACGCGTGGAGGCCCCACGCCTGTGTATGGGTGGCCCGAACATACTATTGAACTTGGGCGGGTTTAGCTAACACGCCCCTCTGGCCCCAGCATTGGGACTGCGCATCATAGGCAGACGGATGTGTAGTTACTCGTTTGCTAGTTAAAAGAGGTCATTGAAGCAGCTGCCGTAACACTGTATAAGTCGTCGCCGTCCGTTCGACTGAATGTTGTTCGCAGGATATATAAGGGGAGTATGGGTAACCGCCAAAATGGGGGTCACCCATATACGGTCTCTCCGGCACCTAGGAGTCTGTCTTAGCCTACAGGTAGTAGGGGAGTCTTCCTAGTGGTACTTAGGTAGTTCAAGAAGGCCAGGGCGCTTTCGGGACAAATACCTCAGTAACCAGCCGGGACCTTCTCCCCTTGATTTGTAGCATTACTATGGGTTGTTATTGGACTCTAGAGGTATGAGTCTTATCACAGTAAAGCATGTCCCGAGAGGCTGGCTATGGGTAGCGCCCACTTAGCCAACCATTGGCTATATCTCACCGAGGGAGCTTGCAAGTCAATTTATCACATTAGATAGTCGCATAGATTAAATGATGGACTGCATAGCTTGTATAGACGAAACTACCACTGGGCCAGTGAGTCCACCAGCTAGGTATTGATTCCGGTTGTTGTCATAACAGTTAGCCACTGGTATAACTTCAATAGGAAGAGTTTTTCCACTTGCAGTTGTATTGGAGATGCATTGCAGAAACTCATATCCTATTGACGGAGTTAAGTGTACCCGAGTTGGTCCGACACTTCTGGCAGGATGAATCCTGATGGAGGGTAGACCTCGGACAACCCCTGAGCAGGACAGGGTGCTCGCACAAGGTCAGAGTAGTGGTAAATGTTAAAGGCTTAAATCTGATATCTACGTAAGTTTAAGCGTTTGGCATTCTACTTCGACAATCAACTTTTCCTCAAGAGAACTAATTGAGTAAAGCTTCAAGCTTAACTATATTAAGTTTAACCGTTTTGATTCTTCGCGAATTATTTACTCTATCGTTATCTTCTACTTTGAGTTGTGGTGTAGTGGCAACCTTAGAGTTCACCTCTCTATAGGGTACCCCCATTACAATAGGGTATGTCTCTGGCGCACCAGTATTCATAGAGTTCGCCACCCTTCTGAGAGTGGTCCTTTGTCTCTAATATGCCTGCACTCAATGGCAGATTCCTCCACAACTCCTCTACGGCTTTTGAATCCGTCACTTGGACGTTACTGGGCTCACCGCCAGCTATATGCTAGTATGAAGATAGTTCTGAGATGCCAATTTACAATGGCGCTATATGGTGCCGAGAGGGGGGAAAGAGGGGGGGAAAGAGAGCGGGGGAAGAGGCAGAGAAAGGGGGGTTCAACAACCTGTATATTAGAAAAATAGAAGAATATTAGTAGTAAATTTAATATGTTTTCATGATGTGAATTATATTGTGACATGGGTGACCAAGGTCAGAAACAGGTAAAGGAGGAACCTTTCGCTTATTTCAGTCATCTCAGGAAGAGTAGGTACTGTGTCTGGTTCCATCCTGAGTGTTAGGTGTACATCCAGTACCTTCTGAGCATTAGGTGTGCTCACAGTATGTCCTAAGTATCTGGTGTACGCGAGGTGGTTCCTGAGATTAGGTGCTGTGTCAGCTTGTGTCCTGATTCACGATTGACATTTTGGGCGTCAGGTGCATCAGACACCCCTGATGCTCAAAATACCAGCTATTTTTTTTGCTGATGTTATGGCAGCCGCTTCAAGAATTACCTTTTACTAGCATACCAGCCACTACACAAATGTAAGCCCTTGATGCGCTGTTCATTTTGTGGGGCCAGAGGGGGGTGTTAGCAACTACACCATCAAGTTACATAGTGTTTGGGCAACTTCTGCATGGGTAATAAGCCTTCTCATCCAGGTGAGTGCATGCCCTTTAACATCTCAGAGCCTCTCGTTCTTAGAGTAATTTACCTTAAAGTTCCAGGATGACTTTACCAGTCAAGGTAGGGTAACTTAGAGTCTACAGTAGGGTAACTAGAACTCCTAGGCACCGTAGTGAATTTCCCAAGGTTGGGTAACTTTACCTCTTCATGCCTTTATTTGCTTAGGAAGTCCTTGTGATGCCCTGTATGATTGCCTCAGACACTCTTATAATGTTTACATAGTTCCCTTGACTTTATGCATACAGTCTCTCAAAGGTTACCCTGCCTTGTAGGGTACCTATTAGTTACACAGTCCTTCTCTAGCCTGTGCCTATAGTAGTCTAGCATTAATAGACACTTGTACTAAGTCATGTCTATCTTTTATATACTGAAGATACAGAACCATACCACCACTGGTTACCACTTAATATACCATTTGGCCTAAGGTGGTAGTTATTGTAGCTACCTATTGTAGGGTCGTTACACATTATACCCTTTAAAATTCAATATTCTAATTATCTTTTTTTCTAATTTTTGTATAGATGAATAGCTAGCAGTTCAATCTACCTGGAATATATTTATAAACCATTTTTAGGAGCCTAATTGATTGTTATAGAGAGTTTTATAATGTAATATACACTTTAAACTAATATTATTAGATGAGTTTTACCAAGTATACTCAAATGACAATAATTGCTATACAAACTTCAAAGTGGAATAACTCAATACCATGTTTAAGATTTCTGTACAGTTTTGCCATATCATCACTCATATGATATAATATGCAGTAACTCATATGTGTCAGCTGATAGATTTCAGATATGACTCATTATATATGATGGAACTACCTGACTCATAAGCTATAAGTTATCATGATTAAGGTTGTATGAAAGAGGGTATTTAAGGGAGGTTTTAAATCCAAAAGGATGAGCTCCCCACACAACCACCTAAGCACCTTTCTACACCCCACCTTCAATACAAACTCTTTACCTCTACTACTTATTGCTTATATGCAAGCTACAATAATCTTGTAAGACAAGAACAATCCTATATTTCTAACTGATATGAGAAGACATAGGATATAAAGACAATAAGTTAGTCTTCAAAAGATCCCTAGCCTATAAGATAATCTGAGACAAATATAAGTTAGATTTTTTTCTCTTTACTTTTTGCACATTAACCTCTGCTATGTAAGATTGTTATCCTATTGCCTATCTGACAACAATATGTCATTTGTTTTATTTTTATTATTTTCAGAATACATTCGCAATTTATTATAAGACTAATATAATTCTGTCAAGTTCAGTTTAAAAGGGAGAATGGGAAAAATACTTATAGTTCTCCTGTGCTGAACTATCTCCAGCTCTCAATTAATACTTACCAGTATTTTTTCTATATTTATTAACTCCTATATGTATTATTTACATATAACCTATAACCTATATAAATTTCCAACAAACCAGTTGTCTTGCTCTTAAGAAAACCCTGAGTGATATATTCTGAGTAGAAGAGAGATAGATGCTCTATATTACTAGTATTATTGAAAAGTGTAACTGAGATGTCTAACAGGAGCATTTGAGTCTGTTTATAATACTTTATTTTAAGTTCTAAAGTGTTCCAATCTTAGTTAAAGTCCAAGTCCATCTGAAGAAGTTGTCAGCTATAAGGCTTTACTCCCAGAACAGTTATCATACAAAGTAATAACTGCCACGACTCAATTTATTCATCATATATTTGCCAAATATAAGCAATCCTGGAGTTATGAGACTGTTATAGCCTACAGGTCTCAGGTTAGAAATCCTACTGTCCCAACCATTCTCATTAGGCTTTTCTATATCATCTTTCTATCTTCTACTATCATTCTACCATACCTGATCGCCAATCTCTCTATATTACCTGTCAACCAGAGGGCTGTACAGACAGTTTTTCAATCAGGTCATCAAATTTGATATGGTCTGGTCCAATATGAGAACATAGTTGAATATTCTACCATTTCCATGAAAGGAAGGGATTGCTTAAAGGAGGTAGGTAGTTGTGAAAGCTGGCTTAGGGCAAAAGATGGCAGAAAGTTTGGCTTATAGTCTACCAATTGTATTCCTGATTCCAATATCAGTTCTGTTATTGTATCAGCCAGTACAGTTGCAATCATAACTAGGCTTCATTCTATCATACACTCGAATAGATATTACCTTACATCTCATATGAGATAGAGGCAATCCAAGAAATAGGATCAGAACCGGAAATATTAAGAGCTAGGTTTATTCAATTACCAGATAATAATAATAGAGTGAAATTAGAGGGGGGTTCCAAAGTCGAATTGGTAAGCCAGAACTTAGGAACAATAGTTGTGAAGAAGGAGTATTAGTCCATGAATCTTGCACGACATAACCAAATCCTAAAACATCCAGGTAGAGCTGAGTATTCTCTCAAAAGTTTTACCTTATAATCATAGTTAGTCTGGAAAGTTTTCAAAGAATACTAGTCAAGGTTAGTAGTCTTCTACGAAGGTACTTGAGACAGGGGTAAAGTATTGAAATAAACAAGCATCAAGATAACCAATGTGAAATTTCCTTTATTCATATTCCAAGCTGGCTGAGAAGGAAAATAACTGCTCTTTTTTCTCTTGCTCATGCTGACATTTGACTTCCTGTTTATTCTAATACTTTACCTCTGCCCTATACCTCTGTATTTCTTTTTAATTTTAAATAAAATCTAACAACATAATCTAATAAGATTCTTAAACATAAGATACAGTCACATTATTTTAAAAACTAGGAAGAGATTTCATTGTCTAATACCCTAGAGCATAGCTTGGAGGTATGAAAAATTGAAAGAACTACCAGTAAGATACAGAGTATTGTTAATCATATTAGTACAATAATCTAAATGATCGTTCTATAACAGAGGGGCCTGTAATTGTATCTGGAAATGGTAAGCCAGACAGGACACACTATGCTAATACTGGAGAGTCTGGATCTCTAGGTATCATCAAGCACAAAATCTTTATAGCTATTAGTCTGATTGTTACAAAAAACAATTATGAAATTCCCAGATAGATTGCTGTGACACCTCTATGGGCTATATTGAAGGAAGTAAAAAATCTCATAGGAGTAGAAGTTGAGTTTCATGCTGAGTTCGCAGAAGTTTCATAAGTTTGTAACTATAGTTTAACTTGTTGTAGTTTAAACTAGTAGTATTTTAGGCCTGTAGTAGTAGTTGTTTGTTGTACTAACTTCTGCATTAAGTTACACATTTCTGATAATTAACAAAGGCAAAGTAGTAGGAACTTTGTAATAGATACATCCAGAGTCTTTTCCAGCAGCTTGGTATGTATATACCAAATATTCTATTATTCTGACCTTAATTTAACTCTCAGACAAGAGCAAATTCAGCAAATTTGACCTTAGCACCTTTGACCTATCCTAAGCCCACATCTAGCTGCAAATCCCTTATCCTTTGATATACAGAAATACTAGACACACCTGTCACAAAGTCTTCATTAGACTAAAGATTCTTGGAATACGTCATCTGAGGTGATGGTGTTACTGCTATTACCAGTTAGATGAGAGTAATCTACAAGAACATGTGATTAAGAATAATCCTGAAATTAGATTTTTTCGCACAGACTATATAAAAAACAGTTTTCTATCCTATATTTAATCAGAAAAGACTTATATTAGAAACTATTTCAATAATCAGATAAATATTTTAGCTTCTAAAGTAACTCTTTATGAATACAGAGAGTACGGAGATAAGACTATTGTTACCTTTTCTCCTGTTTGGAGAAGTGGTACTAGACTCAGAGTGTTTTACATAGACTGACAGTCTATAGTCAACTTTCACTTGTAAGTTAAAGAGAAATTTCAAGCTGTGTATCAAACAAGCAAAAGGCAGAGGGAGAGTCTAGGTAGTATCTAGTTTCTAGATTATAAAGTCAATATCTATCTCATTTTTACTCCTTCTGAGTCAGGCAAAGTATCCATACAACGATAGCCTTAAAGAAAACCTAAAACATACAATAAGGTCCTAAAGTGAAAACCAGTAGCTAGCACATTCTTTACAAATGAGACCTCATGCTCGTAATCTATCTCAAGAGTACTTATAGCCAGCACCAAAGGATATAGGCATTGACCTTTCTCAAATACCATCGAGTTCTACTTCAGAGGTGAAATAGATACTAAATGTCAATACAATACAAAGTGTTAGAGCTGTATAGCATTTGACAAAGTACAATCAAGAAGTTAGTCAGAAGAAAAAAAGTCATTGAGAGGATTGAGATTAATGCAACTGCTGAAGTCTCATCAAAGAGAATGGTAAACCAATCCTAGTAGCTGTCTGAGTTAGAGGAAAAGCTATCTGAAGATTATCTAGCATGAGGGAGGGAGAGATGGATTATACAGTAAGTGTAACAGGGTCTTGACACTGGACGTTAGTCCAAGGCACACAACTACTGGAGGGTCCTAAACGATGACGGTTGTTTAGCGTTAGGGTTCGGAGATGATAATCTCAAATCAAGGCTGATCGCATAACAACAGATCAGGGCCAGGGTTTGTGGGTTCTTGGCGTGGATCTTAGATATCAGAATAAAAGACGTTATATTCTGAAGTACAGGAGTCGTGAAAGAAATACCAGGTAGCGTAAAGAATCAAGGAAATAAGGGGGCGGGGCCCCCTTATATAGAAGGAAATCCTAACTCAGCCTTTTGCCACCCGACTCATATCCCAGTATGAGTCATATATCCGCATAACCAAGGAAACAATACAATTGGTCGTAAACCTTACAAAGGAAATCCCTCATAGCAACCATGTAACAAAGGAAAGAACACCAAAGATATCCTAACAAGTATCTCCCCGGGAGACCGTGAGAGTAAGGGTGGTTTCAGGAACATACCAGATTTCAATTTTGTAAGTTGTCTTCTGAGGTTAGTTATAGTAATTTTCAGTTTAGGAATAGCTCTTTTGTGGGCTTCATTTGTCAATACAAAATTAACTTGAGATGTATTATGAAAAAAGCACAAAAGGTAACAGAGAAATACCAATCACTATTAGTTAACTAGTTGCAATAAACCTGCAGAACTCTTAGCCCCCCCAAACCCTTTTCTTGATATTGGTTTCCACTATCCAGTTTGCCACGTTGAGCTGTCCAATATCTGTAATTTGGATGAGACTTCAATTCTATTTGAATATCTCAATTGTAAAATATATGAGAGAACAGGCAAGAAAACAGTTTGGGTTAAGTACTTCCAGCACACCTGGGGTACAGAGTAAGCATTACTGGTCTTACAGCCACTCGTCATAAGTGTTCATGATGGCTTAGTCAGCTGCCTCACCAAAAATGCCAGATCATGAAATTCGTTGCGACCGGTGATTGTGTGCCAACCCATCCCCGGTAATTGTGTTCCCACCCATCCCCAGTGATCGTGTACCCGCCTGTCGAACCTCATTCAACTATGGTTTACCAATCTGGATATGCAAAGCCTTCTCCAAAAAATAAACCTGCTCCTAAGACATTAAGGAGAGAAATGACCAGTGTTGAAAAGGGCATAATTATTGCCTTTTTCTATTGCCTCCGAAATATAGCCCTTGTGGCTCAAATTGTTAGACGTCCTTGGTCTACAATTAAAAGCTTCCTTGCTCGAGCATGTGAACGCCTATCTCTGGATAACCTTCCTCGTCCTGGTCGCCCTTCCCTTCTGAGTAGTCAACAGCGTCGCACAATTATCCGGACTGCTATGTCCAATCGCAAAATGGCCTAATATGACTTCCGGGATAAATATGCACTTGGTATATCACTTTCTACAGGTAATAAAAAAAAGCCCGGCATTCTTGTACTACCCTAAGTGATAGCATATGACTTCAGTTAGCTAACATTATATGATATAGTGGACAGAGTACTCAGTGAAGCCAATATCAAGAAATGGCTAGCAGAATCCAGGCCAAGACTCATGGCTCCGCATATAGCTAAGAGATTGAAGTCGACTACTATTCATAAGAATTGGACAGCTGAGGATTTTGAAGGAGTTATTTGGAATGATGAATATAGTGTGGAGAAATCCAAAGATCCAAGACAATAATGGGTTTTCAGGGAACCTGGAGAAAAGTGGCTGGCTGAGTGCATTCATCCAAAAGAAAAGGATAAGGAAATATTTCTTATGGTTTGGGGTTGCTTTTGGGGTACGAGAAAAGGTCCTTTGGTTCCCATTACTCAAAATGTCAATAAGACCAGGTATGTTAGACTTTTAAGAAGGCATCTTTTTCCTGTTATTGATCAAATGTTTTCCTTTGGTATGCAAGATATTCTTTTTCAACAAGATAATGCTCCTGTTCACAAGGCATATAGTGTTATGGCTTGGTTTGAGAGAAATTGTATTGAGATTGAGAAGCACCCCCCTTATTCCCCTAATTTGAATCCTATTGAGCATATATGATTTGAGCTTAAAAAGCGATTACACCAGCACTATCCAAGGATTGGAGATACCCCAGGAGGAAAAGAGGCAGTAAAGAAGAGGCTTGCACATGTATTACCATTGGTTTGAAAGACAATTCCTGAGGAGTTTAATAAGAAGTTGTGGAAATCAATGCCTGATAGGGTAGCTGCAGTGTTGGAAGCAAGGGGAGGTTATACAAAGTACTAGTTGTTATTTCTATTTCTACTATTTAATTTATTTATTATTATTATGGAATTGTTGATCATTTTGGTGATCGTTCACTTATTGACTTGGTTGCCCGTTTGTTTGTTTGTTTGTTTGTTTGTTTGTTTGTTTGTTTGTTTGTTTGTTTACTTACTCGCACGTGTACGCAACCGACAGTTGTTATGCTACCCACTACCCGGCACCCTACTACCCCCTGGCACCATACTACCCCCCAGCATCCTACTACCCCCTGGCACCCTACTACCCCCCGGCCGGCACCCTCCCACCACACGGCACAGTATGGCGCAACCACTCATTTAACAGGTCTCAGATTACAAACACTTATGACGAGTAGCTATAGGTGTTTTCCTGAATAGAGTTGCCCAAGTTCTCCCAATAGTTATTTTTTAGGGAAAGGGTAAATAGTTAGGGGTTCAGTAGTCTAAATATAATTCCTGAGTACTTATCGAATTTGATGATAAAGCATGTATGAACAACTAACTCTTTCTACACTATATTGAGAACTATCTAGTTACAGTCCTTGGAAAGTGCCTTTCCTTATTCACAATTTGATCTAAGGGGTCTCACAAGCCCCTAGCAATTCGACAAAAAATGTACCAGAAGGTATTATCTCTTTCTTCATCCCTAGTAGCTGCACATGTCTGATACAACCTGATGACACTGCGATCAACAAGCCCTCAAAGATCTCATTTGCAAACAGACTAATACAGCAATGTTCAAAGCAGAAACTATCAAGAGTGTTTAGAAGTAAAGTGTATACCAACACTGTATATTTACAACCTCTTATTTGGGTAGGGTTTTCTACACATTTCATCAGGGAAAAAAAAGATATTATATGTTGGGTTTTTTTTTGCAGAGTAGGATTATTACTTCTAGAGGATGGAAGTGCCGACTCAAAGTTAGATATTAAGAACTTTTCTGGGCTGAAGATTGAGAATTGGAGGGAGGATATTGGGACCACACCTCCAGAGGCATACATTCCTGAGGTCAAGGATGAAAACCTTACTCTAGAATCCACAGATACCTGAAATTCACTTGTCAAATAGTCAAGAACCACCTGCCACCAGACCAGCATATTGATACTCATGAAGTTGAAACTATAAGACACTGTGCGACCTTACTGTTTATCATTTCCCCAAATAGCTAGCCAAGATATTGTGCCCTCCCCTGCCATAGCACGCTACACACCTTCCTGAGATGGCGGATTTCAAGAGTTTTTACGGTACCGTATTAGAGTGACGGCGCCCCCGTGCATGAATCAATCCTTGGCAGCCATTCCCGAGGCTACCCCTGAGAAAAGCACAGAATACGCAATGGTACAAACTTCTTGCTGTGAAGAAACTTTTCTTCCCTCTCAAATATTCGCCAAGAGCTCCAACTTCCAACTTTCATTCTTGAGCGGGGCGCTGTCACTCTACTTGTATTGTCAAAGATTGTTGTTGGTTGCTTTGTTTTTTTAGGAGGACATCACCCGGCTGGGATTTGCCCGCGGCGTTGTTATGGTTACCCGGCCTAGTCGAGACGTGTGTGCACGGGGGTAAATACCCCTTTTCTGTGGCTTGTCCATACAAAAAAAAATCGAGATAACTTTGAGCCGCAATCCTCTAAACAACTTCTATCAAACCTCAATATGCCCGCACCAAATCCTCAGATCGCAGGGGGCGGCGATGAGGGCAGTCAGGCGAGTTAACTTCATCTGCCTCCTTGTTAATATCTAGCGAGAAATGAAGCCTTTCTTACTAACCCTCACCTCGTGTTCTTTGCAGTCGGTCATCAAATCTGTCATCAATGGTGTCCTCATGTTTGTGGCCATTCAAGCCGCCATGAGTAATTTATTCCTTCCAAGATCTTACAACTCTGACTGACTTGAATAGAGTTCATACTACCCAAAGCTAGTACGCCAGCAGAAACCGCTCCATCCTCCTTCGAGGAACGGACATTTCCGGATGATGCATCGATATACATGTCTATCCCTGAGAAGGTTTTTCCTCTTTGGCCTACGGAGGAGCCGGTGGATATTTCTGTCTATGTATCCGAGCTGCTCGCTCTACCGCCCCTCTCCTCTGAGCAGATGGCCTCTAGCCTTGTTTTCAATGAGAAGAACTTCCGGGCCGACGATTGGTCCGAGCATCGTGGCGTGACAGTTGATATCCCACTCTCCCGGCACGTACAGAACAATGGCACCTTGTTTGCGCACATTTATGTCAGCCGTTCCGGAGCCGCTATGGACCCCACTGACCCCGATTATGACCCTTCCAAAGCCTTTAGAATCATCTCGCTCTTGACTAAATATATGCCAAAGAAGAAGATTGTTAAGACTAAAAAGCTGATCGGCGGTGACCATCACGAAAACGAGGAAGAGGAAGTCGCTCTACCGGACAGCTCTGGATCGGTGGTTTCATACTTTCATCCTAATCTAACGCTAGATGTAGTCAACAATGCTGATGTTATTGGCTTTAACACACTTCCGCCACCACTTCGTCAACATGTAGTGCTCGAGGTAACTGGCGCTCGAGACTCGACCGGAAAAAATGGATGGTATTATCCAATTTTCTTTGTGAACGAGTTTTGGCATTTGAAGGATCACATGATTGAGCTGAATAGCACCGTTAAGTATGATACGTTTCATTATTTCATCTCCTGTCAAATAGGACTAACCCTTAAAGCAACAGATCTGTCTCTATGCATATCAATGTTGCTCCAACTAGCTGGTGGAAATTCCAGATGTACTCTTCTCTCGATGCGTCCTTTAAACAAACGGCTTCAAATCCCGGAATTGGAGGATCGGCAAACACTGGGGCAGAGTTGGAAGAATTCAAGCGTGTCCTCGTGGAGACCAATATCTTCCTTCTCGGAACTACATTTGTTGTATCCATCTTGCATACCATTTTTGAGATGCTGGCTTTCAAGAACGATATATCTCACTGGCGTAACAAGAAGGACAACGTAGGTGTTAGTGTGAGAACTATTCTCGCAAATGTTTTTATGCAGGCTGTTATCTTCCTTTACCTCCTCGATAACTCGGACGGAACTTCCTGGATGATTTTAGCTGGCCAAGGATTCGGAATACTCCTCGAGGCGTGGAAAATCACACGCATGGTCAACGTCAGGGTCCAACCTGTCAACAGCTTCATTCCCTATAGAGTAATTTTTGAGGATAAACACAAACTTTCAAACCTTGAGAAGGAAACTAAGGAGTACGATGAAGAGGCATTTAAGTATCTTTACTGGGTTGCTGTTCCATTGTTGCTGGCCTACGCCGTTTACTCCGTTCTTTACGACACGCATAAGAGCTGGTATAGCTTCATTATCACTACTTTGGTCGGCAGTGTCTATGCCTACGGGTTCCTAATGATGGTACCGAGCTTGTATATCAACTACCGACTTAAGTCTGTCGCGCATATGCCCCGTAAAACCATGATCTACAAGCTACTCAACACGTTTGTTACCTTACTCCAATGACTATATCCCTTCATTACTAACGATTACCCCAGTTTCATCGATGATCTCTTTGCATTTACAATCAAGATGCCCACGCTCCACAGACTCGCGACACTTAGAGATGATGTCATTTATTTCATTGCTCTGTACCAAGCCTGGATTTACCGAGTGGATTACAGACGTATCAACGAATTCGGACAGGGAGGAGCTGACGAGGATGAGGACGATAAGAAGGAGATTGGGACAAAGAAGGAGTCTGAGAGCGCCACTTGCATCGGGGTGGAGGAAAAAACGAGCGGTGCGGATAAAGGCAGGAAGGCCACCAAGAGAAGATAGATGACGGAATACTATAGCTGTTATAGATGTATCTTTAGCTTAATCGCGGCTGGAGTTGCGCAGTGTCACCGATAGGTAGGATGTAACTTATGAGGTCTCGTAAAATATCACTCGATATTTGTTTCTTTTTTGTACTTCCCTTTCTAGAGAACGGGCTGAATGCAGCAGCCATTGCCCCCACATATTGTTTCTGGTAGGTAGCAAAAATTGGGATAGTTTCATCCTTGAGGGCTGGGAAATGTACGGTTCTCGAGTCAGGTGAAAAAGATAATTGCGCTCGCACTACCCTTTGCTCCCGACCCCCAATCTATCGGGACAGGAGATTAGACGTGGCGCCTGTGATGGAGGCAGACCGCTCCTTTCTGCCTGGGTGAGTATGGAGTGCAAGTAGCTGTGCCATCACAGATCACTCGTGGGGCAGTTGCTGTCTTCTTTAGATCCGATCGGATGAAATCTTTGCCTGTTTGGGCTACACTGATATGACCAAGTTAGTTTTTTCCCGTTCGGTCTAGTGTCACTTTAGATGTTTGTTTGGCTACAGCTTTTTTTTTTCCTTTCAATTCGATCAAACACTTGAGCGATAGGTGGCACAGTCTATCTAAGAGGCTAGTCGTCTACTGTTAAGCCATTCAGGTCAGCTTGTCTCGTAATATGAGCTGTACCGTGATACTAGTCTCTGTTGCCTGCTTAGACAAATTTTAAAATAGAGGGCCACTCTGTTCTCCTATGGGTTCTCGGGTCTATTCAAGTATTGTGGGGCTTAGGCCACATTAAAATTAATTGGACCGCTGACTAGCTACTATTTGCAGTAACAGCACATAATTTTAAAGTCTACTCAAGTCGCCGGATTGCTCTGTCACTTCCGATTATGGAATCGCTCATCCTCGGATATTTTAGCCAATAAAATTTGTTGGGAAGCATAGTTGGGTCTTAGCTCAGAAAGCTCCCTACCTCAAGAACCAAGACTACCTTCGCTTTCGACTCAAGCGAGACAACAAGCAGTGATCACTGCAAGAGAGTTCACGATACCACAGGGTCCTGGGTCTGCCGCTCATATTCCACTTCTAAAAAGAGCTGTGGTTTTAGCATTAAATTGGCATGCGGGACTTAGCTTTGATGCCATAGCAATTAAGCTTAACATTAATGCTCAGATGGCACGGAGAATCGTTAATTGGGCAAAAGTATAAACGTGTTGCCCTGAATGATCACAGGTTGGTAGTAACTAATCTGCATAGCAGCAGGCTGCGGATGAGCACGACTTTGAAGATGTTTTATCTTGCCTTAAGGATAACCACGGTGGAGGAAGACCAGCCAGATTCCCAGAAGGCTTGGCGGAAAGTGTGGCATTGGAAGAGCTATCACAGAAGGATGATGTAACGGGGGCACCCTATAGAGAGGTGAACTCTAAGGTTGCGACCGCACCAAACACTCAAAGTAGAAGATAAAGATGAGGTAAAATAATTCAGAAGAATCAACGGTAAAACTTAATATAGTTAAG
>Ga0307509_10003913_pt1 | contig 22009 bp, 17 predicted proteins | sample 10_EM_MG_FD_202245 | JGI IMG/M metagenome (GOLD analysis project Ga0307509, IMG submission 202245) | Populus trichocarpa ectomycorrhiza microbial communities from riparian zone in the Pacific Northwest, United States - 10_EM | ecosystem: Host-associated > Plants > Roots > Unclassified | place... | reverse complement strand
GCGGCGCCCCCCCCCCCCGCCCCCCCCCCCCCCCCCCCCCCCCCCCCCCCCCCCCGGTAGAGTCACACTACCCTTTTCCTCAACAGAGACAAAAGAGAGAGAGGAGGGGTAGGGATGGGTGGTGGGGGAGAGAAAGATAGATAGGGTGGAGATGATCCTATTGGCTCTCATAGGCTGAATCCTTTGCTTCAGCCCTACTTCTCCAGCGATTTGAGTCATTTCGCTTAACTTGACTGGAGGGTTAGCATGCGGAGATGGGGGGGGGGGGATCTACATTCTGCCACGAGTGGGAATTGGGCGCTAAGCCGCTTGGTGGGGTGGTTTGGCTTGCTGGCTGGCTGGCTGGCTGACTTTGTTTTTACCTCTCCGGGGGAAAGGGTGGAGGAGGTAGTGACCACTACTCGAGTACTCGAACTTACTAGTCATGTGTGGACCTTCCTCCCTTCCTCCCTTCCTCCTCCCCTCCTCAACCAGAACAAGAAGAAAGCTACCAATACAGATAACCGGTAGGAAGTACCGGACCGTATCATCATCATCTTGCTTGTGATTTTTTGAGCACTTTTGTTTTGTGCCTTTTTTTCTTTTTTCTTTTTTTCACGAAAAATCAGGTTTCCCTTCGGTTCGAAATCGGTCAAGGCTCCTCCTCTCTTTCCCCATAATTCGTTTGGGGTTTTATTAATTAATTAATTAATTTGCGGAGCGTTTTTCTCTTTTTTGCCCTTTTTTTTCTCTTCCCCCGACTGTGGGGCTCGCGCCTTAGGCGGAGTATAGTACAATAGTATATTATATACTCGTACTCGTACTTATTGTGCTAGCACAGCATAAAGTCAGTACCCGTAAACCGTCTATGGTTAAGGTACCGCGATCAGTATATCATACTGTATGGTACTCAGTGCTCGCAAGGTTCCTCCCCATGAACCTGCATCAGCAAGGCAAATACTTACCTACCACTGGAAAGTGCGTCATATCAAATAAACTTCCCAGAACGCGGAACTCCGAGCACACACTTTGCTTGCTTGCTTGCCCCACCGCAATACAAGGAGGTTCTCGGCATCACAAAGCGTCACTCGAGTGTCACCGTGTTCGACTTGCATTCCTGCTTCTCCGAATGGGGGAGGTGCGGTTGCGGAGGAAGGGGGGGGCAGAAGGGAAATTACTTGCGATCAGGCTTTTCGATGCGGTAGTAACCCTTTTATTAGCGCTGGAACTGTACCTGGCTTTCAGCCTACGGTAAACTGTGCTGTGTAGTTGTAGCCAGCCTTGCATACGGGTGCACAAGTAGGCGCGCGACCCGCATTAGGCAGTGGAGGGGGGGACAATTCTAATAATGGGAGGCCCGGGGCCGGTTTATCGCAGGTTGGTTGAATGAAAGAAAGTGGAGGGCTACTTGTAGTTCTGAGTTGGCGGCGTGGTGCAAGAAGTTTGGGACAACGAGTATGTGTGTGTGTGTGTGTGTGTGTGTGTGTCGGTGTGTGTGTGTGTTTTGTGCCTCGGGTTGGGCTTGGTCACATGATGGATGGGCTTTAGCCAGCCATCGCTGGCTGGTCTGGTGGGTGACCTTATCGATCCTCATGCAACCCCGGAATATCGGCGGAGATAGACCCAGACTTTTAGGATGGTGCAGCATTGCGTACAGTACAGTACTGTACGCGATGTCCTCGGTAACGGGAGGGACAACAACTCGCAGGGTCCACGACGTCGTGCCCCGCACCCGCCCCCCCCCCCCGGGGCATTTTGGAGATTAGTTCCTTGTGTGCTATCATTATTATCCTGTGCGCTCGCGGATCTCCGAGGAAATTGTTTGCGATTTGTAATTGTGGGCGAGTGATACGTGGTGAATATTTGCTACGGTATATAGGTAGGATGGTCTGCTGGCTGCTAGCGCTAAGGTGTACCATACCCCCAGCGGGTATTCTGTGCGAAAGAGATATTACACCACTTTGGCTTTGGTTTTAATAGTGTTTATCATTAAGGGGTGGAGCGAAGGTGTTGGCGGGGTGGGGCGTCTAACCTCAACGCATGGAGACGTCTTGCTCGGCATAATACTAAAAAATGCCTAACCTTACATGATAATAGGAGCTTTAGCCTACTGCTTTAGCGTACAGTAGCTTGCTTGCAGTAGATTTGAATTACTTATAACGCTAATGCTAAACACTACCGGTATCTAATGGTTATAATTGTTATGCAAGGTGTCATAGTAAGGAGACTTTTAGCCGAACGGAAATAAGCTGGTAGATTTCTTTTTGACCAGACTCTGGATCACCAAACGTGATACTTATCGTAGGAATCCATTCACTGATCCCCTGACCTGTGGCTTTTCACACACGATCAAACGGCACCGAAAAGTGGAAAGCCAGCACTCTGATGGGCAGGTCCCCCGTGCTGTCTACCGAGGGATTCCTTCCTTGAGCGCGGATGGGCCAGACGATCTCGGAGGCTGCTCTCTTTGTGGGCGCTCGATTACATAAGCTAGTATCTTGTTGCATGATACGCAAGCTGGGCTAGGGGTGGCGTCAGGTCAGCCACCAACCACTCACTGACATGAGTAAAGTATCATAATTAGACTACCGTAAAAATCCTTTAAATCCACCATCGGAGATCTCAAACGGAAATTACTATCTAAACCACAATAGGCTTAACCAGGTAGTTTAGCGAGATAATGAACCCCTGTGAATTAGATCCAGCAAGCTCAGCCTCCCCAAGCTATACTCTGTCAGGATAACACTATTCCTTCTCAGGGTGTTTTGTTTTGGATTGCGATGGCGTGGAGCTCGATCCCCGATGGTGGATTTAAAGGATTTTTACGGTATGATACCGGTATTTAGGGGGTAGGACTAGCTACCAAGGGGCGGGATTTGTCGTGATCACTCCCCTGAAGCCCGGCTATGCACGAATCCGGTATCATACAAAATGTCCTATCACCCTCTACAACTCGTCGCAACACTGGTAGTCTCGCTGCACTGGGGTATTCAAGGCGGAACGACCCGGAAAGGCTTAGCTGAAGCTGATATTTTTTCGTGTGAGTTTGGTACATCCAAGAGTTAATTTACAACTTTACTTTACCATACAGTACTATTTATTCATGTTGGAATGGTAGGTAAAGCGCCCACGAGCTGGGTAATATGAATAAATGTAAATAGAATAGGGCACCAAATTGTTTTGCGGGTAGATTGTCATCTTTAGGTTAGAAAGACACACACAGATCTTGCAATTGGGACAATAGTTAAGTTGAGGCTTCACTGAAGTCTGGAAAACTGTTTTGTTTCTCGAGCTATTTCGGCAATAGCTTTCAATTAATGATTTCGCAGGCTGTCCAGACTACTAGATCATCAGAGCCCTTCATCCTCCATACCCAATGTTTTTTTTTGTGCTCCGTGACCTGATCACTCGCTATCACTGTTCCGGTACAAGATCCATGCACAATCATTCCCAAAATTTACCACAAGTTCCTACAAGCAAGATTCTTTTCATCCAATACGCACAATCTCTTCCCATCGATTATGCACACTTTATCATGAGCCTCTCATCAAAATACATTGCCGAAAAAAATCTGCCATTATTACAATTGGCCGGTTGGTAGAGCAACTAACTTAATGCAAGATTCCCGCCGTTACTTTTTTTTTTTTTACCGAAAATTCCGCGCTTTTTGGCCTTGAACCCCCCCCCCCCCCACCAACTCGCCGGAAGGAAGGAAGGAAGGATCTTATTTGAAACCCGACGGTTTCCCACGAGGCTATCTGGGAAATCCGGGTATCGGTAAGACAAGGTTTGTTAGTTATAGAGGGAATACAAAGGACTCGCAGTATAGTAACGATGGGACGTCGACTTTGTCGTCTACCGAGCGTTGATATATATATGGAACTGCACCTGTCCGGCGCCAGTGCAGGTGTATATACGGTCCCTAGGCAAAAGTGTTCGTGAAAATATGAGACATCCGGCTTAGCGATTTCACGAACACTTTTGCCTAGGGACTTTACGTGTTACAATGGAAGATTAAACAGGACTGGAGACTACCCGCAAAATCGGCTGTTGAGAGGGTGACCGTTTCTCTTGGTCTTCCCAGAGTCTCCGCCCATGCCGGGCGGGCGGGCGGATGTGCCTGCAGCGTGGTTCGTTCGCTGTATAGTACGAGGTGTGAGCGAAGATGGGCGAATGCAGCGCAGCGGTATGGGGGTCCTGCGGTGGGCTTGGGCAGGATGCCTTATGGCGCCGTGCTATAATACTGTGCGCTCAATTCCTAACACTTTTGTTGAACGCTCATCAACTCTGGTTACCGGATACCGGAATTAGAGCGTCTTAAATATTGTAGTTACTAATGATGCTCTCTCCTCCACTGCCGAGCCGAGCATGCCCAAACTCGCGTGGTGGCAGAAGGGAAATGTACCGGTATTGCTAATAGAGGTAAACCTAGAGCGGAAAACACGAGCACCCCCCCCCCTCGTGTCCTCCGAGATGCCAACGACGACGAGGATCTTAATATAATATTATAATGTTAAAGAGTAGGCCGTTGCCCCCCACAGAACGCACAAGCTATCACGGAATATTTCTTGGAGTGACTTATATACGGCTAGTGGAGCATTTGGTGACTGGTATTTAGTGTAGTGAAAACTCTACAGAGAAATAGAAACAATTAATTCTGAACGTGCGCCATGTTGGCCAGCAACGGCCGAATGGGTAAGGTGTTCAATCGGCTAATCAAATCCTACTACCTAGCAGAGTTCTGTTGGAGCAGACAAAAATCCAACACTAACAACTAGTGACCAGTACCAGTACTATACATGGTATTAGCAGTGGACAACAGAGTATGAACACCTCGCCATTCATACGCCATATCAAACCGGGACGGACCCCCCTAGGTTCACCACCCATACCTAGGCTAACATGTCTCTATAGTGCTATTCCATGATCCTTTATGCCGTCCCAGCCGTCAGGGGGAACTTGTGTATAGATACATGAAAACACTCTTTACTGACGTCTACTGCCATGGGTGTCGAAGCCTGGATTGGTATGGCTCTATATTGGTTTACAATAAAGAGATTGAAGTCTACGATCCCCAAAACCAGCCCAGCCAAGCCACACACGAAACCAGAAAAGCATAAAGCACAGCCCAGGGACGGAGCCCAAGAGGAAAAAATCCCATGAATCTCGCCATTAATTATCCGGGAAAAGGAAAAAGACCTCCAGCCCGGACCAAATCCATGCTATTGGCTAACCATCAATTCGTCAATATCCACATATCCAACCTAGGTCAATCCTTTATGATATTTTCGGGAGAAAAAAAAACTGGACAAAAAAGTGAAGAATAAAGAGCAAGGGAAACGAAAACTATAAAATACTCCGCGAGCCTGCCAGAGAAGGAGGGGTGAAGAGGGAATTACTAATTTTGAAAGGGGAAAGTGAGGGAAAAGGTGCAAAAAAAATGCCAGCCCAATGAGATGAGATAAGAAAAAAGAGGAATGTGCCAGAGGAAAAAAGAAAAAACGACAAACTCCCCCACCGAGGTAATGAGCTAGAAGAAAAAGAAAAGAGGACATGATAAAGAAACTAAACCCATATCTACAAGAAAAAAGAAACCAGGCGGGTATGAAAGCAATAGGTGGAGGCTGTTGTGGGGCCGGAAAAGAAAGAAAAGATGAACCCGGAAGGTGTAAAGACGGAAATATAATATAATAAAAAAAACGTATTTATTCATCTTTCCCAGCCGACTTCCGAGGTTTTGCCTTGACCTTCTTCCTCGGCCTCATGAAGCCCTTCTCGGGAGACCCGGGTGTGAACTTGCGCTTCTTGTTCTTCCCCGGTGTACTAAACTCCCCACCTATACCGCCTTCCTCATGGAGGTCATGGATTGGCGTCAGGGCCCTTTCACCATCGAGGTCCTCGGGATCCTCGCCTTCAGCAGCGAGTTTGAATTCATTATCAACTGTAAGGAGGTCCACGAATTCTTTGCACTGCTTCATCATACCATCGTCAGACTTAAGGTCAGTCATGATCTCCTCAATTTTTTTCCAAAGGGCGGCGGCGCCATTAGACCAAGTGGCCGCTCTTGATGGTGCCTTATTCACGTCCTTGGCGGAAAGTTTGCTGCTCTTGTAGTCGCGGCTCTTGTTGTCATTGATGCTATAAGACTTTCTCAAGAAATACCTGCATTCCCACAGCATATAGAGGATCGCCGCGGCAGTCGCCAACACTTTCAGAGTATCTGGTTTGATGGTTCGCTCTGCGGTATCCCCAGCATCCAGCTTGAGAAGAAAGATATCGGTCTCGATTGAATGGGCCACAGTCATGCCAGTTCCAGAAACGACCCTTTCCATGGTGGTCACAACTTGGTACAGCTCATCAAAGGTCCCATACTCAAAGAAGGCAAGATTCTGGATTACAAATTTCGAGTAACCCAGATGATTTGGTTTTGAGGAATCGACGTCTAGTTTTTGGGGCTCAAAGTCCACGCTCATAGTCATATTCCCTAACAACTTCTTTCTCACCTTGCGACTGCTCTTGACAATCTCATATAGTGGGTGCATCTTAGAGGAGAATGGGTTAGCCGTGGCACCAGACTCATTACCGATAACATTGCGCTGGTAGATGTGACAGGCGCGGACGCCATCCATGTACCCTCTTTCCACTATAGTTTCGTGCTTGGAGTGCAGCGTACGATGCTCTCGATTGGAGATAGCTTGGATTGCGACGTTCGTAGAGGTTTCAAGGGCTATCAAGGCGGGAACGCACTAAATTGGTGTTAGGTCTAGCCTTTCAAAGAGGGAATAGAACGACGTACCTCCTTGGGATGCACTAACCCTTGCCTCAATATACTCCCGATGACCTCTGTAGCTGTAAGCGCGTAAATATCCTGGGTTGAGGTAGCCACCTGAATTATATTCCTGAGATACTTTTGAGCCAAACTGGTGCTGACTCCATCGTTTTGGTTGGCATTGGCTGCGCGACTCAACCTCTCAACCTGAGGCTCGCCATTCTTCTTTTCGTCTTTCTCTTCACCAGCAAACCCTTCGCTCCGATTTTCTTCGCTTTGCAGAAATGTTCTTATACCTAGAAGCACAAGATTCACCAGTTCCTTTTTACCTACTTCAAACACTTGATCAAACGATTTCAATATTTCGGCACGCAAAAACTGACTAGCGTGTGTTTGGCAGACATGGCACAAACTCTCCAGAGCAGCTTTCCGGACAAGAGTGTGAGCCGCTGGATCGCAGAATGGTATTATCGTATCTGTGATTAGGCCAGATACTGTTCCTGGCTTCCACTTGGGGAAGGCAGTCTGGAACATCACAATTTTGTCCTCGAATTGGCAGTGTTTCCCAAATAGGCCGAGAATGTGTAAAGTCCGGACCAGACGGTTAGCCTCTACATCAGTTTCGATGATTTTCCCCTTTGACTTGAGGATATTAGTCAGACATGATATCGTGACTCGGACGAGCCTATCAGTGTTTCTTAGAATACCGCTGATGGTCCAAAGGCAAGCGACAACCTCTCGAAGTTCCTGACGCGCGGGGGTGTTAGTAATGAAGTGAGAAATGATCGCAAGGGTTTTGTATACCAATGGCGGAAGTCTAGAGAGGTTTTTGAGTAGGCTCTGTTGGACAGCCGATAAAAATCCAGAGTGTAGGCTAGACAAAACTGGCAACGCGCATCTGAATATGATAATGACTGATCTGAAGACGTGAAGATCATCCTGGTCGGTTAGATTTTCAATATATGGCTGTAACATGATGAGTTGCTCTGGTTTGAAAAGCTTTGGATTCGCTTTGGCGAAAACAGTCAGCGCTTGGAGAGTACTCTGCCTTTCTGCCTGTGAAAAGTTAGCATAGGAACGCACATGAAAGGATGGGTGGGCGACATACCTTGTCCGAGTCTCCTTGGCGGTCTAGCAGATCGTCACACATGGAACCCACCATCGTCTTACAGACTTTGAAATTGACCGAGCAGTTTTTGGTGTCGGCATGCAAGATCTGAGCCCCGATTTAGTATTCGGGTAAAATGGATTGGTATTCTCCAAACTCACTGATTTGATAACGTCATGTAACACCATTTGCATCACTTCCTTCTGCACAACCTTGATGATCACGGCCACACGTTCGTTAACAACCAACTTCAACTGAGGACTAATATCGGCTGTTTGGTTCTGCTGATTCTCTGTATCTTCAACTCCCATGTAAGTGTAGAAAGGTGTAATCCAGATCTCTTCGAAGGTCTTCCTTGCAAGTTCCTAGGTTTTCCGTCAGCATGGGCGATATATGCCATTGCTTATCACATACCGAAACACTAGGATCAGAATCCTTTATGCGCTGAACGAGCGCTTCAGCGATTGCCACCTTGACAATCTCCTTTTTGCTCCTTAGGTAGATGTCTTTCAAAATCTTCATGGATCGCTTTCGAACCCCTACCCCAGCATCGGCGGAACGTTCAATTATACTCTTGTACACTTGATCTTCTAGGTCTGTTCGAAACAGGATACATTTACCAATCAGATCCACTGCCGAATCTCGGACCAAGGGCGATGGATCTCTTAGCCGCTTGAGAATGAACGGTACCACCTGGGGCCGCTTGAGAATAGCGGGATCTTTTTGCAAGAGCTGCAGGATTGCTTTGAGTCCTTTACTTCTCGTAGTTGCCTGATTATCGTCTACGGAGCGAAGTAAACGGTTTAAAATGTGTTCAAATGATGTGCAGAATGGCATTTGCAGAACAGTCAGAATGTAGGCTTGTCGTATCTGTGCCGAGGATATTTTTGCGACATCACTAGGGAGGTCAGCAGATGATAACTGCAGCTAGATAGGTGGGGTGTTCGACTTACAAGTCGTCGTCAATCCAACTCTTATCAAGTGTAATCCTTCTTAAATTTGCAGCGATCCTGGCCAATTCACCCATAACTTCCTCATCTGCGTCTTCCTCATCCTGGCCTTCTGCTTTATCGGAAAAGGCGCAAATCCGAGCACTCCAGATCGTAAGGTAATAGCCACAAGCGCTCTGGAGACTTGGATCATGTGCACTATTCTCAATCAAATGCTCGAGTGCATATCTAAACGGTCCTTCCCATTCGATTAAGTCCTCTTCCATACCAACTCCTCCACCGGAGCCTACTACAGTACTCTCTAAGACCTTGTCCGTTAGAGCATATATCCGGTCATCAGCCAAACAGTCCGACTCCCTATTTTTATGGCTCTCCCGCAGATGCACAACAACATCACAAATTGCGCTACCCATCAATCCAAGTAAATCCAAAGCCATTGACTTTGCTGGGGCTGGTTGTTTGTCACCATCAACAATGGTACACATACTCCCGAGGATTGATCGGAGTAATAACTCAGCGCCTGGCCATTCAGGAGAACCGAGTACGGCAATGAAATCTTCGGCAAAGATGTCCATTAGGACCCTGTAAGGTTGGTCCCCAGTTTTCGTCGACCTCATTGCCCGCTGCACCAAGAAATTAACCACATATTGGGCATTTTTTTGAGCACTCTCCAATAAAGGGTTAGACATGGTATACAGTTTATTAACTGCACCTATAACGTCTGTTTCGCCACGATCAGGCTCACCCCCCTCTCCCTTTTCCATGGAAAACTCGCCATCTTCCCCGGTAACCAAACCCCGTTTCTTTTTACGCTCCTGATAGGTCCCACTCGTTTGCACTAGCCTCATAATCAAAGCACTGACCAGTTGTATGTTTTTTCCACCTTCGACAAGTTTGAATTGCCTTGCGCTCTGTCGGTTGACAGACAGTTTTTCTAGGCTTGTTAATATTTCATCGAAGATAAATGTCCTCTGGTCAGAATATCGAGCAAAAATCTTTGCAAGTATGTCCATGGCGACAACACGGAATCGCTCCACCTTCTGCACACCAAAAACAGAATCCTTCTCTGTTGATGCATTCTCGATGAATATTACTGCAACGGCAATAAACTCCAAGGTGGTGATTGTCCCCTCCGTGACCTCCTCTAGGGCTAATAGCCTGGAAATTAACGAGAACAAACTTGTGACTTCATGTAAAAGCCCTCCCAACACCTTTTTGTGAGTGGATGCAACTTTGAAAGCAGCCTGTGATTCTCCGGTGGATCTCATCTCTATCATTGGATTGATAGTGCCTTCAATAAGATTTTTTGCAACATTCAAAACGCTCGCCAGAAGGTCCTCCGGGTATAATTGCTTCTCCTCTCTACCTCCAACCATAATTCTTAAAACCGTTTTAGCGGTTTTCAACCCGTTGTCCACTGAAGAGACCCTCGTCAGCCATTCCTCAATAGCAGACTCGCTGTCGTCTGATCCCATCTTGACGTCCACGGTTTCAGCTTGCTTCAGGGAGCTCTCGCAGATCTTTTGTATCCTTGTAAGATCATCTACAGGCACCTGTTGGAATAGCCCGGTTGAAATAACTTTATGGATTGAATTTTCCAATTTCAATAGAACCGCGGTGGCCAAACACGGTGATTGCTGTTCCAGAGAGCTTGTCATCCAAATCTTCGCGTTTTTATCAAAGGTACGATCAGACGTATCTGGGGAGAGGTTATCCTCAGCTTCGAAAATCGAAGTAAGGAAGCCTTGCAAGCCCCTAAATAAGCTTTCAGCCTTTGCTCTCTGATCTATGCCGGGACCAAGCGTCTCCCCATCCTCGGCATTGGAATGTGATCGCTTCCGCTTACGGCTCTTCGAAGTTGAACCCTGGCCAAATTGTTTAGCCCTACGAAACCTCTGATCAATCTCAGTATGCTTGACATACTGGGACCGATCAAAAGTAGTTGGTGGTGGCGGTATTTTGACTGCGTCAGCTTTTTGAGAGCTGCTAGGTGGTATTGGCGACTGTGTAGGCTCCTGCTTGGGGGTTATAGCCAAATCAGAAAATTGCGGGGGTCGGTAATATCCATTCATTTGTGGTAAAGCCAGAGGAGGTCCAAGCGCCTGTGGAGAAGCGCTGGATATCGAGTTGTGTGTCACATTGCTGTGGTACTGAGTATAGGTGGGGGTTGTTGGGGCGTACCCAGGGGCTGGAGAGTATCCGGTTACCGGGGTATATGCGAGAGCTGGGGAGGGAGGAGGTACAGATTTTCGAATAGGTGTGAACGTTAGAGGAGGCGAATTAGTATCTACTCGTGTATCAGAATCCAAGACCAGAGTTGAGTCGGAGAAAGGAGATATTCATTCTAAAAAGAATGGAATAGCTTCGTACATTTAAAGCTCACATTGCTTCTATTCATTACCATCTCCCCGAACTTTCCAATCGCCTGATGTTTCAGTATGTTGCTTGTTGAAGGCTCTTTCGGGGTTGTGGGGTCCTCCGTTGTAACAAAAGACTTGAACCGACTATCCACAAGTGTGCAAAATTAGCCACCATAAAGTTACCGTCGATTTCCGTTTTCCACAGAGCACTCACAATTCCGTCCCACCTGGCGCACTGATCGCGGCAGCCAGCTCATGGAGCGTTTTTCGTACAAACTTTGAATTTGGGTCCACTAGGGCTTCTCTGTCCAGAGCGTCGAGTGTCTGCCTAGATGACCGGCGCTCCGCCTCAGATTGAAAGATCGGACCGGTTCCGTTCGGCAAGAGAAGGGGCAATGGTATTATCTCTAGATTCAAATGTTTGTTAGCACTGCATACCCCCGATAAGCCGCCGTGAGAGGCAATGATTAGTCCCAGCTGCGAATCTGGCGAGGCTCATTACCTGAGGTCGAAGGAACAACAGAAGATAACGGAGTGTATTGCAATGCATCGTCCACATCTACTGGAGGGATCCGCCCCCGTCTAAAGATGATCTCCCCATTTCTGTTCATGGTTGTATACTACCCGCGAGGCGGCGCACACAGCGGAAGGCGATGAGGCGAACGAGGAAGCGAGTCTCTGTTGAGTGAGGCAGCTAAAGCCGCATCGTCCTACGAACCGAAAAAGTGAGATGGAGCTATAGATGAGTTGAAGGTTGGATTAGAACAGAGACAAGGAAGCAGAATCAATGTGATTGGGAAAGGGATGGTACAAGCTAGAGAGGGGGGAAGGATAAAGCGACCTAAGTTAATGAAGGAAAGTGAGGTGGGGTATGGAATAGGGAAGAACGAAGGGGAGCAGAGACGGGGAGTGGTTGAAGGATCTGGTGACGAAGTTGGCGGATTGAAGAGAAAGATCGGGTAAGGACGAAATGAGAGTGCGGGAGACGTAGAAAATTCCCAAAGTTCGTGAGCAGAGCAACGCAACAGGGTTGCCGTGTCGTTCGTTATGTTACACGCGCCGCGCTGGTCTCGGGCATCCATCAGTTGTTAAAGTACCTATCCTCCACCAAAGAAAATCCTTCCCCCTGGTCTTGACCGAATGGAAAACCCGCCAACCTCAACACTCAAGGCTCAAGCTCTCGCAAAAAAAAAAGGATCTTTCACCTGGCCCGCAAAGTGAGTCGGACCTAGAGAAACATTTGCTTACAAGCTCCTCAAAACACGAACCGCTCACCATAGAGCCGCATCTATCGGTATAACTGCCGCTTCATTAGAAGGCTACCGTACCGGTATTGCGGTATTTTTGACTCTCCCCAGTGTCTGCGAGCCTCCGATAGGAGATATCCCTTTACTTTTTACAGTGCATGGGGCCATGAACGATGATGAGTTTGGACCCCAGAAACCAGATCAGATGGTTGCCCGTTCTTTAGCTCGGCTCTCTACCTGCACAGTACGGTACGGTGGTGGTGGTATTATATGGTGTCTCTATCGCTGATCATCTGGCAATTCCTTCTAGTTGACGTGCGGTAAGTTGTTCCTCTTCAATTTTCTTCGGCCGAGCTCGGATGCAGGGCTACCGGCACGATCTTACGATACTCGACTACACAAGACTGAAGAGACACAGCAGTGAGAGGCAATACTACCATATTCAAGCTCATATTGTTCCAACTCCCTTAGTCTACCGGTGGGCGCTCATGATCCGATGTCTAGACTCTGTATAGACACTCGCACGTCTTCAGGATCCGCGAAATCCCTATTCCCCAAGCTCGCCTGCTGCTGCAGTAAACACAATTGTCACAGAAATACAGTAGCGATCTCTAATTCTGCGTTGCGAATGTATTATTGGTGTTCATGTGGCATTTTATCTGAAACCCGGGCCCTGCGAGCTCATGATATGCACGGTCAAAAAATTCCCTACAGAGCCTAGTGGTCGCTCTCCGAATGCTCGACATGACCCACCTGCAGATTTTGTCTTCTTTCAATGACTGCGGCCCATGAATTTCATATCCATCGTAGGATTCAAGTACCGGCACTCGTAGCCCAATCAAAATATTCTCACCAACGTTTGTTCATAGCATGCCCCACAAAGCCCAACCCACAAAGTTCAATGCAGAAGAAAGCGATACCCAAATACTTAGGGGGGTTTTGTCAATACGGTTGCAGTTCCAACCGCCTTTATGACCAGGGAAACTACGCTGACCTTTCCAAATTTGCTCAAGTGCTTCACAGGAATCGACGTCACTTCCAATGCCGTGGTTCTGACTTTGAGCACCCTTACTTGCGGCAAAATGACATACAACACAGGTGGTTCAGGTTTATGACCATCCGAACAACTAACAACCCCCGCCTATTACCCTTAGGACTCGGGGCTGGGACTGACAGCAGGTGCCTTGATCAGCCTTGCTTGCCCATTCGAAAAGTGCCCGGAAATCTGGCACGGTTGAAGGCAGGAGGGCAAGCACCAGTACCTCAAATGCCAGTCGGATGGCTCGATTACATAAGCATCATGCAAGCAGAGTGTGGTGGGTGAGCTGTGTCGGCAGGATGCTGTAGTCTACTATATTCGTAGCTGTCACCTTACTGGCACAGTGATGCATCATCCCGTTTAGCCTCTGCTGGTACGGTACCATGATACGCATAACCACGAGCTGCCTTCGAGAGCGCAATGTCGAAAACAGCGAAGTTCATGTTCCCGTCCGAACCAGTTCATAGGACGGGTCATGACTCAGCAGAACGCTGCAGGATCATAGGCCTTTTTCCCTTGTGAGCTCAGACACCGAAGGAGGAAGTTCGCTTAGCTGGGCCTCCGTTAGCTTGCTGCACCTGAATGGGCTTGGGCTGCGGTAAGCTGGCCTCTGGCTTAGGTAACCTTAGGCTTTTCAGAACTGTTTGTAACCGCATTCGCACCCGCTCACTCACCTAGGATTTGCTTGATTCGAAGGGTATGATATACTTGTAAGAGCACGCTCATCTAAGCAGTTTTTTTAATTTTTAGGATTTTCGGGGAGTGTTCGAACGTGCTTTTTTCTAGCGTGTCACGGGTTGGCTCTCCCGTAGAATACAGGGTTTAACTAAGGCCTTGGTCCAATTTTTAGCTCAAGTTTTGGATAGACTATTCAATGCATCTGGCAAAGGCACTTGGGCTCCATGGATTCTTGGGTAATGGAAATTTGGATCTAACCCCAAGCAGACTACCGTAATAATAATACGCGAATAGCCAAGCCCCCAAACTCTAGCAAAAACAAACCAATCGCCCCCGTCCTATCCCTAAGCCTTCCCCTTTCCATTGATTCCCTTGAAAACACCCTGCCACAACTCACTCTCCTCTCCGAGAATATACGTTAACTCAACCCCATCCAGACCAGCCTCTTCGTCACCGCCCAGGCTCTCCAACCAGCTAATCAAATTGCCCAACAAGATAGCTTTGCCGGTTGTCTGGCCGAGCCCGCCATCATGTGAGATGGAGACAGCATGCAGGTGGAAGTGATAGTATGAGGGTTGGTCTGGATCTCATTAGCGGCGATCATTAGGATAAGCAAGGGGTTGGGGGACACACAGTGAGCATAAATCTTGATCTGATCTGGCTCAATATCACTATACTTCTCGCAAATCGCTTCGGGAATTCTCCTCCTCAAGTTCTTCAGCCACGAGACATGCTTCTTCTTCAAGTCCCGAATTGAGGTAATGTCACGACGGCGCACAATCGCCGAGATGTACAGACTCGCCATGGTCTTCCGATCCCACTTCCTTTACTCTCACCCAAAATTAGCTTTGCAAACGATCCTTAAGTGTGACGGGTAGGTAGAAGGCAGAGAAACCGACATATCGGGCAATAGTATAAACCCCTCTACATCATCCGTATCCTCAACGATAATGCTCTCTTTCTCGGCTTTATGCTCGAGGATATTGTATACCCAATCTAACCTCCCATTGCCACGCTTCCCTTCAACATAGGGCTTGACCAATCCCCTATAAATCTCGGGAGTCTCGACGACCATCCTCAACTGCTGGTGCGTATACTTCTGGATATGAGTTTCCGTGGCAGGGAATATGAGGGTTATCTTCACTTGTCCATACTCGGAGCTCTGCGAGGCCAGGAACGAGTGGTATATGTCATTCCGTTCTATCAAGGAGACTTTCGGGAGGTGGAGGTCGTGGGAGAATTTAGTGAGGTGAGAGTTAGCGATGTTGAATGCCGTTTTCTCAGCAATCAGGATTGCGGGGGTGGACTCGATTTCGCCCAGAAGGTTTACGGTTTTGGCTCTTGTGTCTGGTTGGGGGATATGTTATTTTATTTGCACTGCTTTGTTTGCTTCCTCGTCTTTTTTTCTTTTTTCTTTTTTTTTGCTAGTGGTGAACTGATGGGGGAATTTGTGATGGAAGTAAGTACCTTGATTCAGGATTCTTGTAAAAATGAATTTCCGGAGCTTTGCTTCTTCCTCTGCCGCGTTAATTGACATTGGTTTTGTTGTTGATACTTTGTTTTCTTGATCGTTTATCGGTGGTGCTCGCTGTGGGTGGTGGCGGGGTGCTTCTATCACAGGCTGCGGGGTGAGCTGGTGGGGCACTTGATATCGTCTGGAGTGGAGTGATTTCGGAGAGACATGTTATGATACGATAACTTAATTCTACCGGTATATACCGGTGCCCTGTTGCGACCGTAGTGAGGCAAGGGTTAGGGTTGCAGATTCGCCAAGCATATTTCGTCAACAGAGCTCTGCAAAAACCTAAATAATGTGTAAGTTTGAAAATATCATTAAATTTTTAATTCTCTGCAGGGAGGAAGGGCTTTTCAACATAGGAATTCTATTTAAAAACAAAAAACATTTTTTCAGAGAGTGCGAATATCACAGAAGCCGCACCGCCAGGAGTACCAGCCAAATTTAACTCTCGGTGGGGCGCCAGTGTGGTTGGGTGTTTAAGGCTCCCAATCGTTCGCCACATTCGAACCGCGCCACTAGCCACGGTGCAGTGTTGGTGCCTCTTTGCCAAGAATACCTCCTCTAGCAGATGGCTTGGTCCCTGTTGAGGTTCAGTCCTGATTGCAGGACATCGACAACCCGGACTTAGAATGTGATGTGCTACAAATTTGGGGCTAATGGGGTCACATATTCATGGCGAATGCCCACAAAAGCCCTAGAGGGCAACTGGAAATGACGCGAGGGCTCAGATTGAGGGGCAAATGTCAACACAGGTAGCGTGGATATCCGTTGTTCCCTCACGTTGCTAGTTACTACCGCTGGTTGTCACTGCTGTCAGAGAGGTGTCTGGTATTCTTGGCAAAGACGCGGGAGTGTGGCAGGCTGCGGACCTTACCCGATGTCACCCATGAATTTCTTATTTCAACCTCACGTCAAAACTTTCCCGGGCGATTTCTTTCCCCTCCGCAAAACAATTCAGAAGGAGGATGATTGCGACAGGGCAAGTCTCCAGATGTCTTAACAATCGCTTAGCAATCCTTAATTCGCCTATCTCGACATGCGCAACACGAGTACGGCTCCCGGTGTGGGCGGGGAGGGGTCGTTTATGGGCTGAAGTGCTCGGTGGGCGAACATTTCGTACGTTGCCGGTTCGGTTACAGGAACGGGAAGGGATTGAGGGCTGCAATACCACTGAATCCGATGAACCTACCATAATCGATCCAGTGAGTGTCTCAGTGGAGGCCCCCCAAGCCCCGCAGCCAACCACTCCAGCACCCCCGAAAGACTCTGATTCAAAGGAAGAGTTAGTGCCCTGGTACCTCCGTGCCAAGGCCCCGATATCGAAGTTTCACCCTTTAGCTGAGCGACAAGTGCTTCCGCCCCTTCCGGAGGACCCCCCTCCTGCTCTACAGGCTGTGCTTACCCAATTGTCGGTGGAGGAGGGTATCGATTATCTAAAGGTCCTGGACCTCAGAGCACTGGACCCCCCCCCGGCCCTCGGCGAGAACATAGTCATGATCATTGGTACTGCCCGCTCGGGGCGACAGTTACACATGTGCTCGGATAGAATGTGTAGGTGGTTGAGGAAGGAATTTCGCATGCGTCCGTTCGCGGACGGGTTGGTTGGTCGGGGGGAATTGAAACTGCAAGAAAGACGGGCGAGAAGGCGGGGGAAATTGACCACTACTCAATCGGGTATTGAAGAAGTTGCCGGATGGGTATGTATTACTGCCGGTGGCCAAGGGCTGGTGATACAGCTTTTCACACGGGATAAGAGGGAGGAGGTTGATTTGGAGTCATTGTGGGGTAAAGAGCTAGAGAGGGATGCCAAAAAAAGGGAAGCCGAGCGGAGAGTTGCTGAAGGGGAGGAACAGGGAACGTTCGGGGCTTTTGGAAGAGGATTATCTACGAGGTTCCCCATACCTGGGAGTGTCCAAGCTAGAGCTTTCCACTCGTCATCCCAACAGCCATTGCAGGTAGTTACAGAGCCACCAGCCGGGAGCCTAGTCCGGTTTGCAGAAGAGCGTATTAACGTGGATACGCATGTTAGGAAGGGACACTACTGGAGGTTAGTCCCTCGAGTCTCCGAAGCGTTTAACCCAGACGCAGATCTTAAGAATGCAGCATACCTCATGGAAGCCCACATAAACCACCTGCGAAACAAGTTCCGTGGGAATAATTACTCTGGGAAAATAACGGGAGGATGCAAACTCCTCGGTCAGGGCATAGCGGATCGAACATCGACCCAATTCTTACAATCCTACTTCAGATACTTCCCCAAGCACCCACCTCCCGTGCACCTCCGCCTCCACCTCCAATTTCTCATTGAAACTAACCGGATAAATCCCGAAAAGTACCCTCTCTCTGAGGCCACATCCTTCCTAAAAGCCCTCCCACCACCCGCCCCAGCGGAGCTCTACTACATGTGCATGCGCGCAATCGCCGACTCACCAGAACATCGCTCCTACAAACTCCCGGCCTTAGAAGAGGCAACCCTGCGTCTATCCCTAATCCAAGACCTAGCAGAGCACTTCGGCCCAGTCTCAACACTATCGCAGCACATCCCGGAGTTCCAATTCTGTAAGTTTCGCGCGCTCGCCCACAATGCCGTTACGGCGGTACTCCTTGCCGCGAAGACCGTCTGTTCGACGAAGCGCGCGGAAGCGGGCAAAGAAGCCGACGGCGCCGTCTGGAACTTCGGCATCCGCACCGGAACCTATCCCATCGACCCACGACTAGTAAAAATCGAGCGCGAGAGCATTAAGCAGAAATGCCACTCCTACGCCATCCGCGAGTTCGTCGAGCAGGCTATGGCCGCGTACGTCGCCGCGGACCACTGGACCGCGCTGTGGAATCGCTGGAAGAACTTGAAGTACATGTCTGTCAGACGGGATCAAGGGTTCTACGAGCTGCTGATCGGGTTGGTGGTCTTGGGCGCGAAGCAGAAGGAGGGGGTGTATGCTGCTAGGCATATCTGGAATGATATGAGGAGGGAGACGCCCCCAATTTTGATGACTGCTGGGATCGCGAAGGGGCTTTTAGCGGTTGTTCAACTTGCTGAGGGGGATTCTGGCGTTAGCGGAGAGTTTGCGGAGCTGAGGGCGAGGTGTAAAGGGTATTTGGACGGGTGGAATAAGTGGAGGGTGGAGGGGGGGCTGGTGGGGGGGGAGGAGGGTGCTGCTGCCAATGTCGTGAAAGAGGGAACGGCTGGGGAGGGGAGTGCGAGTGCGATTGTATGATGGGGAATTTTTGAGACTTTATACCTTGGCCGGTCATAAGAGATTCTTTGTGTAAATTGAGTTATCTTACCTTTCCTTTTCCTTGTATCTAGATACGCAGTTGGAGACCTACCGCATTTGTGGATATATGGTTTCTATTGCTCAGCGCATTAATGACGGTGACATCTGCTATTGTTTATTTTCGGCTTTGAAGCGCGACAGCATCTGCCAGTGCTGGCCAACCACTGCTTGAAATTCCAACTAGACAATCAGACACAGTATAACTCGGAGACCCAACCACAGCCACACCCAACCTCCACCCAACCCTCCTCCCCTTCCAGAGCTCAAGCCGTCCCTACTGCTTCAGCACCCCCCCTAACCCCACATGCCCCCAAAGCCCCTCCACCCAGCCCCTCTCTTTTTGGCCCATTAATACCCCGTATCTCAAAGCACACCCAAAATAATCCAATACAGTGGGCAGCGCACAGCCCAACCATATTAATTCCAATTCCGCTGACCAGGGCCGCTGGGGGAGGATAGCGTAGGGATCGTTGCATGACACAATATTATTATAAGGGCGTATATACGAGCGGACGCTCCCTCCCTCCCCCTTCGATCACGAATACCTCATCCACTCTCGTTCTTCGTCTCTTACCGCCGGTGCCGCGTATCTGATACTATATCTACCTGCTATGCTGCATTCTGGTATATGCCGGCTAGGTAGTGGCATAATGCATTGCTCGCGTTCTCCGGTCGAAATACTTTGGGTGGGATATGGCAGGGTTTTTTTTTAAATTTTTATATGTGCGTGCGGGGAGAGGAGATCGCCTGAGCACTATATTCATTGGCAAGAATGGGGGAGGGGGGGTGCCTTTCTGTGATTTCCACTGTTTATGGGATGAACTTTGCAAGATATTGGTCAACAAATAGATTGTGTAACTATAATAATATTATGTGCTCATGTTGGCTTGAGGGATTGGTGACTTATGGCTAGGTCTATCACGCTTAGTTAACCCGAGCCAAACCCACGCCATACGACTCTCGGAAGTCCGGTTACACCATATACGCCAGCCCGGTAACTAGCTCACTACCCTGCTCCAGTCCGGGTCCTACACTTCCCGCCGCCCGTAACATAATGGTGAGATAGCTCGCCCTCAGCATCGACAGCTTTGCATGCGCGAAAATCAGCCTCTCTTTATCAGGCGGGAAGCCTTCGCTCTCTGAGGTGGCCCTGCAGGTCTCTGCTACGGTTTGCGGCCATGAAGTGACGACGTCGCTGGCGCGGCCCCACGATGGGGCGCCCACTTCTGCGAGTGGGGCGATTGATGCTGCCATGACGCGATTCGAGTAGTTGCGGATCCCGGGAACTTCCTTCTCGAGAGTGTGAGAAGCGGCATCGGCATTCATAATCACCTCCCAGGCAGCGGTGGGGGTGACGAACTGACTGGGGTCTTCGGTCTCGCCTGTACCGGTTCCGCAGGAGAGCAGGTCCTGGGTGGCAAGATTGAGGGGCTGCAGGCGCTCGATAGGAGTGTCTAAGATTTCTGGGATTTTGTTGGTTAAGTGAGTGTGGTGGAGTTGATCCCAAGTGATGTGTGGTGATGAGGCACCGTGAATCTCGATCATGTTTGCTCGGACGTGACGGAAATCTGGTGGGTGTGTCACTGGCGCCGTGCCTTGTATTTCGTGGATATGGGCTTTGACGATAACCTCTGCAAAGTGCGCACACCAGAGATGAATGCATGTCGGTGGGAGAATCATGTAGACGTCCACTGTGGCTAATGCCATAAACCCTGCGGCTCCACCGGGACTATCCGTATAGCTGGATACTGGCCATCCATGGCGCAGCAAAACCCCTTTCATTGCTTCTCGGAGCATTTCAAAGTTAAGGAACCCGCGACCAATCCTCCGATCATTGAACTTTCCGAATACCGCATTTGCCCACACTCCCTTCCCTTGATTCACTGCCCGTGAGTGCATCTTCATCTCTTCCAGGCTTTCATCCGCTGTCGCTAGAACGCCGGGGGTGTAATGCATCAAACCCCCCAAGACAGGATGCACAGCACTAGTGATAGCCCCGACTTTTCCGCTCATGCTAATTTCACCAGTCGCGGGAGAATATCTGGAGAACTTCATACCCGCCGCAACGCACAGCAACACAACCGTGATAACATCAACCTGCACTGGCGCAACAGTAAGATCTTCCGGAACCCTGTCCCCACTCTCCCACTTCCGCCCGAGATTCTCGGGAAGGATGCACGGCGCCATATCTTGCACGAAAGAAACCCAACACCCCTGATCAGGCTCCCTCTTGGGGCGCAGCTCTACCGCCCGGCTCCAGAGCCCCGTCGTCATCTCCGGGCTCACGGACACGGCGGGAGTGACGTTCAGCGACGCGTACAATTCCAGTGGGAAGCAGAAGGTTAGACCTTCATAGGTTACGGTGAACCGGAATTGTCGCCAGTGCCAGTGACGCTTGCCGCCTTTCGTGAGGTTCCCGCTGATTATCCGGTCGCATTTGCGGATGGTGTACCCCGTTGCCAGGAGTTGTTGGGTGAGCTGGAGTCCTGAGACTAGGAGGGCTATCAATGCTATTATCAGGGCTATCGTCGAGGTGAGATCGGCCATCCTCCTCCAGTGGTCGTGATTGTGGTGATTGCGGCGATTGTGTTTAAGTGGTTGCGATGGTGAGTTGACATGATACCGGTAGGCAGAATTACTCGGGGGGACTTTATCGCATTTTAAGTAGAGGCTTTGGATTTTCCCGCAGACTGGGGGGGGGAGTGCTCAGCGAGGCAGCACCCTCGGCCGGGCTTGGCGAATATTAGCGAGTGCCGGGAGTTTTGGCTGATTCGTATAACGTTAGTACTGAACTTCAATGCCAAGCTGTGCCAGGCCCCCAGTCTGCCGTACCGGGGTGCATGGGTTGAAGCCTCCAGGCTCCAGCGAAGCAACAACAGCATGGACTGCGGAAGTGAGCATTCGGGCTGAGCTGCTGGCGGGGAGATTGGGGACGCGTGGCTGCCAGGTTGCGGATGGAATTGCATCGCGGGGGGCCCCGCGTTGGTGTTGCCCAGTGTTGCAAAGAAGGCCTTTGATGATCGAACCCGGGGGGTTAGAAGGGGGGGGGGTTGAATCGGGGCTTCTGAAAATGGGGATTGAA
>Ga0307509_10003912_pt1 | contig 22011 bp, 35 predicted proteins | sample 10_EM_MG_FD_202245 | JGI IMG/M metagenome (GOLD analysis project Ga0307509, IMG submission 202245) | Populus trichocarpa ectomycorrhiza microbial communities from riparian zone in the Pacific Northwest, United States - 10_EM | ecosystem: Host-associated > Plants > Roots > Unclassified | place... | reverse complement strand
CCTTGGTGGTGGAAGGGGTAAGGAACCCTCGCGCGTTACTGTCTTTTCATTCTCCGCTTTCAACCCCACGGATGGCGGGACGGACCCCAACGTTGCGTTGCCCCCGCCCATGCGCAAGGCCATGCAGAACTGCCTTTCGAACCCGGGTGTATACAGCTACCAATCCGAACGCATCGTCTCTGATTTCCTACTTCTGTCTCGAGATTCCCCACATTTCGCAGGAAACTTCGATCCAATTGCGATCGTACTTGTCTGTGGCGGAGGTGGCGACAAACGATCGATAAGTATCACGGAGTTTCCCCCACCGTCACTGGCGATTGTCCCAAAGCGTCCTGAAATGGCGAGGAATACTTCATCATCTACGGCAGATGTTATCGGAGAAGAACTCGCGGAAACACTGCACGAGATGCAACGCACATTGGACCCAGGGAGATTGACTCTACCGAACTTGCTTTGGACTGGCAGCTCTAGCGTCGTCGGTGGAGAAATTTTAGCTCTGAGCACTGCTGCGTATGGATCCTTGTGCCCCCGGGACCTAGAAGTTTCATGGAACGAGTATGGTCTGAGAGGTGGCGCTGCGTGGGTGGACGGGAAGAACGACGAATCCATGCATGCGAAGGTTCGTCTCCAACCTCCTGCTTGGCACGAAGGTGATCGAACAAGCGTAGTTTGAGCCCCACCGGGTATTACTTACATGGCACAGAGACCTCACGATCCGTATTCAAGATATTAGCCCACAGTTGCTGGTCAGCTCCGAGGCGAAGCCGTTGCAGGGATCATTCCCGAGACCGCTTCCATCCCTTACAATCGACCTGTTCAGTGTTCTATCCGACTCAGATGTTCTCGAGCGATGCTCACAGGGCGCTCTTCACGAAGGGAGTCTGACTCACGTGTATCTCACCCCCGAATCTCTGGAGTGTATTGCGATTTTCAAGACAGGAGATGTTTTTATTTACCAGCTGGAGCCTGATGGAAAATTAAAGCCTACCGACAAGGACGTGATCTCTTTGGACCACATCCTTACTCACCCTCCAGCAAAATACCGCCCAGTATTGATGATTCCCAGCGGCAGGGGTCCGGTCTCCGCGTTTGGGGCTTCAGATATCGGTATGCCCGTGTTGATGGTCACCGCCTGGGCCGTAGCTCACGGTCTTCTAGGTTTTTTTGCTTTTGCTCACACCGACGGGTCGCTGGTGGTGCTTGACATGAGGGGACCCACTTTTATCCTCCGGGATACAAACCCGGGCAACCCTCGGCAGTCCTTCCTGAAACACTCAACAGTGGATCAATTCGCGTCTCTTAGCCTTGCAGTATTCAGGCTGAGCTCCGGTCAGTTCGGGGATTCTTACCAGTTTCTGGAGATTTGACACCGGAGCAGAAAAGGCACCTGCCATCCATCTTCTGGCGATTCGTGCGTCAGGACGCACACACATCTACACCATCGAGAAGGATCCACTTACACATCAATTCCGAGTTTCCCCCAAACCGATCCCCGTCGACACAGTCCACCAATGCTTCCCATACGGCTCCTACGTTCTTGATTCCACCACCGGGGCACAGTGTGTTGTTAGCAGATCGCGATTCTCTAGTGCGGCCCAAGGTCAATCGGATGGGGCGAACACCTACTGGATAACTACTGGACAAAAGGGAGTGAGGTGTTGTCTAAACGCTGACGGAGATCGGTTGGGGAGGGTAGACTTTGATTCCAAGAACGGAGTTGTGGAAGGCGCTCATGTTATTCACAAGCACAGTAAGGTCGTCGCCAATCACACTATCGATCCTGACGTCGTCGTTTAGGATCTTGCATCGTTGGCGCCTTTACGGATAAGGGACAACTGCTGGTTTATTCAATTCCACGTCTCGAACACATATACGCAGTACCCGTAACCATATCTTCACCAAGGTCTGCGGGAACCTCAATCTACCTAACCCTTACTCACCACCTGATCGTTATAGGACTCTCAGCATCGACGAGAGCGGGGACTACGTTGATTGGACAGTTAGGGATAGCACCACTCATAAGTGTGAACTCGGCACATTGTTTGGGTTACGCAGGAAGACATTATACCGTGACAAAGTTCTCAACATCCTTCGGGACAAAAATAGGCTCCCTGCACAACCGCAGCTCGTATCTATGGGGCCAGCAACGCTGCTCGGTCAAATGTATGCGTTTGTTGGCGGCGGCACTACTACAGGGACCCAAATCGATGCTCTCCGTGAGTGGAACACCTTCCGATTGCTAATCGCTCGCATTGATTGATGATTTTGTGTGTTAGTTGCTGGGCCGGATCGGCCGATCCCCCAACCCAAAGAAACCACTTCCACCTCTCCTGGAAACAGCCAGTCCTACACGGATCGGGCGAATGCGACGAAAGATTCGGTCGCGAGCGGCGCAAACGATCTTTATAGCAGGCTCGGGAACGCTGTATCTGAACGGGGGCAGATGCTCGACGGTTTAGAAGACACTGTGAACTCACTCAGAACGGGAAGCCAGAACATGCTTGCGCAGGTGAGTTTTGTGTAACTCCCAGTCTTATCATTCCACCTCCTGACGACGAGAATAGGCGAAGAGGCTTGCTGCAGAGCAGTCGGCTCGGGGCTGGTTTGGGCTTTGATTTATTCAACGGTCGGGAGTGTATGTATGGGTCGGTTTTGGAGGGGGTCGGAGAATGGAAGGTATTACGTAACGGGCGTCTCGCATTTCCTGTGCATTTTGAGGGATGGGAGACTGGACTGTGTTTCTCCGTAGACGAAGCGGTTTGAGTGGTGGGTGCAAAACATGGTGTTGGTGTTCCAGGCGAAGTGCGACCGGATGGAGGCAGTCCTGTGACTTGGTAACGAGCTCGGGGCCTGTTCTGACCGGGGGGTTCGCTCCAGTCGAAAACGGTGTTCCAAGGCGAGAAATTCCGCGGTGGATACGTGGGGGAAGGGGGTTGAGGTCGTCGCCCAGTCCATAGTCAGCAGAGTTGATTGTACGGAGTGGTGGGTTGGTTCTTGTGACTCCTGGGGTGTGTGGCCGTCGGCGATGTGGTCAAAATACAGTGGTGAAGGGTTGGCGGATGGTGGGGAGGCGTTGTGTGGTGGTCCGTAGGCAGTAGGAGGGTCTGATCAACGAGATGGGCGGGGAGGGGGTGGGCTCTTTCGCCGGAGAATATGGGAGACGTGGATTTCTTGCTCCGGGGGATACTTGGAGCATAATGGAGTGTGGGGGGAAGTATCCTTGTAATTGGAAGGTCCCAGGGGAGGTGCAAGTAGAGGCAATACGGGGGTGGGCGGACCTTGGGTTCATCTTTCGTACAAATAGTCCCTCTCTTCCGGTCTCACAGAATATTCTCCTCTGGTGATGGTGGTCCTCTGGTGCTTGAGACTTCGTCTGGACGTTGTAAGGGTGTTGAGGAACAATGGGATGTCGCCGGCCGTGTTGAACTTGGGTTGAGGCAATCAGGGGCCGTACTGAGAGTTTTCGGGCGAAAATAGGAGTTAAAATTGGGAAGCCCGTAAACGGGTAGTTGGGTGGCTGCGCCGCGTCGTCTGGGAGGAGAGAAGGAACGTATCTACGGTGGGAAGGCTGCAGCGGAACGCGCTGTCGGAGTTTTGGGCCACCGAAGAACAGCTTGTTCCCCACCACCATCCACAACCGCGACGACCTCAGATATGGGCTCTCACCATTTGAAATGACGCAGTTAACGAGGGCATACAGTTCTTGTTCTTGCGGACAGCATTTCAGCAGCTTACGCTGACAGAAGGCGGCAATACCAGGTTCACAGCTTAGGGTTGCCGATAATCTTCCTCTTGCAGAATCTTGAGGGACGGAGCCTTGGATCTTGCTAGGTTGTCGACAGATTCACAGCGCACAAAACAGCCAGAGAAAGCCGTTATCATTGCTTAACAAGAGGACGAAGGCGGCCAGAAGAACGGCCACCCAAAGCCAAAGCGATCTGCGGCAGCCATTGGGCGGTCGCGCGGCGCAGAGCGGTCTTTGGGGCAGCGCGTTGGCGAAGAATAAACAGGTGAGTAGACCAGGATCTTATCTTCTTGCGGACGGCCATATTCCTTGCGCCGCTTGGTGGACCTTGTTCTTGAGCGCGCTCTTGACGAGAATCTTGCGTTTCTTGCTGTATCTTGCAGATTTGCACTTGCCTCAAAGTCACCCTCATCGAGCGATGTGGTCTGGGGATCAGGTTCACATAACATGAGCCAGGTCATGGACGTTGTCAACGACGCAGCGTGGATCAATCAGTTCCCACTTGGAATGCACACGTCCCGTTGGGCAAATTGACTCACCGTGATTTGTGACTGATGGCACGTGATCGGTGTCACAGCCTTAATGGGTAACCTCCCTGGCTGGAGCGGCACGCAATCTGGCGTTGGTGTCAGGAATGAGCAGCCGTGCTGACGAAGAGGTGTTGGGGTAGCCCCCAGGGTAGTCCTATAGTGGCCATTTCGCCCAAAATTTGGGGCTGTGTATCGAATCATCGGCCTGGGCATCGTGTTGGTCCTTTCTAATGGTCCAAGGACCCTGTGTTGGCCACCCTGTCCTGGTGGTGGTTCCAGAGCTGGTGTATTGAACCTGGTCCGTATCTCTGTCAAAGTAACGGGCGTTCTAGCATCGACGAGTCTGGTCGCGCCGTATCCCCCAGGTCATTGATCCATCTTCCGGTGGCTTGCGGAGGCTGCTGCTGTGGCTGCGCTGGGACCTGTTCTCGAGGGGGCAGTCTTCCTCGATGGAGGGCGGCGGTCCTTGACCGGCTCTGACGGGGTTTTTTGTTGTTTGAGAGGAGGGTTGGTTATGTTGGGCGTGACTTTCAGTCGCAGCATAGCGGCCGATCCATGGCCATAGCGGGTTACGGAACCTATGCCTCACCCCCAGTTTTACCTCCGCCTCGATTTCTGAATTTGAAAGCGGCAATTGATTCTCTTCTTCCTCCCTTGCCCCCCACTCCTCCAGCCTCTTTACTTTCGTCTTTCTTGTTTTACTTTTCTTTCTAATCTACCATGCCTGCCTCCACCCGCGAGCTACCACACATCAACCTCCGTCTGCATGGCGTCAACGCAGTGATGGGTGATATCCCCGTTGAATTGCCCGTTTCTCCGTCCTCAGTGGATGTAGACCACGAGCAACTCACAGTACGGCCCCGCCTCGCTACCTTTTGTCCGCCTGCTGACCCCTCTCCACCCAAAAGCGAACCGTTCATTATACTCATGAGGGAAAATCGATCACCGTATGTCCGCCCATGTTACCTCCGTCTTCGCCAGCGCTCGGCTCATCTTCCATTCGTTCTAGTTCGAAGTCGTTAATAAACGGGGGACCTTGACGGAGCTGGATTCTACCATCGGAGAAGCAGACCCCATTCCCGAGAACATCTTCAAAAGGATTTCAAAAGTAGGTCTCGGCTGTACCGTGTTCCGTTGTCTTGAGTTGACGATCTTGACGCGTAGGCGATCTACCGTTCTTGCGTCTCTCGCAAAACGCGACGCATAGAAGCCAATTCTTTCACCACGATCAGCACTGTTTGAACCGCCGTTGGTTCCACGAGACTCTATTCACAACTTCTGCTCTATATCCCACTAATAATCATCATCATATATGCCATGTATAAGTATGTATATGACACGTCATAGGTTTCCCTTTATATCTCGAATACACGATACTTCTCGAGGATAATCCGTGGAATGTTGACAGATACGGATTTGGCGTGAAGATCCGGTGTTGGGCACATGACAAAGTCCTAGGATACGGAATGTCTATGTTGGCGACTTGACGGTGGTCTCGGATTGGGAAGGGCCTTGCGGTATTGCCCCATCGATGGATTGTCGTATGACAGCGTTCCTGGGTATGGGATGAGACATCCTACGCGATCCGTGGGCACAAAATTCATTCCCTACCGTTGCTTGAATTTGGCTAGGATTGTCTGAGGTGCAGAGACATCTTCTGTGGCTCTAGTTGGCGTCAGTTAGTGTCCTCGAGTACGACACGATAGGATAAACTTACGATGCGCCTGTAGACAAGGTACTTGTGTGAATGATGTACATCTTGTCGTTTTTACTGGTGAACTCATCACTGCCAGAGACGGCGGCGCCAGGGGCGTCAGTAACTTTGAGAAAAGTTACGGCAATGTTGTTGGATACGCTCTTGGCCGAGGGCTGGGTTTGGGCGGTAGGATCGTAGTCAAGGACCAGGATGTGTTCATCCTCGAATCTGGGGAGTAAGTCGAGGGGCGAATCGTCTTGATAGTGGTATTGGATGCTGGGATGTAGGAGGAGCGATGAAGGGGCCGCTTGGGTCGCCGAGAGAAGGGAGGAGTTGGAGACGAAGATGTAACATGGCAGTTCTCCAGAAGCCATGCTTCTTCAGTGATCGAGGGCGCCTGGCGACAACCTTGCACTTGACCGCAGAGAGATAAGGATACTGGGACCAATCCAGGCCCCGTCGACCACCCCGAGGGTCAAACGCGCACCCTTTGATATCTGCGCCCCGACGGCTGGAAACACAAAAAAAATCATGATGGACCCCGCCTCGTGCCCAGTCACACCACCGTTTCCGCTCCATTGACCACCCTGTACGTGCGTTCCCCGTCTACCGTCCGCGATGTTGTAACGTTGGAAACGACGACGGACTCAGCCGTTGCTTGGGCCTTTCCCCGCCAGGGCTGGAAGAGTTCAAGCATTCCTCGATCAGCCATCAAATCACACCTTATTGTTAGGTGGACACAATCCCCGGCCATCCTTCTCCCCTGCCAGCCTCACTTATTGTTCGGAAATACTTATGGCGGCCCAGGGCAACCAGGGCCAATGCATATATCACGGACGATTTCTGCGGAACCATATATTGCCTTCTCCTCCCGACCCCCACCTGCGCAGGCCGCTCTCTCTCTTCAACTCTTCACCGTCTCCACCCTGAGGGTGCAGTAATGATTTCGTCTTCTTCTTCGTATCGGGGCAGTGCCTGCTCGCCAGGCTCGTCTTGCGTGAAACGCGGCTCTGGACTCAACCCTTTCACCCCGACCTTCGCGTCTTTCGGAAGATACGCCGATGTCGGGACTGAGATGATTGAAGGCTCTCACCCTGGCTTACGACTTCACGGTTCGCCTGTTCCATCCCAAAGATTACGTTGGAAGCTGACGAACCGTCCGGAAGTTGGTTCATCAAGCACCTTATCTATTGAGAAGGGCATTCTCCTCGGGATGGACATCACCTACCTCTCTCAAGTGTGAGTGGACGTCCATAGTAACTGATGTCCATACCGTACTGACGCTGACTATAGCTGGAACGTTTGGGATGCGGAATCTACGCAGGCGTTCTATGAAGAGGTGTTGCCATACATCCACCCTGAGACCCTCCGACCGTTAATGGGAACTTGTGTCCCTACTGTAATCGGCCTCTACGGCTCTGCCACGGGTAGATTGTCGTTGGCAATGGAACTCACCCACCCCGTCGGCTGGCGTGAAGCAGACCCACACATCTCCGCGGAGCTGAAGCAGAAGGTCATCACTGCCTACCGAAATATTCACCGCCAAGGCATCCTCCACAACGACGTAAAACTGGAGAATATGTTGATCGGTAAGTCTTGATTTTAGTCGATCCTTCCCATTGCCTCATCATCCCGTCGTGTAGGCAATGACGATGAAGTTACCATCGTTGACTTCTGCAAAATGGTGGTTAACTCAGAGCCTGCCGACCTTGTGTTGGAGATGCGCGTTGTGGAGTTCATCCTCGACTACGACCGCGCGAAGGAAACCGAGTACGAGAGGCTACGTAGGGCAGAGTTGCGTGTAGAAAAGAACCTGTGGAGATCCAGACTTCGCCGGGCAGCTGAGAGTCAGGAGCTTACTGAGGAGGTATCGCCTGATGAGCCACCTTCTCACGATGAGATCGCCGTGAGTGTTCCCGCCTACTCGTGATCTTAGTTCGCTCACCCACAAAATCAGTTCCCCCCATTTCGCAGCCGGTGCCTCATGATGTGGGATTCCGAAGTCGCGAGCGAAGGTACAACCCACCACCCAGGATGGAGGGGGAAACGTTTTGAGGTCCCAGAGGATATGCGAAACCCGCCGTGGCCGGGGGTCAAAGACTATATCCCTCCCACACCACCCCCCTACCAACCCATCGACTTCGCAGGTCTCGTGAAAAGTGCATTTGGCCGGAAGCCATTCGGCTCACATAGCCAATGGATGCAACACTGTCGCTACTTCCCGTACCTGTGGTCACCACCGCCAGAACCTACAGTCTCGGGCCTCAAACACTCGGTTGGAACGTCGTCATCATCTATAACTTCGTCCGGCTCCTCGGATTACGGAGGTGCCAGCGAGCACAGTTCAACAACGAACACTGAACCCTCAAAGAGGGATCGTTCTCCTACCCCTCCATTCCTCCGTAAGCGCTTACGAACAGAGGAATTCATCCGTCCGGATGACTACTCTTATAGGAACAAACGCACTCGCAGGTCGAAATCCTTGGAGGATGTCGTTGAGCACGAAGTTGATCTGGCTTCCTGGGCCACGCTCCCGGTCGGAGGGCTGGGTTCGCCTTTGTCGGTGTCCAAGTCGAAAGGAAAGGAGAGAGGATCACCTCGCTTGGTTGCGTCCCCGCGTGAGGTCTCTGCTCCGGAAATAGGCCTCCCTACCCTTACCAACCTTTCCCCGAGCCCTCGAAAGTTTAGCGCTAGCTGCTCTCGTAGACTTGGGCCAATGACCCGTCCACACCGGTCATCTGCACGGACGCTGGTGACTACCTCACCACGACCAAAATCCGAGAGGAAATGTTCCGTTGTCGTGAAGGATGGTGACGAGGATAAAGTATGGCTGATGTCTGAGGAGGCGTTGCAGGATGTCAAAGGATACTTGCAGGTCAAGAAAGCTGCAGGTGCAGCGGTGGAGGTGTATCTAGGAGGCGCGGAAGGGGGCGTTCGACATTCCCAACCACGAGTCGAGAGAGTCTTGCGTTCACCATCTGCACGACCGGCCAGGAAACGAAGCAGTAGTCCAGAAGGCAGCAACGAAGAGGCCCAGAAACCGAAACGACGGAGAAGTTGGCCAGCGATCAATCCACATGAATCCAAGCACCTCACGGATTCATTACTGTGCAGCGACTGAGCTACGTTTTACCGCATATGTAACATTTGCATGTTCACGTTTTGTAACTTGCTTTCGGAATGCGAGCGATTATTTTCATACAAGTCATGTTGCCTGTGGTACCAGCATACAATGATATAGAAAAGACGTGCAAAGGCCAACAGCAAAACAGATCAACGGTAACTGCGGGGGGAGTGGGGTAAACGGCTGTCCGATCGAGAAAAGGGGATACACTGACCTCTTTTGCCTGCGAGCGCGAGCACCGTGACCGCCAAACTTCTTGGGCTCTGCCCGTCTTGGGTCAGCGATGAGCAGTGACCTGTCGTAGGAGACGAGCTTCTTCTTCAACTCCAAAGCACTCGAGGCATCGATGTATTTGGCGTGGTAGGCAACGACAGCTTTGGCAATGGCCTGTCGCAGAGCGTACACTTGAGAAGTGTGTCCTCCACCCTTCACCCGCAGACGGATGTCGATGTCAGCGAAGTTCTCCTCCCCAGCGGCAAGGACGGCTTCGTAGACTTTAAACCGGAGGATCTCAGGTTGAAGGATGGTAATTGGGGAGCCGTTGACGTGGATTAAACCACGGCCCTCTTTGGTTTGAGCGACGGCAGTCGCTGTCTATGTACCCATTTGTTCCATAAGTTTGGATGTGCAAGGGGGGCGTTGGAGACGGGACATGCCTTCTTTTTTCCGAAAGTTTGAACGGCCTTCGTTGACATTTTGGCTCGATGGGTGAGGGTGGAGAGGGTAGAAGGCTGTGGGGGGGTCTGATCAACAACGGTTCATCCAGAGTAGATCGTTGGCATCCATCCCACACAACCCAGGAATATCGTTCCAAACCACCGTGAACGACTTGTGCGGACGGTCCAAAGGGTATTGTGAGAGATTCAGCAGCGTAACTCACCTCCTCTCGATACTGTTGGTCTCGATGGAGAAAATTGGACGGATAATCAACAGAAAATTCCGAGGAGCGGTAACGGTCACGATCGGGTCACGAGGGTGTGACCTTCGCCAAACCGGACAGCGATGAACCCTTTGAAGCGGCTGGTGTTCCAGGTGTGTATTATGTGTGTGGGCTGCGCGTCGCGTCTGACGGTACTTTCTAGTCATGTAGACAAACCTCCCGCTCGTTGTCGACAGTGGCTGCGGCGGAAACTTCTACTTCTACACTTCCTCCAGTGGGCGCCGGACTGAGTGAGTCCGGCCTCTGCAGCCTTCCACCTAATTCCTAACGCTTCCTAGGTCTACCGTCCACTCTCCCGGTGTATGTGTCCATGTCGAACCTCGGCTCTCTCAATACCAAACCCGTTCCTTCAACCGATAAAGTCGTCCAACTCGACCCTCACGTCTTTTCACATCCAATCCGAAGGGACATCCTGCACCTTTGCGTGGTGCACCACCTCGACTCTCTCCGTCAAGGATCCGCAAACACCAAAACTCGAGGCGAGGTCCGAGGTTCTGGTCGCAAGATTCGACCTCAAAAGGGTTCTGGTCGTGCTCGTCTCGGCGACGCTCAGAGTCCTATGCTTCGGGGCGGAGGTGTTGCGTTCGGTCCGAAGCCTAGGGATTTTAGTACCAAGCTCCCTCGGAAGGTCGTAGAGATGGGCATGCGGGTTGCGTTGAGCGCCAAACTTCGCGAACATGGCTTGGGTGTCGTCAAGTCATTAAACTGGCCCGGTGTTAAGACTGGCCCAATGGCTAAACGCATTTCAGAGTTGGGATGGAGGAAAACCTTGTTCGTGACTGGGTTGGACGAGGTCCCGGACGGACTGCGTCGGGCCACTTCAAATATAGACAAGGTCGAGGTCGTCGCAGCGAAGGATCTCCTTGTTTATGATGCAGTAAAATGGCCGAGGGTGGTGTTGGACCTCGCTGCGGTAGAGTGGCTCGAGAGGAAGCTTGGCAAGAAAACGGTCGTAGACTCGTTTTAGATACATCTAATCATAATTCCTGTGCTCCCCGTCCAACGCGTGAGTCAATTTCGGCGCGACATGCACTCTTTAATGAGACGCGGCGGTCAGGTGACTGGAACGCGACTTTCACCATTACTCCGAGCCCCCGCTCTTCACCTTCCCCCCGCTTTACTCTTCCATCCTCTTTGCTTTCGACCTCTCGACAATGTCCCAAGCATCCCAAACGGAAGATCAGGAGGATCTCCAGATGGCTGGTCCTCTATTGATCCAGAAATTGCAGGAGGGCGGTATCAACGCTCAGGATATCAAGAAGCTGACCGATGCGGGTCTCCATACCGTCGAGGCGGTTGTATACACTCCAAAGAAGAACCTCATGGCTATCAAGGGCATCTCTGAGCAAAAGGCCGAAAAGATCCTTGCGGAGGGTGAGTGACCGTTCTCGCCCTGACTCAACTCTACTCGCTACGCCTATCCAAACGCTAATACCTCTTTCGTCGTATAGCCCACAGGATCATCCCACTCGGCTTCCAAAGTGCGACGGAGGTGCATGCTAGGAGATCAGAACTTGTACACATCACCTCCGGATCTAAGAACCTTGATGCGCTCTTGGGTGGTGAGACGGTGAATTATTGGGCTTGGACCTTGCTGACGTCTCTTTAGGTGGTATTGAAACCGGTGCGATCACAGAACTCTTTGGGGAGTTCAGGACGGGAAAATCCCAACTGTGCCATACACTCGCCGTAACGTGCCAGCTCCCAGTGGACATGGGTGGTGGGGAGGGAAAGTGTCTGTACATCGACACGGAGGGCACTTTCCGTCCCGTTCGTCTTCTCGCTGTTGCAGAGCGATACGGCCTGAACGGAGAAGAAGTACTGGATAATGTTGCCTATGCACGAGCATATAACGCGGATCACCAGCAGCAACTCCTTGCTTCTGCTGGAGCGCTGATGTCGGAATCGAGGTCAGGGAGGTTGTCTCAGCGCGTCCCCCACAACTTCCCTTACAATATTTTAGGTTCTGCCTGTTGATTGTGGATTCGTGCACTGCGTTATACCGCACCGACTTCAACGGGCGTGGAGAGCTCGCTTCACGTCAGATACATCTCGCCAAGTTCCTGCGAACGCTCCAACGTCTGGCGGATGAGGTACCGTGTTCCCCCGTTCCCTATTCACTGGTTGCTGACGGTCACGCATAGTTCGGCGTCGCGGTCGTTGTCTCGAACCAGGTTATGTCAAACCCCGATGCGTCTGCTGGGCCCTACATGGCGAACGAAAAGAAACCTATCGGAGGAAACATTATGGCCCACGCATCCACAACAAGGCTTCAGTTCAAAAAGGCTCGTGGCAACACCCGAACGGCCAAGATTTACGATTCGCCATGCCTGCCGGAGTCGGAGACTCAGTTCGCTATCCATCAATATGGTATTGGGGATCCAGACGAAGAATCATAGATACCACCCCTTCCGTCGTCATGCCCTCCTTTCCCCCATGTATCACCAACACGAACGCTCTTCACTCTCAATCTCTTCTCAGGGATTCATGTTTATTCTGCACTATTACATAGAAATGGTTAAGCTAATAACCTCGTGAGGATGTTGGACTTGGTCTGGCTAATCATCTCTTTCAGTTTGTTGATATCATTTGGACTGACGTCCGCGATGTCAGCCATAAGATATGCCACCTCTCCTTTGGAATCCGAATACTGCTTCTCGACGTTGTATGGTGACAACACGTCGTTGACCTGTTTGAGCACACCAGGCTGGTTGACGTGAACGTGACAGACGCGAACGTTCCCTCCCTGCTCGGCCGTGATCGCGCGCAGATCGACTTCAGGGAAGTTGACCGCCCCGATTGTGGAACCGAAGTTAAGGTATCGACCAAGGGCGGACGACACCTCTTCCCCGATCATCCGTTGAGCTTCCTCCGTCGATCCACCGATGTGAGGAGTGAGAATGACATTTGGGAGCGAACAGAGGGTGGAGGCCCATGAATTGAGGGAGTCGTCGAAAGGAGAACCGTTGGCACCAGGCTCCGTCGGGAAGACGTCAATGGCACAACCAGCGAGGTGGCCGGACTTGAGTGACTTGATCAACGCTGGAATATCGACGACTTTCCCTCGGGCGTTGTTGATCAGGTATGAGCCTCGTTTCATCTGGGCGAGTTGGGTGGCGGAGATCATGTTGAATGTGTCGGGGAGTTCGGGAACGTGGAGCGTAACAAAGTCAGATTTTGTTAGGAGAGCTTCCAGGGATTCGACTTGACGGGCTCGACCCAAGGGCATGATATTGATAACGTCGTGGAAGAGAACTCGCATCCCGAATGACTCTGCAAGGACGGAGAGTTGGGCGCCAATGTGACCGTATCCCACAATACCAAGTGTCTTTCCTCGAACCTCCCAGCAGCCCTTGGACTGTTTGTTCCAAATTCCGTTCCGCATCTCCCATGATCGTTGGAAGTACTGTCGTGAAAGGGCGATGACCTCCGACATGACGAGCTCGGCGACGGAACGGGAGTTGGAGAATGGAGAATTGAAGACGGGGACGCCAGTTTTCGCAGCGGTGGTGAGGTCCACTTGATTTGTGCCAATGCAGAAGCAGCCGATCGCAAGTAGCTAGATCGACGGGGTAAGTTATCCCAGGGTCTCAAATTTCGAGAGAGAGGTCGACTCACTCTTGGCGCGGCCTTGAGTACACGTTCTGTAATCCGAGTCTTGCTACGGATTCCGATAGCGTGGTACTGGTGGATCTTTTCCACAAGTTCGTCTTCGGACATGGCCTTTGTAGAGTGATCTACATGCCAGCCCTGGTCTTGGAGAGCTCTGACAGCCTCCGGACTGATATTCTCTAGGAGGAGGAGTTTAAGGTCCTCGTTGTCCACGGGGTGAAGGACTTTTGGTAGTCGGATGTGCGTGGTCACGCTGCTGCCCATCCTTTTGAATCTATCGTGGAGAGTGGAGGGAACTGTTGGGGAGACGGAGACGGCTACGGAGGAGGGAAGAGGGTTGGTGGGTACGGCCACATCCCGTGGTTGCGACATTATGTACAGATGAGCGACGAGCGTTCGGGACGGGTTCGGGAAAAGGTCTTGGAGAGTAACCCGAGGTACTGCGTGGCACGGTCGGTCAGCAACTCAGTAAGCAATCCATATCTGGCAGGGGACTACGTACATTTGTTACCCGAGGCCAGTTGATAACAAAATGTAATGACGCACGTTACCCGCTTCCAATACGATTCCCGACACTGACTCGAAAAGTCGCAATTCTCTCGATACCCGACTCCAACCCCCACGCTTATGGGTCTCTACCTCCTTGATTACGGCGCTGGAAACGTACAGAGTCTCGCGAACTCTATCAAGAAACTCGGGTACGAGTTCCAGTGGGTCGCCTCCCCAGATGACTTCCACAAAGCGACCGTCAGTGTCCTTCACATACGTCTGGAACAGGGTACTGACCGGTTGGCGCACAGATCCTGATCTTCCCCGGTGTCGGCGCATTCCAAACTGCGATTGGGCACCTTCGCTCTCGTGGTCTGCTTGAGCCGCTTAGAGAGTACATCCGATCGGGGAAACCGTACTTCGGAATATGTATCGGGATGCAGGTCCTGTTCGAGTCCTCCACCGAGTCCCCAGGGACGAAGGGATTAGGAATCATCCCATACCCAATCGAAAAGTTTGATAATTCAGACAAGTCTGTTCCCCACATCGGATGGAACTCCGTCCAGACGTTGGACGACCCCCTTCTGCCGAATGATGTCGTTGATGAGCGTTCGTCTTATTACTTCGTTCATTCCTATCGGGCAAAACATGACCCCGCGCTCCACGCGCCCATGGAATGGGCCCACTCCATCACTCAATACGGCCAAGAGTTGTTTGTCGCTTCAGTACGCAGGGATAATATCTTCGCCGTCCAATTCCACCCCGAAAAATCCGGACCGGCTGGTCTAAATCTCCTCTCGAAATGGCTGAGAAAGCCCGAGTTCGAGCTTGCCCGCGATCCTGATACCACCCGCAAAATCGCTCGCTTGAAGCCCAGACATGGACTGACGAAACGGATTGTCGCGTGCATGGACGTACGGGCGAACGACCAGGGGGATTTGGTGGTTACGAAGGGGGACCAGTACGACGTCCGCGAAAAGTCCACACTTGCCACAAATACCGCAGGCGCGGTACGGAACCTCGGCAAACCAGTCTCCCTCGCTGCTCGTTACGCAGCCGCGGGAGCAGATGAACTCTGTCTCCTGAACATCACCTCCTTCCGCCACTCTCCACTTAACGACCAACCGATGCTCGCCGTCGTCCTAGCTGCGTCTCAAGAAGTGTTCGTCCCTCTCACGATCGGCGGCGGAATCAAGGATTCCATCGACCCAGACGGTACGACACACACCGCACTCGAAGTTGCCGGACTCTACTTCCGAGCAGGAGCAGACAAAGTGAGCATAGGTTCGGAGGCAGTTTACGCTGTGGAGAAGCTTCGGGCGAACGGAAACCGACCAGACGGAACGAGTGCCATCGAGACCATCTCTCTCGTGTACGGGAAGCAAGCGGTTGTCGTTTCTGTCGACCCCCGGAGGGTTTACGTCGACCTCACGTACGATGGTCTGTTCAAATCTGAGGTGGTCCTCGGTAAACCTGGCGGCTCAGATGAGGGCAAGGTGTGGTGGTATCAGTGCACGGTTTCGGGTGGGCGGGAGGATCGTCAACTTTCGGTTGTTCAACTTGCCAGGGGTGTCCAAATGCTTGGCGCGGGGGAGATCCTCCTCAACAGCATCGATCGTGATGGAACGGGAGCAGGTTTCGACCTCGATCTGATCAACCTCGTCAAAAACGCGGTTCGGATCCCGGTCATCGCGTCCAGTGGAGCAGGCGTCACGGCACACTTCACGGAAGTATTCACAAAGACGGACGCAGAGGCAGCGCTAGCCGCGGGCATTTTCCACCGGGAACAGGTTACAATTGGGGAGGTAAAGAGCGCGTTGAGAGAATCCGACATAAACGTCCGAGTACTCTAGACGGCTGTTACAATATCATATACTTAGACCCTATGAACGGAGACGGGAGGGACGGTAACAAGAGTGTTTGAAGGAATTGAAAGTACAAAGTCATACAACACGGCAAGGGAAAAGAAATGGAAATCGGTGACATGGAGCTGTCCAAAGTGGGGGTATCGAGCATGGCACCCGGATAGAATAGAGAGGAATGTGACCTCCACGTGTGGGGTCGACACAAGCACGTGGAGGAAAAAGTAGGGTGGTGAAAGAGAAACAGGGAAAGCGATTCAAGCCCCAACGATCCGCGTCCGTTCACTGACTGTGCAGTGGAGTCGCCTACTTCCTACTCTTAACGGCGCCTCCAACTCTCTGCATCAAGCTTCGTTTCCTACCCAAACCAGTCGCAGGAGATTGTTCGGTAACATCGGTTCGTTCGAAATAACCCTTCTCGCCCGAATTTGCACTGTTGATTTTCGGGGGGCGAGGTAAGACCTTGTCCTTGGTAACTTCGGCGGGAACGTACATGTCGCCCTCATGCGGCGGAGGTAGTTGTTCTCTAAAACCTCCTCCAACTAGTCGACCTGCAAAAGAATTCTGAGACTTGTGGGTGGGACGCCCAGAGCCACCGGACTCGTACGTGTTCTGTACGCCATTACTGTCCCCGTTGTTGACAGGCATGTTGGGGCTCTCTCGCATCCTGCGGATACGTTGCATCAAGGACCTGGACCGCTTCATGCCAGCGCCTTCTCCCAATCCGAGGGGTGGTGAAGGTTCGGGAGCAATAAACTCGGCATCAACTTCTGGAACGAAGATGGGTTTGGGCGGTGGCAGAGCGGTCCTGCGAGGTGCTTCCCGCCGGCGACCTGACTGGGGTGTAGTCTCTTCGGACCTTCGCGAGATGGTGTTATGGCGGTAGTCGTTGCTATTCCCGCCCCCTGCGGAGAAATCTTCGTATGGCTCGGGCTCATGAATACCCCAAGCCTCCGCAATCGCGTCAACCTTCTTTCTGGGAGGCTCATAACGCGGCAAATCTTTCGTCGCCCTGAAATCCTCTTCGATCGCCTGCCTGGTTTGTTCTGACCATGCGGCCATTGGCGCCTTTATGCGATGTTTATTACGTGAGGGAGCGCAGGCATCGAACGGGCCATCGTGATGGAGCACTGGCGAAAAAACGTCAGCAACGGGGTTTTAGGGTAGGTGGGGCTTTGGGGGAGGCAAAAACGAGGACGCACTAGGGCCAACGCCCGAAAAATCGAGACGATCGATAACGTCTGCATGGGTGGAGTTTTTCTTGCCTGAGCGCTTGGAGGACTTGGTTTTTTCTTTTTCCGGGACAGGTGGCACGGGCGCGGAGTCTTGAGATAGCGAGCGACGGGGAGGAGGGACTTGGGAGCGACCATTGCTAAAGTGGGAGAGGGCGGTAGCCATGAATACTCGTCATGGCGAAGAATGCATAAGTGCGACTGACCCGACGTTCTGTTGGGTTTGACTACGAATTGGTCTGGCGCGTTGCGGGTCCTGGTTGCGGGTGTTCGCAGCGTCCCTCTGGGTATCCGGGCCGACGTCTCGTTTCGAGGGGACCTTTGGGGGAAGAGAGGGGACGACCCTTATAGCGTTCGGGTCGTCGAAGGGGTCGGAAGTTGGACCAGACTTGTTGCGGCTCTTGGTCTGAACTGGCATGATTCCGGGGATAGCTGATAAGAGGGGGCGAGATAAGCCGAGCATTTGATTCTGGGAAACAAAGGTCATACCCTAGTGAAGAGTCCGCAACAGAAAATAGAGAGGCGGTGGAGGGAGGAGGAGGGGGACGACTGTGCGAGGGGACGAACGGGCGAGCCGAGTTCAACTGGTCTTGGCCCTGGGCCCTCAAGTAGCGGGATTCGGCATCGCCCGATCTGGGCTGATTCCGTTGCCGACGCGCCGGCCGAGGTAAGTACACCCGAGCCCACCTCTCTCGTCACGGCCATCCAGGTCACCAAGGTTAGAACCCAATAACCTCCCCGCCTCCGGTTATAACCTCACTCTCTCCCAGTCATGGGGAAGTCAGAAAAGCCCTTGTGGTCTCGCCAGCAAATAGCAGACCGCATCCTCAAGGGCGAGAATTTGGTCATATACCGCGGCCAACTCATTCGTATCTCCCCCAATTGGCTTGAAGAGCACCCTGGCGGCTCGATAGCTATTTTGCATTTCGTCGGTCGAGACGCTAGTGACGAAGTTGAGGCTTTCCATTCAGACCCTGCACTCCAGCGTCTACTCGGACACTCGATCGGTCAGGTCGAAGTCGGTGAGGAAGGCTGGGAGCCCCTGCTACCCCCCATCGCGGCGGGCTGGGTCAGGAAGGTCACCCCTGCAGGATCCAAATGGCATCGGGAGGCTGAGCGTATCCATTCCGATCACGAATCTCACTTCACTTCTGCATCCCAAGTACTACTCGTCAAGCGCGGAGACCTTGACACTTCGGTGGATCCCTCGATCGCGGACATAACCCCCCAACCCACAGCCCTATCGCTAAAGGTTCAGGCCGCTCACTCTAGGGCATATAAGGTGTTGCACCAGCGTATCACGGACGCCGGTCTCTATCAGACGCGATACATCTCTGGGTATGGGCCAGAGATCGTTCGATACACGTCCCTCTTTATTGTTGCCATTATTGCCTACCACTTTGGGTGGCATAAAACCGCCGCTCTTTTCCACGGATTCCTATGGCACCAGCTTGTATTCACTGCCCACGATTTGGGACACGTTGGCGTCACCCATAACTGGGTGATCGACCGGATACTGGGCATCACCATCGCCAACTTCATGGGTGGATTGAGTATCAGTTGGTGGATAAAGGTTCGTTATCACGTTCGACCATTCTCACATGATAGGTGTTGACCTCAAATCCCAGAATCATAATACACACCATTGTAAGCATCGAGTCATTAATCAATCCGTGTGATACTAAACCGAGTTCCTCAAGTGGTTACCAACCACCCAACACAGTAAGTGCGATTTCCGGCTTAATCTTATTCCTCATTAACATAGTCGTCAGTGATCCTGATATCGAGCACCTTCCATTCTTTGCTAATACTCCCGAATTCTTCAAGTCTATCTATTCGTCGTACTATGGCCGAATGCTCCCTTTTGACCGCCTTACCCGCGCCCTGATACCCTTCCAACATTATCTATTCTACGTTATCCTTTCCTTGGCCAGGTTCAATCTCTACCGCCTTTCCTATGCCCACCTCATCAGCACCATTATATCTCCGAAGAAGCGGAACTCCTTTCCGTGGCACTGGTGGCTGGAGATGGTGGGACTTTGCGTATTCTACTATTGGTACACCGCAGTCCTGCGAGGAATCCCGGATTGGTCGACTCGGATTGCCTACGTCCTCATCACGAATATTGTGCCAAGCCCCCTCCATGTGCAGGTGGGCTACCAGTCCCACCTATCCTACTCCCGTCTGTCTCACTAAGATTATTTTAGCTCGTGCTTTCCCATTACTCTAGACCGACCGCCGATCTCGGGCCCGCGGAGTCATTTGCTGCGAGGCAGCTGCGTACCACAGTCGACGTGGTATGCCCCCCATCCCTCGCCTTCCTTCACGGAGGACTTCACCTCCAAGTCACACATCACCTCTTCCCACGTCTACCTCGTCACAATCTCATGGAGGCCAGTTTGATGGTCAAGGAATTCGCCAAGGAATGGGATTTGGAATACGCAGAATTCGGATTTGTCCGTGGGAATCAGGATGTAAGGGACGTTTTAAGGCAGGTTGCGGATCAGGCGAGGATCGTGGGTATCGTGGCAGAGCATCACGTACAGGAGGCGATAAAAAAGTCGACATAGAGGTTGCAGGCTCGGCCTAGTTTGAAACCCCGTTGGTGTTACCCCCCTCAGACTCCTCGGAGATCAATGGATCCGGTGGTTGTTGAATACCCCTTTCGTTTGGGACCTCATTCTGGTTACTGATTCGTGCGATTGACGCTGGAAACCCTGCGCAAACTCCAGAGCCTGCTCCGTCCAAAGGCGTACTCCGCCTCTAGCCGAGGCACGAACGAGGCGCTCGCCCACTGTATTGTGGGCCGTTCCAGGTCGGTTTCCCCCCGGCCTATATTACCCCAACCTTCACGTCACCCCCCAAAACCGCAGGACTCGCGGTCCAGGCCTGGATTGTGACGTCCAGGGTTCAATGGAAACTGTGCCGGTGCAATTGAATAGACACTACACTCCCAAATCACAACCCCTCTGACCAGTTGGGGAGATCGGCGTCTCTGGTGTGAGAGGAGCCCTCGTGTTCAGATTGATGATCCCGCCTGTGATGCCCCGGCGGTAGTTTGTAAACTGACTGATCTGCATTCGATCGCAGTTGGATGTCGTGGTGATGGTAGTCTCAGCACAAGACCGGACCCGGCCCCGCGGGATCCACCTCACGCATGGGGAAATTGCCTCTTTGTCGATCTCGGAATTAGAGATGATATACGGGGCGGGGAGGGTGCCGTATTCCCCGCAAATCTTCACTAGTCCCTGGAAACTTCGCCTCCTTGCACGTAAGCTGATTTGGGTATTAGGTTGCAACGTCTGTCGTCCCCAGTTGGACCTTGAGTCAAGGTCCAACCCAGGCTGAGCAGGAGTTGGTGTGGTCGAGTGACGGCCCGTGGATTTGAAGGGATTGCCCCGCACACAAGCCCCGAAGGGTGAGAATGATGATCAGTTCTAACCGTCGTCACCTACCTAACCTGGACGTTACATGGGGAGCGTAGTATGTAGTACAAATCACCACACCCTCGGGAAGACAAAGCGGCTCACGAACGGAATGAAGGAATCAACTACGGGGCGGCACATTAGAATCTGTCGCCAGTTTTGGGGTTAATTCTATGCCCGTAGCCTGTAGCCCTGGTTTGGGTGGGCTGCGGAGGGAGAGTCCCGCCGGGTTGAGGCAGTCTGCCATTTGATCCGGGGGGTCCGTTACGCGGGAACAACACCTCCCTCTTGCCTTGTCCGGGCTCACGCGAGAACAGGTCGTATGAAAGATCGCGCTTGAGGATCCGGCCTCGAGTTCTTGGGCTGTTGAAGGGGAACAAGGTCAGATCGTGGTGAGACGCGATAGAGAATGATCGGGGAAACTGTATCCTGTTCCAAATGCACAAAAAATAATGTCGATCGCGCACGGGTAGGTGCATCGCGCGCACCCGATTTCACGCATCGCACATGCCCCCACGCATCGTGCAGGTAACCTGACTTTCCGGGAGGGGTTCCCTATCCTGCCCTGAACTAGGCTGGGGGCGGGAGGACTGTACCATTAATTTTTTTTACTATTTTAATCCTATTTAGAGGTGGTTTTGAGGGATGTGACAGTTTTTTTGTTTGACAGAACAGAAGTGGGAATGTCTGGGCTCCATGATCTGATTGCTGGCGATATCCAGAGGTGGTGGGCCTGTTGTTGGTCACCACAATGACACATCTGCTTGGACACTTCAAAACAGGTGCTGGGTATTCTGCTAAGCCCGAAATTCAACCTTAGTGTGGTAAATGATGCATTAGATTACTTTGAAATGTGATGATTGATTGTTGGTCAGAGATAAAGCCAGGAACATTGTGAAATACATATGAAATGTTACTGACTGGGGTTGGTGGTCACATATATGGAAAATGTGCCAGGGACATCACACATGAGCCTGAAATGTGTCTAGTGGAAACATGGCAGGTAAATAGATCCTGTCCTTTCAATGTACCTGACATGTTCCCACCCATTTCCAGGGGCCCTCACCCCAAGTGTCAGTCGTGTCAGGTATCATGCTGACAAAAGTGTGCAGTTTGTGTTTCTTGGTATCTTTGTATACTTACAGGGTGTACACAGGCCTGTGCACGTAGATGTACAGAATCAGCTATGCACTCAATTTTTCGTGCAAGCAACAGGTGGGAACTGATGTGGAAGTTTGAGTGATGCATGTGGACACAGAGCTGGCTGAGCTTGAGGCTTGGATCCCGAGGCGTGATGCATGGTCCATCACAGTGTCGCAAATGTTGCGCATGCTGAGGAGAACCCCCTCCCACTGT
>Ga0307509_10003911_pt1 | contig 22015 bp, 26 predicted proteins | sample 10_EM_MG_FD_202245 | JGI IMG/M metagenome (GOLD analysis project Ga0307509, IMG submission 202245) | Populus trichocarpa ectomycorrhiza microbial communities from riparian zone in the Pacific Northwest, United States - 10_EM | ecosystem: Host-associated > Plants > Roots > Unclassified | place... | reverse complement strand
CACAAACACACAAAACAGGAAAAACCCACACAACGGGAAAAACCCCCAAGTGGCAGTCACGACCCTAAACCGGTCGTACCCCAAACTAACTATCATACCCTAACAACTATGGGATTCTAGCTATCAATAGCAACCAGACACCCTCATCACTCTGCACTTTCAACACCACCTAAAGAAATTTCTCTGGATCAGATATTAGTTTCTTGTATGTGTTCCACTGTGAGTTTATATTTTTGCTTTGATTTTTTTTTTGTTTTCATGATATTGGGTGAGCAGGGAAGCGCCGTTGTCATGGCCGGAGTTTTCCAAGCCATAGCGCACACCCGGCAGAGAGAGCCATCTGTAGGTTTAGGCAATGTTATTGGCTGAATCTCAGTCATGCTTTAAATAATGCTAAGTTAGCATTTGGATGATGGCTCGCTATACCGGCTCTCACTATGGCGTGGAATACAGTACCACCATTCACAATTGCTCCATGCTTCCCAAGCTCTAACTCTGGTTGCCCTATCTTTCCCGCCCTCCTTGCAATTGGTCGTGTCACTAGCGGCATGATTTCCGCAGTCGAATTGGTTAAGGTTGATAGTTTAGGTATTTTTGGTGGGGGGTGCAATTCCTTGTTGTCGTGCCCGACCGGGGAGCGCACCATTACTTATTTTGCGCCTGAGTACTTGAGTATCATAGGATAAAAAATATACCTGCTCCATTCCTGTTTTATTATGCCAGCCGATATCCGTCTCTGCCCCGTCGGAAACTGTATGGAGCCTCCTCACAGTAGCCAGAACATGGTACCTGTACAGTACCTCCTACCCAGATATTTCAACGCTCGGGTGCCCTGAGTGTGATGCTCTGCTACGCCCGCCCCCACAAGCCCTAGCGCTCTTGAAGTCGGGTAAAAAGGTGCGGGGTCAAAGGAGTGCCGATGCGGTTAGGTTATCAGCCAATCCTTTATGTAACATATCATAGCTTAAAGTATTTTATTAAGAGAGTTGAGCCTCATCCCGTATTCGGCCTGGAACCACACCCCTGCAAACTGGAACAATACAATTGTTGGGTTACTTAGCCGCCCCATGACACTCGGACAAACAACCACTCAAATATCTTGTTAAGCCACATAGGGCGCTGCCAAGATGGGAAATGAGAATCGGGAAGTAGACGATAGGCTAAGCGAAATTACTTGGAACTTAGGCACTTTGTAGGAAGGATATGGAATGTAAGTTTCACAGCTCGCACTTCACTCACTTATTAAATCTACTCACTTCGCTGCGCCAAAACTCAACGAACAGGAATTGCGCCGCACGCTTTAACCCGATTTTCCTACTACTATCCCTTCAACATCTAGGCGCTCGCCCTGCCCCCTAGTTTGTGGCGGATGCGTAGAAGATGGAACAGGGTGGGGTATAATATCATGCTAGGAAGGCAATCTATGAACCGGTGTTCCGAACCACCGTCTCGGAAATGGGACCGGACGAATCGCTAGTGGTAGTGCGTCCATTTTGTGCTCCATGGACGAACCAGGGCAGACGCAGGTAGGACAGGATGCCCTGCAAGGCCCGGCAGGGCCCTGTGGAGTTTTTCTGCTATCATACACCTTCTCCGGCGCCTCACTTAGACTTTTCTAGTTCTCAATTTCATCACGGCAAATCTCCCGAAAAAATTCCCTCTATTCTGCTCAAACTCAGCTGTAGTATTGGTATCATAACTTTGTTGCGACATCACCAGTCTATTGAAAGCGAAAGATTTATGCAAGTATCCGAAAGAGAAATTAAGAATTGCAGAGGAATGGATTGGTTCAGTCTTATACTCGGAGCACTTGACGATCTATTACTCTGTCGGCTAACTTACACGGAATCATAATATATCACTCTTAGTTTGTGTGTGGTCTCGGCAGTCATCTGCCATCCCCGGCCCTTCCCTGGAGTCCCCCTCATTTTTTGCTTGCCTACCCCGGCCGTTATCCCGAATACCTGCCGTCTGTGCCCCCCTCCCCCCCCTCCCCCCCATCCCCTGGCAGTCCTTATTCATACCCGACACTCCTTTCATGCATGTTGGAAACGATGCTGCCCGCTATACTCTCATGATACTTCCTCTGTTGTTCGGATAGCTTCCGGGAGCGCGATTGTTTATCTTGCTTCGGAGATGCGCTGAGGATTCGGGCATATGACTTGGGCTTCTGGCGTTTTGTTTGGACGTTCGGGAAAGCATTTCCTGTGTACGAATATAGCCGTCGGAAGGCAAGCCGGAAATGATGTAAAAGGGTTTCACATATGCGGATGTTGTGAGCAGTGGTGTTTGTTTTCCTTTTATTAGTCCGGTAGTCATAATAGGGAAATGGGAGACTCACATGGAGTAGTAGCATGGGCGTGCATGCTGGCTCATGGGGAGATAGGGTGTTATTGTTAGTATATACTCCTGTCTTCGCCGATTAGATAGTTGTTTAGTTGTAGAGCCATCGTTGAGCGTGAGCCTGTGGTTGTTGAATGAAAAACTTGTTCTCCCGATTTGAGTGTGAGATCGTTGTCGTTGTGAGTTGCCTGGCATTGATTCGTTTCACCGCTCGTCACTCGTCATGCAATCGTATCGCCGCCGTTGATGTTTAATACCTTACGTGATGCTGATATTTATCACTAAACCAAATATAGAGCGGCGTAAATACGACTAAAGAACGGTCTAGCCTATGATATTCCCTGCTCTTTACTCAGGCATTTACCTGCAGCAGTCCAAGGCTGAAAATGGTAGGGTTAGTTAAGCATGTCCTTCATATTCCATACAAAATCGCTCGCTCATCTGTTAGGTGGCTTTCTATTCGCTATACTCTGTCCCGCAGAACAAATATATGTATATGAACGTGATCTAAATTAAAAGAGAAATTCTTGAGAAATAGATGAAGGAAAATAAAGTATAATATGATGAAGGGGGGTGATTTTATAGGTATAGAAAAACAAGCTCTTGTGAAGCGCTAGCATATCAAGCGTCACCAAAAGGATCCAAGCAGACAGCCTAAGCACAAAATGGGTACAAAAGACGCGAGAAGATTCAAGGCATATATTATACAAAATAAGGGTGTTTTCTAGTGGCTGGCTCATGCCTAAAATATGTTCAGGGATTGGGGTTTAGGCAAGAAGAGAAGAAAGGAAAAGGAGGGGGAGAGTGTCTAGAATGGCAGCGGATAGACCAGGTGGCTGTGAAGAGGACTGGAGTTGCATTGATAGGGAGCATTTAGATGGGGACTATAGCGGAAGATATGCATAAAAGCGGGGGAAAGGGGCACAGGGAAATTGGTTTCTGAGACTAGCCCGGGGAGGGTGGGGCTGCTAGAAGCGAGAGGAGTACAACAGCTGCACCACGAAGGCGGGTAGGAGCGCTAGGGAGTAGTGTTCGACTACGATAGTCTGGCCCGTCGAGATTGACATCGTTCAGTGCGGGTAAGGGTTCACCTCCCCTTCATTCCCATTAAGGGAAGCGCACCGGAGTGGTCGGCCATCGATGCTTGGCTCGGGGTGTCTGGATCGACATAGTTGCTCGCGAGCAGCAGTTCCACCACCCGCTCATGCCCACCGTAAGAAGCACACTGGAATGGTGTTCGGCCATCATTTCTTGGCCTGTCGGGGTTGACATCGTTGCGTGCTAGTAGTAGTTTCACCACTCCCTCATGCCCATTCGGGAAGCGGCCCAGAGTGGAGTTTTATCGTTTCTATTCGGCTTGTCGGGGTTGACACCGTTGTGTGTGAGCAATAGTTCCACCACCCCCTCATGCCCATTGTAGGAAGCGGTCCAGAGCGGTGTTCGGCCGTCGCTGCTTGGCCTGTCAGGATTGACATCATTCCGTGCGAGCAGTAGTTTCACCACCCCCTCATGGCCATTATAGGAGGTGGTCCAGAGCGGTGTTCGGCCATCCTCGCTCGGCTTGTTGGGATTCACATCGTTTCGTGAGAGCAGTAGTTTCACCACCGCCTCATTCCCATTGTTAGAAGCGTTCCAGAGTGGCGTTCGGCCATCGTTGCTTGCCTTATTGGCATTAATCTCCTTCCGTGCGAGCAGTAGTTTCGCCACACCTTCATGCCCATAGTAAGATGCCACCCAGAGTGCCGTTTTGCCATCCGGGTCTGGCTGGTCAGGATCGACACCCTTCTGTGCGAGCAGTAGTTTCACAACTCCTTCATTCCCCTGTTGAACGGCCCACCTTAGTGCTGTAAAACCCATACAGTCTTTTTGATTGATATCACAGCCTTTCCTCTCTATCAAAGCTGCAACGACGTCGTCAATCCCGAAGTAGGATGCACTGTGCAAACTGGGCCATAGGTGATGGGGAAGTGAACAATTATGGAAACTCGCTATTTGTTGGACAAGTAAAGTAGCATAGATGTGGTTTCCACCAAGGCTTAATAGCTCCAGTGCAAGAGATTTCGAGCTATTTGAGAGTTCTGCTTTGGCGTGGATTCCCCAATACAATGAACAATAGTTGAGAAAAGGCATATCTCCGGGGTTCGGAACACTGTTGGCCGTGAGACCCCTGACTAGCTTGTAATTTAGGTAGGTCAAGCAGATCTGGCCAAGTGTTTCGTGTGCACTAGGAAACATGCCGGATTGGGAGAGGTATTCTTGAAGTGTGTAGTGTATTAGTCGGACCGTTGATGTCTCCGCATCAACTACAGCAAGCCCTAAACATGACCCTAACACAATATCTTGCGGTCGAATATTCTCTTGGTCTAGATCCGTCGACTGCAAGTGTACCGCCAGAGCATGGCATAGTTCGTCAACATGTAAGGGCCGCTCCGCGTGGGATATCCACATCAGCACCTCCATCCCAAGTCGCGATCGGTCCCCTTTCTGCTCCCTTATTCGCTGTTGTGTTTGGGCATACACACTATCGAGGCCCACGCCCGTCGTTGCTACCTTTCGTAACATTTGTTTTCTGCTCGCTAACGAGGTCTCGCCCAAGATTGCCTCAATATTTAAGGCAACGAGTAGAAACCTGCTCACAATACCAATTAGGTATCCAAATTTGGAACAGAAGTACTACCACTCACATTTCCGAAGCCTTTCCCAACATTGTTTTTATGATCTCATTTTTCAGATCCTCAGTCATCAAGTTTGGATCTTGATCGCCATCGTTTATTTTTCGGCTTAGGTATCGAGTGATATCCCCTTGGTCGGCCACGATGTCGATGGCATAGGCCCCTCTGGTGACATGCGTATCGAGTTCCACGCGAATGTACGGCCTCCCTGTAAGAAATAGCCGCACATTTGGTGCTTCTTGAACAATTTGTCGTAACGCACGAAGGAACTCTGGTCGATTCTGTGGAACCACCTCGTCCGCTGCGTCGACACACAGGTATACTGCCTCAAAGGACCCGATTACATTGACAAATAATTTCACCAGGTCCGGCAACTGCAGGCTATCGCCATCTTCCTGCTTCGACTCATCAAAAGCGCTTTTAATTTCACCCGGTATCCTCGGTGCTCTCAAAGCTGTCTGCCGAACTAGACTCCCTATCATATTCACCGCTGTTTGGTCCTTCTGTGCCTGGTAATCGCAATAGAGAAACACAACCGCAATATTCTGTCCCCGAGCTCGCTTCCGCAGGGTGTCTATTACTAATGAGCTGATTATATCGCTTGTCAGCATAGCCCTTTGTTCCTGGAGAACATATCTGACCTTATATAAGTCTTGCCGACCCCTTGCGCTCCAAAACACAGCAATGTTGGATTCACAGGCCCTCCCTGGCTCCCACACCATGACTCGAACTCACTCCTCCGGAGAACCCATTCCCCAACACCATCCAGGCGGCATTTTCTCACATCTTGATGTCTTTTGTGGGGTTCAAGTGGTGATAGCCATTCTTGGATCCGTAGGAACTCTTCCTCTATTCCCACGTTGATGGTGGTATTATAGCTGTTTGACACATTCCCAATATTCGAGTTCGAGTCACCACAAATCGTGTTCGTCATGCGATGGTCAGTACGCTCGTTAACGCCCCGTGCTGACATGGGCCGAGGGTGCTTGATCCTGCGTTCCCCGTAGGTAATTTATTCATAACGGATAAAGTTGGTTATATGTGAGAAGATAGTATATCAGTAGGGTAGTTTATAGAAGATGTTGATGGAGCCCGTGTTTCGTTGATCAAGGAAATGTGGGGCTCGCTCTGTTGCTCATATTTCTACTTGTTGTGTCACATGCAGGTCCCAGCCAATCATTTCCACGCCAAGACCGTAGATTACTCATCTTTACACCCCCAATGGCAGACTCCCTTTCGGGAAAGCTTTTATAAACTTGCTCATGATTGATTCACTCAAGGCTCCCCAAGGACGATACCAGTATTGCATTGCCGAGCGCTCTTTTACCATGCCTTCTCAACGACTCCTTAGAGTTCCCCTGTAAGCGCACTCCGGACACGCATTGAGGAAACCTAGCCTCTGGGAATGATATGAAGGTTGTGTGAACCCACTCGGTGTGGTACTCGGGCGCAAATTAAAGATCCGGAAAGAGTGACTTTCATATCTACGTTGCAACCATACATTTTGTTTGTCACTTTTTCCGGATCTTTAATTTGCCCCCGAGTAAATTTACAACGCATCACGGACCGTCACGACAGCTTACATACGAGTACTGTACTCAATAAGTAAGGTCACGGGTTTGATTGTTTACATTTTCACCTTTTTGCCGTAGCTTCGTACGAGCTAAGAGTCACTAGGATTGTTCCATATCGAAGAAAAAAAACCGAAAGCCCCCTGGTAACTATTCGCGATAGATAAACAACTCCCTAAGATAAGGCCCGGTTGTTGGGGTGGTAAAATCTTTTCCTGTTCTGCTACCTTGGCGCGTTCGGTTTATCTGACAATCCGAGTACTGAAACGCAAAGGTAAGACCTCCGGATCATCATAAGTTAGAGTCATTCTTCCTCCTATCAATTTTGGCAATACCGTAAGATCTCGTGAAATCCACTATCTCCGAACTGTGACGAATATCCCTGTAAATCGCGACATCAGCCAAAGATAGGCTTAGCTTGTCAGGTTAGCAAGATCCAACAGAGCAAAATGACTCAGGCTATACCGTGTCAGGAAAGCACTAGTTCTTCTTAGGAACTTTTGACTTAGAATCTGGAGATTAGGGGCTGACGGAGATAGTGGATTTCACGAGATTTTACGGTATTTTCTCCAGCTCGCTTATCGGCCGGTCGGGCACATGAAGGAAGAATTATGAACAGACCCATATTACACCAGTTTACAAGCACTGATCCAAAGCGGCTAGTCTAGTTAGTCTAGCCGTGGTTTCAAAAAGCCTATTAACCGACCTGCAGGCTTTTTCACGGCTACTCATGATATGAGAATAAAACTGTGTTATTGACAGATTTCGCTTAACATACATCAATGTGCTCGACTGATAAACAACCGTGATCTTCGTCCCGGTTTTCAGCCTAGCACCACTCGTGGGCCATAGAACACGGGTAAACTTAATCACTCACGATCTTGTTGAGCCGGATAGTGCTCTGTCAAGACGGCAAATGAGATTCGCTCAGAAGTACACGATAGGCTAAGCGAATTCACTTAGAACTTAGACACTTTGTAGGAACATATGAAATGAAAGTTTCACCGCTCCTACACTCTACTCACTTCGCTTCGCTTAAATTGAACCAAAAGTCCGTCCCTCTTGAAGGTAGAACCAGACGGACCGTTACCGGTAGTGGTAATCCGTTCCTTTTGTGCTCCATACACGGACGGGGCGCCCTGCCGAACCCGGCAGCTTCCTCCTGTGGCGTTTTTCTATTACATATTTTCGGCCGTTACGCTTAGACACTTTTATCGTAAGAACCGAAATAATTGAGAATGACGCTAGGATATCCAGAATTTCCGGCTTTGTATTAAGGGGGGGGGGAAACACAGCGAGAAGATTCTTTTTTAGCCCTTACTTGAGGCACAGAACTTACTAGGAGAGGCGACTCCGAAAACCTAGCGAGATCATCAATTATTTCAGTTTTAGGGCAGTTCACAATTTCCTCTCGGCAAATCCCCGGAGAAATTCCATCTATGCTGCTAAGAGTCAGCTTCCGTAGTATCGGTGCGGTGACTTTATTGCGATATCACCAATGTATCGAAAAGCGAAAGATTTATAAAGTATCCGGAAGCGAAAATTATACTGAATCGGTTTAGTCTTATCTCCATACTCGGAGCATTTGACGATATTTAACCTTATTCTCTTTCTTGTTAGAATATCCTTTACAATGTCGGCTACCTGGCAGTATAACATATCACCCATACTTTGTGCGTTGTCATCTGGGGCCCCGATGCCCCGCAGGTAATTTGCTCTATACTGGACTGCATCTAGCGGCCCAGTCCCGTCGCCGCCTCCTTGGCATTATCTCAGTCGTCCCTGTGGGGCAGTGTTGCAAAGAAAGGCTTCGATAATTGAACCCGGGGGGTTAGAAGGGGAGGGGTTTGAACTGGTGCCTCTAAAAATGGGGATTGAAAGGGAGGGTTCTTTAATGTCTTAGTAAGCAAAAATAGTAGGAACTCTTATGGGAATTTCTACCTTCGACCCAACTGTGTAAGTTGTTAGATTTCACGAAGGTTCCATATCTTCAACACTACTACTACACTGGATGTTTGGACAAGGAGAGTTTGGTTTAGGAATGGGTTGCGGAACATGCGAGTTGAGACGATAGTTGTCTGAACGGAAGGTTAGCTGTAGCGGAGATGTTTTGGGTACACTCAGGAAACGCACTAGGAAGTGCTAAAGATTTGGGACTAAGGTTAGCGGGAAGTTGGAACGGATCAGTGCCGTACTATGATAGTTAGGAAACGGACGAATGTATAAGCATAGCGGAGGTTTGCAGAGGATAAGGATAACTGTGTAAGAGGACGAAACAGAAAGAAGGGATTGATGGAATAGGAGTTTCGGGAAACTTCTAAGAGGTGTGGATGGAACGAAGAATGGAGAAAATAGAGAAGGATGTGGGAGACGAAGAGTTTTCTTTGGAAGTCAATCCTGTGTATATATAGGACACCGCTGGCGGCACAGAAAAGAACAAGAATCCCAAGGTATTCTCGACAGATCATAGCCCATATTATTTGATAAGTATCTATTGCTCAGAAGCAGAGGAAGCGCAGTGCCAGTGCCAGTTTATTTACTTCGTCTGATACATTTGCTTCCTTTTCCTGTCATTTCATTAGTTTCTTTGATTCCAACTGCCTTCAAATATCATTGTTTGCCATTTTGTTAGAAGGAGTCTATCTTATAACCCCCCGGTTCGAAAAAGCGTGTTCCCCGCCCTGCTATCATTTTGATCGAGCCCCCCTTGGTTTCGACATTGCTGTGGGGTACCCACATGGTTCAAAAAACCGCTACAAACAAATAAAAACAAACACTGTTGCAGAGATAGTAAAGTATATCTAGCAGTGATTTTGAGCACCCCAGTCCACTAACAGCACCTTAATCTACCAAACCACCAACACATAACACCCGAAGTGATTAAATGCGGATATTATAACACATAAGCAAGTGCTTGCTTATTGGTATACAGTGTTCGCAACGGGGCAGTCCGTCCGTCCTGAGCCAGGACGAGGACGGACGGCAGTTTGTCGTCCCGTCCGGTCATTTTCTAAAGCCGCCTGACAAGTAAGAATCAAAGACGAGGACGGACGGCATTTTGTCGTCCCGTCCACTCATTTTCCCAAGTTGCCCGACAAGTAGGAATGAAAGACGAGGACGGACTGCGTTTTGCCGTCCCGTCCCGTCCCGGGCTCTTGGCAGTCCTCCCGCCTGGCCCTACGTAGGCCCCGGACGGCTGCGAACACTGTTGGTATACTAGCGCATGGGAAATATAGGTTGAAAGATTGGAGTTTAGGAAAAGGAAAAAAAAAGGAAAGGAGGGGGAGAGCATCCACGAGAAGGAAAAGGATATAATTGGCGCCTGTAAGGAGTTTGGGAAATAGGATGGGAGAGGTACTGAGGGGGGTATGTATATGGCGTGATCGCAGGGGGTCAGACAAGCAAGGCCGGGGTCTTGGCTGGCTAGCCGGACAGGGCTTTTTTTGGTGGTAAGACCGGACAGGGCTATGGGGATCTTGTTGCTTCAAGGGCATATTAGACCGGGCCTAGCCCGAGCGCCGATATCTGCAAGGTTGTGAGTGATAAGTTGTGACCAGGATAGGATCTGAGAATTCTTTTGTTGCAAACTATGAAACGATACTCAGGATTCTCTCATGATACTGCCTTTGTTGTTGGGATAGCTTCTGGGAACAGCCTTTTGTGTAGCTTCGGATATGATTTGGCTTGTGACATCAGTTTGTTTTTGGAGGAGTATTTCGAATGCAGAAATGCCCAAGAGTTTTGGAACCGTGCAGTTGCCGGGAAAACCGTGAGAGAGGCGGGACTGCTATGAGGAAAGTGGACATATAAACCCCACACGCCCGGAGGCTATTGGCAGAGGGAGTTTGTCTTTCCTTCTGTGAGCCTAGGGGTGAACCAAGGAGATGGGGAGGCTTATATGGGCATGTGGGGTGGCTCAATGAGGGATAAGAGGTTTTTGTAGTTAATATATACTTCCATTTCTGTCGTTAGTTAGTCGTTGTAGAAGAGTTTGACTGAAGTTAACTTCCTGGCTCTTGAGGGCTCGATCGTTTTTGCTTTTTATTCTTGGTGTTTTATTATTAAGTCGCCGTTTCGTTTCTGTTCGCTATGGACATTAATCCACGCCTAAAGCAAGCATATTCAGATATCTAATTGATGGTATAATAATCCCAGTTGTAGGGCACTGCATTAGGAGCAGAGATAGCGCAGGCAATGGGAGGCGGGGTCATGTATTGAGGAACACAGAAGTGTGGACGGGTGAACGTTCTAGGGCAAGCACGGATGATTAGGGCCTATGCGGAGACATGTGGCTATCACATGTAAGAGCAGATTTTTCCCTACTAAAGGCGAACTGTAGTTAGCAACCTCAATAGTGAATGCAACTCCAACATCTCCGTCAGACACATCCGAACACGAATCGTGCCACCTCCATCATTCGCCACCTCCATCACAGGAGGGGCAAGTCCAACCACATGGCATATTTTCCATTTATTTAAGTGTTTACACTACTACTTGTCAAATTATTCGTGTTTCTACTTCAAGCCGGGGAGGTAGGATGATAAAAGCGTGGGTGCCGGCGCTGTCCCCCGGACTGTTGCATCTGCTAAGTGGGGGTTGCGAGGTATTATTGCTAAGAAAAAATTATACCTGCCCCGGGGATCGGAGGACGTTAAACAGAAAGGTTAAACACTTCCGAAAAAGGTGCCCTACTAGACTGGGATATCTCAGGTGTTTTTTTTTTTTTGAAAAAAAAAAGTAAAAAATGTTGGAAACCATGCTGCTCGCCATACTCTCAGCATACTTCCTTTGTCTTTAGATAGCTTCCGGGACGCGCTTTGCCTTCGGGCATGAGGAGGCTTCGGGCTCGGGCATGAGGAGGCTTCGGGTTCGGGCGTGTGTTTGTACGGTCGAGGAAAGCATTTCCTAAGTAGGAATGTCGCGATCGGACAGGAGGCAGAAAGGCTGTGAGAAAGGCCGGAAAAGAAGGGAGGTGGGTGTGAGAAGGTTTGACACCCGGAAAATGGGTATGGGGATGTATGGCCGGCGGTGTTTGTTTCTGCATTTTGTTAGCATGAGATTTCGCACAAGTCAGTGTTCGCAACGGTCCGGGGCCCCCGTAGGGCCCGGCGGGGGGACTGCCAAGAGCCCTGGACCGGACGGGACGGCAGAATGCGGTCCACACCCGTCCTAGAAACCTCAGGACGGCCGTCATTTTGGAGGACGGTGGGCCCTGCAAGGTAAGACATTTTAGCGTGGGAAGTTGCAGGGGACGGCAGGGGACGGAAGGGGACCGTGGGGGACCGTGGGGGACTGCGGGTGATCACGGGGGATTATGAATCCGATCAATATCATTTCATGACACCCTTCCCGAGCAAATCCAGAAATTCATCTAATAAGATTAAAAGAAAGCTGAGGCTATCTAGTAGAGATAAATAAGTATGAAATATATCCCATAATATACCGCTAAGGCAGGGCATCGGGCATATCGCTTAATCAAGAAACCTTACCTACTTACTATCCTCTTATTGCCACGTTTCTTACTTCTCTTACATATATGAGAGAAGGCGTAAGATGAGAAAGACTTGTGTCTATTTTCCTGAAAATGGTTCGGAGTATACAACTTCCGATGGAAAAACCTCGTAGCGTTGTGCTCGTTGTATGTTCCCCTATCATATACTCGGGTATGGTCATAAAGGTCGGAAAACTTGGGGTGGCAAAAAAAAGGATTAGAGGCGCCGATCAATTTGCCCAAGCGGAAAAAAGGGGATGTTACATGACACTATTAGGGTGGAGGAGTTGCATCGAGTGATAGTTTATGACAGCAATTTAGATGGTAAAGTTCCCAGCTTACAGGTGGAATTCTTTTACGGTCTCTTAAAGGTTTTGCATTGGAGGTATAAGCGAAAGTAGCTAAGAAAAAAATAAGCAAATACGAATAAATTTGAGAGCCTCTTAGACTACCCGAGCACCCGCCTTAGTTGGGTAGCCTAAGGGTATGAAACTTTCAAAATATTCAGGAATAGGTAGCTGAAGAGGCCGTTTGAGTAAAGAAAAGAAGAGAATATGGCGATAAGTGGTGGAAGAAGCAAATTGGGAAAATGTGAAAATGTGGGTTGGAAGAATTGGGGCATGGGGGAAGAGGGGAATTGGAGGATGGATACACCTAAAGCTGGGAAGTAAGATAAACAAAGTAGCAAGAGTCACTGTTAAAGTAGGATATGAAAATAGCAAAGAGAGACACAGCATAAGGGGAGGAGGAAGATAAAAAAAAAAAGGATCAGTGGAGGGAGATATTAGAGCAAAAATGCCAGCGCGGCCGAGTTGAAGCTAGACATCTAAGGTGAGAATTCTGGTACTAAAAGGAAGTATGGCCTCCGTTATGGAGAAGAAGCTCCTCAAGGCGCTCAGGAAGGGAAGAAGTGAGATTGTGAATCTTGTTTGGTGTAATGCGATCTCATTCCTCTGTAATGGCATTGCGGAGATCGGGGGTAGTGGTTGGACGAGGGTGACGGTTTCTAATGCGAGTCTTGATGATTCACCAAATACCTTCGATAGGACTCATGTCCAGAGAGGTAGGTGGCCAAGGAAAAAGATAGGGTGTGATGCCAAGCTCCTCAAAAACTTGAGCAGCAACTTTGGAATGATGAGCAGGGGCTCCATCATGCTGGAAGTAAATATACCCAGAATGAGAATTTTCAGTATTGTGAAGAGAACAATACCAAGGATGGAGGTGAGTACAAATTATCCTATCACAGTATGTAGTGCCATTAATTTTCCCCCAATTGTCCATATCCCAAATTACTAGTGGACCTGTAAGATCAGGATAGATGGCTCCCCATACTATGATCGTAGTTTGCCGAGAGAATTTTGGCATAAGACAATCTTCGAGGTAGTCCTCCCCTGCTCGCCGAGTAACCCAAACAGTGCCTCCTGGTACCTGGCCTACGGAGAAGGCACATTCATCAGACCAGATGACATCCTGACAATCAGGGACTGTCCAATTCTGAAATCTCTGCCCCCAAGTTCTTCTCTTTTCCTTCGTAGCTGGAGAAAGGTATGGCTTGTAACAGGCTACTCGGCCATGGTAGCCCTGACTGTTGAACAGCCGCTTTAGCGTCCGTTGCCCTATATGGATTCAAGCCACCTCAGCCACCTGGGTGAGTGGAAGGTGGCAGTTATAGGCACTGGCTGTGGCCATACTAATAGGTTGGTGCTGCACCTCAGAACTAATTGAGAGAGGGCGACCAAGACGATAATGCGAGTAGGTTTGGGAAATCTGGCGAGTTTGGATAATGTGGTGGAGGGAGCTAAGAGGAATATGAAAGGTCTGCTGGAGCTCTGAATAACTCCAATTGGCATAACGGCGGAGGCCACAAACCATTGACTGAGTTTCTTGAGGAATACAATTGGAGGATATGGGGGTATTTGTTGCACCAGCGACATCAGGTATGGGTATTTCCGGAAAGGGGACATCAGTATCAGTAAAGATTATTACCCGCGTCCTGTGCGTTCCATGCGCCTGACGCTCCAGAAGCTCAAAACGTCAACCGCTACTGTGGATGTAGCATCTGCATGACGTCACGTCCGGACGTCAACACCTTTGACTCGCCACATCCAAGTGCCATCCTGAATTATATAGACTTCGGTGCCCACGTCCTAAAGCCTTTCATAGCAGAGTCTTGGGGTCCTGATTAAATTCTATGTGAAGCCGTCATGTCCTGATCCATTCTGTTTCTTAGTTCTCGGAGTGCTTCTGATGCTAGGTTCTCACTTCATAATTGTGAAGTCCTCCGAAGACGGTCGTCTGGATGTAGCACCCACTTGATGCCCGTCATTCGGATGTTATCCTGATCCGGCATGGTAGTATCAAGAGACCTTCCGGACGGCCTGTCACGTGGGCTTATGAAATGGCAAAGTGGTCGTGAAGGTTTGCATACACACTCAGAACGATGTTGAGTTCAGAGTCCGCTGTGTATTGGACATCTGGACGCTACAAGGATCGCATCATCACGATGTTGCTAAGTTCAGGGCGTCATTACGTCAGCTCCCATATTATCATTACTCTTCTAAGACGCCTCATCATTCCATTTATTACTATTCATATTCAACTACTACACAAATAGTTAACCACCGTCACCTGGAGTGGACCTCTAGGTAATAGTCCTTTCCATGATTCGAGAACTCACGGGAGTATTGCTCAGAATGGAGCTCAGTTCAGCTATAAAATTCAATTACATTGTTTGCTATATGATATTCATCGGCGCTTTACAGATACATTTCGCCAAGTTGACGTCCACACTCCGCCGGGCTGAGTTCAAAGTGTATTATCTGAGACCGGTGGGAGACAATCTTGAGATTCGTCGAGGCTCAAAGACAGGGGGCTGGCCAGGTCAGGGCTCTGCACGCTCTCTGGCTCTAGTCCGACTGTCAGCTCCTGTGAGTTCTCTAGATTGGGTGGACTCGAGTCGAGCATCCGCAAGGCATGCACACATGTGGTCTGGCTGTAGTCAAACAACATATCAGTAGTCTGAGATGTTTCCTGAATATTGGCCTGATGATTGAGGGGCATGGTGCGATTGTTCGATGTCAGTTCTAATTTGGTAGCTCGGCATGAATTTCTTCTAGATAACTGACGCTGAAGTTCGTTGTGAACTTCGTGATGATGGTCGTCCAAATCTTCTCTCCGTTCCTTCAATCCTTGATGCTCTTTCTGCAACTGTTCGGCAATCGTCTCATGTAAATTTGTCAGCATCAGTTCTTGTGTTGGCTTGGGCATAGCTTGCCAGGTGTTCTTCTGTCGGGATAGAAGATCTTTGATAAAAGATTAGCCGTCGGATCAAACCAAATTGATGCCAATTGTGGGTATCTTATGTCGAACGGCGTCACTTTTGAAGTATGGAGGCTCCTGATAAACACCTGTACGCCACGCTCGAAGTGTATGGCACAGTATTGCACATATCAGGCATACCATTGGACCATTTATGAGGTCGACAAATTCCGGATCCTGTATTCCAAGCGCTCACTTGCCATTGAAATACTTACCGTATATGTTATCGGCAATCTGGGGTACGAGCAATCTGTATTTTATTCTCTATGCCGAGTTCAGAGTCAGCTGTGTGAAGAAGATGTGTGGATGGCATCGTCACTCAGATACAAACCTCATATCCGGATGTGGGGCACATGAACCGATCATCTTCAAGGAGGAATTCAACCCTATGAGCGATGGCCGTCAGGTCATCCGGCAATTTATATAGATCTCGGATGTTGTTTTTTATATAATATTATTATTGAGCGCGCACGCTGGTGTGTTTTTGACGTATCTGAGGTAGTAAATACAAGATCGTATATATGGTGATAGCTGATGACACGCACGATGTGTGTACTCTTCTGAGATGGTTCAATATTTCCAGCATCCGCAATCTCATATTTAGTCCTAGTCCAAACTCTATACATCTCCGATGTCAAACCAATTGGGTTTGGAAGTGGGTAAACCAAAAGAGTGTAATGGAAGATTAGAGTCTTTGCAACGCTTACTATTTATCCTTCAATACCTGTTATAGGGTTTCATCATGAATTAATTCCTTGCTGTACCGTCGGGGGTCCTGAAGAGCTTTGTTCTGAGAGTGGACTTGAACTTCTGATAGCAGACTCAGTTAGAGTATTAGGGTCGCCAAGTGAGAAAGAATACCTGATTAAACCTGAGAGGAGGAAGGTTTGGGATTGGACCGGTATACCGGGAGCTATTATCACTCCAGACCTGGTAGTCCACATGGTAATTGCGACATCCTGTGATCCAGAGCATGTCGAAATTCTGACGGTCTTTGCTCCCTAGTTTCCTGAGCCAGGCTCCGTAGTTGGACGGGACGTCGTGCTGCAGACTCGTCGTGTCAATCAAGGTCTTTTTCATCAATTTCGGTGTCTCGCTCGGTTTCACGGTCAGGGAGTGAAACATGGTACTTGTTACTGCTACCGTCAGAGAGGTGAATAGCCTCATCTACTCCGTCAGCATCAGTGTCCGGTTCAATATATACTGGGGTCTCATGCATTGTAGTTGTTGCCCGCTTTGAGTTTCGTCCAGAATGATGTCCAGCGTTTGGTGTGGATGCATTCACACCTGATAACTGATTGCTGTGGGAGGTGCTACATTCTGTCTGCTGAGTCCCGGAAGGGGTATTGTGATGTGCTTGTGTTACTTCAAGTCTAGAATTCTTCTTTTTGCCTGCTCGGTAAGTTTTCTGACTCCTGGCAGTGTTACCTGATACAACGTCTCGGGTACGCTGGCTGTGATTCACAGCTTTCATTATTGGCTGGCTCGATGACAGGGTGTCGGTCCCAGTTTCGTGCAGATGCGCTTTCCTTTTGGATGGAATCGGGTTTGGCTGAATCGTTGCCATGCTGTTGGTTCAAATTTCTCTCATGGGTCAGTTCTGATTGCCTGTAGGCAGCAGGCTGGCGGTTGGTTTTGGGATGCTTGTATTATATAGGAGATTTTGTGAAGGTAAAGTCTGATTGTTTATTATTTGTGTGTAGGGGGGGGTGAAGTTTGATCGTGTTGATTTGGTGGGTTAGTTCTTAGATGTTGAAGATAGTATAAGGGGGGGTAGACTCAGGGTCTGTCACTCAGTGTGGCGGTGGAAGATCTACTAATCCTATTTAGCAGATGTAATATGCAGTTTTGCGACCTGGCATTATAGGAGAGCTGATTTCTTCCTCTGTGTGATTATCACAAAAGATCCTCAAATTGATTCGATCTGTGAAGCAGCTCTACCATTGAATCGCTGTATTGACAGTGGGTGCAGTTACCTGATTTGGAAGGACGGGAATCTGCAGAGCTCATCCATCCTGCAGTTACATAAGGGTTTTATTATGCTCAAAAGATTTGTGGTGATGTATGTTTCGACACAGACAAGAAAAATAATAGATGAAATGAATCGGGCGATGATGTCGGAGCGCGGGCGAGTCTAAGCCTTAAGCAGTCTTGGTTAGCGACGACGGCTCTTAGTGTCATTGTGGCCAAGCTAAAATAGGATTAGAAAAAGATTCTCATCTTCGAACTGCGAATCAGCAGTGGGAAAAGTATTGGATTCTGTATGTGAGTAAGACAACCTGGGAAGACTTAAGCAAACACTGCACATCTGTGTGTAACGGGGCACCCTATAGAGAGGTAAACTCTGAGGTTGCGACCGCACCAAAACTCAAAGTAGAAGATAAAGATAGAGTAAATAATTCATGAAGAATAAAACGGTTAAACTTAATATCGTTAAGCTGAAAGCTTCACTTCATAAGTTCCCTTGAGGAAAAGTTGGTTATCAAAGTAGAATGCCAAACACTTAAACTTAAGTAGATATCAGATTTAAGCCTTTGACATTCACCACTACTCCGACCTTGTGCGAGCACCCTGTCCTGCTCAGGGTTTGTCTGAGGTCTACCCTCCATCAGGAATTATCCTGCTGGAAGTGTCGGACCAGCTCCGGCACACTTAACTCCGTCAATGGGATGTGAGTTTCTGCAATGCATCTCCAATACAACCGCAGGTGGAAAACCTCTTCCTATCGAAGTCATGCCAGTGGCTAACTGTTATGACAACAACTGGAGTCAATATCTAGGTAGTGGACTCATTGGCCCAGTGGCAGTTTCGTCTATACAAGCTATGCAGTCCATCATTTAGTCTAACCCACTATCCAAATGTGATAAATAGACATGCAAGCTCCCCCAGTGAGATGTAGCCGATGGTTGGCTAAGTGGGCGCTACCCATACCCAGCCTCTCGGGACATACTCTAGTGTGATAAAACTCATACCACTAGAGTCCAATAACAACCTATAGTAATGCTACAAATCAAGGGGACAAGGTCCCGGCTGGTTACTGAGGTATTTGTCCCGAAGGCTCCCTGGCCTCAGCCGACTACCTAAGTACCACTAGGAAGACTACCCTACTACCAGTAGTCTTTGATAGACTCCCTGGTGCTGGAGGGACCATTTATCGGGGACCCCCATTTTGGCGGTTACCCATACTTCCCTTATATATCCTGCAAACGACATTCAGTCCGACGGACGGTGACGACTTATACAGTGTTACGGTAGCTGCTCCAATGACCTCTTTTAACTAGCAAACGAGCAACTACACAGCCGTCAGCGTATGACCCGCCATCCCAACGCTGGGGCCAGAAGGGGGTGTTAGCTAAACCCGCCCAAGTTCAATAGCATGTTCAGGCCACTCTTACACAGGCATGGGGCCTCCCCGCGCAGATGCGTGTGCGCCCAAGAACATCCAAGAGCCCATAGAATGTGCGGCAATCGACATCTAAGTTCTAGGATGACTTTGCTGGTGAAGGTAGGGTAACTTGGACACCTCAGTAGGGTAAACTGGGGTCCATGGGCTTAATGAACAAATTCCCAAGGTAGGGTAACTTTGCCCTCTTATGTCTTTAACCACTCAGGAAGTCCTCCAGTCGACCACAGAGGTTGTCTCAGAGGTTCGTGTAACATTCCCATAATTCCCTTGACCTCATGCGAATGTTCTCCCAAAAGGTTACCCTGCCTAATAAAGTTCCCAAGGCTACTAAACTATTCCCTAGGCTTTATCCTAGTTTTACCAGCTATGTATATACCAAGTATACAAGACCATACCACCTCTGGTTACCACTTGGTATACCATTTGGGCTAAGGTGATATTGATTGTAGCTACCTATCGTAGGGTCGTTACACTGCGCTAATGCCAGATAAGTTGCCTGGATCTAGGCGTTCCCAGACTGTCACTCGGAATCCATCTTGAGATTTTTCAAGCGGTGTGTCTTCGGTTTTCGTGATCTCTGAGTGTACTAGGTGGTGAATGGCATCTCTGGTGGCGTCCGGCGTACATTTAGGAGTACAGTTAAACAGAAGATGGGAGTAGCTGCGCGAAGTGATTTCCTGACGAAAAGTGTTGTTGAGTTTGAACAATCTTAATCATGGAGTATGGTGTGGATCCTAGATGATGGATAATCGTCAGTCTTGGAACGTCTATATAAGAAGTCTGGGGAAATGTGACACGAGAGATTGGTGCAAATTGCACTGTCTGGGTGAACCCTAGCTGGAAGAAGTATCAGTTAGTGAGGGGTATTCTGCAAGAGACACTGACGAAACCTAAAGGGGTTTGAAACTGTCTATTCAATCCAGCGTAGTCGCTGAAACAGGCTGTGGAAGCAAAGTATGATTACAATCACTAACACAATTTGGTCTATGAAGTAAGGCCAATGCAAGGGAATACCAGGATTGATTGATTAATATGACACATATCATAACAAGAAATGAAAATGTAACAAATGCTGGACACCTAAGAAATGTGGGTAGAATCTATGATAAAATTGTTTAAGTGTAATGAAAAAAAAAGTTTCAGCGTTTTTTCCCGTGACGCTCATGACAAGCTTTCCGACGCTGGTCAGTTGTGCCTACTGTTGAATCAATGTCGTTGGGCTCTTTGAGGCTGGGCCCTTTACCCTGTTCATTTCTATTTGCGCCAGGATGATATGCATCAGGGACAGGGGGGTCTCGAGATCCACCGGCTGCAATTGGCTTAGGGGTGGCGGGGTTGCTAATATCAGAATGAACAGTAGGCGAATTCGGAGGATGAGTTGTAATGGCGGACAGAGAGGGGGTTGTAGAATGATGGGGAGAAACAGCTGGTGGTGAATTTGTCATTTGAGGGGCTTCAGGGGACGTGGGACGATGAATAGAATTATCATATTCCGCTGAAAAATCAGTATCGTCAGCTATTGTGTTATCAGTGCCATCGTTCGCACGTAGGCGCCAAGGACCCTCCCGGCTTCTAGGCTCTGGGTCTGTAGATCGAGTTTTGGACGCAACAGTAGCCACATCAGGATTCTTTAGGTACTGAGAGATCCAGGATTGTCTTTCGAGAAGTGCCTTCACTGTGGCAACTCAGTCTTTCTCAGTTTCCACTGAAGGGCAAGCTCCTTTTTCTAGATCTCCTGAATGGCGGGTGGGTCTGGGGGTTAGGTTGAACTCGGCCAATTGATCGCTCTCCATGTCAGGCCCGGTTGACGATTCACTCATGTCAGTATCATTTTCCTATGTCTTTCATTCGCATTGGTGATTATATATTATGACGATAAATCTAACAGGTCTCGTATTAAATGAATAAAATCTAAAAAATAAATCATACTTCATCATGATCTTTCCCACTGCGGGCATTAGGGGCACATGAGAGAGCTGATGCCACCTCGTTATCAACAATGATGGTATCATTGAAATCGTCATCGTTGTATTCATCACTATCGTTGGTGCCATTTCCTTCAGTGTCATTATAGTCATCCACACTCTCAGCTGACACAATTCGATGCTCCACTTTGTGATCAAAAAATTGATTGCGATCGGAAACAGGCGCCGGGGTCTCGGCTCGGCCCTTGTTGGTCTCTTGATATTATTCAAGGACTAGGAAATCGAGAGGATCTTTGCCTGGGTTGACAAGCAGCCAGGCGCGAATATCTCCATCTTTATACAAGAAGATGAGCGCGAACAACAGTAGTAGTTCGAAAGGACATCGACGTAACATGCTCGTACTGTGGCCTGTCGCCCCGATGAGATATCCTGGAGACTTAATCGGTTCCTCGACGTGCTGGTTTTGTAGTACAAAGTCAAGCGTACTTATAGTCAGTGTTGATAGAACACCCCATGCAATACCTCTGCCCAGAGAGGTTGTGTACCAGGGGTGTTCCAAAAATGGATGTTCACCCGCTGGAGCACTAGTGTGACGAAGAAACTGAATTCTTATCGCCCTGGGGCCGTACGGGATGCTCAATTATAATGGGCTAATTAAAATCAAATTATTATTACTGTCACGCAAATGGAACGGAGTGAAGTTGGATACTCAAACTTACTCATGACGTCGGAGGCCATTTCGGCAGGTGTATCGTCTGGGCGTTGATCTGTGTCGTCCAGGCATTCGCGTGAAGCCGGCCATTCGTCCCCTGAAGGTTCTTCACAGTGTCCTTGACGAAGACTCTGATCTGTCATAGAATTTCTTCGACATCTTCGGGGCGGTGGTCAGTTTTTATCTTTGTTACTTGACACTTAATGGGGAGGAGGGAATGGGCAAAGTTCTGAACCAAGTCCAATTGTTCGCCAGTTAGGCATGCTGGGTTCCATGCGAGTACCGTTATGTATCGCTTTACATGATCTTGCCATGTCTTGTATGTTCCCGTGGACTCGCGTGGGTTCATGAAGCTCCACCAGCTTTTTGCATATGATAATTGCCCGAAACGGCCCCTGCTTGGGGCTGGTTTGAGTTCACTATTGAGTGATACATATGCCGTACGTGATATACATCAGCAAAAAAACTAGCTTGCGTCCTGTGCGCCCTGTGCGTCTGACGCACCTGACGCACAGAACGTCAATCGCGAATTAGGACGCCACGTCGATCCGACGTTGCGTCCTGATTTGCCTTTGTT
>Ga0307509_10003910_pt1 | contig 22019 bp, 23 predicted proteins | sample 10_EM_MG_FD_202245 | JGI IMG/M metagenome (GOLD analysis project Ga0307509, IMG submission 202245) | Populus trichocarpa ectomycorrhiza microbial communities from riparian zone in the Pacific Northwest, United States - 10_EM | ecosystem: Host-associated > Plants > Roots > Unclassified | place... | reverse complement strand
CTCGACCAGCCTCGCCATGCGCGCGAGCTGGGTATCGGCCCCGATCCGGGCAGCCTCGACGACCAGGCGGCCTCCGGCGTTGACGGTCGCCCCCGTCACGGCATCGCCGACCGTCACATCCACCGGCACGGACTCGCCGGTCAGCATGGAGGCGTCCACCGCCGACGCACCCTCGACGACGGTCCCGTCGGTGGCGACCTTCTCGCCGGGTCGTACGACGAAGTGGTCACCGACGCCCAACTGCGCGACGGGAATGCGTACTTCCTTGCCGCCCCGAAGTACGGAGACGTCCTTCGCGCCCAGCTCCAGCAGCGCCCGCAGCGCCGCACCCGCCTTGCGCTTGGACTTCGCCTCCAGGTAGCGCCCGGCCAGGATGAACGTGGTCACGCCGGCCGCGGCCTCCAGGTAGATGGAGGAGGAGCCGTCGGTTCGGGCGACGGTGAACTCGAAGGCGTGCCGCATGCCCGTCATGCCCGCGTGCCCGAAGAACAGCGCCCACAGCGACCAGCCGAACGCGGCGAGTGTGCCGATGGAAACCAGTGTGTCCATGGTCGCGGCGCCGTGCCGGGCGTTCGTCCAGGCGGCCCGGTGGAAGGGGAAGGCACCCCAGACGACAACGGGAGCGGCGAGGGTCAGCGACAGCCACTGCCAGTTGTCGAACTGCAGGGAAGGGACCATCGCCATCGCCACGACGGGCACGGTGAGCGGCAGCGACACGAACAGTCGCTGCCGCAGGGACATCAGTTCACCGTCCGCCGCCTCAACGCCCTCGCTTTCGTGGGTGGGGGCGGAAGCGGGTGGGGGCGGTTCCTCGGCGGTGTAGCCCGTCTTCTCGACGGTGGCGATGAGCTCGGCGACCTCGACACCCGCCGGATAAGAGACCTTCGCCTTCTCGGTGGCGAAGTTGACGGTCGCGGTGACGCCGTCCATGCGGTTGAGCTTCTTCTCGATGCGGGCGGCGCAGGAGGCGCAGGTCATGCCGCCGATGGAGAGCTCGACCGCGTTGGCGGGCGCGGGTGCCGCCTCGGGGACTGCCTTCTCGGGAGCCGTGCTGGTCATGGGCGTATCTCCAGGGGGAGGCCGGGACGCACGGTGTCCGTATCAGCGGAGCGGCACGTCCCGGCGCGGGGAGGGATTCGCATTGCCGGGGAGGGCCCCGACGGAGTCGTCAGGCGCGGCCGACGAGCTCGTAGCCGGCCTCGTCGACGGCGGCACGGACGGCCTCCTCGTCGAGCTGGGCGGTGGAGGTGACGGTCACCTCGCCGGTCTTGGCGACGGCCGTGACCGCAGTGACGCCGTCCAGGGCGGAGATCTCCTGGGAGACGGCGCCCTCGCAGTGGCCGCAGGTCATGCCGGAGACCTTGTAGACGGTGGTGACGCCGATGCCGTGGACGTCGACGGTGGTGCCGGACCCACAGGAACCGGTGCCGCAGCAGGAGTCGGAGTTCGTCTCGGTGGTCATGGCTCATTCCTCAGGTGTGGATACGTGGGGTGGTTCGCCGGGAGGGGTGTCGTTCCTTTCCTCTCCGTTGGAGGCCAACGATATACCCCCTAGGGGTATTCCGCCACCTATGGCGCTACATGCACGGCCCCGTCCGGCCGACGCGTATATCTCTAATCTACTTAGTAGAACCTGTGATCTGGGATGGCAACCTCACATCGAGGCGACAGCGAGTGGGAATCCGGTGAAAACCGAGGCGGTCCTGCTTCGGCCTGCTCGGTGTGAGGGCGGCCCGAACTCGGACGGTGGCGCGCATGCCCCCGCGCGAGGTGTCGGCGCCGGCCAAGGTCTTCGACGCCTCAACGGGCGTTGACGACGCCGAACTTGCCCGCGTTCCACGGCGCCGCGTGGACGTACGTGCCGGACGGGGTGAGCTGGACGTCCCACTTCACCGATCCGAGGTTGTACGCCTCGGGGCCGAAGATGCCGACGGTCGAGGAGTTCATGCGGATGGTCGGGACTTTGCTCAGCACGACCATCGTGCCGTTCCAGGTCTCGAAACCCTTCTTGCCGGAGGAGATCTTCAGAGTTCGCAGCGTCCGGCCGTTCCTCGCGACCGTCATGGTCTTCTTGTCGACGTCGACGGTGCTGGTCACGGCGTCGCCGATGGTGAAGTTCACGACGCGCCGCTGAGTGCCGTACACGCCGCCGCCCGCGTCCACGCCCGCGAGGTCCATGTGCAGGGTGACGTCCGTGCCGGTCTTCCAGTACTTCTCGGGGCGGTAGTTGACGCGATCCTTGCCGTCGCGGTCCTTCATCCAGCTCCAGGAGCCCTGAACCGCGGGGGACGCGGTGACCTTGAGCTTCCGCTCCACCGCCGCCTTGTCGGTGATCGGCTTGTTGAAGGTGATCGAGACCGGCATCGCGACGCCGACCTTCGTGCCCTTGTCGGGGTAGTACTCGCCGACGAAGCTGTTCGTGGCCGCCTCGGTGGTGAAGGAGGCGGTCTTGTTGAGGGCGGACCCGCCGGACGCCTTGCCGCTGGCCGTCACCGTGTAGGTGGCGCTCGGGGCGAGCGGGGTCGTGGAGGTCCACACGGACTTGTCCTTCGACCAGGTGCCGGAGAGTGTGCCCGGGCCAGGGGATGTGACCTCGACAGTGGACAGGGAGCCGCCCTGGGCGCGCACGGTGACCTTCCGGTCGACCGGCACCTTCGCGCCGCCGTCGCCGGGTGCCACGGCTATCGTGGCCGGTCCGCCGTTCTTCCCGTCGCCGGCCGCCGTGTCCGAGCCGCTGTCCGCTGTGCCGCCACCGGAGCTGCATGCGGCGAGGACGACGGCGGCGGCCGAGGCGAGCGCGAGCGATCGCGCGGTGCGGCTGACCGGCCGCGCTGGCAGGCGCTGTCCCATGATGCTTCCCCTTGCTTACCTAATGATCTAAGTATGTTCGTAGAAGATCGACGGACTCTTTCGGTTCCCATTCGTCGGCCGCTGCCGGTGTCGATTGCGGCGTGTGTCAGACTTCTTCCGCGGCTACTAAAATTTTTCGTAGTCTCGCCGGTTCCTTCGTGCAAGGCGATATCACTCGGAGCGATTCCGGGACTCGGGCCAGGGAGCCCGAGGGTGAGCATCCCAGTACCCCCTGGGGGTAGGATGCCGACTCCGGTGATCGGTAATCACGACACAGGTGGAGATCATGGCGATCCGGACAGCGCGCGGCGGAGGCGGCACAGCCGTCCGCTGGACGTACGGGGTGTTCCTCACCCTCTGCGTCGCGCTGGCCGTGCTCGTCCACCACGAGACGTCCGCGATGGGCACGTCGTCGTCCATGTCGGGGTCGGTCCATGCCGGGCATGTGATGCCGGGTTTGGCCCAGGCTGCACACGTGATGGGTGGCGATGAGGCGACGTCGGTCCCGGACGGCTCCTCGCACGACGTCGAAGACGACGGGTGCGCCATGCCCGGCATGCAACACTGCGCCTCGGCGAGCGTCGACACCGTGCAGCTCGCCGTACCGGACCAGAGCTCGTTCGACGCTCTGGTGACCCTGCGGCAGGCCGCGGCGGGACGCACACCCGCCGCCGCGGTCGGCCGTGCTCCGCCCGATCTCTCCGTCCTCTCTCAACTGCGTCTGTAGGCCGCGCCGGACGGCGCGCGATGTGCCGTCCCTCCGTGACCACATCGGCAGTTGCGAAACAGAGGACACAACGCAATGAACGGCATCAACCGACGCTCCGTCCTGCTCACCGGCCTGGGAGCCGCCGGAGCGGGCCTGCTTGCCGCCTGTAGCAGTGGCTCCGGCTCCAGCTCCGGCGGCGGCGACGCCCTGGTCAGCCCCACCGCCTCGGCCGTCACCGCCGCCGACATGAAGCGCAAAGCCACGGGACGGCGGAAGAAGGTCACCCTGACCGCGGCACCCGCGATGATCGACCTGGGCGGCGGGGTCATGCCCAGGACCTGGGCCTTCGACGGCCGCACCCCCGGCAGGGAGGTCCGGCTCTCCGCCGGAGACACTCTCGTCGCCGAGCTGTCCAACCAGCTCCCGAACAAGACCACCACCTCGATCCACTGGCACGGCATCGCGCTGCGCAACGACATGGACGGAGTGCCGCCCGCCGTCCAGACCGCCGTGCGGGCCGGTTCAACCTTCACCTACAGCTTCATCGCCCCCGACCCCGGCACGTACTTCTTCCACCCGCACGTCGGCGTCCAGCTCGACCGGGGCCTGTACGCCCCACTGATCGTCGAGGACCCCAGGGAGCCGCTGTCGTACGACGACGAGTGGGTGGTCCTCCTCGACGACTGGCTCGACGGCGTCACGGGCACCCCCGACGACGCCTTCGCCGAACTCCGGCGCGGCATGGCCGACATGGGTGACATGAGCGGCATGGACATGGGCGGCAGCCCGAGCCCCGGCAGTTCGGATGCCGGCATGGGCAACATGGGGGACATGGGCGGGATGGACATGGGCGGTTCCGCCTCCCCGTCCGGCGACATGTCCAAGAAGTTCATGCTCACGGGCGCCGTCAGCAAGCTGCTCGGCGGCGACGCCGGCGACGTGAAGTACCCGCACCACCTGATCAACGGCCGGGTGGCCGCCGACCCCGACGTCTACACCGGCAAGCCCGGCAAGAAGGTGCGCCTGCGGATCATCAACGCCGGCTCGGACACCGCCTACCGGGTCGCCCTCGGCGGTCACAAGCTGACCATCACCCACACCGACGGCTTCCCGGTCCGGCACCAGGAGGTGGACGCTCTGCTCGTCGGCATGGGCGAGCGGTACGACGTCCTCGTCACCCTCGGGGACGGGGTCTTCCCGCTGGTGGCTCTGGCCGAGGGCAAGAACGCGAGCGGGCTCGCCCTGGTGCGCACGGGGGCGGGGAGCAAGCCGTCCGCGACGGTCCGCCCGACCGAACTCGACGGCATGATCATGTCAGCCTCCCAGTTGCAGGCTGCCGACGGCGTGCGGCTCAAGTCCGCCAAGACCGACGTCACGCACCAGATCAAGCTGACCGGCAACATGATGAAGTACAACTGGTCCGTCAACGGCAAGCAGTTCGACATGAACAATCCCGAGGCGCACCCGATCGTCATCGAGGAGGGCCAGCGCGTACGGCTCGACTTCGTCAACACGACCGAGATGTGGCACCCGATGCACCTGCACGGCCACACGTACCAGCTCGGTACCACCGGCCCGCGCAAGGACACCGCGATCGTGCTGCCCAAGAAGACGGTGTCCGTGTTTCTCGACGCCGACAACCCGGGCCAGTGGATGCTGCACTGCCACAACGCGTACCACGGTGAGGCCGGCATGATGGCGAACGTCGCCTACAAGGCCTGACGCTCTCCGCTCATCACCCGGGTGCGCTCATCGGTTGGCGGTGAGCGCACCCGCACCAGCGTGTATACGAAGACTGGGCCCAGGAGGCGGGCGCGAAATGCCCCTGTCGGGACGCGAGTTCACGGCGACGACCCTAGCCGCTGGTTCATGGCCCACCGGTGGGCGCGGTAACACCTGACAACGCCGGATGCCATCGGCGCTGCCTCGGCATGCGCGAGGGCCACCTTCCTCGGACACGGTACTGTCCGGGGAAGGTGGCCCGTTGTGACATCGGCGTGCGTCAGAGCACGCGCACCGCGCCGGTCGGCGGGTCCCAGGAGAGGGGCCTTTCGACGATGCCCGTGGACGGGTTCTCAGCCCCTACGAAGTTGCCACCACCGACGTAGAGCGCCACGTGGTAGGCGCCGCTACCGGCGGAGCCCCAGTAGAGGATGTCGCCCGGCTGGAGGTTGCTCAGCGAGACCGGGGTGCCCGCCGTCGACTGGTCCTGCGACACCCTCGGGAGGCTGATGCCCGCCTGCTTGAACGCGGCTTGGAGCAGGCTGGAGCAGTCCCAGGAGTTGGGGCCGGTGGCGCCGAGCACGTAGGCGTCGCCGATCTGCGCCTTGGCGAAGGCGATGACCGCGGCCGCCGAACCCGTGGCCGTCGACGAGCTCGTCGAGGCGCTGGAGGTCGTGGAAGTGGCCAGCGTGGTCCGCTCGGTGCTGCGGGAGGTGGCCTGCTCGGCGGCGGCCTTGCGGGCCGTCTCGGCCTTCTTCTTGGCCTCCGCCTTCTTCTTCGCGCTGGCGAGGTCCGCCTTGGCCTGCTTGGCGGCATTGGCCGCGGCCGCGTCGCGCTCCGCCTGCAGCTCGTAGTTCGCGGCGGCCTGCTGTGTGGCGTCCGCCGACTGGGCGACCTGAGCGGTCAAGTCGGCGGTGAGCGTGGGCAGTTCGAGGGTCTGCGTCACCGGCTCGGCGGCGTTCGCCGCGCCGGACGCCCCGGCCATTGCGAGGGTACCGAGAACGCCACTGGCAACTCCGGCCCGCACTGCCATTCTCGACGTGTTGCGGCTGGGTTTCCTGTGGCTTGGTATCTGAGTGGTGTGGGGCATGGGACAACTGGTACCAGGGTCTCCCTCGTATCTTCAAGGAACGTGTGGTGCGCCACATGTGTCCAGCGTGCACCCCGAATTCCGGGTACGTCGCTCCTTATTGACGCCATAACGGGCATTGCGGGCCCTGCGCGCAAGCCTTCAACTAAGCACCTTCGTTGTTAGGTCCGAATTGCGACTGCCCTATCACTGACCAGGGTTGGTGGCCAAGCTCGGTTCCTTCGAGCCCGAGAGGTGTGTGACGCAGGTCACGATTTGCCGCTTGCTGTGGCCGCTACTTGTGAGGAGGTTCGATCGCCGGGTGAGCTCATCGGTTGGCGGTGGGTACGCCCGAGGCGCGTCGCGCGGTTCTCCGGTTGGCGTGCGACCCCGATCACCCAGGGCGAGCTGGGTGGCGTGCGGCCCTTGACGACGAAGTCGAAGTGCCGCGCCCCGTCGACGGTGAAGCCAGCATGGCGTACGGACCCTGCATCGCGCGGATTCCGCGCTCTGTACGAGGCCCACGGGCGCGGTACCAAGCCGTAGCCGCCGCTGATCGCGGGGGACTCGCAGTCGTCCGCGTGCCGAGGGTGCTGGCGCGCTCGTCAACCCTCGGGCGTCGTCAGTTCCGTGCCGGGGCCCGCAGGAGTTAGTCGGCGAATTCGTCGGGGTGGGCGGCGAAACCTACGTGTCCGCCAGGCATTTCGATCACGTCCAGGCCGAGTTTGGTCCCCAGCCTCGTGACCTCGTGGCATGGGTGGCCGCGTGACTCCCGCCCGGCGGTCGGCACGATCCGGGCGGCGTGGGTGGTGAGGGTGTCGATGTCGAGCTTCAGGGCGGGATATCGGCCCAGTTCGTGTTCGAACCAGTAGACGGCGTTGGCTTGAGCGTGCTCGTTCTTCTTCGCATCGGCCGCACTGCCCATGGTCCCTCGGTCCACTTCGGCGATCCATTTCTGATGACTCCATGAGTGTCGGACCATTCGGTGTGCTCCGCCTTGGGAGGCGCGTCACAGCCACCGTGGGCGCGCGGTCGGTCGAGATACGGGCCTCAGAGGTCAGCAAGGCGTTCCGTTCCGGAGATGACAGTCGCAGGGCGGGCGCCTTCGTGCGCACGGAACGGCACGCATGCGCATCGACGGGCTCCCATACCGCTGCGCGACGCCGACCCTGCGGAGTTCACGTCCTGGTGAGGGCGACCAGCCAGTCCCGAATGCCGTCCGGTTCGGTGGTGATGTCGATGGTGGCCGGTTGGAGCGAGTCGATGCGCCACCCGTCGGTGAACGCGGCTCCGATCTCGCCCCGCGTCACCCGCCGCGACCACTGGCTGCCCGGCTGCTGATCGCTGAAGCACGGCATGAGGTAGCGCCCGCTCCGCCGGACTGCGGACCGCAGGCTGTCGACGAAGGCGGCGCGGTCGTCGTCGCTGAGGTATTGGCTCCATGTCCCGCGGGTCTCATTGCGGAGCCGGCTGGTGGGTTTGTCGTGGTAGCCGAAGGTCTCGGCGACGACAAGGGGCCCGCCCAGGGATGGCCTCTCTGAAGCGGTCGACAGCAGCACTGGGAATCCGACGGACCTGTACCCCCCCCGCAAGCGGACCCGGATCAGACCCGGACGCCGAACTCGAACGGGCCGCCGATGGTGCTCATCGACTCGTACCGGACGACCGTGCCGGTGCGGGGGGCGTGCAGGATCTGCCCGTTGCCCGCATAGAGGCCGACGTGATGCAGATCGCCGAAGAAGAACACCAGGTCGCCTACCTGGAGATCGCTCTGTGAGTAGATACGCGTACCGATGTTGGCCTGCTCCTGCGACGTGCGCGGTATGGAGACACCGGCCTGCGCGTACGCCCAGGAGGTGAGGCCCGAGCAGTCGAAGGAGCTGGGGCCGGAGGCGCCGTACACGTACGGCGTGCCGATCTTGGTCTGTGCGGCCTGGAAGGCGGCACCCGCCCGACCGGAGGCCGGCTTCGCGTCGCCAAGCGCGCTGCGCGCGCTGTCGCGACTGGCTCGCTCCTCCTTTGCGGCCAACGTCGCCTTCTCCTGGGCGGTCAGGGTGTTGAGGAGCTTCTGCGCCTGGCCGAGCTTCGCCTGGACCTCTTTCTTCTTCTTGCCCAGCTCCGTGCGGGTGTCCGCGAGGTCCTTGAGCTTGGTGGAGGCTTCCTGACGCTGCTGGTCGAGCATGCGTTGCTTCTTCTGGACCTTCTTCAACTGCTCGATCTGCTGGGCGCTCAGCTGGTCGAGTGTTGAGGCCTTGTCGAGGTACTCGTCGGGGTTGGAGGAGAGGAAGAGCTGGACCGACGGGTCGATGCCGCCGGTCCGGTACTGGGCGCTGGCCAGCGAACCGAGGCCGTCTCGCAGGGTGTTGAGGTCGCTCTGGCCGCGCGCGACCTTGTCCTGGAGATCGGCTATCTCCTGCTCGAGCTTCTTCTGCTTGTCCTTGGCCCCGTCGTATTCCTCGGTGGACTTCTCCGCCTGCTCGTAGAGGGTGTCGGTCTTGGCTTTGACCTGGTCCTTGCTCGGTTTCGGTGCGGCCTGGGCGGCCTGGGACGTCAGGGCCACGGCTGCTGCGGCGGTCGCGGTGAGGACGGTCACGCGGGTGCGGCTCGGCTGCTTGGGTCGACGGTGTGACGCCATAGAGGCGAGCTCCTTCTTCCTTCAGCCGCCTGCCAACGTGCCGGCGGGCGGGACCCTCCGCCGTCACTCCTCATGAGTGAACACCCGGGCGGAGGTTCGAAGCTGGAATCTACTAACCTTCTTACGAGTAGTTCAAATCCTCGTGGGGTTTTCTCTGCCCCGTGCTGCAATCTGCTCATTCAACTCGCCTGAGGCGCTGGCGTGGTGACGCTGCGTCGCGTGACGGGTCTCGCGAATCGGGGCGTCTTGCGTGTTTGACGTGATCGGTACTCAAGCGACTATCGGCCTGAAAGGTGGTTGCGGAGGATCTTGCAGAACTTTGTCGGTGTGAAGGCGTGCTTGATGCCGGTCCTCACTTTGCGGTGGCGGTGTCATCCGCTTCCTCGTCCATCAACAGCGGCCCTCTTCGCTCTCCCCTCTCGCAGAATGCGCCACCGATGAACTTGAACTCCCGCACTCACCGTCGTCGCCGTCCATCCAGAAGCGCACGTTTCCTCGGCCGGCTCACCGCCCGCCCCAGGATTCTGGTCGCGGTGCTCACCATCGTCATCGTCGGCGCCGTCGTACCTTCACGCGTGCTGGGGGGTGGCGATGATGCGGCTGGTACCAGGTCGATGCCCGCCGAGTTCGCGGACGAGGGCGGAGTCGTCAAGGGGAAGCAGGAGCCTGAGTGGGACGGCAGGACCAAGGTGCTCGGAGACGGCTCCACGTCGTACACGGGGCCGCAGTCCGACCAGCTCAAGCCGACGCCGCTCAGGCCCGGTCGGAAGCCGCCGCAGTTCGTCGTCTTCTCCTGGGACGGGGGACTGCAGGGGGGCGATCAACTGTTCTCGCACTATCGTGAGTTGGCCAAGGCGTACAACGCCCATATGACGTTCTTCCTCACGGGCATCTACCTGCTGCCGAAGGCCAAGGCCTCGTTGTACCGTCCGCCGATGCATAAGCCGGGAGTGGCGGCGATCAGCTACCCGACGGACGAGCACATTCGCGCCACGCTGGGGCAGCTCAGCAAGGCGTGGGAGGACGAGAACGAGATCGGGTCGCACTTCACCGGTCACTTCTGCGGCGTGAAGGGCGGTGGGGACTGGACCGTCGAGGAGCGGACGAGCGAGATCCGCCAGTTCTACTCCTTCATGGAGAACTGGAAGACCAACACCGGCTACACCGACATCCCGGCCCTGCCCTTCGACCCCAGGCGTGACATCACGGGCGGGCGCGCGCCGTGCCTGGAGGGGCAGAAGAACCTTCTGCCGGCCGCCAAGAGCTTCGGCTGGCGCTACGACGCCAGTTCGACGGGCGACTTCCAGATATGGCCCACCAAGAAGAACGGTATCTGGGATTTCCCGCTGCAAATGCTTCCGTACGAGGGTGGCAAGTATCAGGGCCTGTCCATGGACTTCAACTTCCTGTACAACCAGGCCAATGGCGAGACCGACGGCGACCCGGCGAAGTACGGCGAGTGGGAGCGGGGGACCGTCAAGTCGTACATGGCCGGCTTCAACCGCTTGTACTACGGCAGCCGGGCGCCCATGATCATCGGTAACCACTTCGAGAACTGGAACGGCGGCATCTACATGAAGGCCGTCGACGAGGTCGTCAAGAACGTCTGTGTCCGCAAGGACGTTCGCTGCGTGTCCTTCCGTGAACTGGCCGACTGGATGGACGTGCAGAAGCCGGAGACCCTGGAGCGCCTGCGAAGCCTGGACCCCGCCCAGTCGCCGGACTGGACGACCGTCGTCAAGTAGCCCGGGTCGGGGGAGTGCGGCGCCTGTGGAGCGAGATCGCCGCGCAATACGGACTTCTGCCGACTCTTCGGCGGAAGTCCGTCGTCCATGAGGGGCGGACGGTCGTCCGATGACTCGTGCGGCGCCCGCCCCGAGGCCGCGGATCTTCGCTCAGCCCGTCATGGTCGACTTCTTGCCGGACGGGGTGACGGCGTACCACATCTTTTCCTTGGCCTGGCCGTTCATCTGTCCGGCCTTCGTGTCGCCCATGTACCGGTACAGCGGCCAGCCTCCAAGGGTGAGCTGCTTCATGCCGTCCGTGCGGTCGACGGAGCCGAGGAGACTCTCTTCCACTCCCATCGTCTGGACGGAGTCCTGTGCCATTACCGGCATCCAGGTCTTCGCGCAGTCACCGGTACACATCGACATGGACGGTGTCGCCTGGTCCATGTCGTAGCGGTAGAGGGTCATCCCCTTGTCGTCGGTGACCACGCTGCCCATGCCCTGGACTGTCTTGGCCATCAGCATGGTCGTGGTGGCCATGTGCCCGCTGCCGGAGTCATCCGTGGCGGCCGGTGTCGACGTCGCGGGAGCCGAGGTGGCCGTGGCGACCGGAGCGGCGTTGGCCGGGCTCGCACTTGAGGAGTTGTCCTTCGAGCCGCTGCACGCCGCCAGCAGGAGCGTCGAGGCGAGCCCTGCGGCCGCGGCGAGGACGATACGTTGCCGGATCACGGCGTTTCCCTTCGTCGGGAGCTGGTTCTACTTACTCCCTTAGTACGTCGGGCAACTCCGGTCCGCTCAGGCACTGATGCCACATGACCCAGTCTTGACCTTTGACCGCGCCCGACTGGGGGTCGCCGTCGAGTCGGCTCGGCTCAGGTCGCGGGTCAAGGCCTCGACGGGCTGCAGTCCCTTGCCGAACCGCATGATCGCCTCCCGGTTGGCCTGGAGCTCGCGGTACGGCAGGTACCGCACCTTCAGATCCGCGACCCGTGCTGCGGCTGGGGCCGGAGGGAGCACCTAGGGTTGCCCGCCGGGCACGGCCCTGAGCTGCTGCCGTGTCCGGCCGTCGTCCGTGCTGCTCAGGCCGCCAACGGCCTTATTTTCTCAAGCAGTTCGTTGATCCCCTACCGCTTGCGGACCGCGCGGTCGTGCGTGCCGTCGACCTCTCGGAGCAGGTTCTTCTGGATCTCGCGGATGCCGTTGCACTCCTCGTCGTTCTCGGTCTCCGCGTAGGGCTTCTCCACCCGCTCGCCCACCTCGTCCACCGAGGGCTTTGGCGCCGCCTGGCTCTGCGGTGGCAGGCGGCTCATGGCACCGGCCTCTGCGCCGAGGGTGGCGATCAGTGCGCGACCGGGCGGTTCCGGCCGTCGGGTCGGTGCCATGGCGGCGGGAGGTCGCTGAGAACTTAGTAGATTCCTAGGTCGTGTCGCAATCGGGGCTGAGGCGCAGTGATCACGCGTGCGGCCCGTCGGCCAAGGCTGCTGAGCGGGTCAGCCGAGGCCGGGCGGGCAGGCGACCAACAGCGGCAGCAGCGGGACCACCAAGGCCGCGGCGGCCACGGATCCCCACAGGGCGGGGTGCGCAGCCCTGCGCGGACCGAGGACCCGCTGCAGGCGGATGAGTACCGTGTGGCCACCCGCGGCGAGGGCACCCTTCGGGGCGCGCGCCGCGGCCATCTCGTACATGGCGGTGGCCAGCACCTCGTGGGAGTGGCGGCGCAGCGCCCGGTCGTCGGCGATCATCTCCAGTAGCAGTGCCGTCTGCTCCCGGGCGTGGCGGGCGAGTGGCACCCATGGGAAGACCGTGTGGAACGCCTCGACAGCGGCGAGGACCAGGTGGTGGCGGCCCGCGATGTGGGCCTGCTCGTGTTCCAGGACGGCGCCGAGTTGCTCGGGCGTCAACTGGCGTACGGCCGCGTCGCTGATCACGATCCGGGGGTGACGGCCGGGCAGGCAGTAGACGGCCGGTGTGTCGTACGGCAGGACGGTGGCGCACAGGCGCGCCGAGTGACGCCCCACCAGGTCCACGGCTTCCCGGTGTTGTGTCCGCACCCGACGGGCTCGTACGACATGGAAGACGAAGCTCGCGACGAGGGCGATCCCGATAGCGACCGGGAGGCCGACGGCCAGCCGGTCGGCGGTGTCGGGACTGGGCTGTTTCGCGCTCTCGGTCAGTCCACAGGTGTGCAGTAGGCCCAGGAGTCCCGCGTGCAGATGCTCGGTCGGCGTGGCCAGGGTGGCCGCGGTGAGCGCGGTGGCGATCGAGAACGAGACCGCCAGCGCGTGCCACACCGCCGCGGCCAGGGCGGGGGCCCGGTGCGTCCACCTGCTGCGCAGCAGCAGGTGCGGGGCGGCGAACCCTACCGCTGCCGTGTAGGCGGCCAGAGCGGGGGCCGCGTTCACGGCTTCGCCTGTCGGCTCACGTTCCGCAGGGCCCTGCGCAGGGCGGTGACCTCTTCCTCGGACATGTTCTCGACGAAGTGGACCAGCGCGGCCGGGCGGTCCTTGCTCTCGCCCAGACCGTCCTCCATGAGTGCGGCCGAGTAGGCCTCACGGCTGCGAACCGGCGAGTACAGCCATGCGCGACCGTGCTTGCCGCGCAGCAGCCAGCCCTTGTTGTACAGGATGTTGGTGACGGTCATCACGGTGGTGTAGGCAACCGGACGGATCTTGTTGATGTCGTCGACGACCTCACGCACCGTCGCCGGACGGTTCCACGTCCAGAAGCGATCCATGATCTCCGCCTCAAGATCCCCCAGCCGTCGCATGACACTGACTCCCTTCCGCCACCGAATACGCAAGCCCATAGTAGACGGCTGGCCTGTGAGGCTTGCAGGGTGGAGGCGGAGGGTCACAGTCGGCCGGTCGGCTCGTAGCCCGCCTCGTCGATCGCCTCGCGCACCCGGGCGTCGTCGAGCGCGATTGCGGTTCTCACGGCGTTCTCGCAGTGGACGCACGTCATGCCGGACACGTAGTACCGGGTCGTCAGTACGTCGGGCACGGGTTCCTCCCTGCCAGGAAGTCTCAATACCCTAGGTGGGTATCGCCGGTCCGTGTGTACTCCAGTGACGTGCCGGGCGCGAGGGGCCGGCGACCCATGCCCACGATGGGGGCGTGACAGGCTCTGCACAGCTCGCCCGACCGCAACCGACGTTGCGGTTCAGCGTGTTGCTCGTGTTCGCCTTGTTGTTCGGCCTGTTCGGCATGCACGGTCTGGGGACGGTTCCTGCGGCCATTGACGCCGGGCACGGCGGGATGGCGGCGACCGCGCACACGGATGCCATGGCCTCGATGCCGGGAGAATGCGATCGGGGCGACGGCGGCTGCACGGGCCATGTCGGTCACGCGGACCCGACCTGTGCGTCCGCGTCCGTCGCTGGGGCACCTGTGTTGGTGCCGGTACTGCTGCCCGACGTAGTGGAGTGCTTCGAGCCGGCGGACGTAGGCACCTCGCCGTTCGGCAGCGGCCCTGACGGTGGCCGGGCCCCGCCCTCCCTCTCCGAACTCCAACTCCTGCGGATCTAGACCGCGCCGCGCGTCGCCGCCCGCCCTGCGGATGCGGCGCCGTGCCTCGGCATGCCCCTTACAGATCCGAACACAGGAGCTCATCCATGACCGCGCACAGCAAGCTCATCCGTCGTACCGCCCTCGCCGTCACCGCCGTTGCGGCCGCTCTGGTGCTGACCGCCTGTGGCGGCAGCGGTGGTCACGACATGGGGTCGATGAACTCCGACTCCAGCCCGTCCGCGACCGCCTCGGCGAAGGACGGCGCCCACAATGCCGCGGACGTCTCGTTCTCCACGGAGATGATCCAGCACCACCGTCAGGCCATCGAGATGGCCGATCTCGCTGACAGCCGCGCCTCCTCGCAGGAGGTGAAAGATCTCTCCACGAAGATCAAGGGGGCGCAGGACCCGGAGATCAAGACGATGTCCAGCTGGCTCACGCCATGGGGTGAGGAGGTCCCCGCGGACATGTCCGGCATGAGCCACGACATGTCGTCCTCCATGCCTGGAATGATGAGCGCCGACGACATGGACGAGCTGAAGAAGGCCTCCGGCACCGAGTTCGACAAGATGTTCCTCGACATGATGGTCCAGCACCACCAAGGCGCCATCAAGATGGCCACGACCGAGAAGGCCGACGGCAGGTACGGTCCCGCCACCAAGCTCGCGGACGACGTGATCACGGCCCAGACCGCCGAAATCAAGGAAATGAACAAGACGCTCGGCAAGAGCTGACGTATCGGCAGGAGTGGGTGTGGCCGACCGGGAGACCGGTCGGCCTTCCACCCGAGGCGTCAGACGGGGGCGAGTTGAGGTTCCTTGCGCACGGTCAGGCATCCGCTCCGGGCGAGAGCGGCGACGGAGGCGGCGCAGGCGAGCCCGGTGACGGTCAGCATGCACCAGGTCAGCCAGAGGGCCTCGTGCCGTTCGGCGAAGTCCCAGAGGGCGCCGGTGGCCAGGTTGCCGAGGGTGATGCCGAGGCCGGAGACGGTGTTGTAGAGGCCGTAGTGGGTGGCGACGAGGCGGTTGTCGGAGAGCGTGACGACGGTGTCCATCTCGAACGGGTAGACCACAGCACTTCCGGCCGCGAGCAGTGCTACCGCCATCACCAGTGCGGTGAGGACAGCGATGGTGGCGTCCGGCGGAGTGAGGGCCAGAGGCAGGAAGGCCAGGCCCATCGCGGCCAGGCCTCGGACCAGTGCCTGCGCGGGGCTCCACCTTTGTTTTGCCCAGCCGGTGAGCCGGAGCTGACCCAGGACAGCGACTGCCGCCGAGACGACGAACAGTCCGCTCGTCGCCCAAGTCCCCCTGGATCCCAGGGCGTTCGTCGCGGCCAGGGGCAGTGCCAGGTAGACCTGGAAGGTCAGTACGTACGAGCCGATCATCGCGACGGCGAAGAGCAGGAAGGGCCGGTTGGCCACGACCGTGCGCCACTGGGCCAGCACGCCGGCCGGCGTCGACGCCGTGGTGTCGCCGCGACGTGGAGGCAGTGCGCGCCACTGCATGACGGTCAGTACGGCGAAGATCGCGGCGGCGACCGTGCAGACAAGGCGGAAGTCGGCGGCCAGCAGGGCGAGTCCGACGAGCGGGCCCAGCAACATGCCAGCCTGGTAGTAGACGTTGAAGGTGGCGAAGGCGTCCACACGGCGCTCGCCGGCCTCTATGGCCAGGTAGGCGCGGACGGCCGGGTTGAACAGGGCGCCCGCGAAGCCGGTGGCCGCCGAGGCCGCGATCAGGGCGGGCAGGTCGTCGACCCAGCCGAGCAGGCCGAAGCCGACCGTGCGCAACAGGCAGCCGGCCATGATCGGGGCCTTGTAGCCGAATCGGTCGGCGATGGTGCCGCCGATGAGGAACATGCCCTGCTGGGAGAAGTTGCGTACGCCCAGGACGAGTCCGATCGCCCAGGCCGCGAGGCCCAGCCCTTCGGAGAGGTGGGCGGCGAGGTAGGGCATGAGCATGTAGAAGGCGAGGTTGATGGCGAACTGGTTGGCCATCAACATCCGCGCCGCGGGCGGGAACGAACGGGTCTGCCGCCACAGGGTGTTGTTCATCAGGCAGCTCCTGCCAGGGCGCCGGAGTCGACGTCCCTCCGGTCAGCCGTGGCGAGGGGGTCGATGATGTGGGTGCAGCGCGTCCAGCGGGTGACGGTCCGGTCGCCAGGGTGGGCGATCTCGTCCGGGTCGTCGGCGGGCAGGTGACCCAGGAGGCCGTGTCCGTGGCAGTAGATGTCGTCGAAGACCGTGCCGACGTAGCGTTGCGGGCCGTCGGGGAAGACGGCGACGATCCGGTCCTCGGCGGGGCGGGTGCGGGCCAGCCAGCGGGCGACGAGCGCGACTGCTCCGACGCTCCAGCCGCCGGTGGCGTAGTGGTGCCGGGCAAGTTGGCGCGCGGCCCACACGGACTCGGGGGCGGCGACCCAGTGGACCTCGTCGAACAGGTCGTAGGCGACGTTGCGTGGGTAGATGCTGCTGCCCAGGCCGCGCATCAGACGGGTCGCCGGGGGCTGGCCGAAGATCGTCGAGCCGGTGGTGTCCACGCCGACCACCCGCAGGCGAGGGAAGTATCCGCGCAGGACAGAGGCGATACCGGCCGAGTGGCCGCCGGTGCCGACGGAGACGACGAGCGTGTCGATCCGGCCGAGCTGGGCGATGAGTTCGTGGGCGAGTGGGGCGTAGGCGGCCACGTTCTCGGGGTTGTTGTACTGGTCGGGGCACCAGGCGTCGGGGTGTGCGGCGAGGAGTTCCTCGACGCGGCGGCGGCGGGCTTCCTGCCAGCCTCCGGTGGGGTGCGGGGTGTCGACGAGATGGACCTCGACGCCGTACGCGGTGAGCAGTCCGGTCATGAGGGGTTCCATGCCGGGGTCGGTGACGACGGTGACCGGATGGCCGTACGTGGCACCGGCGAGGGCCAGGCCGAGGCCGAGTGTGCCGGAGGTGGACTCGACGATGCGGGCGCCGGGCGGCAGTTGTCCGCGTTCGCGGGCGGCTCGCACCATGTGCAGGGCTGTGCGGTCCTTGATACCGCCGGGGTTGTGGCCTTCGAGCTTGGCCCAGAAGCCACGGCCGGCGGCTGTGAAGGGGGTACCGATCCACAGGACGGGGGTGCTGCCGACCAGTCCGGCCGGGGTGAGCGTCGGGCGCTTGGCGTCGGCGAGGAGCTGGGCGGGCGAGGCAAGGCTTGGCGTGGGGGTGGTCTGGTTCATGGCGTGCTTCTCCCTCGGCGGGCGGCGTCAGTGCTGCCGGCCGTTGAGTGGTGGAAGGAGACTGGACTGATCGGGAGCCGTTGCCAGGCGTGCGGGTGCTGTCCAGGCTTGGGCTCAGGGGTCGATCAGGTTCGCCACACGCCCAGTTGGGCTCGTTCTTGCTCGACGGAGCACGCTGCGGGATCCGGGAACCGTGGTGGTCGCTTCTGTGCGCCTCCGGACAGCGCGTCGATACCTTCAGCGGGCAGCGCATGATCGACCGCTTCGGCGAGCGGAGTGATGTCACGCGGCGGCTGTGTCGTCGGCTCGTCCAGGTTCGAGCAGTGGTGCCCGCCACCTTCGGCGGGATCCTGCCCTTGGGCGGACGCTTCGGCAGCCGACTGGGAGGACTGACCAGGAGATGCGGCGGAGACGACTCGGATGGCGTCGGCGCCCGCCGGGCCGGGGCCATGGGCGCACGCCAGCAGGTGCATCAGCGCGGCCAGCAAGACCACGAGTGCCGCCCCGGTTCGTGCCCCGGGGCGGATGCTGCGGCGTACCGACCAGACCCTCATCGACACAGAGGGTAGTCGATCATGTACATAGGGTGCGTTTATGGAGGTGTGGCCGACGCGCTCACGCAAGGGTCGCGTCCGTCAGGCGCTTGCCTCGCAACCCTCCGCCGGTGGTTGGTGCCAGGACTGGCAACGCAGGCCGATCGCCGAAACGGGTGAATCCATCCGTGGATCGGCTCTTTCGAAGTGCTGCCGCCCGTCGGCAAGAGTTTCTGGCAGCAGTACACGAGAAGATCCCGATGGTGCAGACGACCGCTGTGAACGCTGCTCCGCCGGCGGCACAGGAGCCGGTCCTCCGGCCATGACGGTTGTGCTCATCGGGCCCTGCCCCCTCGGCCTCGGCCATCGCCTGGTACGGCCGGTGCGGTAGACGAGGTGGGGATGCGCAGGGCGGGTTCCGGCGTGATGGTGGAAGCAGGGGATGCCCGGAGCGGGTCTCGTAGGAGCCGCCACCGCCAGGGAGATCGCCATGGACCCAGTCATCGACCCGGCGGAATTGACCGCTGCCGCTGCGCCCGACGGGCTCGGAAGGTATCTGGCAGGACTGCCCATGCCGGCCATGCACCACCCGCACGGCCCGGCCAAGACCGTCCGCACGACGGAGTACGAGGGGCACCGGATCGTGGTGACCACCACGTACGAGGTCAGCGTGGACGGGAAGCAGGTGAAGGCCGACCTCCGAGTGGACGACAACGGCGCGCTGTACTGCCACGGGCTGCCCAACTACCAGTTCGCCTCGGCGCTGGACACCGTCCGGGCGTTGATCGCCAACTACCCCGACCGCTTCGGGGGAGGTGCCTGAGATGCCAGTGGTCCGCAAGAGCATCGTCACCGACCAGAGTTCGCGTGACGACTACGTCCACGGCGTGGGCCTGCTGAAGCAGGAGGCGAGTCAGTTCACCACCGCTGACTTCAACATCCCGGGGCCGACCGCCCTGGTGCACACCTACGACCTGTTCGTGATCTGGCACGGCCTGACGATGATGACCCCCGTCCCACCGGGCGGGAACCCGTACGCGCGTAACGCGGCCCACCGGGGGCCGATCTTCCTGCCGTGGCACCGGGTGATGCTGGCCGTCCTGGAGGCGAACCTCCAACGGGTGCTCGGCAAAGCCGGCTTCGCGCTGCCCTACTGGGACTGGTCGGCCGACGGGGACCTCGGCTCGCCGACCGGCGCCCCTATCTGGACATCCGCGTACATGGGCGGACAGGGCACCCCGATCGCCGACGGCCCCTTCGCGTTCGACCCCGCCGATCCGACCAGCTTCACGGTCCGCATCGAGAGCGACCTCAACGGGATGCTCGCCCAGACCGAGCGTGGTCTGAACCGGGACTTTGCACGGGCCTGGCCAGCCGGCTGGCCGACCCTGCCGACGAGCGCGGACGTGAAGGGCGCTCTTGCCTTCGCGCCGTCCGGTGGCAACCCGGTGGACCGGTACGACACTCTCGCCTTCGACGCCTCCTCGAAGGGCTTCCGCAACCGACTCGAAGGCTTCATCCCGCAGTCGCCGACGCAGCCGGTCCATCTGCACAACCAGGTCCATCTGTGGGTCGGCGGCGACATGGCACCCGCCACCTCACCCAACGACCCGGTGTTCTTCCTGCACCACTGCAACGTGGACCGCATCTGGGAGGGCTGGATGAGCCGCTACGGCCGCCTCTACGCCCCGGACATGACGGCCCCAGCGGCCATTTATCAGGGCGAGCGGATCGACGACCCGATCGTCTCCCCGCTCGGCGCAGGCGGTACGCCCCGAGGCGTGATGGACATCTCCGCGATCTACGCGTACGACGTACTGCCCTGAACCCATAGGTGAGTCGTCTCGCGCACGGCTCTTACCGGTGAAGCCGGACACTTCCGGCAGCCGGCAGCCGGCAGCGGCAGTGCGCGGTGGGACGCGGAGACGCTGTCGCCGCCCGCCCGATCGGCAAGCCGCCAGTGGTGGCGAACGACAACAGGCCGACCGGTGTCATCATCGGCGGGGTTCTCGACCAACCCCGTACCCGGATGGGATCAGGGTCGGACTGGCTGCACGACATGGCTGCCGAGTTGGTGGCCTTGGAGGAGCGCGGTGAGACGGCTCTCCCCGAATCCCTCGCGCGCACTCCGCGCGGGATGCAGGAGTACGCGGCCAGAGCGGCCCACGACATGATGGTCTCTTGGCGGCAGGGACCCGTCCACGTGCACGGCCACGCCCGAGTTCTGTGCAACTTCGAAGCCGTGGACGGGCAGCACCGATTGATGGTGGCGAGCCCGCTGTACGTCGAGACCGCCCCGCCTCTACGGGAGGGGGCCTTGGTGCCGCAACCCACGCGGCGCCGATGGCCCTGGAAGTTCCGGGAACACCCGCCTGCGCGTTGACTCGGGGCACTTTGCCCCCCCGGGTTCGGTCTCGAGTCTCCACTCGAACCGGGGCGGTTCAGCTGTCTGTGAAGCGTTGATGGATTTGGTATGCCTTACCGTGCAGCCAGGTTTCTCTCGGCCACCAACTGGCCGGGCGTGGCCGAGTGCCCTATGGCTGTGGCGTCGTTTCATCAGGCTGCCAGTGGCTGAGGAGCATTTCTGCCGGCAGGGCGTTGGCGGGCGTGCCCAGACGTGCAACCGGCATGGTGGACGAGGCGGCCGTAGCCAGTTGCCCAGCGATGAGCTGGGGTACGAGCAGGGCGGCCGTACCGGCTGTGTGGTCGAAAGCCACTTGGTAGGTGGCAAGGACAGCGGATTCCCAGTGAGTGAGTGGGTCTCGGTCGGGCTCGGTGTAGTGACCGCGTGTCAGGGCTGGTGCCTTCACGCCGATGAGTTGCCAGGGCGTTTCATCAGGCTGGGCAGCGCGAGAGTGGGCCTTGGCGATCCAGTCCGCAGCGAGCCGTTCAAAAGCTGCCTCGGCCTCGGGGCGTCCCTTGCGTCGTCGCCCAAAGGCGTCGCGAAGGACGGAGTCTACGGCGAAGTCGTGTTCTTCGAGTCTGTGCCAGGACCAGGCGGCCTGGAGGTTCCACTCGTGCCATGCGCGACGGAACGTGCGGGCCGCTTCGTTCCCCAGCCCGGCGAATTCCGGCCCAGGGGTGAACTCTGGCGTTTGTATTAGCCTGACCGCGGCTGCCTCCCGTAGAGAGTCGGGTTGCAGCAGAGCTGCGAAGGCACGCCGCTCCTCATCGAGTACGGCGGCGAGCCGGACCTGGAGAGGTTCCGCCCAGGGGCGTAGAAAGGGGAATTCGGAAACGGCTTCGATGCTCCTGGCGAGATAGGAGTGGAGGCGTCGCCAGTGGGTGAAGTGGTTCTGGCGTATGTCCCGGGCGCGGGCGTAGCGGTTCCACTCCTCGTCGTCGAACGCTTCATCCTCACCATCGCCTTCACTCCTCTGGCTCGTCGCGCTTGGCGGATACTCGCCGGTGGCGAGAGCCAGCACCGCATCACGTTCGGCCTGTATGTCCCCGTCCGGGTCGGGTTCGCGATCGATCCAGATTTTGAGGGAGTCGACTGAGATGATGGCTGCGCCCAGAAGAAGAACAGGGCTATCGGTCGGCAGAGGCCAGCGGCAACGTGTGCAAAGGCGACCGACCGCGGCGCTGAGGGAGAGCTCGAGGTCTGCCGTGGTGGAAGTGGTGCGCAGCGCCTTGCACTCTGCGTCGCCGTGGAGCTTGCTCTTGGGGGATGTTGAGGCGTAGCAGCGAATGACTGTTCCTCCGTTCGGACCCAGAGGAATCTCTGCTGTGAACGTCTGTCCCAGGGGAACGGCACGGAGGTCTTCGTCAGTTGACAGCATGGGGGCAGGCTAACGAGCGGCACTGACAATGCCCTTGAGCTGGCGATACTTGCGACGGCTGACGTTTCATCAGCGCGGATCGTACCGTGGCTAGAAGCAAGGGCACCCGCGGAGGGTGAGGGCAGACTCCTTTACTCGGCCGAGTACGCTGAACACTGACCTCGAAGAACGACCCGTCGCACGCCGCTCAGTGACTCCGCAACTGGGGGTCAAGGGGTCGCAGGTTCAAATCCTGTCGTCCCGACTCGATGGAGTCGTTGGTGAGGGGCGGTTTCGGAGGAATCC